>OBLS010000570.1_pt1 | contig 13623 bp, 10 predicted proteins | sample 1519901 | NCBI WGS metagenome assembly OBLS01 (sample SAMEA3113585, study PRJEB22503) | soil metagenome | reverse complement strand
GAGGCGCTGCAGCTCGGCCACAACTACATCGGCACCGAGCACATCCTGCTCGGGCTGATCCGCGAGGGCGAGGGCGTGGCCGCCCAGGTGCTGGTCAAGCTGGGCGCCGACCTGTCCCGGGTCCGCCAGCAGGTCATCCAGCTGCTGTCCGGCTACGCCGGCGGCAAGGAGGGCCAGGGCGGCGGCGCCCCCGGCGAGTCGCAGCCGCAGGGCTCGCTGGTGCTCGACCAGTTCGGGCGCAACCTCACCCAGCTGGCCCGTGAGGGCAAGCTCGACCCGGTGATCGGGCGCGAGAAGGAGATCGAGCGGGTCATGCAGGTGCTGTCCCGCCGGACCAAGAACAACCCGGTGCTGATCGGCGAGCCCGGCGTCGGCAAGACCGCCATCGTCGAGGGCCTCTCCCAGGCCATCGTCAAGGGCGAGGTCCCCGAGACGCTCAAGGGCAAGCAGATGTACACCCTCGACCTGGGGGCCCTGGTCGCCGGGTCGCGCTACCGCGGCGACTTCGAGGAGCGGCTCAAGAAGGTCCTCAAGGAGATCCGCACCCGCGGCGACATCGTGCTGTTCATCGACGAGCTCCACACCCTGGTCGGCGCTGGCGCGGCCGAGGGGGCGATCGACGCCGCCTCGATCCTCAAGCCGATGCTGGCCCGGGGCGAGCTCCAGACGATCGGCGCCACCACCCTGGAGGAGTACCGCAAGCACCTGGAGAAGGACGCCGCCCTGGAGCGCCGCTTCCAGCCGATCCAGGTCCAGGAGCCGTCGGTGGCCCACACCATCGACATCCTCAAGGGGCTGCGCGACCGCTACGAGGCCCACCACCGGGTCACCATCACCGACGACGCCCTGGTCGCCTCGGCCAACCTGGCCGACCGCTACATCTCCGACCGCTTCCTGCCCGACAAGGCGATCGACCTGATCGACGAGGCCGGCAGCCGCATGCGCATCCGGCGCATGACCGCCCCGCCCGACCTGCGCGAGTTCGACGGCAAGATCGCCGACGTCCGCCGGGACAAGGAGTCGGCGATCGACGCCCAGGACTTCGAGAAGGCGGCCAACCTCCGCGACACCGAGAAGAACCTCCTCAACGACAAGGCCCGCCGCGAGCGGGAGTGGAAGTCGGGCGACATGGACGTGGTCGCCGAGGTCGACGAGGAGGAGATCGCCGAGGTCCTGGCCTCCTGGACCGGCATCCCGGTGTTCAAGCTGACCGAGGAGGAGACGGCCAAGCTCCTGCGCATGGAGGACGAGCTGCACAAGCGGATCGTCGGCCAGGACGACGCCATCCACAGCGTCTCCCAGGCCATCCGCCGGACCAGGGCAGGCCTCAAGGACCCCAAGCGGCCCTCGGGCTCGTTCATCTTCCTCGGCCCCTCGGGCGTCGGGAAGACCGAGCTGTCCCGCACCCTGGCCGAGTTCCTGTTCGGGGACGAGGACGCGCTGATCGCCCTCGACATGTCCGAGTACATGGAGAAGCACACCGTCTCGCGGCTGATCGGCTCCCCGCCGGGCTACATCGGCTACGAGGAGGGCGGCCAGCTCACCGAGGCGGTCCGGCGCAAGCCGTTCAGCGTGGTGCTGTTCGACGAGATCGAGAAGGCCCACCCGGACGTGTTCAACACCCTGCTCCAGATCCTGGAGGACGGGCGGCTGACCGACGCCCAGGGCCGCACGGTCGACTTCAAGAACACCGTGCTGATCATGACCTCCAACCTGGGCACCCGCGACATCGCCAAGGGCGCGACCCTGGGCTTCACCGCCCGGCCCGACGCCAAGGTCGACTACGAGCGGATGCAGGGCAAGGTCATGGACGAGCTCAAGCGCCACTTCCGGCCCGAGTTCCTCAACCGGATCGACGAGGTGATCGTCTTCCACCAGCTCTCCAGGGAGCAGGTGAAGAGCATCGTCGACCTGATGATGAAGCGGGTCGTGGAGCAGCTGAAGTCCAAGGACATCGCCATGGAGCTGACCGAGGCGGCCAAGGACCTGCTGGCCGAGAAGGGCTACGACCCGGCCCTGGGCGCCCGCCCGCTGCGGCGGACCATCCAGCGCCTGGTCGAGGACCCGCTGTCCGAGAAGCTCCTGTGGAAGGAGTTCACCGCCGGCCAGCTGGTCGTGGTCGACGCCGAGAACGGCGAGGTCGCCTTCCGCTCGCTGGACCAGCCCACCGAAGATGAAGATATCGACGCCCCGCCGGCCGAGCTGGCCGGCAAGGAGTAGGCGTCCAGCTGTCCCACCCCAGGGATAGGCGAAGCCCCCGGGATCCCCGGGGGCTTCGCCGTTAGCATGCCAGCCATGCGCGAGGCGGCCAGGGGGCGGGTGCCGGGAGGCCGGCTGGCCGCCGGGCGCCCGCTCGACCGGCTGGCCTGGGTGCACGCGACCAGCACCTTCGGCGACGCCCTGGTCGCGGTGGCCCTGGCCGGGACGCTGTTCTTCGCCGTGCCGGTGGCCGCGGCCCGGCCCCGGGTCGCGCTCTACCTCCTGCTCACCGTCGCCCCGTTCGCGGTGGTGGCCCCGCTGCTCGGCCGCCTCCTGGACGGCCGCAGCGGGGCCGGCCGCCTCGCCCTGGCCGCCGCCATGGCCCTGCGGGCCGCCCTGGCCGCCCTGGCCGTGGCCCGCACCCAGTCCCTGCTCCTCTACCCGCTCGCCTTCGGCCTCCTGGTCTGCTCCCGGGCCCACGGCATCAGCCGCACGGCCATGGTCCCGGAGCTCCTCGGCCCGGAGGGGTCCGGGGAACCCCAGGGGGGTGCCCCGGTCGATCGGGACGCGCGCGACCTGGTCGCGGTGAACGGCCGCATGGCCAGGGTGGCCGCCCTCGGCGGCACCGCCGGAGCCCTGCTCGGGGTCGGCCTCGACCGCCTCCTCGGCGGCGGCGCGGTCCTGTGGGCGGCCGCCCTCGCCTTCACCGCCGGCGGGGTCCTCGCCCTCGCCCTCCCCCGGACACGCCAAGCTGGCCCGGCTTCGCGGCGGGTCCCCCGGTGGGGGAGCGTAGCCGATCGCCGGAAGCGGGAGGACGGGTTGTCCACAGCCCCCCAGGACCCGGCCGCGACCCCCCGCGATCCCATGGACCGGCGGACGGCTCGGCTGGCCCGGCCGCCGGGGCGGGTGCGGCTGGCCAGGACGGCGAACGCGACCGTGCGGGCGGTCGGGGGGTTCACGCTGTTCCTGCTGGCGTTCGAGCTGCGGCGGCAGGGGGTGGGGACGGCCGGGCTGGGGCTGCTGCTGGCCGCGGTGGGGGTGGGCGGGGTGGTGGGGGCGTTCCTGCTGCCGCGGGCGGCCCGGCTGGTCCGGGAGGACGGGCTGCTGGCCGGGGGGCTGCTGCTGTGCGGGACCACCGCCGGGCTGCTGGCCGGGCGGGTCGGGGTGGCCGCGGCGGCGGTCGGGGGGCTGGCCATGGGGGGCGGGATCGCCGCCGCCCGGCTGGGCTTCGAGAGCCTGGTCCAGCGGGACGTCGCCCCGGCCGCCCGGGGGACGGCCATCACCCGGGCCGAGACGACCTTCCAGCTGGCCTGGGTGGCCGGTGCCGTCCTCCCCGTGGCGCTGCCCCTGCCCACCACCCCGGCCCTGGTCGCGGCGGCCGTGGCCTGCCTGGTCGCCGCCAGCGTCTACACCACCGGCCTGCTGCGGCTGCGCCGGCGCCGCCCTACCCCTCGGAACGAGGCGCTGGGCTGATGCCCTCGAGCAGCCAGCGCAGGCCGGTGTGGAAGTGGCGGTCGGTGGTGGGCCCGGCCAGGTGGCCGGCCAGCGAGCGCATCTCGGGGAACCGGTCCGGCGGCAGGCCGGCGAAGACCGCCTCGGCCGCCTCGGCCCGGGCGGCGGCGTCGACCTGCAGCCGCGGCGCCTGGAAGGCGGCGAACCCGAGCGAGTAGGTCAGCAGGACCCGGAACGCCTCGACCGCCCGGTCGCCCTCGAGGCCGCCCCGCCGCAGCAGCCGGAAGCTGATCTCGCCCAGCCGGGCCGCGTTGGGGCCAAGGCCGGGGCGGGCCAGGAACACCGGCACCAGCCGCGGGTGGGCCAGCAGCAGCCGCCGCGAGCCGTCCATCACCCTGACCAGGCCGTCCCGCCAGTCCCCCTCGTCCGGGTCGCCGGGCTCGATGCCGGCCAGCAGGTCGTCCACCAGGGCGTCCAGCAGCGCCTCCTTGTCCGGGAAGTAGGTGTAGAGGGCGTTCGGCGTCACCCCCAGCTCGGCGGCCAGGCGGCGCATGGTGAGGTGGTCCACCCCCTGGTCGTCGGCGACGCGCCGGGCCGCCCCCAGCACCGCCTCGCGGGACAGCCCGGCCCGCTGGCCGGCGGTGCGGTGCGATGGGCGCTCGGGACTTGACATACCACTATTGTACAACGTACAGTAATTGTACAATGTACAACTCAGGGAGGAGGAGCCCAGCATGAGCACCTACGTCCTGGTCCCCGGGGCCTGGCTCGGTGGCCGGTCCTGGCAGCCGGTGGCCGACCAGCTCCGCGACCACGGCCACGACGTCCACGCGGTGACCCTCACCGGCCTTGGGGACCGCTCGCACCTCGCCACCCCCGAGGTCGACCTGGACACCTATGTCTCGGACGTGGCCGGCCTGATCGAGACCGAGGGGCTCGACGACGTCGTCCTGGTCGGGCACAGCTACGCCGGCCACGTGGTCACGGGGGTGGCCGACCGGATCCCCGACCGCATCGCCCTGCTCGCCTACCTCGACGCCGGGCCGAGCCCCGACGGGGCCGCCTTCATGGACCTCCAGCCGCCCGAGGCCAGGGAGCTGATCGAGCGGCTGGTGGAGGAGGCCGGCCAGGGCTGGCAGGTCCCCATGCCATCGTGGGAGGAGCTGGAGGGCGTCATGGGGGCGAGCCTGGAAGGGCTCGGCCCCGACGAGCGCGCCCGCATGCGCGCCGGGGCCACCGCCCAGCCGCTCCGCACCTGGACCCAGCCCCTGTCGCTCCGGGGCCGGGCCCCCGAGGAGCTGCCCAAGCTGCTGATCACCTGCAGCATCCCGCTCGCCCAGGTGCGGCAGATGATCGACAGCGGCCATCCCTGGTTCGCCGCGCTCGCCGGGCCGAGCTGGTCGTTCCTGGAGCTTCCGACCGGCCACTGGCCGATGTTCTCGGTCCCCGGCCGGCTGGCCTCGCTGCTCGCCGGCCTAGAGGTCCCGGGCCGTGGCCACGCCGACGACCCGGTCGGCCGCTGACCGGCTCCAGCGCCTGACCAGCCGCAGGACGGCCAGGGCGGCCAGGGCGGCGGCCATGGCGCCGCCCAGCCAGCCGATGCCGGCCTCGCCGATGACCCGGGGGGCCATGGCCACGGCGGCGGCGCTGCCGAAGGCGCGCAGGGCGGCCGCGGTGGCCAGCCCGGCCGTGACCCCCCGTGGGGAGGCGGCCTTGGTGGCCACCCGGGCGTCCATGTCGCCCTCGAGGGCGCTCATGCACATGCCGGAGAGGAGCTGGGCGGCCAGCAGGGCGGCCGGGCTCCAGGCGGCGAAGGCCCAGCCGCCGGCCATGCCGATGCCAAGGGCCGGCCAGGCGATCGCCGGCGGGAGGGTGCGGCGCTCCAGCCGGGCCACCACCAGCGGGGCGAGCAGGCTGCCGGCGGCGAACGCCAGGGCCGACCCGGCCACCCACCTGGTCCCGTGCAGCTCGGCGGCCAGGCCGACGGCCAGCAGGGTCGGGCCCGACCCGAGCAGCATCACCATCCCCCCGAAGGCCAGCAGGCCGTCGGGCGGGCCGTTGGGCAGCAGCCGGCCGCCGCGGAGGACCCGGCGCAGCCCGCCGGGCCGGGGGAGCGGGGCCGCCCGCTTGACCAGGGCGCCGCCCGCGACCAGCCAGGTGGGCACCAGGCAGGTCCCGTAGCCGGCGATCACCGCCACCAGCAGGCCGCCCGAGACCAGCCCGGCGGGCCCGGTCGGGAGCAGGGCGGCGGTGGCCGTGCCGGCGGCCTCGATCGCCGCCACCGCGACCATGTACCAGGTCATGGCCGCGCCGCGGGGGTCGGCGGCGGCGACCTCGGCCCGCATGCCGGCGTAGCCGGTCCAGGCGACCACGTTGCTGGCCGCGACCGCGACCGCCACCACGACCAGCGGCGCCCCGGCGAGCAGGAGCGCGAAGGTGCCGACCCGCAGCACCGACTCGGTCACACAGGTCACCCGGAGCAGGGCCCGGCCGTCCAGGCGGACGCTGAGCCGGGCCGCCACCGGCGCCGACAGCGCCACCCCGACCAGCATGGCCGCGTTGCACAGGCCCAGCCCGGCCAGGCCGTGGCGGCCCACCACGTACAGGCTGAACACCGTCCAGCCGAGCGACAGCCCGAACGAGTCGACCAGCGCCGTCCCGATCAGGCGGCGCAGCCGGGTCATGACCGCCCGATGAACACCGGCGAGGGCGGGGGGAAGCCGTTGAAGTGGGAGGCGTAGCTGAGGGTGTAGGCGCCGGCCGAGCCGATGTAGAGGCGGTCCCCGGCGTCAAGGGTGGCCGGCAGGTGGACGCCGAAGAAGGTGGTGTCGGAGCTGTCGCAGCTCGGCCCGGTGACGGTGAACGGCACCTGGTCGGCGGCGGCGTGGTCCGGGCGCGAGCTCCACAGCGGGTAGCGCCACTGGTTGACCGTCTGCTGGGTCTCCATCAGGCCGTTGTAGGCGCCGACGTCCAGGTAGGCCCAGTTCTCGCCGGCCCGCACCTCCCGGCCCAGGACCCCGCCGACCAGCACCGCGCTCTCGGCCACCAGGTAGCGCCCGGGCTCGACGGCCAGCAGCTCGGGCCGGTAGGGGAGCAGCTCGTGCAGGGCCGACTCGATGGTGTTGGCGATCTGGTCGACCGAGGGCACGTCCTCGACGTAGCGGGCCGGGAACCCGCCCCCCAGGTTGAGCATCTCCAGGGTGATGCCGTCGCCCGACAGGCGGCTGAGCAGCCGCCCGACGGCCGCGATGGCCTGGCGCCAGGCGGTCGTGGTGGTGCACTGGGAGCCGACGTGGAAGGTCACCCCGTAGGGCCGCAGGCCGAGGCTGCGGGCCAGCAGGAGCAGGGCCCGGGCCTCCTGGGCCTCGGCCCCGAACTTGCGCGACAGGGGGAACAGGCTGGTCGAGTCGTCGACCCGGAGCCGGACGTAGACGGCCGCCCCGGGGGCGTGCTGGGCCAGCTTGTAGAGCTCGCCCTCGGAGTCGAAGGCGTAGCGCCACAGGCCGGCCGCGAACGACTCGGCGATGTGGGCGGCCGGCTTGACGGTGTTGCTGTACAGCACCCGCTCCGGGTCGACGCCGAGCTTCTGGAGCATCTGCAGCTCGGCGCAGGAGGCGACCTCGAAGCTGGAGCCGAGCTGGTCGAAGGCGGCCAGCAGCTCGAGCTCGGGGTTGCACTTCACCGCGTAGTAGCAGTTGACCCCCGGCAGGGCAGTGGTCAGGTGGGCGTAGCGCTCGCGGACCGTCTCCAGGTCGCAGACCAGGAACGGTGTCGGATGGTCCATCCGGTTGAGCGCCTCGGGCTCGAGGGCGCGCGGCCAGTAGGTCGGCAGCTGGAGCCGGATCTGATGATCGATCAGTTGCATCCTCATCCTGCGCTTCCTTCAGGGGAGACCGACGAGTCGCATTCCTCTTGATCGACCGGGAACTGCGGGACCTGAGTTCGCTCAAGCAGCCAGCGCATCGACCGATCAGGCACCTGAGATGAACACGCGATCGAAGGCGCAGCGACGCTTCCTGGCCGAGTGCGCGGCCATGGCCATCGTCGCCCTGCTCTGGCTGGCCAGCCTGGTCTGGGCCTCGGCGGCCCCCGGGCCACCCAGGCCATCTCCAACTTCGGGCTGATCGCGGCCGCCGGGGCGGCCGGGATCACCTGCATCCGCACGGCCCGCTTCTCCAGCCCCCAGCAGGAGCGGATGTGGCGGCTGATGGGCGCCTCGGCCCTGTCCTGGGCGAGCGGGCAGGCCGCCTGGACCTGGTACGAGACCGTCCTGGGCCGCGACGTCCCCTTCCCGTCGCTGGCCGACGTCGGCTACCTGGCCGCGCCCCCGCTGGCCGCGGCCGCCCTGATCAGCCTCCCCTTCGCCGCCCCGAGCCTGGCCGGGCGGCTCCGCCAGGTCCTGGACGGGCTGATGATCGCGGCCTCGCTGCTGCTGGCCAGCTGGGTCATGGTGCTCAGGCCGCTGTTCCGCAGCGGCGGCGACAACCTGCTGTCGCAGGCGATCAGCCTGGCCTACCCGATCGGGGACGTGGTCGTCGGCACCATCGTGCTGTTCGTCCTGGCCAGGGCGCGGATGGGCAGCGGCACCCGGGGGACCCCGCTGCCCCTGCTCGGCGGCGGGCTGGTGGCCATCGCCGTGGCCGACAGCGGCTTCGTGTACCTCACCGCCAGCGGCTCCTACTCGTCGGGGGCGCTGATCGACGTCGGCTGGTTCCTCGGCTACCTGCTGGTCCTGCTGGCCGCCCGCAAGCCGGAGGCCGAGGAGGTCGACGAGGAGCAGTCCGCCGCCAGCGTCGACCGTGTGGGGATGTTCCTGCCCTACATCGCCGTCGTCGGGTCGTTGGCGGTCAGCACGGTGGCCCAGGTCCAGCAGGGCATCCTGGACTACTTCGCCTCCTGGACCAGGTCCTTCATCATCGTCGCCCTGGTCGGGCGTCAGGTGCTGAGCCTGCTCGAGAACTCATCGCTGGCCCGGCACCTGGAGTCGCGGGTCATCGAGCGGACGGCCGAGCTGCGGGCCAGCGAGCAGCGCTTCCAGGCGCTCGTCCAGCACAGCTCCGAGGTCGTGATCCTGGTCGGCCCCGACGCCAAGGTGGAGTACGTCAGCGAGTCGATGACCAGGGTGTTCGGCTACAGCGAGGCCCACCTGCTCCGCCGGCCGCTCACCCAGATCCTCGACCCCGACCCCGGGCTCCGCCTGCGCGAGGGCCTGGCCGAGGTGGCCGAGCGGCCCTACGGGGTGCTCGAGCTGGAGCTGCCGCTGCGCCACCGCGACGGCCACCGGTGCACCGTCCAGTTCACCATCACCAACCTGCTCGACAACCCCAGCGTCGGCGGCCTGGTCCTGAACACCCGCGACATCTCCGAGCGCCGCCAGCTCGAGGACCAGCTCGTCCACCAGGCCTTCCACGACTCGCTGACCTCGCTGGCCAACCGGGCCCTGTTCAAGGACCGGGTCGACCACGCCCTCCAGCGGACCAAGCGCCAGACGCCCTCGGTGGCCGTGCTGTTCCTCGACCTGGACGGCTTCAAGGAGGTCAACGACAGCCTCGGCCACGCCGCCGGGGACCGCCTGCTCATCCAGGTGGCCGAGCGCCTGCACTCCTGCGTGCGGCCCAGCGACACCGTGGCCCGGTTCGGCGGCGACGAGTTCGCCGTGCTGATCGAGGACGCCAGCGACGACATCGACGTGGTCCAGGTGGCCGACCGGGTGCTCGAAGGGCTGCGCCAGCCGTTCGAGGTCAACGGGCGCGAGCTGCACGTCCGGGGCAGCATGGGCATCGCCCGGATGGAGAGCGACGTCGACGGCGCCGACCAGCTGCTGCGCAACGCCGACCTCGCCATGTACCGGGCCAAGGCGGCCGGCCAGGGCGGCTACGAGCGCTACGACCCCGAGATGCACACCGAGCTGGTCCAGCGGGTGCAGCTCGAGAGCGACCTGCGGCGGGCCCTGGAGGCGGGGGAGCTGTTCCTCCAGTACCAGCCGACCTTCGACCTCGGCTCGGGCCAGCTCGTCGGGGCCGAGGCCCTGGCCCGCTGGAACCACCCGGTCCGGGGGCTGGTCCCGCCGACCGAGTTCATCCCCCTGGCCGAGGCCAGCGGGCTGATCCGGCCGCTCGGGGCCTGGGTGCTGCGCGAGGCCTGCCGGCAGGCCGCCGAGTGGCAGCGCAACAGCCCACCGCGGGAGCGGCCGCTGACCCTCAACATCAACCTGTCCGGCCGCCAGCTCCAGTCCCCTGAGGTGGTCGACGACGTGGCCAGGGCCCTGACGGAGAGCGGCCCGTCGCCGTCGGCGCTGGTCCTGGAGATGACCGAGAGCGTCCTCATGGACGACAACGAGGACGTCCTGGCCATCCTCAAGCAGCTCAAGCAGCTGGGTCCCCGCCTGGCCATCGACGACTTCGGCACCGGCTACTCCTCGCTCAGCTACCTGCACCGCTTCCCGGTCGACATGCTCAAGATCGACCGGTCGTTCGTGGAGCGGCTCAGCCACGCCAGCGACAACGCCGAGCTGGCCCGGACGATCGTCCGCCTCGGCCAGAGCCTCCAGCTGGTCACGGTGGCCGAGGGGGTCGAGGACTCGGCCCAGTTCCTGGCCCTGCGCCGGATGGGCTGCGACGTCGGCCAGGGCTACTACTTCGGCCGGCCGATGGAGAGTGAGGAGATCAGCCGCCTGCTCGGCGACGACATCGCCCCACCGGCCCGCAAGCCGGCCACCACCGGCTAGCCCAGGGGGGCCTCGCCGAAGACCTCGCGGATGCGGCGGAGCTCGCGCAGGCGGGGCTCGGTCTCGCCGCCGACCCAGCGGCTGACCGTCTTCACCGACACCCCGAGCTGCCTGGCCGCGGCCTCCTGGGAGAGGCCCTCGCGCTTGAGCATTCCCGAGATCCACTCGGCGAAGGAGCGGTGGTCGGGCCGGTCGCGGCGGACGGCCGGGAAGCTGCTGCCGGCGCTGGCCGGGCCGCGCAGGACGTCGACCTCGACCCCGTCCGGGAAGATGCGGAAGCAGACCTGGATCTGGCCGCCGTCGGGGCTGGCCGCTTCCAGCAGGGCGGCGAGCACGGCGTGGTGGATCTGCTGGCTGCCCTCGGGGGTGAGGGGGGCGTCGGCCAGGTAGCGCAGGACGAAGTCGCGGATGTCGGGGATGGAGCTCGGCCGGGCCGGGAAGGTCTGGGTGACCACGAACACCGGGTCGACGACCACCGATTCCATGGGAACCGTCGCCTGCGCGTCGTCGGGCGCCCGGTCGGCCAGGACGTCGTCGACGCGCTCCTCCAAAGAGTGCTCCTCTGCCGCCGCCAATTTGTGCGATTGTAGGGGACGTTGCGCTCCGGTCCTAGGAACCAGGCAAACCTGACAGGGTGTCCGGACAGAACTGTCTTGCATTGCGAGCGGTGACGGCGCATGCTTCCCAAACGCCCGTAGGCCGCCGGGAGGGCCGTGCATGCGACAGCGACTGTCGGAGACACTCCAAGCGGCGGCCGCCGACGCCCTCGAACAGCGGGTGAAGCCCGTCGAAGCCCTGGCCGGCGACGCCGAGCAGGTGGCCGCGGCCTGCCACGCGATGGCCATCCGCTTCCATCGCGGCGGCAAGCTGGTCTGCTTCGGCAGCGGCGGCCCCAGCACCGACGCCCAGCACATCGCCGTCGAGTTCGTCCACCCGGTGATCGTGGGCAAGCGGGCCCTGCCGGCCATCTCCCTGACCGGCGACGTGGCCACCCTGACCAGCATCGCCAGCCGCGAGGGCTACGCCGAGGTCTACGCCCACCAGCTCCGCTACCTGGCCGCCCCCGAGGACATCGCCCTCGGGGTGTCGGTCGACGGCAACGACCCGGCGGTGCTCCGCGGGCTGGAGGCGGCGGCCGAGCTCGGCATGCTGACCATCGCCCTGGTCGGCGGGGACGGCGGCGGGACGGCCGGCAGCGCCGCCGTCCACCACGCGCTGGTCGCCCGCTCCGACGACCCGCTGGTCGTCAAGGAGGTCCACGTCACCGCCTACCACGTCCTCTGGGAGCTGGTGCACGTCCTGTTCGAGCAGCCGGGCGTGCTCGACCCGGAGGTGATCCGGTGAGCGGCGCCGGAGGGGTCCGGGGAACCCCAAGGGGGTGCCCCGGTTGATTAATCCCGAGTGTTACGGCGACGTCTGCATCACCTGCTCGGACGAGGCGGTCCAGGTGACGGTGGTCCGGCTGCTCGACGCCGACCTGGCCGTGGTCGACACCGGCCAGAGCATGGAGGAGGTCAGCGTCGCCCTGGTCGACGCGACCGTCGGGGACACCATCCTGGTCCATGCCAAGGAGGCCATCGCCGTGGTCGGGGGTGCCGCCGGTGGCTCGTGACGGCACCGGGGTCGAGTCCCTCTACCCCTTCCTCTACTCGGGCGGCTCCAACCTGGAGGACGTGCTCGACCAGGTGCGCCGCTCCACCGTGGACAAGGCGGCCGAGATCGTCGAGCTGCGCCGCCTGACCGTGCACCGGGACGCGGCCCGGCTGGCCGACTGCGCCAGGGCCATGGCCCGGTCGTTCCTGGGTGGTGGCCGGCTGTTCGCCTTCGGCAACGGCGGCAGCTCCACCGACGCCCAGGCCGTGGCCACCACCTTCCTGCATCCTCGTCCGGGCGGCCGTCCCCTGCCCGCCCTCTCCCTGACCGACGACGTGGCCGTGGTCACCGCCCTGGCCAACGACGTCGGCTTCGACGTCGTGTTCGCCCGCCAGCTCGCCGCCTTCGGCCGGCCCGGTGACATCGCCGTGGGCCTGTCGACCAGCGGCAACTCAGACAATCTCGTCCGCGCCTTCGAGGAGGCGAGCCGGCGCGGGCTGCTCACCATCGGTCTGGCCGGCTACGAGGGCGGCAAGATGGCCGAGCTCGACACCATCGACTACCTGTTCGTGGTCCCCTCCTCCTCGGTCCACCGGATCCAGGAGGCCCAGACCACCGTCTACCACGTCCTGTGGGAGCTGACCCAGGTGGCGCTGGAGGCGTCCGACAGCTCCTGACCAACCCGATGAGGTGGTGAAGCGGCATGGCAGCAGGCACCGAGCAGGAAGAGGCCGTCGTCCACATTCTCTGGATCAACGCCGGCCTCAGCTGTGACGGGGACTCGGTCGCGCTCACGGCGGCGACCCAGCCGAGCATCGAGGAGATCGCCCTCGGCGCCCTTCCCGGCCTGCCCAAGGTGGCCGTGCACTGGCCGCTGATCGACTTCGAGTGCGGGCCCAACGCCGGCGCCGACGACTTCCTGGAGTGGTTCTTCAAGGCCGACCGGGGCGAGCTGGAGCCGTTCGTGCTGGTGATCGAGGGCTCGATCCCCAACGAGGCGATCAAGAAGGAAGGCTACTGGTGCGGGTTCGGCAACAACCCCGCGACCGGCCAGCCGATGACCACCAGCGAGTGGATCGACCGCCTGGCCCCCAAGGCCCTGGCCGTGCTGGCCGTCGGCACCTGCGCCACCTACGGCGGCATCCACGCCATGGCCGGCAACCCCACCGGGGCCATGGGCGTGCCCGACTACCTGGGCTGGTCCTGGAAGAGCAAGGCCGGCCTGCCGATCGTGTGCGTGCCCGGCTGCCCGATCCAGCCCGACAACCTGTCGGAGACGATCCTGTACCTGCTCTACCAGGCGGCCGGCCAGGCCCCGATGATCCCCTTGGACGAGGCCCTGCGGCCCACCTGGCTGTTCGGCATCACCGTGCACGAGGGCTGCGACCGGGCCGGCTACTACGAGCAGGGCGACTTCGCCACCGAGTACGGGTCGCCCAAGTGCCTGGTCAAGATCGGCTGCTGGGGCCCGGTGGTGAAGTGCAACGTGCCCAAGCGGGGCTGGCTCAACGGCATCGGCGGCTGCCCCAACGTCGGCGGCATCTGCATCGGCTGCACCATGCCCGGCTTCCCGGACAAGTTCATGCCGTTCATGGATGAGCCGCCGGGCGGCAAGGTCTCCTCGAACCTGATGAAGCCCTACGCGAGCGTGA
>OBLS010000567.1_pt1 | contig 13658 bp, 9 predicted proteins | sample 1519901 | NCBI WGS metagenome assembly OBLS01 (sample SAMEA3113585, study PRJEB22503) | soil metagenome | reverse complement strand
TGCACGGGGCCAACCGGCTGGCCTCCAACTCGCTGCTGGACGGGATGGTGTTCGGTCCGCGGGTCGTCGAGGCGGTGGAGCGGGGCAAGGACGGCCCCGAGGCCACGGGGGCCATGCGCTGCGTGCTGGACGGCCCGCACGGCGGTGGGCCTGCGGCGTCGGGGCGGGGAGTCGCCGGGCGCCGGTTGGTGCCGCCCCGACCGGCACCGCCGGCCGAGAGAGCCACGCCGCCACCCGTCGACGAGGTGACGAAGGCCCGGGCGTCGTTGCAGCGGTCCATGACGGCCGGCGCCGGCGTGCTGCGGTCGGCCGCCTCGCTAGACCGGGCGCGCGAGGCCGCCGGGCTGGCGGTCGCCGGGGCGACGGGGCCGGCGGCGGTGCCGGGCCCGGACGTCGTCGAGCTGGACAACCTGGCCACGGTGGCGCGCGCGCTCTGCGCCTGCGCGCTGGCCCGCACCGAGAGCCGCGGCGCGCATGCCCGCAGTGATCACCCCGATCTCGACCCGGCGCAGCGGGTGCGCTACGTCGTGGGTGGCCCCGACACCGCGGTGGCGCGGGCGGAGGGGTAAGCGACCACTGCGTGGTGCAGATCCCGGCTCGCTGGACGACCAACTGCGCACGCTGGTCGTTGCTGCCGCCCTCGGCGTCGACACCGCCCTCAAGCAGGACAACCGAGGCTTCGGCTAGGCCGAAGCCGGGCCCGAGCGGCCCGCGGCGCAGCTGCAAGAGCGGGGAGCGACGGCCGAGCGCAGCGAGGCTTCGGCTAGGCCGATCACGGCGGGGGCCCCCGTCCCGGACCCCGCCGTCGATCAGCCGACCCCGTCCCTCGGGCACCGCGGCCGGGCCGGCCGGACCGGGGGAGAGGAACCCGGCCGGCCCTACCGGAGAGCTCCCCCCGACCGCCGAGGGCGCCGAGGGAGAGATCAGTTGGCCGGTGTTCGGCGCCACGGCCGTCGGTGGATGAGATTTTTCTCCCGGTCGCTCAGGCGGCCGATCGAGGACGACGGCAACGGCGTGCCTCCGAGGTCAAACGGGCTCGGCGAAGACCACCAGGTTCGACTGGTAGTGACCGGTCGACTCGTCGAACACACCCGTGCAGGTGATGAGCCGCAGCGCCGCGCCCGCGACGGGCCCGTACACGGCATCGGTGGGGAACGCGTCCTTGGCGTACGTCACCACGTCGGTCACGCTGAAGCGCACCGACGAGCCGTCCTCGCGAACGACCTCGGCGATGTCACCGGGCTGCAAGTCACCCAACCGGTAGAAGACGGCGGCCCCGTAGCGCGAGTCGACGTGGCCGACGATCACGGCGGGGCCGCGTTGTCCCGGTGCGGGCCCAGCCGCGAACCAGCCGGCGCGCCCGAAACTGGCCGGCGGTTCGAGGGTGCCATCGGCCCGTAGGTCGAGCCGCTCGAGCGGTGTCGTCACGCCGATCGAGGGGATCGCTAGCGATGCCGGCGGCGGCGACGTCGGTGCCGCCGGCCGCACCCCGACCGGGCGCGGTCGCCCGGCGGCCCTTACGGCCGGCGCGTCCGACCTGGTGGCCGGACCGGCACGGGCGGGAGACGGTCCCGGTATTCCGGCGACCTCGGCTGTCGCTCCTGTGCGGGCTCCAGGCCGCGGATTTCCGTCGCGGTCGTCACCGACGACCACCGTTCGCAGCACGGCGGGCATGAGCATGACGACGACTGCGCTCGCAGCGATGCCGCCGATGCGCGTGCGGCGCCGGCGGACCGACGTCGTCGACGCCGCTCGGCGCCGACCCGCCATATGACGGGCTGGCCGCGGTCGTTCGTCCGCCCCACATGCGGCTGGAGTGCGCGTTGCGGCCGCAGAATGGCGTGGCATTGAGGAGCGCACGGTGTCACCCGGTCCGACGCCAGACGCCTCCGAGCACGGCCGCGGTGACGCCGAGGCCGGCCGCCGACCCGAGGACCAACCACGGCAAGGGCACGCCTGAATGCCCGCTCGTGCTGGTCCGGTCGGCGGCCATGGCCCCGCCGCCGGTGTCGACGCCACCCGCCGGCATGCCGGCCGGTGCCGCCGCACCTTGTCCGCCCGCGTCTGCTCCCGCTGCGTCGGTCACACTCACGAGCTGGAGCCCTCCGCTCGTCGGTTCGTCGAGCACCACGACCGAGCTCACGGTTCCCGCCTCGAGGTCGAGTCGTTCGACGAGCCGAGCGCCGTCCTCGCCGGAGGCGGTCACCTCCCACGACCCCGCCGCTACCGACACGTAGTCGCCGACCGTGCCCAATGCGGCCCCGTGGGCGAAGAGCGGCCCGTCGGTGACCACGTCGACCGCGCCGGCGTCGGCTGCTCCCTGGATCAGGCGAACGCGCGCCCGTCCGGCGGACGGTGCCGACAGGTCGTCGGTGAGCAGGTCGGTCGCCAGCTCCGCCTGGTGCCCGAACGCCGCGAAGGTGTACGAGGTGTCACCATCGAGCTCGGCCGACACGCGGAGCACCGCGTCGCTCGTGGCCGGCGAGCCGGCCGGCCGCATCGAGAAGGCGTAGATGCCGGCGTCGAGCGGCAGGTACTCGGACACCTCCCCGAAGCCAAGCTTGGGAAGGACGAGCGTCTCGTTGCCATCGAACCCGGTGGCATAGATGTCCATCGCCGGCGTGTCGATCGAGAAGTGTGCGACCCGAATGGCCGTGCCACCGGCGGCCTTGGCTCCGGCCGGCACCGGCAGCGCGGCGCACACCGCCAGAGCGGTCAGCATGGCGAACGCGCCGGCAGCGCGCCTGATCCTGTGGTGGTGGGTGGCGGGGGTCGTCGGGTCTGCGGCGGGAGCGGTTCCGCCCTGAGGGATCGCCCAATTTCGGTCCACGTGTGGTCCTCCAGCTGGATTGGCATCTTGACTGCGTGTGTGCCTCACGAAGCAGGCTCCACAGGCAACGCGAACGTGATGCGGAGAAGCGGCTCGCCCTGGTCGCTGGGCACGATGGCGGTGTCCGTCGCCCGGAACTCGGGGTTCTGCCCCTCGAGGAAGGCGACGAGCTCGTCGAACAACGGATCGTCACCGGCGACAGCCCGACCGTCGATCGACGAGAGGTCGACGCGACGAGCAGGCAGCGCCGTTTCGTGCTCACCCGGGATGGCCGGGAACCCGGCGATGGCGAGCTGGTAGTCGGTGGCAAGGGTGGCGAGCACGGCGAGCACGCGCACGTCGACGCCCCCGCGTCGCAGCTGCTCCGCCGCGCCGGGTGACGAATCGATTGCGGGGTTGGTCGCCAGCGCCGATCCCGCAGCCACCCGCGCCTCGACGGCCGCGGCGCGCTCCCGTCTCAGCGCGCGGGGTCCGTCGGGGACGATGCGGCGGATCTCGACCTGGTCGTCGCCGTCACCGAAGGTCGCGACGACCATCGAGCTGGCGATCGCGTCGTCCAGCTGGTCGAAGCCGCCGAGCCCGACCGCGGCCGGCTCGGTGGCCACCAGGTAGTCGTACGAGCGCCAGCTCTCCAGGCCCGACGCGTTCGCTTCGGTCGTCTCGGAGTCGTCGTCGCCCCCGCCCACGGCCCCGTAGCCGGCGAGCCTGCCGGCGGGGAACCCGGCCTCGACGAGGTCGATCCAGAGCGCGTCGTCGACAATGACCCGCTGGTCGGTCGGGACGTTGGCGGTGACCCACGCCTCGGTCTGGCGCAGCGGGGTGTCGGTGCCGTCGGAGCTGAGCCGGTGGTGCGTCACGGCCCAGAGCGGCAACGTGAGCACGCTGAGGGCCGCCAGACCGGTCAGCGCAGCGGGCGCCGCTGCGTCGAGCGCTGCGACCGCTCGCGACTGGCGCGCCGCCGGTGCGTCGATGGTCGTGTGCGCTCTTGCGGCCGAGTGCCACGTCCACAGCGACTGCGCGGCTGCGCCGATCAGTACAGCGCCCAGCGGCAGCATGGCGATGGCCGCCGTCGTTGGGGTCGCGCCGACCAGTACGGTCAGGGCGATCGCTCCGAAGGCGCACCCCACGGGGCGCAGCCGGGGCACGGCCAAGAAGGTCGCGGCCGCCGCAATCGTCGCCACCACTGTTGTCACCGGGTCGAGCGCCACCAGGTCGAGAATCGACCGGGCGGCGCTCACGCCGAGATCCGCGTCGTCGGCTGCCGCTGCCGGCAGCGCGAACACGAATCTCAGCCGACCGAGCACACTGAGCGAGGAGCCAGCGCCCGGCGCGCCACCGGCTGCGAACGCCAGCACGGTGGCGATCGGCACGGCCAGGGCCGCGCTCGCGGTCGCGAGTCGTCGCCGACGCTGCGACGGGACCGTCGAACGCCAGAGCTGCCACGTGATGGCCGGCACCAAGGCGAGTGTCACGGGCTCGGTGAGCACGGCGATCGCCAGGAATCCGCCGGTCGCGAGGCACGTCAGCGAACGGTTGTGGGGGGAGCTTGCGAACGCGAACGCGGCCAGCGCCCACGGCACGGCCAGGTTGGCCATGTGCACGCTGCCGCGGAGCTCGACGGCAAGCGGCGACAGCCCGAACGTCGCCACCGAGATCGCCGCAGCCCAGGGCGCGAGGCCCGCTCTCCGGGCGAGCACCCAGAGCACAGCGATTCCCGCGGCGGTCGCAAGGAGCATCGCCTCGCGACCGGCGACCGCTGAGTGCGCGGTCCGGGTGAACGCGTGGGTTGCCCAGGTCCAGGCGGCGAGCTGCAGCGAGCCGAGCGACGGCACGGTGGGGCTGAAGGTGGCGTCGGCCGTCGTCGACAGGCGCTCGACCGCCCACGCGACGGCGAGGTGCGCGCCCTCGGCACCCGTCCGGGGCCGCCCGGCGCCGGCGCCAGCCTGCAGCGCGACGGTCAGGGCGGCGACACCCGTGACCACCGCCAGCCGCGGCGTCCTGGGATCGCTCGCGGCAGCGACGCACAGGTTGCCGGCGGTGCCCCGAGCGAGCCGGCCGGATCGGGGAAGGGGGACCTTCCGCCCGGCTCGCCGAGGATCATCGTCGGCGTCGTGTGTGCGTTGATACTGGTCGCCACGCGGGGCGGTGCGTGCACGATCGCGCCGAAACGCATGACCGAGGTCCTCGAGCCGGCGTGCGGTGATCCGCACTCGATCGCTGGTCCCGGAGATCCGCTCCTTGTGGCCTTCCCCGCGGCGCCGGTCTGTGGCGCCCGGCTCGTCGGCCCGGGAGTATCCACGAGGATCGCCGGGGCTGGACCGCGCGCCGCCACGGGGAGGGTCCGGCGCATGCCCGAGCGCATGAGTTGGGCGGACAGCCACGGCGTGACCTCAATCGCAAGGGATCCCGGCGGCCAGTGTTCGGAGCCGCGGATGGCCGTGGATGAGAGTCTTTAGGGCGCCAGTCGAGTAGGCGAGATCCGCGAGACTTCGCCCGTGCACGACGCTCACCCTCCCATCACCGCCGTGCGGCAGGCGGTGGCCCTCGCGCTGACCGAGGACCTGACGCCCATCGGCGACCTCACGTCCGCGTTGCTGCCGCCGGAGCTGGAGGGCACCGCGCGGTTCGTGCCCCGCTCCGACGGCGTGCTGGCGGGACGACTGTGCGCCGAGGAAGCCATCCACCAGATCGACTCCAGCCTCGACCTGCGCTGGCAGGCCGACGACGGCGACCGGATCAACGCCGGCGACGAGATCGGGTGGGTGTCGGGCCGGCTGGCACCGATCCTCACGGCCGAGCGCACCGCCCTCAACTTCCTCGGGCACCTGTCGGGCATCGCCACGCTCACGGCCCGGTTCGTCGACGCCGTGGCCGACGCCGGCGGCGACCTCCGGGTGTGGGACACCCGCAAGACCACGCCCGGCCTGCGGACGCTCGAGAAGGCCGCCGTGCGGGCCGGCGGGGGCGCCAACCACCGCGGCAACCTCTCCGACTGGGTGCTGCTCAAGGACAACCACCTCGAGCTGTTCGGCATCCGCGCCGCCGTCGAGCGGGCGCGCGAGCGCTGGCCCGGGCGCACGGTCCACGTCGAGTGCGGCGACCTCGACCAGGTGCGCGAGGCGGTCGCGGCCGGGGCCGACGCGCTGCTGCTCGACAACATGTCGCCCGACGAGGTCAAGGCCGTGGTGGTCGAGGTACGGGGCCACGACCCCCGCCGGCCGCTGCTCGAGGTCTCCGGCCGGGTGTCGCTCGACACGATCGGGGCCTACGCCACGACCGGCGCCGACCTGGTCTCGATCGGCGCCCTCACCCACTCCGCACCCGCGCTCGACATCGGCCTCGATGTCGTGTCGGACTGACCCCGGCTCGTCGGGGTCTGGCGCCGCCGCGTAGCCTCACCGCCCGTGATGCTGCTGGTGATCGACGTGGGCAACACGCAGACGGTGATCGGGCTGTACGACCTCGAGCCCGACGACGCGCCCAACGTCGGCCGGGTGCAGGCCGACACCCACCTGCTCGACCACTGGCGGGTCGCCACCAACGCCGAGCGCACCGCCGACGAGCAGGCGCTGGTGGTGCAGGAGTTCCTGGGCTTCCACGGGTTCTCGTTCGACGACGACATCGCCGGCATCTGCCTGTGCTCGTCGGTCCCCCGGGTGACCGGCGCGCTGCGGCGCATGGCCGAGCGCTACTTCGGACAGTCGGCCATCGTGATCGAACCGGGGATCCGCACGGGCGTGCCGATCCTGTACGACAACCCAAAGGAGGTCGGGGCCGACCGCATCGCCGACGCCGTGGCCGCCCTCGACCTGTTCGGGGGGCCGGTCGTGAGCGTCGACTTCGGCACCGCGACCACGTTCGATGCGATCTCGGCCAAGGGCGAGTACCTGGGCGGGTCGATCTTCCCCGGCATCGACATCAGCCTCGACGCCCTGTTCGCCCGGGCTGCGGCGCTGCGGCGGGTCGAGCTCGTCGAGCCGCGCAACGTGATCGGCCGGTCGACGGTCGAGTCGATCCAGTCGGGCGTGATCTACGGCTACACGGGCCTCGTCGACAGCATGGTCACCCGCATCGAGGCCGAGCTGGGCGAGAAAGCCACCGTGGTCTCGACCGGCGGTCTGGCAGGCTTGATCACCCCCCTGTCGAGCACGATCACCCACCACGAGCCCTGGCTCACGCTCCACGGCCTGCGGCTCATCTACGAGAAGAACCAGCGATGAGCGAGCACGCAGTGCCAGCGAATCATGAGCACAGTGCGTTACTCGCCGCGAAGCGGCGATCACTCGTTGGCGAGCCGAAGGTGACCCGATGAGCGAGCACGCAGGCACGCCGCCGAGGCCCCCCTACCGGGTCGAGGTGACCGACCGGGCCGCCGACCTGCAGGCCGCCCACGCCGACCTGGCCGACGGCGCGGGCAGCGGGGTCACCGCCGCGGTGGCCGGGCGGGTGATGCTGCTGCGCGACATGGGGAAGCTGGCGTTCGCCACCTTGCGCGACTCGAGCGGGTCGATCCAGCTCATGGCCACCGCCAAGGCCACCGACGACTACAAGGGACTGACGGGACTCACGCTGGGGGCCTGGATCGTGGCCACCGGCGAGGTGATCCGCTCCAACAAGGGTGAGCTGTCGGTGCGGGTCGAGCGTTGGCAGCTCCTGGCCGAGGCCCGGCGGGGGTTCGGCGACAAATGGAAGGGCATCACCGACACCGACCTGCGCTACCGCCAGCGCTATGCCGACCTGTGGGCCAACGACGACAGCCTGCGGGTGTTCCAGGCCCGCAGCCGCGTCATGTCGGAGACCCGGCGGTTCCTCGAGGACCGGGGCTTCGTCGAGGTCGAGACGCCGCTCCTGCACCCCATTCCCGGCGGAGCCCTCGCCCGCCCCTTCGAGACGCACCACAACGCGCTCGACCTCGACCTCTACCTGCGCATCGCCCCCGAGCTCTACCTCAAGCGGCTCGTGGTGGGGGGGCTCGAGCGGGTGTTCGAGCTGGGACGCGTGTTCCGCAACGAGGGGCTGTCGCCCCGGCACAACCCCGAGTTCACGATGCTCGAGCTCTACCAGGCCTACGCCGACTACAGCGACATGATGGCCCTCACCGAGGAGCTGGTCGCGCACCTGGCCCGCGCGGTCACGGGGTCGGCCGTCGTCACCTACGGCGACCGCGAGGTCGACGTCACGCCGCCCTGGACCCGGGCCTCGCTCATCGACCTGGTCGAGCAGCACGCCGGCGTCCGGATCGACGTGCGTATGCCCGTCGACGAGCTGCGCCGCATCGCCACCGACCACGGCGTCGCCGTCGACGAGGCCTGGGGGCCCGGGAAGCTGGTGCTCGAGATCTACGAGAAGACCACCGAGGCCGAGCTGTGGGGCCCGGTCTTCGTGACCGACTACCCCAAGGAGGTCTCGCCGCTGGCGCGCGACCACCGCGAGCTGCCCGAGATGGTCGAGCGGTTCGAGCCGATCGTGGCCGGGCGCGAGCTCGGTAACGCCTTCAGCGAGCTGGTCGATCCCGACGAGCAGCGGCGCCGCTTCGAGGACCAGGCGCTCGCCCGGGCCGGCGGCGACGTCGAGGCCATGGTGGTCGACGACGACTATGTTCGGGCGCTCGAGTACGGCCTACCCCCCACGGGCGGCCTCGGCATCGGCATGGACCGGCTCGTGATGCTGCTCACCGACACGCATACCATCCGCGACGTCATCCTCTTTCCCACCCTCCGCCCCGAGCGGCCATCACACGAGGGGGGCCGATGACCGGAGCATCGACCGCAGGGGCAGCCCCGTCCTACGCGAGCGGCGTGTCCGACGTTCCGTTGCTCGGCGAGACCATCGGGGCCAACTTCGAACGGACCGTCGACAAGTTCGGTGACCGCGAAGCCCTCGTCGACCACCCGTCGGGCCGCCGTTGGACCTATGCCGAGCTGGATGCCGCCGTCGACGACGTCGCGCGGGGCCTGCTCGGGCTCGGCATCGCCAAGGGCGATCGGGTGGGAATCTGGGCGCCCAACTGCCCCGAGTGGGTGCTGGTGCAGTTCGCCACCGCCAAGGTCGGGGCGATCCTCGTCAACGTCAACCCCGCCTACCGCACGCACGAGCTGGAATACGTGCTCAACCAGTCGGGCGTGCGGCTGCTGATCTCGGCGACGGCCTTCAAGACGAGCGACTACCAGGCGATGGTCGCCGAGGTGCGCGGGGCGTGCGACGCGCTCGAGCGGGTGACCTTCATCGGCACGCCGTCGTGGGGCGACCTCGGGGCCGCGGGCGCCGACGTCGCCGACGACCGGTTGCGCCAGAGGATGGCCGAGCTGAGCTGCGACGACCCGATCAACATCCAGTACACATCGGGCACGACGGGGTTCCCGAAGGGCGCCACGCTGTCGCACCACAACATCCTCAACAACGGCTACTTCGTCGGCGAGCTGATCCACTACACCGAGGTCGATCGGGTGTGCCTGCCCGTGCCCTTCTACCACTGCTTCGGCATGGTGATGGGCAACCTCGGGGCCAGCTCGCACGGGTCGTGCGTGGTGATCCCGGCCCCGGGGTTCGATCCGGCCGCCACCCTCGACGCAGTCGCCGCCGAGCGGTGCACATCGCTCTACGGCGTGCCGACGATGTTCATCGCCATGCTGGGCCACCCCGGCTTCGCCGACAACGACCTCACCTCGCTGCGCACCGGGATCATGGCGGGCTCGCCCTGCCCCGTGGAGGTCATGAAGCGGGTCGTCACCGAGATGCACATGGACGAGGTCTCGATCTGCTACGGCATGACCGAGACGTCGCCGGTGTCGACCCAGACCCGCTCCGACGACGACCTCGAGCGCCGGGTCTCGACCGTGGGCCGGGTGATGCCGCACGTCGAGATCAAGGTGGTCGACGCCGACACCGGGCTCACCGCGGCCCGGGGTGAGCCGGGCGAGCTGTGCACGCGCGGCTACTCGGTGATGCTCGGCTACTGGGACGAACCGGCCAAGACGGCCGAGGCGGTCGACACGGCCCGGTGGATGCACACGGGCGACCTCGCGGTGATGGACGACGCCGGCTACGTCAACATCGTCGGCCGCATCAAGGACATGGTCATCCGCGGCGGCGAGAACATCTACCCCCGCGAGATCGAGGAGTTCCTCTACGGCCACCCCGCGATCGCCGACGTGCAGGTGATCGGCGTCCCTGACGAGACCTACGGCGAGGAGCTCATGGCCTGGGTCCGGCTGCGCGACGATGCCGAACCGGTGGATGCCGCGGGCATCCGAGAGTTCTGTGCCGGCCGGCTGGCGCACTACAAGATCCCCCGCTACGTGCACGTCGTCGACGAGTTCCCGATGACGGTCACCGGCAAGGTCCGCAAGGTCGAGATGCGCGAACAGGCCATCGAGCTCCTGGGGCTGCGCTCGGCGGCCGCCGTCCGCAACGCCTGAGGCCGCGCGACCGCGAGCACTCACTGCGGGTCGTGTCGGTGAAGGCGGCGGCTCGGGCCTGCCCGGCTCAGACCGGCAACGGCGCCGAGGCCTCGGCGGGTGCGGGCGCCGGCGCTGGCGCCGGCCCGCCGGGGCCGGCGACGACAGTGACCTCGGCCTGGGTGCGCACGCCGAACCAGCCGAGCTTGGGCTGGTGGAGGGCCACCCGCAGGAGATAGCGGCCCGGCTCCGAGGGCGCCTCGATGACCACGTCCACCGGCGTGCGGTAGCCGGGCGGGACCACCCGGGGCAGCGGGAGCGGCGGGTTGGCTATGACCCGGCCATCGTCGCCCGGCCTGTCGTCCGGGGTGCCGCCGGCGAGCGGGAACCAGCGGGCGCCGATCTTGACCGGCCGCGGCAGCACCGTGCCCAGCGGCCGTGCCGACCGGTTGACCACGTGGAGCCGGACCGCCGACGCGGTCCCCGCCACGATCTCCGCCGGCAGGTCTCCCCGCACCTCGCAGCGAGTGGCGTGGTCGGCATCGACCCGGCGCCCCATCGACGCCAGCTCGTCGGCCACGCGCGGCGTGACCAGGCGGAGAGCGGCGTCGTCGGGTGTTGGCCGCCGATCGGCGGGGCGGCGCTCGGTGCGGTGCTGCTCCACGGCCCGGGCCGGGTTGGCGCCGAACCCCAGGGCGACGCCGCGGGCGAGCAGGGGCGGCACGGCCAGGATGTCGTAGACCTCGAGGCAGGGCATCGCGATGCGGTCGGCCAGCTCGAAGCTGCGGAGGCCGACGACCACCACCTCGGCCCGGTCGTCGTCGCTGTCGCGGTGAGCGTTGCCGCCCACGAGTGCCCAGTCGCCGACCAGCGCCAGCCCGCGGGCGAAACGGCGAACGGCGACCCGACGGAGCACGCCACCGGCGGCGTCGAGCTCGGTCAGCGTGCCCTTGGCCGACTCGCAGACGTACCACCGGTCGCCCCGCCGCCGCGGGCTGTGCGGGTGGGCGAGCCCCGTGAGCACGTCGTGGCCCGTGGACAGGTCGTGGACGAAGCCCGTGCTCCTCCCGTCGTCGGACTTCCAGCCCTTGTGCCGTTCCGACCGGCCGAACGCGCACACGTGGAGCGCCCCGTCGACCGTCGTCAGCGAGTTGACGTGCCACAGGTCGGGGATGGACACGGGCGCGCCGCGGCGGTCGTCGTTCACAACGCCGTCGGGACCGGGCTCGATCGCCGTGCCTCTGGCCCACACCAACGTGGGCGCCGCGCCGCCCGACAGGCGCCACACGGCGTCGTCCCAGCTCGAGCTGACGTGGAGCGCGCCGTCGTGCCAGTGGACGTCGTGGGGGTCGTGGATCTCATCGATCCGCTGGTAGCTGTGCACCCCGCGGGCGTCGTAGGACAGGATCTCGCACGTGCTCGTCTGCTCGCCCGGCGCCCGGAGCACCCGCCACAGCCGCCCGCCGCCGAGGGCGATGCCCGACGTCGCCAGGTCGTCGAGCGCCTGCGGTGCGCCGGTGGTGATGTCGTAGAGCCCGCCGCCCCACTTGCCGAACCCCGACACCAGCAGCCGGGCGTTGCCGGCCAAAGCGTCGTGCCACGTCGCGGCCATCGATGCGCACCGTAGTGGCTGACCAGGTCGGCGAGACGCCAGGCGGCGCTCCGGGGCTCGGCGGTACCGTCCGGGCCTCGATCCCGTGCACTCGGTCGCCCGACCTAGGTCCATGGATCGATTCCGCCAGGGCAACGCTGTGACCGGAATCTCGGTCGTGCCTTGCATGGTTCTGACGGGAGCATGGGTGACGTGACCACGGAACCGCCGGGGCCGTACGTGCCCACTGCGGGCCCCCCGGCGGAGGCGAGTGCCACGCCCGGCGTCGCGCCCGGCGCCGACGGCCTGTGGGCACCGGGCCGGCGTCGGCTGACCGCCGGGCTGGTGCTCACGATCACGCTGGTCGCCTTCGAGTCGCTGGCGATCGCCACGGTCATGCCGGTCGTGTCCGACGACCTGAGCGGGCTGGGCCTCTACGGCTGGGTTTTCTCCGGGTTCTTCCTCGGCAACCTGCTCGGCATCGTGCTCGCCGGGGAGGCCGCCGACCGCCGCGGCACCCGGTTGCCGTTCCTCGCGGGGCTCGTGCTCTTCTCGATCGGGCTGGTGATCGGCGGTTCGGCGCAGTCGATGGCGGGCCTGGTCGCCGGCCGGGTGGCGCAGGGGATCGGCGCCGGCGTCATACCGGCTGTGGCCTACGCCAGCGTCGGGCGCGGTTACCCGCCCAAGCTCCGGCCCCGCGTCTTCGCCGTCTTCTCGAGCGCCTGGGTGATCCCGGGGCTGATCGGACCGGCCGCGGCCAGCGCAATCGAGCGGTGGACGTCATGGCGGGTCGTGTTCCTGGCGCTGCTGCCGTTCGTCGCTCTGGCGGCGGCGATGGCGCTGCCGGCGTTGTCGAACACCGCACCCGCGACGGACGGCGGACGCGACGACACCGCCGACGGTGGGGCGCGGGCACCCGGGCGCACCGACGTCCCGCGCCGCGGCGGCGGACCCCACCGGACCCGGCGGCGTGACGCCGTCGTGCTGGTCGCCGGCGTGGCGCTCGTCCTCGGTGGCCTCGGAGCGCACCAGGCGCCGCTCGCGGTCGCGCTCCTTTCGGCCGGGGTGCCGCCGGCCTCGTGGGCGTTCGCGCGGCTGGTCCCCACCGGAACCATCCGACTCCGCCCGGGGCTGCCCTCGGCGGTGGCGGTCCGGGGCATCCTCACCTTCGCCTTCTTCGGTGCCGACGCCTACGTCTCCCTCACCATCACGGACGTGCGTGACCAGCCGACCTGGGTCGCCGGCATGGCGTTGACCGGCGCCACCCTCGCCTGGACGACCGGCGCCTGGATCCAGCAGCGACTCGTGAACGAGCGCGGTCCCCGTTGGCTGGTCCGCCGGGGGTTCGTGCTCGTGGCGATCGGCATTGCCGGCCTGACGGTCGCCATCGACTCGTCCGTGCCGGTCGCGGTCGCGATCGCCGCCTGGACGGTCGCAGGCATGGGCATGGGCCTCGCGTACGCACCGCTGTCGGTGACCGTGCTCGGCACCGCCGCGGCGGGGCAGGAGGGCAGCGCGAGCGCCTCGCTGCAGCTCACCGACGTGCTCGGCGTGTCGCTCGGCACGGGTCTCGCCGGCGTGTTCGTGGCGGTCGGCGACGGCCGCGGCTGGAGCACGTCCACGTCGTTGACGCTGGCCTTCGCGATGACGCTGGCGGTCGCCGCCGGCGGGGTGTGGGCGGGACGGCGCCTGCCGCGGGCGCTTCCCGGCGTTGCCGACGCCCGCTGACGAAGCCGGCCGTGCCCCTCAGGTGTTGGGTGTGTCGCTCAGACCGTCATTGGCCATGCGGTACAGGTCGTAGATCTCCTTGCACACCTGGCACATCGGCAGCTTCTTGGGG
>OBLS010000566.1_pt1 | contig 13661 bp, 12 predicted proteins | sample 1519901 | NCBI WGS metagenome assembly OBLS01 (sample SAMEA3113585, study PRJEB22503) | soil metagenome | reverse complement strand
CACGTCGACGTCAACCGACTGCTCGACCGCCTCGATCTCGATCGGGTGATGGACCGGATCGACGTGCAGCGGGTGGTCGATCGCATCAAGGTCGAGTCCCTCCTCGCGCGGATTGATCTGGATCAGTTCATCGGCCGAGTCGATCTGAACCAGGCGATACAGCATGTCGACCTGAATGAGCTGCTGGGCAGGGTCGACCTGAACCTCGTCTTCGATCGCGTAGACGTCGGTCGGTTGCTCGATCGGGTGGATCTGGACCGGCTGCTCGATCGCGTCGACCTCGACCGAGTGCTGGCCCGCGTCGATCTCGACCGGGCCCTCTCCACCGTCGACGTCAAGGCGCTTACCGCCCGGTCGGGCATCCCCGAGATCGTGGCACAGAGCACATCGCGGATGGCCGGCTCGGCCCTCGACGTCGCCCGGCGCCAGGTCGCCGGGCTGGACCTGCTCATCGACAGGGGTCTGCGGCGCCGCCCGGCGACGATCATGCCCGGCCCCCGGCGCCTGCTGAGCGCGACGAGCGAGGAGGGCCGGTACTCCGTCACCGGGTACTACGCCGGCCCGCTGAGCCGGGCGGTCGGCGCCGTGCTCGACGCGATCATCGTGTTCGCCACGTTCACCCTCGGCTTCGCGGCCGTGAACCTGCTCAGCACAGTCGTGCTCGGCATCTCCCTCGATCAGGAGCGCACCGGCATCGTGGCGACCGTGGCCTTCGCCGTGTGGTGGTTCAGCTACACCTTCGTATGCCTTGCGGTCAGCGGTCGTACAGTCGGCAAGGGCTTGATCGGTATCCGCGTGGTCGCGGCCGACGGACAAAGCGTCGAAGTCCGCCGCGCGTTCGTCCGCACCCTTACTTTCCCGCTGAGCGTGCTGTTCCTCGGCCTTGGATTTGTTCCTCTCGTCGTCCGTCGAGACCACCGAGCATTGCACGATCTGTTGGCCAGAACCTGTGTCGTGTCCGACTGGGGCGACCGTCCGGCGCAGCTATCTGGTCCCTTGACCGCTTTCCTGCGCCGGGCCTCGCCCGATACCGCCCCGCTCGGGTAAGGCTGCACCCGGCCGTCAGACAGCGGCGCGCCCACGTATGGCGAGGCGTCGTCAAAACCTAGTATTGAGGGTCGCCTGCAAGCTGCTGCTGCCGGAGCAGCTGCGCGGGCGATATTCGCACCCGGCCCGTCCGGCGAGCCGATCCGCAACTCCGACACCGACTGACGTGAGCCTGGACGGCGGACAATGCGGCCGAGGAGTGCTTCGCAGGCGTGCATTTCTGCACGCGCCTAGCCGGTGACGGTCGCCTCGCGTGTGTCGCGAATATCTCGTGCGTTGCCTGAACGCAGCCACCACGCCCCGAGCGCGACGAAGGCAAGCCCGAGAATGACGCTCCCGGAGAGGTAGACGAAGCTGAGGGGCACCCCGGACAGCAGGCCACCTGCGACGATCGCCCAAGAGATCGCGGCGGGGAAGACACGAGCGCGAACGCTGGCAATGCCATAGAGGACCCAGCCGATCCCGAACAGGACGAAGCTGGTCAGACCACCGACGAGAAGTCGGCTCCGCGCAAACGTATCCATCACCTCTGGGGCGACTTCCGCGAGCCTCGGTACGGCGAACGCCTCGTACCACCAATCCCCGGCCATGAACACGGTGCCCAGGATGGCTGCGCCGAGTCCGATGACGCCAAGCACCCCAGCAGCGCGAGCCTGAAGCTCATACGTTGCGACCAGCGCGAACACGAGCATCGCGAAGGCCACGATCGACGCGACGCCGTTGATCGCATGGGTGACTGTCAGGACGTAGACCTTGAGCGAGTCGATGTCGGCGGGAGTCGTCACCATGATCACCCCCCGGGTGATGACGACCAGAGCGCCAGCGACGAGAGCCAGTGGGGCCGCACTGCGAGCGAGTAACGACTGGGGCATGTCAGTCCCCTCTTTCTGGGTTCCGCGACTGCATCTCAGGCTGATTAGGATCCTAGACCGTCGGGGTCTGCTGAGCAGCCTTGCTTGGGGCGCTGAAGTGATCGGAAGCGCGGCCAGAGTACCGGCGGGCGGGCAGTCGCGGAACGGCGCGACGTCCGCGAGCAACGGGGATCCGGCGGCATCGCCCACACGGGAACGAAGCTCGCGGATCCGGTCTCGGGGGCTTCATCGAAGGTGGGTCGAAGCGCGAGGATGACCTCGTCGAGGCCGCCGCCGCCTATCACGCGGTACGCGATCACCTCCCATAGGCCGCGTACTCGAATCGTCAAAACCTCAGAATTGACATATTTCAGGAATAACCCACGTCACATTTGTCCAGGTCTAGATCGACTTCGGTCGCCGAGCGCGGGCCCGCTTGGTAAGCCGGTGAAGGTCGCTCGGGTCAAGTCTCACCAGCGCAACGGCAGCCACCCCTGTCTGGCCTGCGCTCCCGGTGGTCAGCATCATCGGGGTGCGCTGTCGGCATCCTCGTGCTTGCGACCAAGCGCGCTTTGATCCGATGGACCCAACGGGTTCCACAGCGCTTGTTGCCGCGCAGCCTGGTCCTGACCGCGGCGGCCCGTTGGTCGATGTCGGCGGCGCGGCGGTCGGATGCGCATCGAAAGCACTATCCAGAGCATCTGCAGGCCGAGGCGAATTGCGGTGCGGGTGTCTCCAGTGACTGCCGAAGTGCCGATCCGTGGGTGGTAGTTCACCGGAACCTGGACGACAGTGTCCCGTGCTACCAGGGCAAGCATCAACATCTCAAGCCCGAATGCGGAACCGTGAATGCGGGAGTCGCGCAGCAGGCCAGGGACCAGATCCTTGGAGACGACGCGAAATGTGCACCCGACATCGCTGAGGTAGGAGGTGTTGAACAGCACCTCGATGAACTTCGCCACCGCCCAGTTGCCCCACTGCAGGAACCAGCCCATGTTGGCGCCGTCCCAGATGAAGTTCGACACCGTGCGCGACCCGAGCACGAAGTCGCAATCCTCGGTGAAGGGCAGCAGCTTCGTCAGGTCCCTCGGGTTGAAGGTGCCGTCGGGCTCGCAGATGCAGATCAGGTCGGTGTCGACCTCGGCGAGCCCGCGACGGATCGCTGCGCCGTAGCCCTGCCGTGGCTCCAGCACCTCGCGGGCCGTGGTCATGGCGACCTCGTCTGAGGTCCCCTCCGCGGCGTTGTTGTTGACCACCAGGATGTCGTCGACGATGCCGAGTTTGTCGAAGGCTCTGATGGTCTCGGCGATGCTGTCCTTCTCGTTGTAGGTCGGCAGCACCACCGACAACGTCTTACCGTTCCACATGGCTGGACTCCGGCGTGGCGATCAGCAGCATCTGGCCGGCCAGCGGCTTGATGGGAGACCGCAGATACCAGGGCACCAAGAAGGTCAAAGCGGAGCCTTTGCTGTTCATCGTCAATGGAAGAAACCGCGGATACACCTGAATGATCCGCCAATCCTCTGAACGCAGGTAGTCGGCCAGCGAGCGGTCGGTGTAGATCGCCACATGCGTGTAGTCGTCAAAGTAGCCGCCGGGGTTCAGCCGAAAGTTCGGTTGCAGCAGAATCAGGATTCCGCCCTCCCGCAGTACCCGGGCCGACTCGGCCAGCAGCAGCGCGGTCGCCGGCCGCTCCAGGTGTTCGAGCAGATTGGAGGCGAACACCACGTCGAATGAGCCGGAGTCGAAGCGCGACAGGTCGGTGCAGTCACCCACCTCGGCCTGGACGTGCTCGGCCGCGGCGCGCCGCACAGTGGTGTCCAGATCCATCGCCACCACGCGCCGCGCCGGAATGGTGTTCGCGAAGTCGCACCACCCGGCGCCCAGTTCCAACACGTCGGAGTCCGCGGGGATCCAGCGCTGCAGGTAGGCGCACAGGTGTTTCCAGATGGCGGCGCGATGGGGGTTCCGGGCGAGCCGGGTACGGAAGTACGCGGAAACGTCACCGTCGCCGGGCGGCGGTGAAGCCGGGGCTGACGCACGGTCTGCCACCAGGCCACTCCTCAACAATCTCGTCGAGTCGCGCTCGACTGTTGGTCCTGCAGGCCGGGGCGCGTCGGTGCGGATAGCCTGATGCCGTAGCACATTAGCCGAAGGACGAGTTTGCCGGTGATCACCGACCCCAAGTCGGACCGCCGAGCCGGGGTGTCGACCCGTAAGCTGCTGCTCGCGTGCCTCCCGGCGGTGGCGATCGGGGTGCTGATCAGGGTTTGGCTGATGCGCACGTCGCTCGTCCCATTGAACGCCGACGAGGGCGTCACCGGCCTGCAGGCGTACGAGGTCCTGCGTGGGAACTTCCGCCTCATAGTGGCCGGGAACGACTACGGCTCGACGACCGAGACCTACCTGATTGCGCCGTTCCTGGCGTTTTGGAGCGGGGTGTGGCCGCTGCGGATCGTGCCGACCGCGCTGTCCGCGGTTGCCGGCTATGCGCTATACCGGTTGGCGCGGCCGATCTTCGGTCGGGTACCGGCCGCGGCACTGGCGCTGATCGGGTGGACCACCTCCGGCGCGGTGGCGATCTTGTTCCTGCGCTCCTACATGGGCTACACGACCGGGTTCATCGCGCTGATCGCTGCGCTGGCATTGGCGTGCCACGCGATGCGTACGGAACAACGCCTGGCCCGGACTGCGGGCTTCGCCGGGTTCGCCGCGGGGTTCGCGATATGGAGCCATCCGATCTTCGGCACGGTCGCGCTGCTGGCGTTGATCGCGCCGACGCTGTACCGCCGGCGGGCGCTGCGCCGATGGTGGCTGCCACTCGCCGCCGGCGGGGTGCTCGGAGTCAGCCCGTGGCTACTGTTCATGGCGCAGAACGGTTGGCCGGCATCAGCCACGCCGGTGGTGGAAGCCACCTACTCCGAGCGCGTGACCAGGTTCGTCGCCGAGCTGCTCCCGCGGGCCTTTGGTCTACGCACCGAGTTGAGTGGGGACTGGGTCGGCCCCGACGCGGTGGCTGTCGGGGTCGCGGCCCTACTGATCATCGGTTCGATAGTCGGGATGGTGCTGCTGGTGATCCGCAAGGGCCTACAGGCCGTGCCGATCCTGGTAGCCGGGGCTCTTGCGTTCCCGGTCCTCGCGCTGTACGCCCCACTCAGCAACATCGCGGACGGGCGCTACGCCCTGCCGTTCCTGCCGGAGCTGCTGATGGGGTTGGGGGCGTGGCTGCTGCTAATCCCTGAGCGCATCCGCGACTCGCCGTGGCTGGTGATCACCGTGCCGACGGTATGGGCGCTCTTACTATGCGTTCCCGTGGTGCATCAGCAGGTCGGCTGGGAGTGGATCGACCCCGACACCGACGCCAAGCAGATGATCAGCGAGTTGGAGACCCGGCAGATCCGCTACATCGCCGGCGACTACTGGGGCGCGTACCTGGTCGACTACCTCGGTGCGGGGCGCCTCCAGGCGGCGGTTCACCTCCCCATCCTGCAACGGTTCGACGAGGAGAACGCCACCGTCAACGCCGCCGACCCTTCGGAGGTCGCGTTCGTGTATCAAGACGGTCAGACCCCGTACATGCGGATGCCGGCGGACCACTACCAGATGATGGACATCGGACTCTTCGACCTCTACGTGCCGGTCGGGGCGTGAGATAGCAGTCCCATCGGTCACGCTGTCGTCCAGGCTCCTTTATCGTGTGCGTTGGATCGGCTGCCTCAAAACGCCGACCGCGGCGGCTGGCTAACATCAGCCGTCAGGTGCGTCAGTTCATGACGCAGGTGTCTGCGGGCGCTCCCGGCCGCTGGGCAGGGACCCGGTCATACATGTCAGCTTTAGAACCACAGCCACGGAGAGGGACATGTCTGGCCCCGAAGCATCCTCCCGACCCACGGACAACCGGTCGCCATCGGTGCCCAGGATGCGGTTGCAACGTCAGCTGTTTTGCTACCTGGTCGTCGGCGGTCTCACCGTTGTCGTCGACATAGGACTGCTAGCCCTACTCCATGAGTCCTATGGGGTTCCGCTTGGCCTCGCCACAACGGTGGCCTTCTGTACCGCCGTGGTGGTGAACTTTCTGCTCAACCGGACCGCAATGTCATCCTGGGGCTCGTGGGGGTTGACGCAGCACGCATTGCGGTACGGCTCGCTGGTTGTGGCCAACTACGTGATCACACTCGCGGTGGTGACGACCGCAGGGCACGTGGGCGATAGGTACCTGGTGGCAAAGGTTGCGGTAATAGCAGGATCGACCTCGTGGAACTTCCTCCTCTACCGCCACTGGGTCTTCACCCCGCCCCGTCCAACGTCGTCGAAGCAGGATCGGGTGCCGTGGATCGGGAGGAATCCACGTCATCGTGATGGCAGGTCGGTGCAGCCGAGTCACCAGATGTTCGTGGTTGTCCCTGCCTACAACGACGAAGAGTCCATTGGGTCACCTGGTGACCGGGGTAGCCGTCGGGAAGGCCTACTCGGTGGTTCAGGCGCAACCGGCAAGCAAGATCCCGGTCACGAGCATCAGGCTTAATGCTTAGCAAGCATTTGCCACCGAGGACTAACAGGCAGCTGCAATGCTTGCGGAACGCCAGCGTCCGTAACCCCAACGCCCCAGGAAGCGTCCGGACAGTAGTCCCTACTGATGGGCAGTGATTCCCCAAGTCTTCGTCTTCGTCGCGTGTTGGTCGTTGAAGCCTGCCCGATACTGACGGCCGGAACGGCTGGGCGTAAATCGAACATACGCAGAGGGGTCGCAAACCTTGACAGGAAACCATATGGTTTCCTATTATGGAGCTCGTGGAGACGGTGTTCCGGGCCCTCGCGGATCCGACTCGGCGGGCGTTGCTCGATGCGCTGTTCGAACGTGACGGCCAGACGCTGGTGGCCCTGACCGCCCGCCACGACATGACGCGAATCGCGGTGGCCAAGCACCTGCGGCTGCTCGAGGACGCTGGCCTGGTCGTGAGCCGTCGGCGCGGTCGGGAGAAGTTCCACTACTTGAATGCCGTTCCGATCCGCCTCATCCATGACCGGTGGGTGAGCAAGTACACCGAGCCGTGGGCCGCCGGTCTGGCCGGGCTGAAACGCGAATTGGAGCGCCCGATGGAGAAAGTGTTCGAGATTTACATCCGTACGACCCCGGAGCGTCTTTGGGAGGCGATCACCGACCCGGCGATCCACGCCAAGTACCAGTTCGGTGCTGGCATCGAGTCCGATTGGACGCAGGGCTCGCGCTACCAGCTGAAGCCCGCCGGGGTGGAGAGCCTGCTCGCCGAGGGGGAGAACCTCGTCGTGGAGCCGCCACACCGGCTCGTGCAGACCCTGCACACGTTGTGGAGCGAGCAGGCGGAGCGCGAACCGACGTCCCGCGTGACGTGGGAGATCGAGCCGGTTGGCGACTCCTGCCGGCTCACGGTGACTCATGACCAGCTCAGTGACACCGCCCCAGCCGAGCTCTACGGCGGGTGGCCGATGATCCTGTCGGGCCTCAAGACCTGGCTGGAGACCGGCCAGACCCTCACCACCCCCGGCTCGCTGATGTACGGCGCCGGCTGAAGCGAAAGGAGACTCACCATGGAACCGACCACCATCACCAACGATGTCCGTCCATCAGTCGCGATGACGCTCGACAAGACCTTTGCCGCCGCCTTGCAGAAGAGTTCCGCCAAGGGCGGTTGGACGTACGTCGTGACCGACTGGAGTGCCGAGTTCTTCGGCACTCGCGGCCTGGTCAAGGTCGCCGGAACCGTTGACGGCCAGCCATTCCGGAGCTCCTTCATGCCTCTGGGCGACGGAACGCACAAGCTGCCGATCAAGGCCGACTTGCGGCGGCTGCTCGAGAAGGAGGAGGGCGACACCGTGACCGTCCACCTCACCGAACGGCTCGGGTAGGGCAGATCGCCTCGTTCAGTCGGTCGGTACCGCGGTACGGTCGCAACTCGTGGGTGGTCTGAAGAGTGAGGACGAGATGGCGAGGGCGGCCGCGCATGGTGTGGGGCCGCACCCGTTGCCGTGGCCGGACGACTCTCGGCTGGATCCGGATTTGCTGGCCAGCGGAGACCAGCGCAACGTGGTCGACCACTACCGCTACTGGAAGCTCTCCGAGATCGTCGCTGATCTTGATCGGCGCCGGAATCCGCTGCAGATTGCCATCCAGAACTGGGAACACGACTTCAACATCGGCTCGGTGATCCGTACCGCCAATGCGTTCAACGTCGCAGGTGTGCATATCCTCGGCCGGCGGCGATGGAACCGGCGCGGGGCGATGGTGACCGATCGGTACCTCCACCTTCACCATCACGAGACGGTCGCGAACTTCGGGGACTGGCTCGCCAGCGAGCGCTACGCGGCGATCGGCGTGGACAACCTTGAGAACGCTGCGCCGCTCGAGTCCTTCGAGCTGCCAGAACGGGTCTGTCTGGTCTTCGGCTCGGAAGGTCCTGGCTTGACCGAGGAGGTGCTGAACGTCTGCGACGGACTGGTCGCGATCACTCAGTACGGGTCAACCCGCTCCCTCAACGCCGGCGCCGCAGCAGCAATCGCCATGTACGCCTGGGCGCTGCGCTGGGTCTCGCGCTAATCCCTGGGCCGGCTGCGAACTGGTATGGACTGGTCTAGCCTGGATCGGGTCACCAGCGGCTAGGAGAACTGATGATTCGGGGGACCGCGCGCGTGCGCTCAGGCGGTTATGTGTTCGAACGCCCTATGGGCGCGACTACCACCAAGCGCGTCCATGTCCGCAGCATCCTCGAGCAGCTGATCGACGCGGAGCTGAGTCCGGGAGACGCCATTCCGTCCGAGCGGGCTCTCGTCCAACGCCTGGGCGTGAGCCGGGTGACCGTGCGGCAGGCCATCGCGGATCTCGTCGAGACCGGAGCCCTGGAACGCGTCCACGGTAAGGGCACCTACGTCACCGGTCCTCAGGTCGACAGCCGGTTGCATTTGACCTCCTTCAGCCGAGAGATGCGAGACCGCGGGCTGTCCCCGGCATCGGTCGTGCTGTCCGCTACCGAGCAGCCCGCAGATGAGGGCGTCGCTCAGGCCTTGCGGCTCCGGCCGGGCCGCCCGGTGATCTGCGTGAAGCGGCTGCGTACCGCCGAGGGCGCTCCGATGGCGTACGAGGTCGGCTACTACCCCTCGGCTCTGTTCCCCGGACTCTTGCAACGCGAACTGGGCTCGCTCTACGACGTGTTCGCCAGCGACTACGGAGTAGTGGCGACCAGCGGTGAGCAGACCGTACGCGCCGAGTCCGCTGACGCCCACCTGGCCCGGCTGCTGGGCATCGCCAAGCGCGCGCCGCTGCTCGTGCAGGAGCGGATCACCCGTGCCGCTGAACGGGTCATCGAACTGTCATCCTCCTGGTATCGCGCCGATCGTTATCGCATCCACATGGCGGTCACGCCCCGGGGCGCTCGACATAATTGACGGTCGGCGAGGCTCGTGCCATAGCCGATGCGTCGTGCGCGGGAATGGTGGCCTCCGCTCTTGGGGGCGCCAACAGTTCCGAGTGTCGGAGACAATGAAGTAGTGACAGTCAGCCGGGTCTCAGAATTGATCGTGCCGTATGACGCGGAACACGTTGAGCTGAAGGTGCAGCGACGGCGCCGCCGGATGCGCTCCCAACTGATCAGCGTGGTCGTCACGGTCGTGATCATGGCTGGACTCTACTTCTGGCAGCGTGACCAGCTTCAGGGTGCCGGATTCCTGGTGATCTACGCGCTGGTGCTGGGCGTGCCGCTGATCTTGTTCCTGGTGTTCCTGCTCGGCTACCGGCAGTCCAGGAAGGAGCTCGCGACCATGGGCTCGGGTACGGCCGTTCGGATCGGAGTGCCGGGCGTCCAGGTCGCCGACGTGTCCGTCGCGTGGCCGGAGGTGGCCTCCCTTGCTGCGGCTCGAGGCGGCATCGGGCGTGCGCCGCTGCTGCGGCTGGCGACGACGGACGGCCGCCAAGCTAGTGTGCCGTTCGATCAGATCCCCACCTATCCGGCAACCCTCGACAGCACCGTGCGCGCATTCTCTGCGGGCCGGCACGGCGTCGATTTGACTGCCCTCGACAACTGAGATGAAAGCCTGCCGGGTGGCCACGCCGACCCGTTGCCTGACAGACTTACTCTGCTGGCCGTCGTGCGTGCGCAGACGGCGTACGCCCGCAATGTGACGGCACGAAAGGAACGTTCAGCCATGCCCATCGCGACTCCCGAGGTCTACGCCGAGATGATCGACGCGGCCAAGAAGGGCTCATTCGCCTACCCGGCGATCAACGTCAGCTCCTCACAGACTTTGAACGCCGCCCTGCAGGGCTTCGCGGAAGCAGGCTCGGACGGCATCCTTCAGGTATCCACCGGAGGCGCTGAGTACGCGTCGGGGCCCACGATCAAGAACCAGGTGACCGGTGCGGTCGCTCTGGCCACGTACGCCCACGAGGTCGCGAAGAATTACCCGATCAACATCGGGCTGCACACCGATCACTGCCCGAAGAACAAGTTGGACGGCTTCGTCCGGCCGCTGCTGGCGATGTCCACCGACAGAGTGAAGAACGGCAGTCTGCCGATCTTCCAGTCCCACATGTGGGATGGGTCGGCCGTGCCCGTGGAGGAGAACCTCGCCATCGCCGACGAGCTGTTGGCCCTGACGTCGGCCGCGAACGTGATCTTGGAGATCGAGGTCGGCGTGGTCGGCGGCGAAGAGGACGGCGTCAGCGCCGAGATCAACGAGAAGCTCTACACCACCGTCGAAGACGGCCTTCGTACGGTTGACGTACTGGGCACCGGAGAAAAGGGCCGCTACATCACCGCGCTGACCTTCGGCAACGTGCACGGCGTCTACAAGCCAGGCGCGGTCAAGCTCCGTCCCGAGGTGTTGAAAGAGATCCAGGACGATGTCGGCGCCAAGATCGGCAAGGAGCGTCCGTTCGACCTGGTCTTCCACGGAGGGTCCGGGTCGACGCTGGAGGAGATTCGGGCGGCCGTCGACTACGGCGTGATCAAGATGAACATCGACACCGACACTCAGTACGCCTTCACCCGACCGGTGGCGGCGCACATGTTCACCAACTACGACGGCGTGCTCAAGGTCGATGGGGAGGTCGGCAGCAAAAAGGCCTATGATCCTCGCGCCTGGGGCAAGGCGGCCGAGGCCGGCATGGCGAAGCGCGTGGTCGAGGCGTGCGAGGACCTGCGTTGTGCCGGTACGTCGTTGGCTAAGTAGGTTGCCGTGGTGGCTCCGGCCAGGCCGATATCGAAGGGCGGAGCGCGTAGGCGGCGTTAGTCTCGGAGCGTGACCGACGTGGCTACCCGACCAGCGCCGGTATGCCGAGTCTGGTCGCGCAGCAGGATCATCGCTGAGGATCTGACCGGCGAGGACCTCAGCGACGTGCTCGAGTTGCATTCCGACGCGTCGGCATGGTGGGTGTTGCCCCGCGAGGAGCATTACGGGGCCGCGGAGCTGAAGGACGTCGCCCGCGCTCTTGATCTTGACGAATTGGCGATCAAGGATCTGCTGGCTGAGGACCGGCGGGCCAAGTTCGAGACGATTGGGCAAGCCCGTCTGGTGATCACCAATGCCGCGGTACTCGATCGCGATCGAGCACAACTGTCAGCCGTGCCGATCTCGATCATTGCCACCGATCGCGCGCTGATCTGCCTGGTCGAATCGAGCACGAGCTTTCGACCCGCGCAACTGCTGTTGGGCCATGAGGAGCAGTTGACGACTGGAGGCGTCGAAGCCGCGCTGCAGATCGTCATGGAGGCGATCATCCGCACCTACGAGGAGGTGGTTCAGTGGCTCGAGGTCTCCAGCGACCAGCTCGCCAACGTGCTGTTCGAAGAGCGGCCACTGGACAAGCCTGAACAACTGCGCGCGTTCAAGTTGCGGAGCGCGCTCTCGCAGTTGCGCCGGCTCACCGATCCCATGCGGGTCGTGATGAACGACATCGTGGAGAGCCCACCGACCACCGCCAAGTCCAAGACCAGGAACACCGGCGTCGACCGACGCTGGAAGCTGCTGGCGGAGCAGCACGACCGCGCTGCGAATGCCACCGATGCGCTGCGCGAGGCTCTCGCGTCGGTATTCGATACCAGCTTGGCGCTGGCCGACGTGCGGATGAACCAGAACATGAAGAAGTTGACTGGCTGGGCCGCGATCATTGCCGTCCCGACGCTGGTGACCAGCTTCGTGGGGATGAACGTGAGATTCCCGCTGGTCGGCTCCGTCCTCGGTTTCTGGTTCTACTTCGCGGTCATGATCGTCGCGGGCGTCGTCCTCTACTTTCTCTTCCGCGCCAAGGACTGGGTCTAGCCAGCTAGTCAGCGCTCTGGTCTGCGAGGCGTACTACATTGGCGCGATGACGGCGTCTTCGGATCGGGACTTGTTGGCCGCGGGAACTGGTCCTGAACCAACCCGCTTGCCGGAGGACCCGGCCGCAGCGCCCCTCAGCGGCAGTGGCCGACAGCAGCTGATCGAGGTCGTCTGCCAGTATCCAGCGTCCAGCTTGAGTTGGGCGCTGCTGGCCGAGGACGCGCTGCTGCTGCATAGTCGCGAAGGCGACGTCTCCGCGTACGCGTATGCCCGGACGGGCTATCACCGCGGACTCGATGCGCTCCGCCGAGCAGGTTGGAGAGGGTCTGGCCCGATCCCCTGGGAGCACGAACCCAACCGCGGATTTCTGCGAGCGCTGCATGCACTCGCTGTGGCTTCGGAGCGGATCGGGGACACCGCCGAGCAGGAACGCTGCGCCCAGTTCTTACGAGACTCGTCCGAGACCGCCCACATTGCTTTGACAGGACAATCTGCTGGTACGGCCTCTGAAGGACGGGACACGCCCTAAGAACTCCGGTAGGGTTAGGTGGCAAGAGTCCCTGTGGCGAATGCGCCCAGGGACTTGACTCTTGTCGTACGGAGACGTGCGCAGCAGAAGGGCGGCGGATCACATGCCGAGCATTGTGGTGATGGGTTCACAGTGGGGTGACGAGGGCAAAGGAAAGGCAACCGACCAGCTGGGCGACAGGGTCGATTACTGCGTCCGCTACTCCGGAGGGAACAACGCCGGCCACACCATTGTGGTGAACGGCGAACGCTACGCGCTCCACCTGCTCCCCTCCGGCATCCTCAACCCACTATGCGTGCCGGTCATCGGCAACGGCGTCGTCGTCGATCTCGACGTGCTGTTCACCGAGATCGAGGGCCTGGCCGCACGCGGGGTCGATGCCTCACACATGATCATCTCCGCCAACGCGCACGTGATCACCTCCTACCACCAGGTGATCGACAAGGTCACCGAACGCTTCCTCGGGAAGGCCAAGATCGGGACCACCGGTCGCGGTGTCGGTCCAGCCTATTCGGACAAGGTCAACCGGATCGGTGTCCGGATTCAAGATCTATTCGACGCGTCGATCTTGCGGCAGAAGGTCGAGGCGGCGCTGGAGCAGAAAAACCACATGCTGGTCAAGGTCTACAACCGGCGCGAGATCGACCCGGTCCAGGTCACCGAGCACCTGCTGTCCCACGCTGAGCGGATCAAGCCGCACGTGGCTGACGTGAGCCGGGTGCTCAATGACGCTCTAGACGTGGGCAAGGTGGTCCTCTTCGAAGGCGCTCAAGCGCACCATCTCGATGTTGATCATGGCACCTATCCGTACGTGACGTCGTCCAATCCTGTCGCGGGCGGCGCGTGTGTCGGTTCGGGCGTCGGCCCCACCAGGATCAACCGGGTCGTGGGCATCGCCAAGGCCTACACCACGCGGGTCGGCGAGGGTCCGATGCCGACCGAGC
>OBLS010000565.1_pt1 | contig 13665 bp, 14 predicted proteins | sample 1519901 | NCBI WGS metagenome assembly OBLS01 (sample SAMEA3113585, study PRJEB22503) | soil metagenome | reverse complement strand
ACGAGCGCGGCGCGCGGCGGCCGCTCGAGCGGCCAGACGAGCATGCCCACCGCCATGGCGAGCCCCCAGAGGGCGGCGATCGCGAACTGGTTGCGCACCGTGACGTCGTAGGCGCCGCTCTGAAAGGCCAGCGCGAACACGGCGATCGCGACGACGGCCACTACGCCATGGCTTTGCAGAGCGAACACGGCGATTGCGACGACGGCCACCACGCCATGCGCTCGCAGCGCCGGAACGACGCGTGTGCTCGGGATCCAGCGCGTGCCTGAACCCGAGGCGGCGGGCCGCTCCTGGAGCTGCGAGCTAGGCGGCGGCACTCTCGCGGCGGGCGACGGCGGTGCCGACCGCGGCGCCCGTGATCAGGAGGAGCGCGATGCCGAGCAGCACAGGGTTCGCGGGCTCACCCGGGTCGGCCGACGCCGGCGTCGTGGGCACCGGCGGCGCCGCCTTCAGGGGCGCGGCTGGCTCGTCGCGGCGCTTTCTCGGTCGCGCGCGCTCACGCGCGCGCTTCTTCGCCTCGGGCTTCGCAGCGGCGGCCGCCTCGTCCGACGTTGACCCGACCGGCTCGCTGGACGTGTCGGCGGGAGTCGACGGGCTCGCGGGAGCGGGCGCGGCGGGCGCGGCCTCGGAGGCCGTCGTCTGGCCACCTCCGGTGGGGACGCTCTCGACGTACTCGTTCGGCGCTGAGGTCGGCTCCGGGCTCGGCGTGGGGGCCGTCTCGGTTGGAGCCGGCTCGGCCGGGGTCGTCTCCGTCGTCGTCTCCGTCGGGGCCTGCATCGTCTGGCTCGGTGCCTCCGTCGTCTCCGAAGGGGCCTGGGTCGTCTCCACCGGCGTCTGCGCGTAGGCCGCTCCGCCCGTGAGGAGGGCGAAGCTCGCGGCCAAACCCGCGCAGCGGACGACCACGGACCTTGCGAGGCGACTCGCGCCTGCGCGGCGTGGCGTTGGCGCGTCAGTCATTTGTAGAAGTCCCTTTTCGCCCGATCCGGCGGGCTTTCCGGCCCGCGTCGTACCTTCTTCTGGATAACACAGGTAGTCCAGTTCGGCAAGCGAGCGCGATTCGGTGCAAAGTACGTTTCGTGCCTGCTACCGCCCGCCTTGTGAGCGCGTGACGCGCCGCGCGCTGTGCTCGCTCGGCACCGGCCCGTACGAGGAACTGCTCTCGATCTCCGCGGTCACGTTCGAGGCCTACGCCGTGCGCCACGGCTACGACCTCCACCTGACCACACGGCTTCTGGCGCCCGAGCGGCCGCCCGCGTGGAGCAAGATCGCGCTGGTGCGCGATCTGCTCGAGCGATATGACGAAGTCTTCTGGGTAGATGCCGATGCGATCTTCCTCGACATCTCGAACGACATCGCTGAGCTCGTCCGCCCCGACAAGGACCTTTATCTCGTCGAGCACGTCTACGCCGAGAACCCTGAATGGCGGTCGGCCAACACCGGTGTCTTCCTCGTGCGGTCCACGGCGTGGGCACGAGATTTCCTCGCCCGGGTCTGGGGGGCCGAGCAATACGTCGACCACCCATGGTGGGAGAACGCGGCCGTGCTCGACCTGCTCGGCTACGAGCTCGCGCCGGACCTCACCCCGCCGCGCAAGGTCCGCCGGACCGAGCTCGAGGCGCGTGTGGAGCTCATCGGCCTCGAATGGAACAGCACGGCGGGCGCATCGCTCGCGCCACACCCGCGCATCCGCCATCACGGGCGCTCGGCCAACCTCTCGGACCTCCGGCGAAAGCTGGAGGACGATCTCGTCACGTTCAGACGCCATCTCTCACAGGTCCCCTAACCCACGAGCTGCCCGGTCGGAGCGATGGCGAGGCGGGCTGGGGCTCAGCAAGTTTCGCCGGCCCGCCGGCGCGCGCGCCGCCAGGCGCGCACCGCGCGCGGCGTCGTCACGACGAGCCAGCCAAGACGCTGCGCGTACGCAACGGCGAGGCCGCCCGCGCCGCGCCGCGCGACCGGGTACCAGACCCGCATGAACTCCGGCTTTGGGAACAACCTGGGAAGGGCGATTCGGAGCTTGGCGCGGATGCCGCGGGCGTTCGAGAGCCGGTCGACGGTCCACGCCGAGTAGGGCGCCGAGTCGGCGAGGAGGGCGGCGTTCACGCTGCCTTCCGGCGCGAGGCCCAAGCGCTCGGCCAGTTGCGCGCCTTGGGGCAGCCGGCCGAGCCCGGTCGCGAACGGCTCGCGTGCGTGCAGCCGGTCGGCGAGCAGCGCGGCCGCCTCCCACGTCTCGGCCGGCAGCCGCTCGAGGGCGCGGGCGAGGTCGATCAGCGGCTTCCTCTTGGTCTCTCCGGGGAGAGCGGCGTGAATCGCCACGTGAAGCGCCCGGCCAGGCTTGGACAGCACTTCGATGCTGCTCCCGCCGACCTGCATCCGCTCGGTGTCCGCCGCCAGCACCTCCCACGGGTCCGCCGCGGTCGCGGGGACGCCGTTCAGCGTGCGGTGCAGATCGACCGTCATCCCGTCCGCCGCCCGCACCCACACGGTTGCGTGCTCGACCACGGTTTCGGGCTCGCGCTCCGACCGAAGGCGATAGCCGAGCCCGGTGAGCACGCCGCCGGCGAGCTCGGTCTCCGCCGCGGGGACGAGCAGGTCGATGTCGCCGTATGCGCGCGGCTCGCCGCGGTCATAGAGGAGGGCGTCGAACGAGGGGCCCTTCAGGAGAATGCTCGGAACGCCCGCGTCACCGAGCGCGGCAACAGCCTCCGCGCTCGCCCTGTCGATCGCGAGGCCCATGACGGCCGCCCTTAGCGGGTCCCACGGGAGGGCCTTCGTGTTCGGGTCTTCCACGCGGCGATGCTATAGGCGAACGTTCGAGGGGCGAGATCCGCGCCTCGTTCTAAGCTGGCTGCGTGCGCCGGCTACATCCGTCGAACCTGCGTTTTCACCCCGCGAACGTGCGCGCCGCGCTGTGGGCGCTGCGGACCGCGCGGAGGACGCGCCGCCTGCTCGACAGCGGAGGGCTCGACCCCGCGCTCGCGCCACCGCCCCCGCCGCGCCTGCCTGCGGCCTCCGTGCGTGCCGTCCGCGCGGTGCTGCGCCGGCTCGGCGAAACGTGCCTCGTGAACGCCATCGTGCTGCAGACGTGGGAGGCCGCGCACGGCCGCCGGCGCGACCTCGTGATCGGGACGACCGGTCCGCAGGGCTTCGGCGCCCACGCCTGGCTGGACGGCGACCCCGTGGTGCCGGCACGACGAGGAGCTCCTGACCTCGTCGGGGACCATCACCGACGGCGAGGTCAGGACCTTCAACGAGCTTCTGCGCCGTCCCGCTCCTCTGTACGAGAGCGCTGACCCCCGGCCGGCGCGTTGAGCGCGGCCGGGAGACAGCTCTACCGGATTCACGGGCTCCTCGTGGAATCCGAGGTCCCGCTCCAGGCGGTGCCCGGCGACGCGAACGGCGCCGCCGCCGCGGCGCCCGACTATCACCTGCGCGTGGGGGACCCGGTCGAGTGCCCGCCGTCGCCGCCGCCGGGCCGGCTGCTCGGCGGCTTCGGCGACGAGACCTTCGCCTACTGGGTCACGCAGGACGAGGACGACGCCGGCCGCTGGACGATCCGGTACGCGGGCATCTGCCAGGCGGTCATCGACCGCGGCGAGCGCAGCATGACGGTGCACGGCGCCGTGGGCGGCGACCCGGACATGATCCCGGTGTTCGTTGAGGGTAGCCTCCTCGCCCATGTCCTCGCCGCGGAGGGCCTGCTCGCGATTCACGCGAGCGCGGTCGAGTGGGGAGGGGCCGCCCTGGCGCTCGTCGGCCCATCCGGCATGGGCAAGTCGACCCTCGCCGCGTTGCTCTGCTCCGCGGGCGCGCGGCTGGTCGCCGATGACGCCCTGCGAGTGGACGTGGCGGGCGGCATCGCCACCTGCTTTCCCGGCAGCCGCCGGCTGCGCCTGCGGACGGCCGCGGCCCCGCTGGGGCGTGCGATGGAGGGCGCCGCGCTGACGGAGACTGCCGACGGCCGGACCGCCGTTCGTCCGGCCCGCCTGGTCGAAGCGCCGCTGCCCCTCCGTGCGGCCCTCCTCCCCGAGCCGTCTCGCGAGGTCACGCGCCTCGAGGTGCAGCGGCTCGGCGCGGTGGAGGCGGTCCAGGAGCTCCTGAGCTACCCGCGCCTCACCAGGTGGGAGTCGGCCGAGCAGATCGGGACTCTGTTCCGGCTCACGGCCGACGTCGCGGCGGCGGTGCCCGTGTACAGGGCGACGGTGCCCTGGGGGCCGCCGTTCCCGCACGGCCTCGCGGAGGAGCTGCTCGCAGGCGTCGGGCTCGACGCGGCGGGCGCCGCCGGCCGGCGAGAATCGGCTTGACGTTCCCCCCGCTTGCCAACCTGTTCGCTGTCGCCGACAGGGACCCGCGGGTGCTCGCCCGGCTCGAGGAGCGCCTTGCGGCCACCGGCGAGTTCGGGCGCGTCTGGCGGCCGGCGCCCGGCTGGCTCGCCGCGGCCGCACCGCTGCCGGGCTCCGGGCCGGACCCGGCGCCTGTCGCCGAGCGGGGCTTTGCCTTCACCGAGGGGCGCGACCGCCTCGAGCGGGCGGGCGACCCCGGCTGGGCGGAGCGGCTCGAGGAGCTCTGCGACGGTTCCCTCGGCCGGCTCGCCGAGCTCCCCGGTGACTTCGGGTTTGTGCGCTTCAAAAAAGACGGTGCGGCGCTGGCGGTGCGCTCAGCCGGCGGACGGGTGCCGCTCTACCTCCAGCGGCGCGAGGGCGGCGGCATCGTGATCGGGACGCTGCTCAACTATTTCCCGCGCTTCATCGACGGCCGCTTCCGGCCCGACCCGCTCGTCAACGCGAGCTGGGCGCGCGCGCTGACCACGAACTTCATCGGAGGGCGAACCTTCGTGGAGGGGGTCTCGATCGTCCCGCGTGGCAGCCACACCGCGCTCGCGCACGACCGCCCGCCGCGGACCGGCCGGTACTGGGACCCGCGTCCCGACGAGGCGCCCCAGCCAAGTCTCGCGCACGCGCGCGAGCTGCGCCGGCTCCTGATCGAGGCTCTCGACCGGGAGCTCGACCCCGAGGGGCGCAACCTGCTCCTCTTCAGCGGGGGCGTGGACTCGTCGGCGCTGGCGGCGTTGATCGGGGGCACTCTCGGCCGCGGCATGTCCTCCTGGTCCATGCTTCCGGCCTCCGACCCCGGCTATTCCGCCGAGCTCTCCTACATCAACCCCCTAGTCGAGCGGTTCGAAATCGAGCCCACACACATGCGGCAGCTAACGGAGGATGCCCATCGCGAGTGGATCACGCGAGCTCCGGGGCTGCCGTTCCAGATCCTGCACCCTGCGCTCTGCGACCTACCGAACGTGTGCGCCGGGCAGGAGGTGCGGGTGGTGGTGTCGGGGATGTTCGCCGACGAGGTGTGCGGCGAGCGCAAGCGGCTGCACGACTGGGCGATGCATACGTCGCTGCGCGCCCTCGTAACCGGTGCTCCGGTCCCGTTCGGCCGTCGCGACTACCTGCGCTGGGCGCGGCGCAGGGTCCAGGCGGCGGCAGGCCGCGCGCGGATCGACTTCATGGAGCTCGACGAGTGGGCCCCGCCCGAGGTGAACGCCGAGTACCGCGACTGGGTCGATGCGACCCAGCGAGCGATCGCGCGCGATCACCGGCCGCTGGCCGAGCTCGCCGCGCGCGCGGAGACGGACGCCTGGGTCGCCATGTATTGGGAGGGCGCGTCGCCGCTCGGTGCACGGCCGCTCCTGCCGTTCTTCACGCGCGAGGTACTGGAGCTCGCCTTCCGCTGCCATCCGCGAGACCTCCTGGGGCCCGGGAAGAAGCGGCTCCTCCGCGACGCGCTGCGCGACGACGTGCCGGCGAGAAACCTGTTTCGCGAGGACAGGGGGCTATGGACAGGTCACTCGGGTACGGCGCGGTGGAAGATCGGCGCCGGGCTCCCCCCGGCCGCCGCGGGGGTGGTGCGTGCGGACTGGATCACGTGCCCACCTGGGGACCTGGAATTCTACGCGGGCACACGGATGACCGCCGCCGTGCGGGTCGCCGAGTACCTCGAAGGCGCCGGCGGAAAGCCGCTTCGGTAAGTTTGCGCGCTTGAAAAAGTCGGTATATGCTCGGAGAAAGTCATCCCCAAGGAGGGTAAGTATGACCAAGTCGTACGAGGCTCCGAGCGTCACCGATCTGGGTGCGTTCGCCGAGCTGACACAGAAGGGCACCGGAAAGGCGCAGGACGGCTCGGAGGGTTCGGGCTCGGCCTGATTTCCGGCATCATTCGGCTTCGTCTGAGGGATACCGACCTCGACTGGCGGGAGGTCGAGGGCGAGCTCGTCGCGCTGGACCTGCGCGAGTCACGGTATCTGGCGGTTAACGAGACAGGAAAAGCCCTGTGGTCAAGCCTCGCCGAGGGAGCAACCCCCGACGAGCTGGCCGACCGGCTGGTCGAGACCTTCGGGATCGACCAGTCGCGCGCGGCTGCCGACGTGGAAGCGTTCATTTCGGAGCTCGAGTCACGGGAGCTGCTCGTCCGGGAGGATGACGGCTGAAAGTACGTAGAGCGATCAGGGCGACCGCCTTCACGGCGGTCGCCCCGCTCGAGTGGAGGCTTCCCTACTGGCCGGCGGGGATCGAACGGGTCCAGGCTCGCCAGCTCCGCGCGACGATCGACCACGCCCACCGGCACGTCCCCTACTACCGCGAGACGATGCGCCGGCTCGGGCTCGGCCCGTCGGACTTCACGCGCGCTGCCGATCTCGCCAAGCTTCCGCTACTCGAGCGCCAGCAGCTCCAGGCCGATCCCGAGTACTTCGTCTCGCGCGCTGAGCCGCTCGCTCGCTATGTCGAGCTCCGCACGAGCGCGAGCACCGGCGAGCCGATCGTCTTCTTCCGGCACGTCACGGGCTTCCTTCAGCGGAGCCTCGGCTTCGAGCGCATGGAGCCGATGGTGGCGCGGGTCCTGGGCACGCGCTGGAGGCGCCGCGACGCCGTCATCGTGCCGCCCCGGAGCTGGACGGCGCCCGAGGAGGGCGACGCGGCGCCGCAGTCGCAGTGGCTCGGCCTGCACATCCGCGCGCTCGTCCTGAACCTCTCCCTGTTCGAGCCGCCCGCGAGCCTCGCCCGCCAGCTCGATGCGTTTCGGCCACATCTGGTCAAGAGCTATGGCTCGCTAATCGAGGCGCTGTACGCGCACCTGCTCGCGGAGCGGCGGGACTTCCACCGCCCGAGGGCGGTCAGCTACACCGGCGACGCTGTATCGGAGCCCATGCGCCGGATCATGCGTGAGCAGCTCGGCATCGCCGTGCTTGGCATCTACCAGGCCGTCGAGGCCGGCGTGATCGCGTGGCAGTGCGAGCGCCAGGGGGGACACCACTTGAACATCGACCTGTGCCCGATCCGCATCGTCGACTCCGACTCCCGCGAGCTGCCGCACGGGCAGGCCGGAGACGTGGTGGTGTCGAACCTCGTGAACCGCGGCACCTTCGTGCTCAACTACAGGCTCGGCGACGTGGCGGCCCGACTCCCCGAGCGCTGCGAATGCGGGCGCGTGCTGCCGCAGCTGTCCGACGTGCAGGGGCGCCGGACCGAGTGGCTCGAGTCACGGTCGGGTCAGCCGATACATCCACAGACGCTGCGGGCCATCATCCGCGCGGTGGACGGCGTCCGCCGCTTTCAGCTGGTCCAGGAGGAGCCCGGGCAGGTCCGGGTCATGGCGGTCGTCGCCCCGGACGCGTCCCAGGACGGGATCCGCTCGCACATCGTCGGCGACGTCGAGCGCCTCGACGGCTCCCTCAGCGCGGAAGTGGAGTTCGTGGAGAGCCTGCCAAGAACCGAGGGCGGGAAGGTTCGCCTGGTCCTGCGGCGCCAGGCTTGAGCGAGGTGACCGGCCTGCGGCCGAGCCCCCTGGAGATCGCCGCCGGCAGGATGTTCGGCGAGCACGAGGGCGCACAGGGGATCGGCAAGGCGGATGACGGCACGCTGTCCCCGCTGGCCGCGCTCGAGGCGGCGATCCTCCCGGCGCTGGCGCGGCCTCCCTGCCTCGTCAGCTTCTCGGGCGGTCGTGACTCATCGAGCGTGCTGGCCGCCGCGACCCGGGCCGCCGCGCGCGAGGGGCTGGACCCGCCTGTGCCCGTCACGCTGCGGCTGCGGGACGCGCCCATGTCGGACGAGGCGGAGTGGCAGGAGCTGGTCGTTCGCGATCTCGGTCCTCTACCCGCCGAACACGTTCATTCAGATCCCGATGCTGGAGGCGGCCCGCGGCGGCACCCTGCTCAGCGGCTTCGGCGGCGATGAGCTGTTCGCCACCTGGCGGTGGCGCAACCACGCCGATGCGCTGGCGCGGCGCAGGCGCCCGGCGCCCCTCGATGCGCTGCGGCTCGCATATGCCGCGTCCCCCGGCGCGCTGCGCACGTGGCGGGAGGGCCGCAGACCCCGGCTCACGGAGCTCGTTTGGCTGCGCCCGGAGGCGGCTCGCCAGGCCTCCCGACTGGAGGCCGAGGCGCGTGCGCGACAGCCTCGGAGCTGGTCGCGCTGGGTCGACTGGTTCGTGCACCGGCGCTCGATGTGCTCCTCGCAATGGAGCCTGTCGCTCCTGGCGGCGGACGCGGGGGCCGCGCTGATCCACCCCCTGCTAGAGCCGGGCTTCCTCGCCGCGCTCGCACGAGCCGGTGGCCATCTGGGCTTCGGCGACAGGACCGTTGCCATGCGCGCGATCTTCGGGGACCTGCTGCCCGACGAGGTGCTCACACGGGCAACGAAAGCGCGCTACAGCGAGGTGCTGTGGGGCCGAGGCACGCGCGAGTTCGCGGAACGCTGGAGCGGACGCCCAGCGGATCAGCTGGTGGACGCGGACGTGCTGAGACGCGAGTGGCTGAAGCCCGCTCCCCAAGAGGACAGCGCCATGCTGCTGCACGCGGCCTGGCTGCGCGAGGCCGGCTAGCCGGGGCTCGCGGCGGGCGTGCCCACGCCGACGAGCTTGGAGTCGGCGCCCGACCGCGACAGCATGAAGCGGCCCCCGTAGACCGTGCGCGGCACGTCGCCTTCGACGGGCGTGAGGCGCTGCTGGAGGAACGGGGCGACCCTCACGAGCACGGCGTCGCCGGGACGGCTCTCGGCCCGGTGCAGGATCTCCTGCGAGTGGCGGTCGCGCAGCTCGAGGGCGCCGCCCGCGTAAGGGGCGTCGCTGAGGTCGACGCTCATGGAGACCATCCCGTGCCCGAAGATGTCGCCGTGCCAGGCCGCGACGTGCTCCGGGCCCGGAAGGGTGTGGTACAGGTCACCCTCGAAGCGGCCGATGCGGCGGCAGCCGGTGATGTCCCGCACGAGCTTGAAGAGGTCAGCGTCGTTCAGCAGGAGGAACAGGAGCGCGCTCGCCTTGTTGTCGTCCTCCTCCACGTAGCCCCTGAGGCGGTCGAGCAGGGCTTCGTCGACGAAGCCCGGAAGCCGGACGGCGTGGTCCCGCTCGAAGGCGGCGCGGAGCGACTCGAGGTCGCCTGCCTGGCCGGTCCAGGTCGCCCGCGTGCCGGACGAGCCGGAGCGGGCCTGGATCGTCGGGTGCTCAGGGGCGCGTGCGTCGCTCGGTGCGCTGCTCGCTGCCCGGCGCAGTCGTCGCGGAAGCGGGCGCGCCGGCGTGCCGTCCGTATCAGACGCGGGCCGGATTTCGTACATCGCCAGATCGGGGGCCGTCGTCCAGCGGCGGCCCTTCCGGCGCCCGAGCCGCACGAGCCGCGCCCGGCCGGTGCGTTCGAGCCGGCCGCCCTCGACCGGGTTGCTGTAGATCAGCCGGATCACGCGCGGCTGGCGGTCGATCGATGCGAGGATCCTGGCGACCGCGGCGTCGAAGACCGGCCCGCGGAAGGGGTCGGCCATGAACACCACGGTCACGTCGTCGGGCAGCCCGTACTCGGCGACGTCCCCCGTGAGCACCTGGACGTCGCGGCAGCGCAGATGGTCGCGGCCGCGCGCGATGGTCTGCTCGGCGACCTCGGTGAACTGCGGCACGATGTCGATGCCGATCACGCGGCGGAACCGGTAGCGCGCGGCAGCCTCGACCAGAACCGGTCCCATGCCGCAGCCGATGTCGATCAGAACGTCGTCGGGCGTGACCTCGCGCCTCGGCAGGATCCGCCCCAGGACGCCCCAGGGCGAGGCGATGTGCTCGTGCACGCGGTCGGGCGACTCGTAGCCGAGGTCGCGCAGGTCGACGTACTGCAGCGCGCCGCGCGGCATCCCGTAGCGACGCTCGAGGAGCGTCCGCTGCAGCCAGCGCGCCACCCTGCCCGGCGGCGGCGTTCCGCGGATCGTCTGCGTGGGCGGCATCGCGCACACCATACGTCCGTCCACGCCGACCGGCCACCAAACGTACGTCCAGCGAGCGCCCGGTCCTCCGAACCCGCGGCTACGATCGAGGTTGTGGACGGAATCAGCGCCCGAGACGTCTCGAAGCGATTCCGCTCCGTTCAGGCCCTCGACGGCGTGAGCTTCGAGGTCGGGCCGGGCGAGGTCGTGTCGCTGCTCGGCCCTAACGGCGCCGGCAAGAGCACTCTGCTCAGGATCCTCGGCACGACGATCCTGGCCGACAGCGGCAGCGTGACCGTGGCCGGGCACGACGTGGCCGATGACGCGGCCGGCGCACGGCGCTCGCTCGGCGTGATGATCGGCGATGAGCGCGCCCACTACTGGAGGCTCAGCGGTCGCCGGAACCTCATGTTTTTTGCGGCTCTCGCGGGGTTGTCGCGCCGCGACGCCGCGCGCCGCACGGAAGAGCTGCTCGCGGAGGTCCGGCTAAGCGCGGCGGCCGGCCGCCGCCCCGCCGCTGCTGTTGCTCGATGAGCCGACGCGCAACCTCGACCCGCTGTCGGCGTCGCATTTCCGCCAGAGCGCGGAGCGTCTCGCCCACGAGCGAGGGGCCGGCATCCTGTTCGCCACGCACAACCTCCACGAGGCCGTGGCCATCTCTAATCGCATCCTCGTGCTCGCCTCCGGAAAAATCGTGCTCGAGGAGCAGGCCGAGGGCATGGACGCGAATAGACTCGAGGCCGCGTTCCTCGCGGCTGTCCGGTCCCAGGAGGACGACGACAACGACATCCCGTCCGATGAGCTGGCGGTCAGCGCGTGAGCTCGCCCGGCGTGATCGCGGCCTTCGTGCGCCGCGACTTCCGGATCCATACCTCGTACCGGCTCAGCTTCGTGCTGCAGATCGGCACGATCTTCTTCTTCCTGGCGCTCTACTACTTCCTGAGCCGGATCGTGGACCACGAGGAGTTCGCGGCGCGGCAGGACATCAGCACCAGCTACTTCGGATATGCGGCGGTCGGGCTCGCGCTCCTATCGATTCTGCAGGTGGGCCTGTCGTCCTTCTCGCAAAAGATGCGCGAGGAGCAGACGTCGGGCACGTTCGAGGCTCTGATGGCCTCGCCTACCAGCCCGTCACTCGTCGTGCTGGCGAGCGCGGTCTACGACCTGATGCGCTCCACGGTGTTCGGGTTCGTGCTGATCGGAACGGCGATCGCCCTCTTCGGCCTCGAGCTGGACACCGACCTCGGGTCGGTCGGGCTGGCGGCGGTAGCGCTGGTCGGCTGCCTCGCGCTGTTTGCCTCGCTCGGCGTCGCCGTGGCGGCCTGCACGGTGATCTTCAAGCAGACGGCCGCGCTGACGGGGATGGTCGTGTCGGGCCTCGCGCTGCTCAGCGGGGTGTACTTCCCGATCGCCGTGCTCCCAGACGGCCTCCAGCAGGTGGCCGAGATCCTGCCGTTCACCTGGGGCTTCGACGTGGTCCGCGCCGCATTGCTCGGAGGGGACGTGGATCCGGCGCAGCTCGCGGGGCTGTTCGGCTCGGCCGCGGTGCTACTGCCCCTCGCCGTGCTCGGCTTCACGATCGCGGTACGTCGCGCCCGCCGCACCGGCTCGCTGGCGCAGTACTGACGCTTCGCCCGTCTCCGCGTAGAATTGACCATTGCCGGCCAAGCAGCCGCGGGAGGATCGGAGAGACAACCGGCCCCTCGAGGAAAGTCCGGACACCGCAGGGCAGGGTGGTCGGGGGACCGACCCGGCGAAAGCCGCGGGAAAGTGCCACAGAAACAAACCGCCTAAGCACCGGGCAGGACGTCAGCCCGGTGCCGGCAAGGGTGAAAAGGTGCGGTAAGAGCGCACCGGCGTCACGGTGACGTGGCGGCCAGGCAAACCCCACCCGGTGCAAGGCCAAGCAGGAGCGTCGACGCTGCCCGCCGAGCTCCAGGTAGGCCGCATAGATGGATGGCTGCTCACGACAGGATCCGGCTTACCGGCCGGCTAAGGGAAGGGCCCCGAGAGGGGCCCTTCCTATTCGCGCGAGCTCCAGTCGACCCCCCATGTGTCCACATTTCCGCATCCGCGGCCCGTAATGGGTTTGGCCTGGACGGAACTCGGCGAAAAGGCTGGGACCAGGGGCCTGATGCACGTAACGTCGAAGAAGAAGAAGGCAGCAGGCGACGCCTATTGCCCCCACTGTCACCTCCTGATCGAAAAGAAGGTGTCGGCCGAATGGCCTGAGGAGCCCCTGCGCTGTCCGCACTGCCGCCTGCTCGTCGGCATCGGCCGGGCGCGGCCCACCCCGTCGGCCGAGCCGGGCGCCCGCGGCAGCGCCGCCGGCGTGTTCGCCCATGAGGCCAAGCGCTCCGGGGCGGACAGCGACGCGACCTCGGACGACGTCTGCCAGGCGATCCGCGACGTGGCCGACGCCGTCGGCTCCCGGCCGGAGCGTTTGCTCATGGTCGACTACCAGCAGCGGGCCTCGGACGACGACAGCCTGCCCTCCCTGAGTGACGTCTTCGCCGCGTTCGGGAGCTGGAAGCGCGCGCGCCGCGCGGCAGCAGGCAGCGCCTAGCCAACACCGCGACCGCGGCCGGTATTGTGCCGCGCTGCATGGAAGTCCTGCTCGTTCTCGTGCCCTTCGTCGTCGTCGGGCTGCTCGTGATCTTCATCGCCTTCTCGGGCGGTCCGAGCGCGGCGCGGGAGGCGTATCTCACCCGCGGCCGCCGCGTCTTCACGATCTCGATGCTGCTGCTCTACCTGGGCCTCGGCGTGGCCGTGCCCGCCGCCGTGATCGCCGCCCGGGGCGAGGCGGAGGGCGGCACCGGCAGCCTCCGCAGCCAGGAGGCGACGGCCAAGCAGGAGGAGGGCAAGGAGCTCTTCATCGCCAACTGCGAGAGCTGCCACACGCTCGAGGCGGTCCAGGCGCACGGCGTCACTGGCCCGAACCTCGACGAGCTCGGCGGCCTCGACAAGGCGCGCGTGCTCCAGGCGATCGAGCGCGGCGGCACGGGCACCGGGCGCATGCCCCCCGAGCTCCTCTCGGACTCGGACGCCGAGGCCGTGGCCTCGTATGTCGCGGCCGTCGCCGGCCGCTGACTCGCACGCGCTGGAGGCTCGAAACCGGCCGTTTGCAATCGCCATTGCATTTTCCGCGCACGCACCGGGCTTTTCCGTCCGGGCCATGCGCTCTGCTGCTAGCATGGCCGCCGTCCATCGAAGCCGAAGCTCCGGGGGAAATTTCGGGGCGTGGGGGACCCAGGTGACCGGTCGGTCAGGGGCGAATCGCAAGTTCGCGTAGCGCATTCTCCAAGCGCGAGCCCGTCAGCTAACCCCGCAGGCGAAAAGAGAGAGAACCGATGCACAGTGCCGGTGCCCGCGCCGTGCGGGAGCACGACCAGGAAGACATGAGCCGCGAGGCGGTGCTCCTCCAGTGGGA
>OBLS010000563.1_pt1 | contig 13681 bp, 11 predicted proteins | sample 1519901 | NCBI WGS metagenome assembly OBLS01 (sample SAMEA3113585, study PRJEB22503) | soil metagenome | reverse complement strand
GTAAGTTTCGATCCTATTGTAAACTTTTTTCAACAAAATGCTCACATGTAATTTGCTGCTATGTGTGTCTTCAACGATAACTTATGACGATATTATGTGAGTTGTCGAAGGTACCTCAAGGCAGAACTGTGTGTGAAAAATCTTCATCACTATTGTTTGCAATGTGATTTTTTTGTTAGTCTGGTCTTTGGTTTATTTGTACCACAATTGGCCAGTTTACGCGCGCACTAACATTTTGTATAGCCAATCAAATACACTCTAATAGAATTGGCTAAGGTATACTTTACGCCTTACGGAGTGGGTCTTGGTCACGCCAGTCGCCTAATTATGCTTGCCGAGAGACTCGGTACTAGAGGAGTAGCTTCCAGGTTCTCTTCGTTTGGTGAAGCTGCGGAATACATATCTTCTCTAGGTTATGGGTGTAATCTTGTACCGTCGATGGAATTTGTATGGACTACCGAGGGACACTTTTCGATAACTTCCAGCATTGCTAAAATACCCGAATATTTTGTTAACTTTACAAGACAAGTTAATCATGAGCTGAGGAATTTAAAAGAATTTGATCCAGACGTTGTTGTCTCAGACACAAGACTATCCCCAGTTATTGCTTCGAAAATTTTACATATTCCCTCTATTGTCGTGCTTAATCAGGTGAGGCTCTTGCTTTCTCCTAAGCTGAGAAAGTATAAACTTGCCAGAAGTTTCGAAGCAATTAACGGAGAATTCCTAGGATTAGTCTGGACATTGACAGACAAAATTCTCGTACCCGACTTGCCTCCGCCCTATACCATCTCTGAGAATAATATTTGGGGTACCAATTCCATAAGGAACAAGCTCAAGTACGTAGGATTTGCCAGCCCTCGAACTGCCGTGACTGAAGAAAATGTGAAAAAGGTTTGTTCAGATCTCGGATTGAAGAGGACCAATCCCACGGTGTTTGTTCACATCAGTGGACCAATGGAGACCCGCATGCCACTTGTACGCCTGGCAATAGATGCGTGCAGAACCCTGAGAGATAACATTCAATATATCATTTCGGCTGGTTACCCTGGAGGAGATACTTGTCCTAAAGTACTACATGGAAGAGGGTGGTTCTATGAATGGTGCCCCGTCAGAGATGAGTTATTCAGCTTGAGCAACCTGGTAGTAATCCGCGGTGGACATGCAGCAATATCCCAGGCGATAAGATTTGGCAAACCTATAGTCGCTATTCCGATAGAGAATCACGGCGAACAATTAGGTAATTCTAGTAAGATTGCAAGCCTAGGTCTAGGAATTGCGATATTTGCTAAACCACTCCAACCAGCTCATATTTCAGACGCAATTAATACAGTGATGGCTGAGCCAAATTATCAAAGAAAAGCACAAGAATTGATGCATCTAAGTGAGGATTTGAATGGAATTGAAAATGTTATGAACATAATTAGATCATACATCAAATGAGATGTTAACAGTTTTAGTAGACCGTTGTAACATGCAATATGTTGACGTTTTTCATACGATAAGGAATAGTCTTACCATCAAGATCCATTAGTCGACATAATAACTGCCGAGAAAAATTTCTCTGGTCGATACCATAAAAATTTCACGAGATTCAAAAGAAAGCATTACAAACGATGCAATCATGCAGCTCTACAGCTGAGCCAAAGCCAAAGCATTCATGCGGATTATCTTTAACTTTTCTACAGCTGAGCCAAAGCCTCTTGAATACTGTTTTTATCATTAGCATTAGGGACCTGCTCTAAATAACGAATAAGGTCATTTTTGCATCCCGCCTTGTCTCCTAGCTGCAGTCTGGCTAGTGCACGATTCTTGAAAATAGGACCGAATCGATTTGAATTGATATCTATTGCATCGGAGAAGTATTCTTCGGCCTTGGAAAAATCTTTCTTCTTGAGATAATAATTTCCTAAACCTCTAAACGCAAGATAATAAGCAGGGTTTCGTTCAATAGACTTCTGATAGAATGAAACTGCCTCTTCAGAGTTTTGCTCATTAAAAATGCTTCCCATAGTACACCATGCCTGAGCATTATCGTCATCCAGCTCTACGGCTCTGGATAGTTTGTTTATGGCTTCATCGATTTTTCCTTCATGTCTTAACCTCTCCACTTCTAGGCAAATTCGATTCGACTCGACTCGCCTAGGGTTTTCTTTTTCTATTATTTGCTTCAAATCTTGCGGGACTAAAACTATGCTGACCATATCGTCTTGCTCCCAGTCACGCTGAAATCTGCTCTCAGGTATAGCACCTATTGTGTCAGGTTGGGGAACATAGGTCAAAACCCGACCCTCGTTGGCATCGTACCCGCAAACTATATTTGCATGTTGGACTGTCTCGCGTATTCCTGGTAGAATGACTATGCTTGGAATCCCTTGATCAATTTTTCTCTTTAAATCCGGGATTGAACCCCTATACACAAATCCCTTTAGTCCATGCTTCTCGGCTAGATTTATCCCCTCTATCATAATTGAACCCCTGAACCCTGAATATTTTTTGGCAATTTCTTGAGCCTCAAAAAGGGAAAGCTCTTCTCCCCAATACTTGGAGATGACGTTAATCACCAGTGGAAGACAAACGTTTTCTTCTTCGGGACTTAGCAATGGTAGAGTCAGAGTATGTTGAGAGGGTTCTGATTGCAATTTTCAAGCTTGTCTACGCAAAATCACAATAAAAATTCTTCTTGTAACGATTCGACAGATTGATTATGACCTTCAAATTCAGTTATGTCAAGCCCTGACAGCATGCTTATTTTCTTCTTTTTATTCGGTAGCGATCGAAGTCCAAATAATGTGCTCTAAACTTCACATACACAAGAAATTTGAAAGCAATTTCAGTCCGTCATCCCCACTTCTCTCCGGATGAAATTGTACACCAATCAATTTTTTCCTAGGGTGGAGGAAAATCTCATTCTCGCAGTACATTGAAGATCCGATGCAAACAAACTGCTTTGGTATCCTTGCTACACAATATGCGTGGCTTTGATATACACAAAGTACAGTCCCCTTTGGAAACATTGAATAGATCTCTGTGGATCCTGACAACAAAACGGCAGTCATTTCCCGGACGGGCGAGACCATTCGACGTATTGACCCCCCCAATGCCAGAGCCATGATTTCTGCTCCATAGCATATTCCTAAGACTGGCGTACCATAAAGTTGGCAATTCACTACGATTTTAGAGTTAGCAATATTAGTGTCTCGTCTTGCTTTGCTTCTGCCTGAGAGAATGACTTTCTCATAGGAATCAACCTGGTAATCTGTTATTTCAAAGAATTTTTTACAGCTGTAATTTATCTTTAGTCGTTCAAGGCAGGATAATATATCCCCTGTATATGGTGATAGATTATCAACCACAAGAACAACCAACGACAGAATTGCCTCCCAGCTATTAACGACCTAATGCGAGCAATAAGGGCTTAACAAGTTGAATTGATATAGTCAGCCAATTTAAAAGTTTGCTCAGTCCTGTAGGCGAGAAGTGCCCCCTTCAATACGTTAAAAGAGCGGTGGCAACATCAAAAGAAATCGAGTTTTATGCAGCCATAATCGGAGAGCCTCTTTTGGCTATTCTTTATTCTCAGACCACTGTTGCTAATCTTTTGCACACGAGATAGACGGCCGCATATGCGGGCAGAAACGTTATTTTCTTTTCGACGTGAAATTCTTGTTCCTTGAGTGTGAATTTAACTGTTGCGTTTGCTCGTATCTTGATTAGTTCGCCACCTACTAGGCAAGCTTCGTTTAGTGGATCAAACGATTTCAAGTCGGAACATTTCATTTTGGCTAATCCGCTCTTGCTGTTTAGGGTTCCCGGCATCCTGAATATTCGGTGGATATCCATGGTTACCTGAGGATCAATATTTATGCCCAGTTCTTTTCCAATTTTGTCCAATTCGGTCTTAAAGCCTGAGTATCCTCCATTTTGTTGAACTATGTTGCTTAACCGTGTTTCAGAAAAATTTTTTACTCCTAGCTTTTGTAGTAATCTCTTTCGCCAGCCATACTTTAGGCTGCTTCTTGAAAGTTTTATTAAAAAGTCCCTTTGATCATTTTCTTTATCGAAGCTGTTTGGACTCGTACTGTGAAAGCCAGGACCATATACAGTCCCATCGAAAATTCCTTCCCTATTGTTTATTGTTGTGCTTGACCTCTTGTTCCCGTCATTACGTCGTATTCTTCGGTATACTCCTATCGTTTCGGGCATGAGACCTTTTCCAAGGATATACCCTGACATATCTGACCTTGCTTGAGCATCCAGGCTAAGAAAACTGCTGTCAGTGACATACAGATGAAAGCCCTCATTTCCTGAAAAATATATATGAATACTTTCCTCGTGGATGCCAAATTCATCTATAAGCACATCGTGCAATTTTTGCACCTCGCTTTTCGTACCTTCAAAACACCTCTTACATGGTATAGATTCTAGTACCAAGTTTTGGGAACCGCAGAGCTCGCATCTATCAACACCCTTTGTATTTCTAAATGCATGCAAACAGCCATCGCAAATTGAATATGAATGACTGGGTTGACATGGTAGGTGCATATCTTTAGCGTCAATATCAAATATCAAATCAGCCCCGAGCCATTCTTTTTCCTGCATTGGGTATGATGGAAATCTATAGTAGGCATTTGAGCAGTAGAAGTCAGATGGTATCTCTCGGATGGCTGTAGCAAGAATTTCGCCTTCGTTTTTAAAAGTCAGATGACGTATCATTTTCGCAGGTTCTCCGTTTGACCCAAAGTAACGAAGTCCAAACTCTCGTTGATTAATTGCTTTTGGATATTCTATATTCTTACCATGTCTGAAGTAATACTCCCTGAATGTTCGCCTCAAGGTTTCATAATTTCGGGACGTGGTAACGTCGTTGGTTATACCCTCTACACGTACCAACTTCTTGCTATCCCCAACTCTTCAATAAGAAAATGTCGGTCTCTCGTTGTGATACTCACCCAACTCTTTTACTCCATCTTTTACCGAATTGAACAGGATTTATTATTCCATTACACTCTTCAGTCGCAAAGCAAAGACTCTCATTGAGCAGTTTTTCGCAGGATGGAACGTGGTACTTTGTTCCGCCTCCTTTTTTTCCTGCTAAATGTTCAATCTGATATCTCGTGATTCTTTCGTTAAAATCAGGGGCGGAATGAAATAGACCTACAATTTCATCGGTGTTCTTGCCAATAGACAGCATGTATGTTGCAAGCAAAATCCGAGCTGAATGCGATAAATTTTCTCCTTTGCTCATCTCATCGATTGCATGTTTTACGCAAGGAGGATACTTCCGAATCGTCTGAACATTTGTGCTATTGTACTCCCAGCCAAATTTGGGCGCCAAGCGAATCAGATTGAACATAACAGATTTTGGCATAGATGATAGATCCATTTCTCTGATGCGGCTATAAATTAGTGCACTAAGCTCACTGCGTATGAGTCTAACTGTTTCATCAGCGTTCAGGTAGACATATCCGTTATGAACCATACGATTTATCAATTTCCACTGTAATTCATGAAATTTAGACGCCCGTATCACATAGTCGTTGATTTTAACCTTGAACAATCTGTTATCTTCATCGTCCATCTCGACTCGTACTCCAAATAGTTCTACGAAGATTTTAGAGATCAATAGTTGTCTTCTTTCTTCGCTACGCTCCCTCTTCAGATCTGCAATAAGGAGTTTTTCCGCCCTCAATGCTTCAAAAAGAGCGTGCTTCTTAGAAATGGTGTCGATCCCGATGCACTTAACCATGACAAGGCAAACAAGGAAGGTTAATACTTCAATCTCGTATTTTTCGAGAGTGTCAGTTAGCCTTCCATGATTAACCTCCAAGTCAAGTTTCTGAGCCGACCTTTCAATGATGTATTTCATTTCAGGGCGGTCAAATTCCTCGTAATTTAACTGGATAAGACGGATAAACTCGGATGCTTCTTTTAGGAACGGATATCTTGCCAAGTCACCAGTACCCAGTCTTATTTCAGACAACAGACTAAACAAGGAATAATAACGACGTCCCTCAATAAAAAAGTGCGTGTAGAGGATCTTTGCTTTCGGATAATATCTTGTCTCGTATCCTCTGATGCCATGTAGCGCCAACCTTATTAAGAATACAAAAGCGGGAGAATAGATTTAAAGCCCCATGTCGCGCCATCCCTCAAGGCAAGGGAACTAGGGTGACTAATTATGATCAAATAATGAAGCTAGCACTAGAAAAGGGCTTTTACTTTCCAAGCTGTGAAATTTATGCAGATGCACCGGCTGGGTTCTGGGAATATGGTCCTACAGGGTTGAAAATAAAAAATAAACTGGTTGATCTTTGGAGAAAAGAGATTGTTAGACGCGACGGAATGTTGGAGATTGATGGCTGTCAGATAATGAGTAAGAGTGTATTTGAGGCATCAGGACATCTCGGAAACTTTACTGACCCAATAGTAAAATGTACTGGATGCGGGTCCACTTTTAGGGCCGATAGGCTAGTTTCAGAAAGTATAGGAAAGGATATTCCCGAAAGGACCCCTAACGATGATCTCGATGCAATAATCGGGCGCAATAATATTCGCTGCCCAAGCTGTAAAGGACAGTTCGGAAGAACAACTCGATTTAACATGATGTTCAAAGTAGAAATTGGTCCATCGGCCGAAATGGCGTTTCTGCGGCCAGAGACTTGTCAAACTATTTTTGTTGATTTTCCTCGTGTGTATAAAACCATGAGGGGAAAGCTACCATTGGGTGTGGCACAACTTGGAAAAAGTTTTAGAAACGAAATTGCTCCTAGGCAGAGTTTATTGAGGCTAAGAGAGTTCTACCAGGCAGAAGTAGAGGTTTTCTGCAATCCCCACAGATTAAATGATCTCCCACGTTTCGAGGAGGTGACGGATACGCTGTTGCGAATCTCTAAGGACGGTGCGTCAACCCAGGAAGTAACAGCCGGAGATGCTCTTAGTAGAGGAATACTTCCAAATAAATTGGTAGCATATTATCTAGCTTTATTGAACGATTTCTACGCCAAGACAGGAATAGACATGCATAGAATTAGATTTCGGCAACTTGGAGATGAAGAAAGAGCTTTCTATGCGTCTATAGCTTTTGATTTTGAAGTCGAGACAAGCATTGGATGGCTGGAGCTGGTTGCTTGCAACTATCGGTCAGATCATGACTTAAAGGGTCACTCAATGGTCAGCAAAGAAAATCTGGAGGTGATTGATCCTTCTGATCAGTCAAAAGTACTTCCTCATGTATTTGAATTGTCCATGGGAATTGACAGAAGCATCTACGCGATACTTGAGCACTCATATTTCGAAGATTATGAACATGACGATAGGGTCGTTTTAAAACTCCAGCCTTATCTAGCTCCTGTCCTGGTTGGAATTCTTCCTCTAGTAAATAAGGATGGACTCTCTGAGAGATCACAGATGATATATTCAGATCTCAAAAGGGAATTCGACTCTTACTACGACGATTCAGGTTCAATTGGAAGACGATACAGACGTCTTGAACAAATAGGAGTCCCGTTTGCTATCACCGTTGACAAGGTCACCCTGCAAGATGATTCTGTCACCGTAAGGCAAAGGGACACAATGAAACAAGAAAGAATTAAGGTAAACGACCTTAAGAAATACCTGCGTGAGTCGCTGCAAAACCGCTAAGAAATAGTATACTATCAAAAGACATTACCTTCAATTAATGGGTCCTTCTTCTCCTTTTTCCAAGAAAGGTATCTCTCATTCACTATGAATATCTATAATAAATTGTCAGATGTAGAAAGTGCCTTAAAGACGTCTTTTTGTGTCAGTATACCCTGTGCTTTACGATCCTTGTCAACAACGAGGAGTCTCCGGATATTTCTCGATTGCATAATTTGGACGGCTTCTTTTATAGAAGTGGTTAGATTGACTGTGACAAGAGGATAAGACATGACCTCTCGTATAGGCTTTTGAACTAGGAATACGTCGGATGATCCTATTTGATTTACTATATCCCTTTCTGTTATAATCCCTATCGGATTATTACCATCTACCGATCTCTTGACGACGACTACGCTCCCTATATCATGGTCTGACATCATTTTGCATATTTGTTGGATAGTCTGGTCTTCGGTAGCAGTTATCAATTCCGTTGTCATGAAACTAGAGACCGGCACAGAATCAATTCCCAATATACAACAACCACACTCTGTTATGAGTTACTCTGAGAGTAGTATATTAAATAATACCAAATTAAAATCTCATTTAAATCTTAATTACAGAATATGCTATTGAAATATTGCTGATTGAACGCTCTTTACGAAATTGTCCCTTTCGATGGGTTTTCTAATTATGCTATTACGCTTGATGTCGGGTAAGATGCTGACGAGCTCCTCTACCGCATCAAGCGCTGATACAAACAATACTCTGACAGAACTATTTATCGCTTTCATGCGGTGATACAACTGTAAACCGTTTAAATGTGGCATTCTGATATCCATGATGACCAAGTCATAATAGGAGGGATTCACTTGGGCGAAGTGCCTCAGGGCTTCTTGTGAATTACTAAAGGCATCAACAGAATACCCTTCTGAGTGAAGGAAAGACTTGTAGGTTATTATCATGTCGGGTTCATCGTCTATGAGCATTACCTTGAGTTTCTGTTCACCTTGGTTGAAAGATTCTCCCTTATCTGTACTAGACCTGCTTCTGGCTCTGGTTGGATTTGGCGACACTATCATTGGCATAGCCAATTGATCCTGCGTAGTAACATGATAGAGTGGATATGCAGGAGCATTCAGACCCCCGATCGAATAAGCACTCATCTGTTTGATGATAAAAGAGGAAGTTATCGATTCATGCTGACCTTTAATGATTTGATAAAGATCCCCGCCTATGATCAGCCCGTTCAGAGGGGCCTTAGAGTTCATTTTAGCACACATATTCACGGTGGGACCAAATACGTCGACTATCCTCGATGGCCCCGATTTAGCTACTTCAATTTTTCCATAATCGGCACTTATCCTGTAGTTAACAGGTGGCAAGTGATGGTCCTTGTACTTTTCGTTCATAGGAATGTGGGCAGCACTCATAGTCAGTCCACATCTTAAAACGTCCCTGAAGCTGTCATGCGAAGATCCGGATGTCTGGGGGAAGAAGAATACGACGCTGTCACCCACATTCTTAATAACCTCCCCCCCAAAGTTTCTTGCGATTACCGCCATTGTGTTTATGAAAATTGAGTAGTACTTGGCGACATTTTCTGAATTACCGATGTCTGCCGTGACCTTTGTGGAATTTACAATGTCAACTATACCTATGCATAAATATTTAGTATCGACAAACGATATTTCGTTTCCTGAGCTCCCTTCCATCTGTTTAAAGTCTTCATCAGATTTGCTGCCAGGAAAGGCACCTTGGCCTATTGCCTCGGAATTGTAAGGTGGTGATTCTGAAGGGATCATTTCTTTATTCCTTTTAAAAAGCCCAGACGCAAATCCCCTCTGAGACCCGGAGTCGATAATGTTCTGTTTATTGGAATGGACTCAAAACAACAGGCCTGAAAAAAGCTGGATACGTGGTCTCTTTCATAGATGTAATTGCCTTTAGGCATAAGCTCCGTTATAAAGTCGTGTCCATGGTTAATATGCTTTATTCGTTATTCCTTAACTTATTAATATATTGAGAATGCATACTGTTATCTGTGTTTAACGTGTGGCTATATTTGTGCTTCTGCGTCAATTTCACGATTAGATAGTCTTATATCCTAACTATTTAGAAGTGGTCGATATTCCAGATAAGGGGATTTATCTTTCGTCCGAGGATTTAAGCCTAACCATCTGGTAAAACCCTTGCTATGAATTAATTCATCTCCGTTAATGTGGAGAAATCACTTGGTGCCTGGGAAATAGAATTTGTCGAATTCTCGTCTACATTTATCTGTTTGGTGGAACTCAGGATATTGTTTATCTGTGAAAATTCACTTTTATTGTTCTTCGTGAGAGCCGTTGTTTTTGTAGTCGGCACTATTTTGTATACCCATTCCTTTCCGCCTTTCCTATTGCGTATCAATTTGCCCTTATTAAAATACCTAGATAAATAAGTCGCAACCGCATCGAGGCGCATAGATTCCTTGTATTCCTCCTCGTACATTTCCTGGACATCCGAAGACGTAAATGTACTTGACGGAAACTTATTCTCCACTACATACCATATCTTTGAGCCAACTGACGAAAGGCTTTCCCTAGAACGGCCATTTGCCTTTCCTATGCCTTTCGCGTCTCTAGCGCTATTCTCCTCGAACTGGCCTCCATCTAGTGTATTTAATGATTCCATTAATTCATAGACCTTTAAGATTTTATTTTTTGAAATGTCCCCATCCAATGAAAGATTGTATTTGCTTCCTTCGGCGTCCTCAAATTCTATCTTTATTTTCCTTTTTCCTGAGCTCAAGCTGGGGTTCCCTTAGCCAGGGACCAATGCAGACATAGACACTTAAAGTAGATGCTTACAATCGTCCTAACAAGATACATCGTTTTTCTTAGCTAAATTTAATCATCTCCAATTAACTTCTATCAGAACAAGCTCCAATACTAAGAAAAAACGTCAGAATGCCTTTGAGTAAATCTGAGTACTCCATTCTCATCAGTCTTGAAGTTATGCTACACAAACCAAATCTGTCGCCAAAGCTGGATGGGTTAAACATTCAGGCTCTAAGGTAGTCAAAATGAAACAGATAGTTCGAAAGATATAATTCCATTTCCTTCTGCAACAGGAAGTCTTACTTACTCAGGGCATATTTTGTGACTTGATACACTAACCTTAATGTTCCGAAGAACAATTTCAAAGTTAGGGAATTGGGTGTGGCTTCCTCTGCGATTCTATGACCGCTGTCCTTCACCATATATAGCACCTGGGACAGGAACGTACGGTTTGAGCCATTCCTTTGATTACGCTCTAAAGCCAGCAAGCCCTCGATGGTAGTTGAGAAAGAATCTTTTTTGGGAAAGAAAATCATTCGTTGGTTCCTAGTTCTTTGTAGGAAACCTTTCAACATAAGGTCTGTTATTAGCTGCGAGACAGTTGGCAAATTAACCTTAATCTCCTTCGATATCCTGGTTTCAGTTTTCGGATTGCTCCTTGTGCATCGGAGAATCTTAATCTCAAAGCAGGTCAGGTCGGCTTCTCCACTATTTGTCACCTCGCAGTAAGTTCCCTGAGGAAATTTCGCCTCCCTTGCATTTACATCGGGGCTATAGTGGGAGAAATAATTCTTCTTGTACATACCCCATCTTTAATATTCATTTGCCTATGAGATATATACTTTTAACTTCTCCCATGTACTCCATAGTCGTGAGAATGATTTTCATTCCTTATAACTTAATTTTCATTATGACGTAATACTAAAATTATTGTTCAGCGAAATTCTCTTAGCTTTTTATGGGTAGCAGTGGATTTACGGAATACTGTAGGACTGGCAGCCATATAGAATGCAACAACTGCATATGCAAGTGTCATGTTCCGGGAACGATAGAGTTTTTATCTAGAAACATAGCAAAACTCGAGAAAGAAAGACCCGGCGTTGGCGAGTCATTGCCTGGTTACTAAAATTTTTCTTTTTTTTAGATACAGGATTTAAGGTGAAATACTCGAAACAGATAGCGAGTCAGATTTATTCCTACTTCTTTTAAACGACGATTGGTCCGTAGCCTGGGAATGCATTGGTTGAACTGCCCCTTGCCCAATCCGGTTAATCAATGTTGACGGCGCACTCGCCGGCTTTGTCTTATCCCGCAATTACCTGTCATCTTTAGTATTAAACATAAATCTACCTTCCTGAACCTTGAGCGAGTATTTTTTGCCATTTTTAAATGTTAAGCTAATTTCGTTTCCTCCCTCCTGTACATCAACGAGCTCCTGGCCCTTCATCTCTGCTAGCTCTGCCATTTTAGACCTGGTATTGTATAAAAACTATTATTTAGATTTACTGGCAATAATTTCTAATATTCAAGTCAGGGACTTGTTACCCGTCATCCGTTAATAACGGTGTGATCACACAAACCCGTCGCGGGTATGATACTCTGTATTGGTTCATACATCATCGTGGTAGAAAAAAGTGGTCGGTTATTCATATCTCAATTTAGCGTTATGAATAATGGCTCGTTACGCCCAGCTCTTGTCCATCTGTGGATATTATCCAGAGAGAATATCCAATACTGATTCATGCTTCGCAAAAATAGTCAGCGCTACAATTATTGTTAAGACATTATCAACTCTATTTATCTAGTATATTTATAAGATGCTTGCAAAAAAATCATGCTTGTTGATAAGTAGTATTAACATAGTTGGCCTTGCTTCTAGTATTTTCTTGTTCTCCTCATTGTTATGTTCAAGTATTGATATTAACTCAAACCTCGCGTCAGGCCAGGGTAGCCTGCCAATGGTCCCCTCCGTCAAGATTGTCTCACCTGAAAGCGGCCAACAGGTCCCCATTTCAATATCCAATGTAACCAGCGGGACTAATGCTAATGTCAGTAACAGCCTATCGATTTCTGGAACGGCTAGTGATGACGCCAATTCACCTTGCGAAGTTTCTGTCCTTTTAAATGATGTTAGACCTTATCAACCGGCAACACCCCAAGGCAATTCAGGGAAGAGTGACTATTCTAACTGGCAATTTCTTCTTACGCCTGATTACGCGCCTATAAAGCAAGGCGAGAATAAGATAACGGCCAAGCTAGAATGTCTCAGATCCCCAGCTAACTTGACGAAATGGTACAGCGTTAGTGTTACAGGAGTAACACGCGAACAGTTGCTTCTGCAGGAGCAGCAGATCCAAAAACAAGAACTTGAGCAGAAACGACAGGAACAGCAAGCTCTACGAGAGATTCAAATTAAAAAACAAATGGAGCAACAGATGATAGAACGTGCAAAAGCAAATGCTGCCAAGATTAACCAGACTGCAATGTTTGTTACAATTGAATCACATGAAAAGGATCAATATGCACCAATCGGTCCACTTACAATATCTGGAGCATCATCTGATGATATCGAAACTGACTGTGAGGTTTATATTGACTGGAATGATCTTAAGCCATTCCAAAAGGCCAAACCAAAGAGCTCGATAAGTGACGGTAGTGGTTCGCAGAGTCAATCAGTCAGGAACGATTACTCAAACTGGACGTTTACGTTTGCTAAAGAATATCATGAGATTGTTCAAGGAACAAATGAATTAACGGCCAAGCTAGATTGTCTTGCATACCCTAATAATTATACAAAGTTTTCTAGCATTAACATAACTGGTGCACCACAAGAGCTTATTTTACAGCAACAACAGGAAGCACAATTGCAGCAGCAACAGATGATAGAACGTGCAAAAGCAAATGCTGCCAAGATTAACCAGACTGCAATGTTTGTTACAATTGAATCACCTGCTGAGAATCAATCTGTTCCTACGGATTCCAGCTTGACGATATCAGGCACATCTTCAGATAATGTCACCACAGATTGCGATGTATCAGTAGTACTAAATTCAAAGACACCATACCAACGAGCTTTGCCAATGAATGGTTCAGATTCAGTTGATTACTCAAACTGGACGTTTACCTTTACTCCTAGCTACGGAGTACCAAAAGAAGGAGAAAATGAAATGACCTCCAGGATCTCTTGTCTTGCATACCCTAATAATTATACAAAGTTTTCTAGCATTAACATAACTGGT
>OBLS010000562.1_pt1 | contig 13718 bp, 11 predicted proteins | sample 1519901 | NCBI WGS metagenome assembly OBLS01 (sample SAMEA3113585, study PRJEB22503) | soil metagenome | reverse complement strand
GCGGCATAGAAGCAAAGTTTTACTATAAACCTAAGAGAAGACAGAACTGCTAGCGAAAGGGCTAACATGTTATTACCAGATTACAAATAACTAGTTGTTCAGGCTTTGTATCCTATCAGCAGAGCCATCTCAAGCCACTTCCAATAACAATCTACTTCCACAAATCCTGTATCTCTCAGCCAACCTAGTTGTATTTCCATAGGCAACAATCTATTAGCTCTGTCTTCTTTTTCTGGACTATATCCAATCGCCTTGAGAAATCTGACATGCAATTCAACGGAAGGTGATGCAACGTGTTCTAAATTACAGAATACTCCTGTTGGATTAACAATATCATATATTTCTTCGTAGAGTTCACGCTTACGTTCATGTCTAAGATGGTGGATCGAAAAACTAGATACTACTGCATCAAAGTAACCTAAATCATCTGGCAGAGGTTGACTTAGATCATGCTCTATAATCTTGACCTTTGAATCATTGGCGAAATGTTCCCTTGCAGATCTCAGCATTGTTGGAGATACGTCTATTGCCACTGCTTCTATTTCTGGTCGGTTCGCCTTTATGAGTCTGATTAATCTCCCATCTCCTGTCCCTAGATCCAAAATTCGTTTTGTATCCTCAGGCAAGTGCTCCGTCAGTACCGATTCACCTTCTGAGCGATGTGGAAGACTGTCAGCTACATTTAGATAAGCTAGAGCATTCTGCGGACTTGACCATTCTTTTGCCGATCGGCTCATGTCGAAAAATCTTCATAGGAGTAAAAAAACATTGTGCTGTACTTGACAACACTATATAATGTGTTACATTATAAGTTTAGTTAAAAATAACAACCTAGGAAACATTATCTCTGATGTCCGATATTTCTATGCTGCGGGGAAGGGAAAAACTAAATAGAAATAAAAGTATCAGGGACCTGCCATTGGTTCTCTGACTTGGCCTAGGCTACCTTTATTATTTTCTAGTATTGGTCATGTTAAGTGAAAGGTCAGAAGACATTCAATCTTTGGTTATGGATTATGTCTGATTGAAACTAGTCGAACTCAGGTTCTCCCTCCTCTTCTAATCCGTTAATGTTATTGTCTATACTGCCAATACCAATCCCACCTGGTTCGTCAGGCTGCTCTGGAGGTAGAGGTGCTTCAACTTCAACCTCCACACTATCCGAATCCTGAGCATTTTCATTATCTGTTACAGTGAGCGTAAATTCAAAAGTAGAATCTTCTTCCACAGAGGGGACAGAAAATGAAGCTGTGGGTTGATTAGAACCTTGTAAACTCACAGGGGGACCGCCTGATTGCTCCCATTTATATGAGATAATTTGTCCAGTTGGATCTGGATCATGACTATCTGTCCCATCCATCGTGACTTGTTCTCCTGCTGCGGCCTCTTTTTTACTACCAGCATCAGCTACAGGTTCTGAATTAGCTATTGCTTCTATACTTATGGTATCGGTATCTATTTCACCATATTTATCTATCACAGTCAGCAAAAACTCAAAGGTTGTATCTTCTCTAAGACTGGCAGGCACTTTGAAGTTGGCCAATGCTTTATCACCTTCCAACATAGCGACTCTTTCGCCTCCTGTTTGTTTCCAAACGAAGGTTAACGGATCTCCGTTGGGATCGGTACTCTCTTCACCATTTAAAGTGACTTCTTCATTTTCTCTTGTTCCTTCGGCATCCGCATTGGCTTCGGCTATTGGAGCCTCATTAATCCCTACTACATTGATAGTTGCGTATACGGCATCGTCGTAGGTACCTTTAGTACCAATATTAAGAGAAGCAATTACAGTCTCATCATCTTGGTCAATCTTATCATTACATGATAACTTTGCTGTTATGGTATTTGTATTTCCTGGAGTAATTAAGCTAGAATTGTCACCAGAAAATTTCCAAAATGAATAATCTCTTACTCCTGTTAATCCTGCTGCAGTTGCCTTTTCAAAGTGGCCATTATTTTTTCTGACATATACTTCACAGTCCCTATAGAAATCATCTATAGATGTTCCATGAACTGTCACTGAACCAGTTGAAATCTGTTCAAATGAGTAAGGAGATGTGATATTTAGAATCGTAGTATTTGAGAGAATTCCAGTCACATTTACACTGTACCACTTTGTTAAATTAGGAGGACACACTATTTTGGAAGTTATTTTGTTGTTTGGACCTTCATTCATGGAAGCATAGCTAGAATTTAGTAAAAAATTCCAAGACGAAAAATCATTTATTCCACCGCTACCATTTGCACTGACTAGCTGATATGGCTTTATACCATTTATTATTACTGAAACCTGGCAAACGGTATTCGAATTATCTGTAGATGTGCCTGAGACTTCAAGTTGGGGACCTTGTTTATCACCAACAGATATGCTGCTGCCAGTTGACGGAGATGTAATTTTAACTCCAACTTCTTGAGTAGGTGAAAGTTGAGGTGGAGCGCTTCCTATTTGTTGTCCATAAAGAGATGTAATACGCAAGGTATTCTTATCATCGATAAAGTGCAAAGATAAAAGTGAAAGAATTACCAACAATACGATCTTTACATATGGGAATGAAGGCACATACAAGTATCATTTCGTTAACAAAAATATTTTTTTTGTAAATTTAGTATAAAAATATTGTATTATACTAATTTGGAAAAGAAAGCTAGATGGGTTTTAGATTAAACATTTAGGAATTGAATACTGATATAAGAAACTAGAACCTTCAAACCCTTGGGGGGTTTTTTATTTGACTGCTCCATGGACCGGCTGTAATTGCGGGCTAACTTTTGAATAATTTGAACTTGCCTATTACATATCGAGAAAGACTATTATTATTGCCCGCTAGGGTTGTATATGAGACTATTATGACATACTGGAATGACCTAAGCAGAATTTACTTCATGATGTCCACCCTAATACTAGCTCTGTCTATTATTCTATCTCTTCATATCAGTTCTCCAGCTCTTGCACAACCCTCAATCGGCGTGCCTAGTTTGACGGCTGAATTAGTTTTAGATGGATTGTCATCTCCGACAAGCATTGCATTCTTAGATGAGAATAATATCTTGTTATTAGAAAAGGAAGGAAGTGTCCGACTCATTTCAAATGGTCAATTGCAACCGCAACCTGTGCTGCAGCTAGAAGGAGTTGAAAGCAATAACGAACGTGGACTTTTAGGAATTGAGATAATGAACAATAAGGTCTTTCTCTACATTACAGAAAGTGGAGCCCAAGTTGAAGGGATACCAACTGAAGGTGATGTCAGAAACAGAGTTTATAGTTATACATGGGATGGTACATCTCTTACAAATCCTCAATTAATCGCAGATCTTCCGGCTGGCCCTGGAACCAACCATCAAGGAGGGAAGCTAAAGATTGGTCCAGATAACCAGCTTTACGTAATAGTAGGGGAAATGCAAAGGGAAGGACAGCTTCAAAACATCCAAAACGGTCCGGCTCCTGACGATACTGGAGTTATACTTAGAGTCAACCCAGCCGATGGATCTCCAAGTTCTGGTAATCCTTTCTCAAGTGACCCAGCTAATCCTCTGAGTAAATATTATGCCTACGGTATACGCAACAGTTTCGGAATTGAATTTGATCCTGTGACAGGACAACTGTGGGAAGCAGAAAACGGTGAAGATGTTTTTGATGAAATTAATCTGGTTCAACCAGGATTTAATAGCGGATGGAAGCAAGTAATGGGTCCAATAGCTGCTAATACAGGAGTATCTGAATCAAGTTTAGTAAATATGCCTGGTGCACAATATGCTGATCCTGTTTTTAGTTGGTCAGAATCAAGAGGAGTTACTGACATTGAATTTTTCAATTCAACAGCATTTGGGCCCGACTATGAAAATGGCATTTTTGCAGGAGACATAACCACCGGCACACTTTTTTACTTTGAACCAAATGCTGATAGAACTAGTATTGCTTTGGAAAATGATCCCTTGTTAAGTGATCTGATTGCAGATAGTGATGAGGAAATATCATCTGTTACATTTGGGACAGGTTTTACTGGAATCACTGATATAGAGACCGGTCCAGATGGTAATTTGTATATTCTCACATTTGATAGAGAAGCAGATGGATTAGGAAGCCTCTACAGGATCTCGCCTGCCGGACAAGGAGGTGCCCCAGTAACCTCACCTGACATTGTTACTCCTCCACCTGTTGATGAGCAGGATGAAGTTGATACTCAAGAACAGGGTGCTGAGAATGAGGTTGGCGGAGATAGTGAAAACAGTGAAGAGGAGGAGGAGCAGAATGAGAATGATGAGGACGAATGATTATGGAAAAGGCATACTAACTTTAAGCATAATAACACCATCAATCGCTACTTTAGAAACTCAAAAGTATCCCGATGGCCGCGTTCTTTTCGGGAGTAGCGTTCCAGTATCCGGATCTGGCTGATATAGCCGCGAAGCGCTCAAGATCTTCGGGACGTTATGGGTAAAGGGCTTCCGGTAGGGGTCTTCCTATCCTATTCTGAAAAAGTTGTCCCAACTTTTTGGTCGTTATAATGAGTTTTATCGCAGGTGAGCCAGAGACACGCTCAACTTCGGTAAAAACCCTTTGTAGGAGCCTTCCGACCTATTTCTTTCAAAAATAAAAGCGTGGGAATAGTACCGTGCTTACTTACCTATTGATATACAATATTCATTTCGGAGGCTGTTCCTCTTTTTATCATTACATCATCGTATGTTTGACTTGTTCCATCTGGAAAGGCAACTATTACGTTGTACTTGCCAGGGACTAAGTCAAGATAATACTTTCCGTCGATTGATATGACCGAGTTTGAGGCATGACCCGTTTCAACATTTTCAGCTATTACTGACGCTCCAATCGCTGGCAAGCCGACGATAGGTCCTCTCACATATCCATAAAGCATTCCTGGCTCTTGACCTAAAGGCGATAAGACCGTGACGTCATTGGTATGTGTATTGGGTGGAATTCCACCACTAATGACAAATCCGCCTAATGCAACTGCGCCAGCGATTCCAATTATTGTGAAAAGCACTATTTTTAGAACCGAGGTCTTTTCCTTGCTCTTTTTTTCTGTTTTTAATAGTGGTTCTCCTTTTTCTTCTCGCCGAATCTCTTCTAGTTCAACAGAGTATTCATGTTCGGGTGCAGTTGAAGCATTGCCACCGCCGGAGTACTCGCCAGTAACTTTCAGCACGTGTTCAAAATCATTTAATCTCTTTAGAGTTTCCAATGTTAACCTTTGATTTGTTACGTAGTGAGTTCCGTTATCATATATGGCAGGCATCCTTCCTGTGGTATTCCATATGTGTTCTCTTATTGTATCAGCATCTATTCCACCATCTTCTACTTTTTTCGTAAACACTTCCAGAGTGAAGATTGGTAGTTCGTTTGGATTTTCCCTTTGGACCCTCAATAGATCAGCTATCAGTTTAGGACTAACCTTTGGAAACATGGCAGAATATTGTGACTCAAGTTCCATGGCTGACTTTTTTAATCCCTCAAGCATGCTTACTTCTCGGGCTAGCTCTTCGTTTTTAGTTGCAGTTTCCTCTTTTTCAACAGAAGGAACTACAGCCATCTCTAAACCCCCACTCCTCTTTGAAAAAGGAAAAGTGATTTCATAGAAGTTATACAAAGATGGCGATGGTGTTTAACTTTGGTGAGAATACCTTATGATTTATTATACTTATTGTAGATTAATCATGCGATATTAAAATTTAAACAAACGGGTTAAGAGATAACATCAGCCAGTCTTTCTATATCTCTCAAAAAAGGTAAAAAGTAATCAAAAATATTTAACCTAACGATACCAAACCGGAAAGCCTATCTGATATATCACCTTCGTGTCGAGAATCCAGTAGTATTCAGAATGTTCTGGATTAAAACTTCTTTTGGCGTTTGGGGGGAATCTGTATTTCAAATGAAATCTTGTCCTTGTATATACGCTTCAAGAATACTGAAATTTCTAAGAGATTATATACAGTATTATGGTACCGGAAGAAAATAGGAATCGCCATAGAAGTTATGAAATCATCGCTTTGGTTTGTAAATTATCTCTTGATGCGGACACCGATTAGTCCAGGCGTGACAGTGATGCTGCTGTCATTGATGTTGATTAATCCTACGCCTCTATTTTCTTCCTCTGAACAATTCTCAGATAGTAAACCGATTGGCGGGTACAAATTTTATCAAAATGGAAGGGTGTCCCCTACAACTTCGGGTTTCACGACCTATGAAGATCCTATCTACGGAATAGGTATGAGCTATCCGTCTGACTGGGTAAAAGGAGGGACGAATCGTACCTTCGGTAACGACACGCTGATTCTTGCCATCGCCCCCCCAAATACAGTAAGAGCCTCAGTAGTAGCAAATGATACTGATTATGAAGGCTTTGCGACTGAGGTTGGTTTTTGGATAAGTGATCTATTCGAAGACGGACAGTCTCTGGATGAATATCTCTTAGACTTGATTGACGATCATAATAGGACTAGGGAGGATAATAAAGTCCTCGGATCATATACCAATTCTATACTGGGTGGGAGACCGGCGTATTTTTTAATTGAAGAGAACAAAGAAGGTTGGGAGACAAAAAATATGATGGTTGGAACCCTTACAGATGATGATACTATTTTAGAGATTGAATACGTTGCGATGCCTGAGGATTACGATAGATATTTGCCCATTGTTAACCAGATCATAAGTTCATTCAGATTTACCGGTGACCAACTATCATCTGAAGAACCACCTGGAGAAGAAAATGAAGATGGAAACGAAGAGGAGGAAACAGGTGAATCAGAATAAACAGGGATATTGAGATGAACGCGAGTAGAATCCGAACTCTATTATTCCTGTAATATCCTGCATTGTTGAATATGATCGTCTTTCTTGACATCTCCTAATAAATTCCAAACTTTCCGTCTCAATACGCCATCATTTTTTTGTTCTATCATTCCAATAATATCTACCATCTCTTGTTGGGTCTCCCGCGGTAATGATTGTTCAGCTTGAGATCACCTCAGACAGTAGGTGGATCTCTGATTTAAAACCCGCATCACTTTTAATCGTCGGGTCCTTATGTATATTAGCAATAGCCAAAGAGACCGCAGGGTTTATTGAGGCGCATGATATCGCCTTGAATAGTTATGACTTTGATACAAGTCTAGGATAGCATCAAATTATTGCAAGATTAACCAGGGTATGAAGTCTTAGAAAGTTTAAAGTACTATATTTGTCTCATCGGTTTTTGATGGCATTGATGGTTAAGTGTAAGAATCCCTCCTGCGGTTTTGAGTATCCTTCGGCTAATCAAATGGATGAGATAGCATTCCAGGTTGCTAGCCTCTCCAACATGAGCGAGGAATGCCCGCAGTGCGGACGGGTTTCCACTTATGATAAACCAGATTATTTTATTAGATAATCATCTAGCTTGTAACAAGCCATATTGAAATGACTTAAAGAATATCTGATAAATCTCAAGTCATAGGCGGTAATACAGATCCAGTTCGCCGGTCCTGTTAGGATTGCAATCCACATCTACATTAACAAGATCAGAAAAATTTACATGTTTCTTGAATGTGGACAGAAATATCCTATAGCTGAGCAGCAAAAGTGAGCCAAAAAGGCGAGATGGGGAAGACACTAGACGACGGCAACTCAACTCAAACTCAATAGCTGTTGTACAGTCGCGAAACTATTGGGGTTATAAACTAAAACCCTTAAAACCAAAGTCATCATTGGAAGATGAACTAAGGACCAAAGATATACTGTTATTGATAGTCAATAGTATATAACCCCAGAATATTTAAGACCTGAAGTTCACACCATAGACAACAGAGGCTGGGAGTATAGCCATTTCTTGCTTAACTCTATGGTATTCTTGTTTTCTTCAGCCGATAACCTCCTAGAAGTCTATCGCTATCTTCATAGGCTCTACAAGTGGAGCATAGTCCTTCTAATTTATAGGTCGGATTATAAGATAGCCCCACACCACATTTGGGACATTGCCATTTTGCCTTTGCTTCCATGTTTACCATACTCTTTATTTCTATCCGGTAAATTAAATGGTTTACGCTTAAGCCTAGCTGTATCGCTGGTCATGAGGGGACTAAAGGTTAGAAGATAATAAGGATCTACCCTGATGAGTAGTCTATGCCTATTTTACTTTAGACATAGGCTATGTGGAGTTTCATCACGAAACCGTGACTGACCTGAAAACCTAAGTGGAACTCGAAATGATGGCGCAACAAAACGGAACTGCGCTGACTTTCGCTTTGGCTTTTGATAAGTATAAATTAATTTGAATTAACGGCGGTTTGCTAATAAGATAAGCAAATGGTGTATCAGAAACCATGGTATTATAAATAGCCTAAAATGAGAATATTAGTAATAAACACTTTTAGCTAAAGTCTATGGCATTTTATAAACACTATATTAAACCATTTAATAGCATTATAGACAGATATGTTTGATGCAAAAACACGACGCTAAAGACAGTCATACTAATGATAAGAACTTGAAACCTAATAGATTAATCAATGAAAGTAGCCCATATCTACTTCAACACGCTCATAACCCAGTTGATTGGTATGCATGGGGAGAAGAGCCTCTCCAGAAGGCAAAAAAAGAGGATAAGCCAATCTTTGTCAGCATAGGATATAGTGCATGTCATTGGTGCCATGTGATGGCACATGAATCTTTTGAAGATAATGGAATAGCTCAACTAATGAATGAAAATTTCATCAATATAAAAGTTGATAGAGAAGAGAGGCCTGACATCGATGATATCTATCAGAGAGTATGTCAACTTGCGGCTGGAAATGGGGGTTGGCCACTCTCTGTATTTTTGACACCTGACCAAAAGCCATTTTACGTAGGTACTTATTTCCCGAAGGAGAGTAGATTTGGAATGCCCGGTTTCGGCACCATTTTGACACAGTTATCCGAAGCGTATAAGAGTAAAAAGCATGAAATCGAGAAAGCGACGGCTGAATTTATGCACGCACTATCAAACAGTGCACAAGATATTCATATGACACAAGCAGGACAGAAAGGAGATCTCTTAGAAACCGGTCGTTCAACATTAGACGAGGCAGCTATAGGTCTATTACATATGGCAGATACGGCATATGGCGGATTTGGACAAGCACCAAAATTTCCAAATGTATCTAACCTTCTATTTTTGTTGCGTTACTACAATATTTCTGGTATAAGTCGATTTAAGGATTTTGTGATGTTAACAGCGGAGAAGATGAACCATGGAGGCATTCATGATCAAATTGGTGGCGGCTTTGCTCGATATTCAACTGATCAAAGATGGCTTATTCCACACTTTGAAAAGATGCTATACGACAATGCATTGCTGACACAGTTGTACTCAGAACTATATCAGATCAATAGGAATAGAATATATCTCACCACAGCGGAAAAGATACTAGAGTACATCGTACGAGAAATGACCTCGCCGGATGGTGGTTTTTATTCTGCTCAGGATGCAGATTCAGAGGGCGAAGAGGGAAGGTTCTATACATGGTCAAAAAAGGAAATTGTTGAATCCTTAGGAAACGAACTCGGTGTGTATGCAGATATGTTTTGCGAATACTACGGCGTGACGGAAGGCGGCAATTTTGAAGGAAAAAATATTCTTCATATAACACGTTCAACAGACGAAATTGCAAAAAGATACAATAAATCTCAGGAAGAAATAGAACATATATTACAGCAGACTTCTAAGATACTTTTTGAAATTAGAGAGAGAAGAACTAAACCTGGAAGAGATGACAAAATTCTCACTTCGTGGAACGGCTTGATGATATCAGCCTTTGCAAAGGTTTATAGAATAACGGACAACAAGAGTTATCTTGATCATGCTATAAGGGCGATAGAATTCATTGAGAATAAGATTGCCACAGGCGACGGCAGACTTCGCAGAACTTTTAAGGACGGAATTTCAAAATTAAACGCCTACCTGGACGATTATGCCTTCTATATCAATGCTCTATTGGATGTATTTGAAGTTAACACTGACCCTGAATATCTTGAAAAGTCTATAATGTATGCAGATCACATGATTCAACATTTCTGGGATGGAGATAATGGAAGTTTCTTTTTTACTTCGGATAATCATGAACAACTTATTGTCAGAACTAAATCCATATATGATCTTGCAATCCCGAGTGGGAATTCAATGGCTGCCTTGGGTTTGCTCAGACTTTATCATATAACACAGAAGGAGGATTATCTGCTGAAGGCTGAGCAAATCATGAAAACAGGATTGAAAGCTGCTGCTGAAAACCCCTTTGGATTCGGACATCTTCTAAACGCAATATATCTGTATGTTATAAAGCCAATAGAGATAACAATAATAACTAAAAACACAGAACAACAGATCGATTCGGAACGAATGAGCGACTGGCTTGGTAAACAATTTATCCCTAATGCTATTGTGGCTCTCGTAAAGGATAGCGCACAATTAGTTGAATTAAATAAATATCCATTCTTCAGTGGAAAAAAAGAGGAGGTTGCTACTGAAACAGAAAAAAACAATATGAACAATAGGGATCACTATGGAGAATGCGCATTTGTTTGCAGAAATTTCTCCTGTTCTCTTCCCATCTATTCGATAGAGCAGTTACAGGAAAACATTCGTAGGGATAAGTGGTAGCTGTAGTTCGCAAAATCTCCTCTTAAAGAGTACAAGAAATTCAATATAAAGTGTCTCGCTTGATTATGTGCTAAATTTTTTGATGTCTATCAAAAGTCTATCTCCAACCCGTGGACTGTTTATTTTCTCATACTTTCTCCTAGGCATTGTAATCTGGACAATTGTTTGTGAATATGTTTTGACAACTGTTTGAGGTTGAGATCTGAGAATTGCCTCCAATATTGGCTTGATTTGTTCCTTCACGTCCTTGTCACCAATCGCCCGATCAATCGCTTCTAGCATCATCTGTTGTTGAGACACATTTTCGAGCTCTACGTCCTCACTGAGTGCCATAGAAACGGTTGACCCGGTATCTGTAATCTGGTTGATTTTGTATCGAATAACTGATTCCTCTTCCAAATCGGAAAGTGTATAAAGACAGGACTAATAATCCTTGTGGCATGATAGGCAGTATACTTTTGGAAGCTTTTCCTATGGGCACTGTCTGTGTGTTTCCTCCCTATTTTCAATTACATCTCAATTTCGCTTTGTCGTGGAGTATATAATGATCAAAAACCTCGCTCTGAAGGTATGATGCAACGGACAAACTTTAGAATTATTTATTTATCTATGGATTTTCCCATCTTCCTTACATTTTCATAAAATCACTTAGAACTGCTGCGAGATAGCTGTTACTAGATTGGTTGTCACTACCTGGAGGAAATTCAGATAGATTAGTTCCGTTTTGTAATATAAAGAAACTTAGTTCATAAGATTTATCTATTGTTGTATCAAAGTTTGGGAGTTGGCTTCCTCCAAGGAGCAATTATATTAAGTGCAATATTGAGTAATTTATTATATGAAAAGAAAGGCCGTCTACGCCCTGGCAATAGGTATTGCAATCGCGGCCGTGGTAATACTTGTTATGGCTCGTGTAACCTCTCCTAGTGGGACGAGTTCTGTCAGAGAAGAACAACCAGCAGATAGCCCGGAGGGTAATGATTTTGCTGGGATAGATATTTCAGTTGAAAACGTTACCGCTGAGCGAAATCAAGACAACGAAACAAATATCCAAGTCCAATTCCGTGCTTTTAACCCGAATAAGTCCACTGTAATACTAGAAGCAATAACCTACAATGTCTTCGCTAATAACACTCGAATTGTTTCTGGAGACATAGGAGAGAAACTAGAGGGATTTGTGGCTTCTCAAGAGTCAGTTTTTCCGATTATCGCTAATGGTACAATAACTCTTAAGGATTCCCATCAACTACCTCAAGACGAACTCACTGCAAGGCTCAATGGTCAAACACCTTATATAATAAATGGAACTTATTCATACAAGCAGACATCCAGTATTCAAGCAATAGGGGCTGACAGGGATTTTGAACTGACATTCCAATAGTATTTCAAGATAATATCATTGTATAGGATCAATAAAGCATAATTGTTAGCGTCTGGAGTATGCGTTATGGCAGATGCAATGTTTAGGTACGCTGTAACAACAGGATTCTTTATTGGTTTAGTTGCCATTCTATTTGGAACGAGAGCACATAAAAGCAACGAAAGTGTATCTGATTCAGTAACGAGTCGAAGCGAGGGCACAGTGAGCAGCAGTTGAGGAATATACCAAAGCAACAATTATCAATATTTAGTTAGCTCGTCTGACTCTCTTTTTTTCCAAGTCCAAATAATGCATCCAATGAGAAATTAGATGTTTTCCTTTCTCTGTAGTAACATCTCTCGTAATATTTACAATTCAGACATAAGTCACACGGTTCGATCATAGGAGTTTTTGATTCCTTTAGAAGAGTACTTAGAATTCTAGCTCTCCTTATAACATCCTCAAACATTTTGTTGTTTTTAGTAATGAAGAATTCCGATGTATGACCCTCAGGAGTCATATAAATTATAACGCCATCGATCTTGTTAAATATAAATAGACATGCGTTAAGATATAGTAGGTCACGTGGATGAGGAGTATCAGGTAGCTGAGCAACAAGTTCAAATCTGACAACAAACTGATTGTCTATTATTGTGTCAGCAGTACCTTGAACTGATAAGTTATCAACTTTGTATTCCCCCTCCACGTTGTTGAATGAACGCCTTACACTATCCTTTATTAGAATAGATACCTTTGAGATAGTTCTTGGGGTGGAGACAGAATCTTTGCGCTCATAATATGATAATCTAGTACATCGACATGCCTCAAGAACATGGATTACATCAGGATCATCATTACGGGGGACCTGATCAATACTGTCATAAATTTTATCAAATGTCTTTTCTATCATTTTCCTTACATCCCTGTCCCCTATCATGTTTTGCCGATTGACAATTGAACTATATATGGGTATATATATTTGGTAAACCGAAATTAGTTCTTATATTAGAACATCTTATGCCCTGCGTAAGATGGCTAATTCCAATAACCATAATCTGGTTAAAAAAGATTGTTAGTGAGCAATAGCTAGAACTGTTTAGCTGGATCTACATAGTTACTGTAGTGACCACTTGCCGTAAGAAAACATGCTTTGATATCAGGATCTATTTTCTTTAACCGTTCATATAAGTCAGTGGGTGAATTCGCCAGAACCATGGACAGTCACAAGGGTCTCGTAGACATCAAAGGAGGGCGCTGCAATCTCGTCTTACTCCTACTGACCTAAAAATAATAAGATGTGATGGCTGTAGCGGCAGCTGGGGAGGAAAAGAGGTCCTAGATTATGAAAGTACGGTTGTGACTCAACGCTTGATATACTATTACCAGCCACAGAAAAACCCTATTGGAAGCATCATCTTTGATCTACACAAAATGAGCATTTAATATATCCAAACCTTACTCCAAAGCACAAACAAGAATTATTCAATAGGATAGGTGACACCAAAACTAGAGAGAAACTCAATTACATTTTAAATAAGATGATTTCGTATTTTTGTATATGAATACAGTATTTTCAGTATGCCTGATAATATAAATCCAAACTTCCGAACTGATCCCGAGCATTATTCCAAGGTAGAGATTGCAAAGATTAACTCCAATGAATTAAGAGGTAACCTATTCAACGAGTTCAGAAATCAACACTCTGAAAATATCTCATGGGAGTCTGA
>OBLS010000560.1_pt1 | contig 13740 bp, 13 predicted proteins | sample 1519901 | NCBI WGS metagenome assembly OBLS01 (sample SAMEA3113585, study PRJEB22503) | soil metagenome | reverse complement strand
GCGGCAGATGATCCACCAGCCGCAGCTGCCGCCGAAGCCGCCCCCGCTGCAGCGGCAGCTGCCGCAGCTGAACCGCTACCTGCTGCTGCTGCTGCGGCTGCTGCCGAACCGCCTGCTGCTGCTGCGGCTGCTGCCGAACCGCCTGCGGCAGCAGAAGATGCTGCGGCTGCCGCGGCGGCAGCCGCAGATACGGAACATCCACCTGATGCTGCTGCGGCTGCGGCAGCTGCTTGCCCTCCCGCCGCTGCTGCCGCAGCTGCAGAGGACGATCCCCCTCCTGAAGAAGCTGCAGCTGCGGCAGCTGCTGCTGCTGCGCCATTAGCGGCTGCGGCTGCGGCAGCAGCAGAACAACCTGCAGCTGCCGACGAAGCTCCTGCGCTGCCGGCGGCGGCGGCGGCTGCACCAGAATGACCTGAGGCTGCTGCGGCTGCGGCTGCGGCCGAATACCCGTCAGCAGCTGCTACGCCAGCGGCGGCTCCTGCCGCGGCTGCCGCCGTCGCAGCCGCTGATCCACCATTCCCAGCGGTCGCAGCGGCTGCAGCTGCTGCAGCTGACTCATAGCCAGAAGCTGCGGCTGCTGCTGCGGCTGAACCAGCGGCTGCTGCTGCGGCTGCTGACGCACCTGCTGCTGCCGCGGCTGCTGACGCACCTGCTGCTGCCGCGGCTGCTGCATCACCGTTTGACGAGGCTGCTGCAGCAGCTGCCGCTGAATAACCTGCAGCTGCAGCTGCTGCTGATGCCGCTCGTTGTCCAGAGGAACCTGCCGCTGAGGCAGCAGATGAACCTTCTCCTGTTGACGAGGCTGCTGCAGATGCTGCCTCTCCTGCAGCTGCTGCTGATGATGATGATGCTCCCGCTGCTGCCGCAGCTGCTGATGCTGCCTCTCCTGCCGCAGCAGCGGAAGCTGCGGATGCTCCCGATGCCGAGCCAGCTGATGAGGTGGCGAAAACTTGGCTTATTGGTACGACTTGAAGGCCTAATGCGCCCAGTGCTATTGCTATAAACAAATATGTTTGAACAGACTTTGATCTATTACGCACAACTTTGACCGAACTTGGTGGTTAATATATTTTAGCTACCTATCTTTCATAATCTACTAGCCCAAGCACGATAATCGGATCCATTGGTATTTATTTCGCTGGGTAAGGCTATACAATTGCATTAACCTACTAGGTAGGTGCATGGAATTCTTTCAAGTCTCGTTATTTCATTCCGTCTCATTGACCCCCCCGCGTCCGTTGACTCAGCGTCACTACTCAAAGATAGAAAATGTATTGAGGAGATGGTATGTAAATCTGGAATTTACTTTCATGCCATCTTATCGCTGGCCAACTGACCAAAACTGGCAAAACACGTAGGGCTATATTTAGGGCAATTCATGGTGTACTAACATGGTTACTATCCCAATTTCGAAACTTATGTGTAAGATCGGTAATTCAATGTATTTCGGTTAGAGAAGAAAATTCCAATTCGGTTATATTCTGGATTGTATATAGTTCACAGCGGTTACTAAAAATGTACAAACAGAGGCCGATCGGAGTTACAATAATTGCATTGCTTGCGATACTTGGTGGATTAGCATTCCTTGCCAGCGGGCTTGGGACATTATTGATTCCACTAATTGGAATCTTCATCGGCAGTGGTTTATTCATTCTGGGGCTGGCTTATTTTCTGATGGCCTACGGGCTATGGAAAGGAAAGGGTTGGGCTTGGACCCTAACACTAATCCTCTCAGGAATTGGGATAATAGTAGGGTTAGGTTCTATAGTAGTTGGAAACCTTGGATCGATTTTCCATACCATTATCAATGCTATAATAATTTACTATCTATATAGACCAAATGTTAAGGCCTTTTTTAATAAGTAGAAACTACGGGACATTTATCAATTCAGACGAAATGATCTACCATGTTGATGAGGCAGAGATGTCCAATTTTTTGGCCATATCTGAATGAAAGTATACCGCTTATATGCCTAAGTCAATGTCGATCCTTTGAATAGAGACAGAAATCAAGAAAAAACGAGCCAGAAGAGTATGAAGTGCTGTTATGCAATATTTAGTTGAATTCATTGCTTGATGCAGCATAGCCTTTGGACAAAAATTACTATCATTCTGCATTAAAATCGAATTGGCGGAGCATGATAACTTCAGGATATTGATTTGACGATATGCAATGACAAGATATCTGTTATAAGGATATGGGAGCAGCTCCTTTTCGTCGTTCTCCTCGGCTATTGTTAGCGCGTGGATCATTACTTGAGGTGTTAGTTTGTTTTGCATTAGCACCCTGGAGCATGTTGCTGACCTCCTGCAATTGACCTTTTAATTCTTTAGTTTCTTTCTTATACTCATCGATGAATTTCATCTGGATTTCGGCCATCTCCTTTAGATTCTGATTCTCTGCACGCAAATTTTCATATCGAGTTTGAAGAATAGCAATAGCATCTTTGTTTCGGGTGTTTTCAGTAGCGATATTCTCAAGAGACTTTGATTGTTTCACCGCCTCTTGTCGGGTCTCTGAGGTTTCATCAAAAAGCCTCCTCTGCCCTTCTGCGAGCAACGCAAACTTCAGTTCATTCCTAGCCGTATCGACTCCTTGGTAATAACTTGGCAAGAATACCCAATCTCCATTTGCAGATTGACCTACCGCAAAAAGTTCCAATTCTATTAATAATTTCCTGCCATCTAGAAAATCTTGATAGCCTTTCCTATAACTATCAGGAAAATAGCACACGGTTCCTTCCTTTGTCTTGCCCATAAAGAGGTTGAAATAATAATGATATGCGATAGGATCTATGTTTTTAAGTGAATTAATGATGGTTTCCTGGTCTAGTTGGGAAATAGGATCTTTTAGCCTATCAAGGCGCACTAGATCAGGATTCACATTACTTGAGTCAGTCACTGCAATTATGTTAAGTTGGATTCATAATATTAATTATGACTTTCAATATTTGCACAACGATGAATCAGTAAAGGTCAAACACAACGTAAAACATTAAGAATTGCTCTAACAAAACAGATGAAACCGTTCACAGGGATGAGTGGGATTACTCGTATACAACAGCTTATCCTTCTCGAACTACTTGAGGTGATGATGCCTTGAATACGGCAAATATGTGATCTCCAGGTTGAAATCGAAGATCTAGTTGAGCTTGCTCAGTTATCCTAGAAATAATATGCAATCTTTCAATCTTAAGATGTATGTCGATTACCCCCAGGCTATGATTTACAATTTTCGTTACCTCAGCCTTTACCATATTACGTGCACTTGATCTAATAGGTTCTTTTGAGAGAATTATATCTTCAGGTTTAAGAAGTATCCCTACCCTACTACCAAGAATGTATTGCCCCAGGATTTCTATCAATTCAGAACCGATTTTAAAAGTAGTAATTCCCGGATTTGATCTTATAACCTCTCCTTCTATGTAATTGGTCTCGCTAAACGTGCTAGACAAAAGTCGAACACGACTTCCATTTGGATCCGTTAGAAATGAATCTATTGCATCCGTATATTCAATTAATCCGTTTCTCAATACTGATACGCTATCAGCTAGCGCATATACGTCGTCTTCGAAATGAGTTACGTAGATTGATGGTACTTTTCTGATCCTCAGAATTTTCCGGAGCTCTAGCCTCAGGGTTCTTCTAGTAAGCTGATCTAAGTGTGCAAGAGGCTCATCCATCAGTATTACTTGGGGGTTTGTGACGAGCATTCTTGCTAACGAAATTTTTTGTACCTCCCCGCCACTTAGATCCCGCGTATTTCTGTGTGCAAGATGTAGAATACCTAGATCGTTAAGGAGACTACTTATTTGAGATTCATCCTCTTTTCTGTCTTGTTTGGATAGTCCAAAGACAATGTTTTCATAAACATCCAGGTGTGGAAGCAGGCTGGGGTTTTGGAATGTGTAACCAGTATGGCGAAGATGCACAGGGTTTCGAGTTATATCAACACCGTTTAGTAACACAGAACCCGAATCTGGATTTTCCAAACCCGCAATGAGATTCAGGATTGTGGTCTTACCGCTCCCTGTTGGGCCGACTATTACTAATGTATTGTTGGTTTCAACCCGAAGATCCAAAGGACCCAAGATAAAACCAGGAAATTTCTTAGTTATCCGTACAAGCTCAAGAGTCAACCCTACTTCTTGCAATTCGAATTGCTACAGAGTCTTAATAATCTTCTATGGAATTGTAAATAAGACTGATGCATAGAGATGACTCATTAGAATTCCATTTTAACCTAAACATTGCTCCTCTTAAAGCAGGACTGCGTGAATGCTGTCGTTAGAAAACGTCAATATTATGTTCTCTCATTTCTTGGTTTAGAAGCCAGAAATTCAGCTGAATTGCAATAACATATGATTTAGATAGAACTGTCACTTTCAATTACCAGTTGCTCAAAATTCTTAAAAATATATTAAGTTTTCCAGATGGTTCAGACGTGGACTGTTGACTGCAGTCACTGATAACGATTGAAATCTTTCCAAGCTGCACTCTATAGTATAAAGAGTTCGCGGCAAGATACTACTGTCTTTATTTGTATTGCTTAGAGGAGTAACACCATTGGGATTGATTTCAAAATGCAGGGGAGAAGAATCCCTGTCATGTAGACCGAATTGATCCTCGTACCACTGATAGGAAGAAATCCCTTAGCATGTTTACAATTAAAAATGTATAAAGCCGACGATCTAGTTGCTCCGCAGATAATTCTCTTTACCTATTAATCATCTACTAAGAAATTGCTTCAATTCGTCATTATCTATGAGCGTATCCAACACTTTTGAACGTTCAGAATCAGGGATACCAGATGAGCCTAGCATATCAATTGCCCTTAGCTTCCAATATTCTTTGGAGATAGTATCTCTTATAACCAGATGCCAGTCGAAAATGATCCTGCCAAAAGATGTAAGCCGATAAATTCCGTTTGTCTTTTGAATTAGACCACAAATTATGAGGTTATGAAGTCTAGAATAATATTGTTTGCGTGTCAATTTTAAATCTGATATTGAAAGTGGAATCCTTTCTTGTATACTAGCTAGCATTTCCCTACATTTCTCATCTGAAATACATTTGAGAACGTCTGATTCAGTAATCAATGACCCATTATTATGGAAAATATACTAATATTAACATTGCTAGGACAATTGGTTCGAATCTGTGATGGCCCCACTAATGGATTAAATTGGATTCCGAGATATAACATATTATGAATCCTTCCACGGAGCGTTCGGCCGTCTTTAACTACCTTCAGTCCTATTTTTCAGCTAGAGTAACTAAGTAGTCAGCTAAATCAGTTGTCAACCGTGTCCGTATTGAGCAGTATTTTTGACTAAAAACTCATTCAACACCTAAACCCCATGTAGGAAATTGTTTAGGCGCTCCTGACAATAACCAATAAAAACTTTTTAGGTCGAATATGTACGCAACACGTTTAGAGACCGTTATCCTAATGAATCTCCCCCTATAGGACTAACTGGACATTATTTTTCTTACCCTTTCGACTAATTTTTGATTCTCTATAGGCTTACGCATAAAGCCGTCTGCACCCACGCTATTGAAAATGTCACTATAGTCTCCATAGAACATTTCTCCTGCTGTCAAAAAGCAAATCTTCGCTTTGTGATCAATTTTTTTTAGCTCTCGATATAAGGCAAGGCCGTTGAGATGAGGCATCTTTATGTCAAGTATTATAAGCCCGTAAACACCAGGATTAAAATTCTGAAGGACTTCCCGAGGATCGCTATACGAATCAACCTTGAAACCATTAGATTCCAGAACCATGTGCAAAGAGATATTCACATCTAGCTCGTCGTCTACAACCAAAATTCTATCCTGCGCAGAATCCTGCGAAGAATTTTCTTGTTCGATCTTAGAAGACATAACCTCTTTTACCCTTGGGGTCACCCATACAAACAACCACTCAATATATTAGTTGATATCACTACATTCCCTAATAAGGTATAATTACGCGAAAAAAAAACCCAGGTTAGCGTCATACTTATCATAGCCCCTACAAGAGAGATAAACTTTGCTGGGTCTGTCCCAAGTATTAATACAATAAATCTGGGAGAGTTCACTTTAAGTTTGATTGATTTTGGTATATGAAAATCGGCTTGCAGGACATCAGTTATTCGATCCGTTTTGTGGCGCCTTTATCAAGCGCAGCTAAATGTATCTACGGTGCATACCAATCTGAATACCTGTTAGCATTTTTTCCACGTCTTCTAAATGGAAGTTGATTCCAATAAAATTTGCCATAGTGGTAGAGAAAGTAATAATGCTTCGAAACAAAGCCGATGACAATCGATACTATTCCACCTATCAGAAAACGATACCCAATTATTTGGAATCCCTCCGAATCTTCCGGTGGCAGTGCCATATTTGCAATCCAGAGACAGGCAAAGCTAAAAGCAATTATAACAAGTCCTGCGACAATTAGAGGCTTAAACAAAAGATCTTGTTGTTGACGATCTTTTGGCATGTGGATTCATTACGCCATTCTTTCATTTAATTTCTTCTTTTGTCTCGAAATATTTCACATGCTTGTAAATGCATAATTCGAATAACTCTTGCAGAACTTAATTGGGGCAGGAAACGCGTGCCAATAACCGGGTTACTGAGGTGCTGAAATCACCACTACGAGCTAGTCGAATCCCAATTCAATAATTTTGCAACTTTCAGTCTACACTGTCAGTGTAGTCAATTTTTAGTTCCCCTGGAGAAACTTCTATCCTACGTTTGTGCTTTTCGATCCATGATACCCTAATGAGCCCGAATATTTCAAGATCCAGTAAAATCTTGTTAAATATGTCGTCAGTAACTTGAATTTCCTCCTTATTGAGGCTATTCAAAAGCTCTACATCGGTGATGTTTCCTGAATGCTTTATCTTTTCAAATATCAAATTCCGCAGTGGGAATTTCATCTAATCATATCCCAGAGAATCTAATTATTCCTGGTTGCCTTTAAACGCTTCTCACAGTTGATGGATGCAGACTTATTTCGCTTGGCCCAATCCAAATACACAAAATAAAATAACGAGGAGAGGCACACGGTTTTGACCAGTGGCGATATCCCATCTTTTTGACATTGTATTGTTTATACATCATTTTATGAGATAAACCTCAGTGGTAGATATCTAGTATAAGAGCGACCCACTTGACTGCGACCATTAAAATGACTACGTGATAGCAGAATATAGTGCTCAAGAAATAAGTGTAGGAGATTTGCTTCCACTTCTACTAATGAACAATACTACGTTGCAAAAGATAGTTTTCACCGATATTGACGGCACACTTATAGACATGTATAGCGGGAAAACTGAAGGGACCGATCTGCTACTAAAAAAATTAGCAATGATGGGAATCCCGGTCGTTCTTTGTTCCGCCAAGACACGAAGTGAGCAGGAGTATATCAGAAATAAGCTTAGATTGTCTGACCCTTTCATAATCGAAAATGGAGGGGCGGTGGTAATTCCAGACGGCTATTTTGATGACTTGGAAGCAGCACAAAGTATCAGAATGAAAGGATATAGGCTTATTGAAATAGGAGGTCATTCAAACGAAATAAGAAAGCGGTTAGCCGGGTTCAGAAAGGAGCTCCAGATCAACTTTAAGGGGACTATGGACATGTCGCTGCATGAAATTAGTAAGAGGGTACAAATTCCATTGCCCTTTGCGAGGCGGATGTCAAAACGTGAATATGGAGAAACAATTTTAGAAATAAGTTCTTTTGACTTAAGTAAGTTAGCTAAAGTCTGTAGGAGAACCGGCTTAAAAGTAATACTTGGAGGGAGATATATTGACATTACTCAAGGAAATGACAAAGGGAAGGCCACCAGGATACTCATTGATCTCTTCAAACGAAAGTATAAACCGAGGGGAACTATTTTTGTCGGATTGGGGGATAGCGAAAACGATTTACCTATGCTAAAATTAATGGATATTCCCGTTCTAGTCCAGAAAGGTAATGGTTCGTGGTGCGACCTAAAGATAAAAAATCTTGTCCATTCTACTGGGATAGGGCCTATAGGATGGAAGAATTCATTTAAATTGATTACAACTTTATAATAGAAATTAAGAATTTACTGTTTTGTTTTGCTAAAACTTGTATTAATTTAGTGCAGATACAAGAGATGACCCATAACATGGAGACGTAGTAACTCCTATCAACTCTACTAACTATCGTAATTCATTATTTACAGGACCAAGATTTATCAGAGGTATAATATTCTACGACAAAATGTTTAGTCATCTCCATTCCTCCAACAGGCTATCGTCTCTGTAATAATTGGGGTCCAGTCTAAATCCGGACGTTTTTTCACGTGGAACATCATTTAGTTTTAGATAATATTCTAGTTTTCTCTTCTTAAACTGCTTGGAAAGCCAGTGCACAAACTGCTCCTCTAACATTGAACCTTCTTCTTTTTTCAAATCCGGAAAAATGCTAAATAGCGAATATACGAGTTCTGGATCCAAACATAATTCAAAGAACTCCCAACCCATCGAAACTCCTGTTGAATAGCACTGATATTCAACCTTCGTCTTTGCGCCTAATTCTAGGTCACCGATGAACTTAATGATTCGGCCTCTTTCTTCCTCAAAATTTTGACAAGAGCCGGTAATCACAATTACTGGGCCTCGTCTGGTGGGTATTCGATTCAAGGCGAATATACTTCACGCCTTTACGATATAAAAGTACTCCTGAGTGAAAAGCAGAGCACCCCACAATCTAGATACGATTCATTTGTTCCATAAATGTCAAGGCAATTTGCTTAAAATGACCATGATGCTATCAAGGCACGCCAGATACAAGTCAGGATAGCTATGTTGTTGCATCAAGAAACCTATAGGCTCAATGCTGATCAACTTACGAAGCTAAATTAACTTCAGCGACGTACGTGAATATGATAGATTGAAATTTAGTGAATCCACAGGTGTCAATTGAGACTATATGAGGGATCGTTCGATCTCCTTTGAACAGGTTACATTCCCACTGATTTCTCTAAAGTGTTAATGTTTGAGCGAAGGGAAATTCATAAGGCAATCAAGAACGTATTATGTTTTCTGATTTGATCTCTAAGTCAAGACAGAAGGAAATTGATTCGGATTACGCAGAGATTCCTTGAATAGTATCTAGCCGATTCACTAATTTGCTTGTCATGGATTTAATTATAATTGACGCAACTAATCCATAAAACATGTTAAAGACCAATGCCCCAAGTAGAATTTTATCATTTATGGAAACGAGTTCCCCTACCGTTATCGATGATGCTGTTCCTACAGGAGTCTGTTGGACTATAAGAAGATTTTGATCTAAATTATTTAACAACGGTATGATAACCCAAAATGTGATTGGAACAAAGACAAAGGCCCAAACTGTAACCCCGCAAATGAGTCCATAAATCGGAGCATATCTCTGCATAATGGAGAGGATTCTCAAGTCTCTTATGGCAAAAGGTACTGATATGATGACGCCGATAATGCTACCAGTCAGTAAGTGCAAGAGAAGGCCGCCCACGATCATATTCATTGATTCTGCATGGGATTGAGTGAGCGATGATACTAGTACTAGGTAAAAAGTTCCTACAGGGATATCAATGGTTTTTTCCACTACAAAGATAAGCCCGCTAAGGCAGACAGAGGCCAGTAATCCAGCAAACATACCAGTGCCCAATACCCTAAACCTGATTCTCATAGCTGGCTGATTTTCATTGTCAGCCATATAATCTTCCAGCTTTGCTTTCCAGTTCGTGTTTCTGTACGCCTTAATTTTGAGGAGAGAACTTATGATAAAGCCAAACAGAGCGCCCCAAACAAGATGAAATAGTACAGCGCTCAAAGCAGTGGTTTGCACAAATTGACTAATTTGAGTCACTGATATAGAAAAGTTATTTGCAAGTGCCAACAATGTGACGATTTGAACCATAGATGGCTGAACAAGAAAAGCTGTAATCGGAAGAAATACAATTAGCCAAATCATGATTCCAGCTATCATACCGGCCAAAATTCCCCTAAATAGACTGTGCGAAACCAATCGAACGACTGCCGCGCCTACAAGAGCTCCCAATATCGTCCCTATTAGGATATGAAGACCAAATCCTAAATATGAAGCAGATATCACATTGTCGATTCCCAGAGTGATACCAATGATAGAATAGAATGCACCGATTGGTAAACCTATGCCTGTTTCTATCAAAGCTAGGACAGATGATATCGACCAAGTCGCAATGGCCCCTGCAATTGCCCCATATTTTGCCCCATCAAGCATTACGGACTGTATACCAAAAGTCAATTCTAGGTTATTATGCTACAAACGACTAGTTAAACTTTATATATATTCCCTAATAAGTTGTATATTATATAATATTAAATACAGGGGTGATATTTTCTATAATAGAAATGAAAATATGATATAAATTTAGGTCAGTGTGGTACGGAGTAGGTTGTGTTTCGATCAAGTGGATTGGTGGCTAGCGCAACATTCGTTGTGAATGATATTCCATGGTCAAGTGTCCTCTCGGCAAGCATTCTCCGATTGCTTTTATTAGAATCAGGAGAGTAAGTAATCAATAAAATCAGTAGCTTTGAGAAGCTTGAGCATCTAACATAATACCATATTCAGACAGATCTCCCATACTCTTATGCTAATTTAGGAGATGTTAAGATGCCAAAACGAGCTAGAGACAGAACGACTCGACTGAGCCATGAATTAACTTAAAGGCAAATTTCGTAACGGTAGTCCAGAGGATCAAAAAAAAGGGAAAGATTACGGCCCTTTATGCTTCAGTCTGATTGGTTCCGCTTCCACCTTGCTCGGCAACCCACTCGGCCTGCTGGTCTCCGCCTACGTATTCACTTCCTTTTGGTGGAACCCATGTGCCTTCAGGGTGGTCGGTCGCCGTTGAGTTGTCTGCTGCTACCACTACGAAGGCTGCTCCCTTGACCACATCCACCATAGCATGATCTACTGCCACATACGGTCCTGCTTCAGGGAATATAGTCTCGAACACAGACGCTGATCCTGGTGGCACCCACCATGTTTCGTCGTTCATTGAGACCGTTCCATAGCTATTGGCTTGCTGGTTAAATCCATCACGTACGTCCATTTGACCTGAAATGAAATGGAATGCAACTCCGTCATTGGGTCCAGCACTTAGAATATACCATCTCGTCAATTCACCCGGTTGGACATTGAACAACGTTGCATTTGGATTAAGCTCAAGCTTTGATACCTGACCTACAGCAGGGGCATATTTATGTGCCATCCCATTAGTCAGCACCAAGTCTGGTTGGTTTGTAGCAAACTTTGTAATGTCGAATGAACCGGTCGCATTAGCTCCCTGGAATAGACCCTGATCTGCGCTGTTATAAATTTCGCCAAATGCGACATAGAACTCCTTTGCTGGCTCCTCGTTTTGTGGGTGAACCACAACCACACCATACATTCCGTTGGCAATGTGTTCCCAGACGCCATTTAGAGCATCTGCTGCGCAATGATACATAAATGCCCCTCCGTTTATGCCCTGTAAACTCCAGGAATGAGACTGACCAGGTTCGACTGGACCAGAATTAACTTGCTGATCACCAATTCCTGCGTGAAAGTCAACACTATGGATAAGCGCCCCGTCATTTTGAAGAGTAATACTAAGATTATCTCCTTGGTCTATTCCAATAACTGGTCCGGGAATAGTTCCATTAAAGGTATATGCGTTGTATTCAATTCCCCCAGGATGCAACGCATTATCAGGTGCTACTTGCACAACGGTTTCGTTTGCCACTAGTGTTACATGTTTTGTGACTCCGGTTGGAGTAAATTCAACGTTGAATGCTTTTGCTGATTGCGAAATTCCCACAAGAAGTGGATAAAAAACGAATCCGGCAACCAGAATGCTAGCAAAAATTCCGGCTAGGATTGTCTGCTTCATTTTCACTCTTATAGTATTTTGATATATAAAAGTATTACCGTAAGTTCCTTTCATTGGGCATTCTGTTTTTGTGTTCCGTTCTTGCGGGCCGTTTGGGATCGAAGATTCTGTTATCTTCGTACTGGCCTAAAGCAGGATTATTGGCACCGTTAATGAGCATTAGTAGGACGAATAGGTAGAATCATGTAATAGAATTACTTCAATGTATTCAGTATATATAATGACAATAAAATCAGATCTATAGTCTTGTCTGTAAATGGCGAGGATAAGGGGAAGCGTCCAACAGAATCTGAAGCAGAGATGACTGTAATGATGTTACCTTCTGATGCTAATCCCAAAGGAAATGTTTTTGGGGGAGTAATATTAAAACATGTAGACTTAATTGCAGGCTTAGTAGCCAAAAGACATTCGGGCAGGGCAAATGTAGTCACTGCGAGTATAGACCGAATGGTTTTCCTGAAACCAGTCTTTATAGGAAATGCACTCATAATTTCCGCTAAAATAACGTACGTTCGGAGATCCTCAATGGAAATCGAAGTAAATGTTGAAGCCGAAGATCTAGATGACAATACCAAAGTGCATGCGGCCACTGCGTTTGTAACAATGATAGCATTGGACAAGTACGGAAAGCCTTCAAAAGTTCCCCACTTGATTTTGGATGATGATAATGACAAAAAAAGGTACAGCGAAGGGGAGTTGAGGATGAATTCAAGACTTAAGGATGCAGGAAAGGCATAGAGGAGATATAATACTGGTTGTCCATTATGTCCTTATTGGCGCTAGATGTACTTCTGGCTTTGAATTACACCGGCTTCTGAACGGAGTATTCAATCCAGTGATATATCAAGCGCCTACCATTTGGAAACTTTGATGACTTCAAATGCTTCTGCGTATTTCGTATTCATTTGATACCCCCTGTAAGAACATCTGCCTACTAGGGAATCAATCCATAATGGACCACATCGAATTTTTTGGGAATCAAAACAGTCAAGCGCATTTTTCTTGATTTCTAATGTATCAGTGACGTCCACATAGAGCTGTGGTCTAAATGCATGTTCACTAATACCTCCTGGAATAGTAGTCTCGTACATGAATACATCATTAGAATCGCGGGCTGCGGCCACGACTGCTCTCGTTAACGCTTGATGGTCTTGATGTGTGTCGCCGATCCACTGAGTAAATATAGCCTCAGGATTTAGCTCTTGGATTATCTTACTGATCTGAGTAACGAACTTTCTTTTGAATACGATTTCTTCAGGACTAAGATCGAGAAATTCCGGCGTTTTACAACCCATAACTTTTGCGGACATAATAGACTCGTGTTTGCGCTCCTCTTTAGTATCGGTCTTTACAAAGTTTGGAAGAGTAGCAATAACTAGTCTCACATCATAACCCATTCCAGTCAATTTCGCTACTGTTCCTCCCATCCCGATTTCTATATCATCAGGATGCGCCCCAAATGCGATCACTAGTCGATTTTTTGTCATATCAAACTACCTGTTATACCAAGACTTTTTGTGTCCCCTTGTGGAAAACCCAAATGTAAAAAAATAGCTAAACCCCTCTTAATATACGTTTACATAGTACAATCATGGCATTATCCTTTTAGAATCCAAAACTAAATTCTTCTCTTACACAACTTTCTATTCTATTTGCTGAGGCTGCATTATGAATGCTGTAGTCTTACTCGTCATATTAGATTTCCTATCGGCCTGAGCATTTTAGTAATCATTACTTGAACCGAATTGATGTTTAGTTCGTACAAGACATGTTTAAGACGATCCATGATTATGTAAACACAAATTGATTTAAG
>OBLS010000558.1_pt1 | contig 13752 bp, 14 predicted proteins | sample 1519901 | NCBI WGS metagenome assembly OBLS01 (sample SAMEA3113585, study PRJEB22503) | soil metagenome | reverse complement strand
GCGGCGGGGTTCATCGCGACCAGCACGTTCGGCTGGTCGCCCGGCGTGAGGATGTCGTGGTCGGAGAAGTGGATCTGGAAGCCGGAGACGCCCGGCAGCGAGCCGGCCGGCGCGCGGATCTCGGCGGGGAAATCGGGCAGCGTGGAGAGGTCGTTGCCGAGCACCGCCGTCTCGCTGGTGAAACGGGCTCCGGTCAGCTGCATCCCGTCGCCCGAGTCCCCTGCGAAGCGGATGACGACGCGGTCGAGCTGTTCGACGGGCTTGGCCATTTCGGCCCTACGAGGTATAGCAGCGTCTCGGCGCCGGCAGCACTGGGCGCCTCCACGAAGGGAGGCGCCCGATGCCTTCCCGTTACTTCGTCAGCACGTCGAAGCGTGGGTCTTCGCGGATGGAGTCCAGATCCTCGTCGGTGCGGATGAGCTCCTTGATGCGCTCGTTCAGCTCGACGGCACGCTGCAGATGCTCGATCGCCTCGTCGGCCCGTCCGGCCCGTGCCTCGAAGCACGCGGCGTTGAAGCACGCAACGGCGTCGTTCGGCCGTTTCTCCACGACGACCAGTTGTTTGGCGGCAGCGGTCTCGTAGTCGCCCTCGGTGTAGGCCTTGAAGGCTTCGGCCGCCTCCTCCGGCGCGGGCTCGTAGGCCTTGCCCGGCGTCCCACCGATTGCAAGGATCGTCGTGCCGTCGTCCTTCGCAGTCGCCTTCCTCTTTGCCGTCGGCTGCACGAGGACCAGCGAGCCGGCCGGTGCCTCGACGGTGTCGCCGTCGATCTCGAACGTCGCCGTGCCGTTCAGGACGATGTAGAGCTCCTCCTGCCCGGCCTCCCCGAGCAGGGTCTCGTCGTGCTCTCGGATCACGTCAACGTCGCTCGGCGCCCGGTACGCGTTGGTGCCGAACGACGTGATGCCGAAGCGCCGTCGGACGTCGAAGCGCTGCCGTCCGTCGTCGGTTGCGTCGGGCGCAAGGAGCGGCGCGGGCTCGAGCTCGTCCAGCCTCGCGACGACGTAGGCCTTTCCCGTTGCAGTTGCCATCGGCTCCCTCCTCCTATGTGGTCAGCGCGTGGAAGCGCGGATCGTCCCGAAGTGAGTCTAGGTCCGAGTCGCTGCGAATGTGCTCCTGGATCCGATCATCGTCCTCGATCGCCTGCTGCAGATGGCTGATTGCATCGTCGGCGCGGCCGAGCCTCGCCTCCATACAGGCGACGTTGAAGAAAACGAGCGCCTCGGGCCGCTCCTCGAGGACCGGCTGGAGCGCCTCGAGTGCGCCCTCGAAGTCCTCCGCCCGGTAAGGATCCCACATGTCGTTCATCGCCTCGCCGACCGAGAGCTCGTAGGCCTTGCCCGGCGTCCCGCCGATCGCGAGGATCGTCGTGCCCTCCTCCTTGGCGACCGCGCTCCGCTTCGCCGCCGGGTCGCGGACGAACACCATGGTCCCGGCGGTCGCGTAGATCGGCTCGCCGTCGACGTTGAACGTCGCCTTCCCGGACAGCACCAGATAGAGCTCCTCCTGGCCGCTTGCGCCGAGCCCCACCTCTTCGTGCTCGCCGACTACGTGCCCGTCACCCACCGACCGGTTGGCGCGCACCCCGAATCCTTGGATGCCGAAGTGGCGGCGGATGTTGAGAGGGACACGACCGTCGTGCTCGGGGCCGGGCTCGATGTCCTCGAGCGAGACGACGTCGTACGCCTTCGCAATTGCCGTGGCCATGCACGTGCTCCCTTCCGGGACCGCGCGAGCTGCGCCACGTGCTCGGTCGCGAGCAACGCCCTGGTCCCTGCGTCCATCGGCTGCATCGCGGTCTCCCTTCTTGTCGATATTCTCGACATCGAACTACTTGAATTCGAGACTGTATCGAGAGACTAGTTTGACGTCAAGAGAAATTCGGTGCACAATCCGCGCATGGCGACGGAGGACCAGGACGCGGTCGATCGCCATATGGCCGAGTGGCCGCCCGAGCTTCAGGGCGTCGACCTCGGCGTCGAGGCCGCCGTCCAGCGCATGCAGAGGATCGTCAGGGCAATCCGGCGGCGGATGGACGAGACGCTCAGCGCATACGACCTGTCCTTCAGCGACTGGGGCATGCTCGGGCACCTGACCATGTCGGGACCGCCCTACCGCAGTTCGCCGGGGCAGCTGTCGGAGAAGGAAGGGCTCTCGAGCGGAGCGATGACGAACCGACTCGATCGGCTGGAGGAAGCGGGCCTGGTCAGGCGGCTGCCCGACTCGAACGACCGGCGTGCGCTCGTCGTCGAGCTGACCGAGAAGGGTCACGACCTCTGGGCTGAAGCCCTTGGGGTCCAGGCGGCAAAGGAGGCGGCACTGGCTGCTGCGCTGGACACGAAGGAGCTCTCCCAGCTTAATAGCCTGCTGCGAAAGGTTCTGCTCGAGTTCGAGCGCTAGTCTCGGGCCGATGGCAACGCTGCCGGCCGAGACCAGGATGGGCCCTGTCGAGCTGACGGTGGCGGACATCGACCGCTCCCTCGACTACTACCGACAGGCGATCGGGCTCGGGGTGCTCGAGCGCGCGGACGGGCGCGCCTCACTCGGCGGAGATTCGGAGCTGCTCGTCCTCCACGAGGTTCCGGGCGCGCAGCCGGCGCCGCGCAACACGGGTCTCTTCCACTTCGCACTGCTCGTCCCGGAACGTCGGGATCTCGCCGCCTGGCTCGCGCACGCGATTCGTGAGCAGGTGCCGATGACCGGTGTCTCCGACCACTTCGTCAGCGAGGCCCTGTATCTGCGCGACCCGGACGGGCACGGGATCGAGATCTACGCAGACCGTCCTCGCAAGCTCTGGGAGGGGCAGGTCGCGAGGATGACCACCGAGCCGCTCGATCTCGAGAACCTGCTGCGAGAGCTCGACGATCCCGAGCGGGAGCCTTTCGACGGCCTGCCGAGCGGGACGGTCATGGGCCACGTCCATCTCCAGGTCGCGGACATCCCGGAGACCCTCCGGTTCTATCGCGACGTCATGGGATTCGACGAGATGGCGACGCTCGGCTCGCAGGCGACGTTCCTCTCCGCAGGCGGCTACCACCACCATGTCGGCGGAAACACATGGGCAAGCGCGGGCGCGCCTCCGCCACCCGAGGACTCTGCGTCGCTACGGCTCGCGACCGTCGTCCTGCCGGACTCGGCCAGCCGCGACGAGGTCGTCGATGGACAACGACCCGTACCCGGACTTCGACACCATCGCCCGCGGGTTCGGCGTCGCTACGGCTCGCGAGCCTCGTCCTGCCGGACTCTGCCAGCCGCGACGAGGTCGTCGGCCGGGTGGCCGCAACCGGCCAGGATCCGGAGGAGACACCTGAAGGGCCGGTCGTCCGGGACCCCTCCGGGAACCGCCTGCTCCTGGCATAGCCTCACCAGTCGCCCGCGTCGAGCGCCTCGCGCGCGGCCCGATCGAACGGCGTCAGCGGGAAGGGAACGAGATCGAGGATGCGCGAGTCCTCGGCGACCGTGGGATTACGCAGACCTTCGACGAGCGGCCTGGCGACCGAGGCGCCGACCGGGGTCACGAGATGCAGCCAGAGCGAAGAGAGGAAGGGCGTCAGGACAGGGACCTCGATGATTGCCCGGCGCTTGCGGCGCATGTCGGCCACGCGCTCGATCATCTGGCGGTAGGTCATGACCTCGGGACCGCCGAGGTCGTAGGTCTCGCCGATCGTCTCCCCTCTCCCGGCGACGGCGGCGAGATACCGCACGGTGTCGGCGAGTGCGATCGGCTGCGTCGGGGTCGAGACCCAGCGTGGGGCGACCATCACCGGAAGGCGATCGACCAGGGCGACGATGGTCTCGAACGCTGCGCTGCCCTTGCCGACGACGACCGCCGCCCGCAGCGTCGTCAGCGGCACGGCGCCGGATGCTAGTGCGCGTCCGGTCTCGAGCCTGCTCCGGAGGTGCGGTGAGAGCTCCTCACCCTCTTCCCCGAGTCCGCCGAGGTAGACGATTTGGCGGGCGCCGGCGGTCTCAGCCTCGGCAGCCGTCGTCCTCGCCGCGGCCACGTCTCGCTCCTCGAAGTCCGGAGAGCCGAGCGAATGAACGAGGTAGTAGACGACGTCCGCCCCATCGAGCGCCCTTCGGACCGCGGGCGCATCGGTCACGTCGCCGACGACCCAGGTGATGCCCTTCTGCGGCGGCCGCGGGCTCCGGGAGACTGCGACGACCTCCTGCTCGGCCGCGAGGACAGGGAGCAGTGCGCGGCCGATGAAGCCGGTTGCGCCGAAGACGACCACTTTCACGGCGGGTCACCGCCCATGAGCCTCCGAAAGTACCTCCGGCTCAGGGCGAGGTGGAACCGGCGCTGGACGAGCACGTAGAACGGCCCTCGACGCGGATGGAAGCCGTCGATCCTCGACCGCAGCTCCACCCGCTCGCCGACGATCTGCTCAAACGCGATGCTCCCGCCGCTCCGCCGGACGAGCAGCCCGCCGCGGATCGGGTGTCTCGCGCTCGCTGACGCCGGCGAGTACGCAGTTTCGACCGGCCCGAGCGCGATCAGGACCGGCCGGAAACCGAGGAGGCGCAGGTCGATCCCGCCGGCGTGGTCTCGCACCGAGATCAACCTGCGACCGGAGCGCTGCAGCTCTGCCCAATAGCGAGAGGCGAGCTCCCTCGCACCGCGGTCCGAGCAGTCGACGACGGGACGGTCGAGAGTGACTCGCTGCTCGGAGTTCACGGTTCCGTCGGTGCCGATCCGCTGGATCGAAGCCCAGCCGGTCAGGTCGATTCGTCCCATGAGCCGGACTGTACGGACCGGTCGCTCGCGAGCCGACCACTGTCGCCCGTAATGTTGCCGCCGTGGTCGAGGCCACCCTCCGCCCCCGCGGTCCCTTCTCGCTGCGCGACTCCGCGGTGTGGGCGAGCGACGCCACGCGGCGGTTCGACGGGCGCGTCCTCGTCGGCCTCTTCGCGGTCGAGGACGGGCTCGCGCGGGCCTGCGCGTGGCAGCAGGCCGATGGGCGCATCGAGCTTCGATCGCACTCGGAGGGGGCCCTGGAGCAGCTGCTCGCGACGCTTCCCCTCGAGGCCGACCATTCGGAGTTCCTTCAGCGGTTCGCCGGCGACCCGCTGCTGGGACGGACGCTCAAGGCGCTTCCCGGCAAGCGGCCCATTCGTGTCGGGTCCGTGACGCAGGCGCTGGTGCGCGCGGTCTGCGGCCAGCTGATCACCTCGTCTGAGGCGAGGAAGATCGAGCGTCGGCTGATCCGCTGGGCGTGCGAGACGGACGGGGCCTTCTGCGCCCCTCCTACGCCGGAGTGCTTCGCGGGTCGCGCGCCTGTGGAGCTGCAGCGGTTCGGGCTCACGGCCCGAAAAGCCTCGACGATCGTCCGTCTGAGCCGAACGGTCCAGCTCGAGCGGCTGCGCGAACTGCAACCACGCAAGGTCGCCCAGCGCCTCGAGCGGGAGCGCGGGCTCGGCCCGTGGTCGTGCGGGGTCATCGGGCTCCAGGGGCTCGGGACCTACGAGCTCGGGCTGGTCGGTGACCTCGGGCTGATCAAGCTCTGCACCGCACTCCTCGGCCGCCCGGCCGAGCCGCCGGACACCGCGGAGCTCCTGGCTCCGTACGGCGAGTGGCAGGGCCTCGCAAGCGCGTACCTCCTCGCCGGATTCGGTCGGGGCCTCCTTCCCGTGCGCTACGAGCGCGGGATTCCTGCCGCCGCGTGAGCCGCGCCGTCCTGCTCTCCACGGGCGCGATGACCCGCGATCCGGTGCAGACCGATCACGAGGAGATCCTCCGCCACGGGCCCGCTCTGGGCGTGCCCGGCTTCGAGCTCGGTATCTACTCCGCCTGGTACGGCAACCTCGACGGGGTGACCTCGGACCTTCGCGAGTCCGGGCTGCCCTTTCCGGTCGTGCATGCAGAAAAGCTGATCGGCGCCGGCCTGGGAAGCGGAACGTCCGAGGAGGCGGAGGACGCGCTCGAACGGCTCGAGGTCAACTGCCGCGCCGCCGCCGCGCTCGGAGCGAAGACGCTCGTTCTCCATCTCTGGGAGCGCCCGACCGCCGATCGGGAGATCGAGCGCAACCTCGAACGCCTCCCCACGTGCGTGGACACGGCGTCGGCCTACGGGCTCGCGCTTGCAGTCGAGACGGTTCCGGGCGACGACGGCACGCCGCTCGCCAACATACAGCTCGCGCTCGAACGCGAGCCGCGGTGCCGGGTCACGCTCGACACGGAGTTCCTCGGTCTCTACGGCGAGCTCGAGAAGAGCATTTCCGCCGAGTGGCTCTGGTCAGAGAGCGCCGTCCAGCACGTTCACATCAAGGACTTCGACGGACGCCTCAGGCGGGGTGGCAAGCGTCGTTACCTCCTCCCGGGCGAGGGTCGACTCGACCTCCAGGGCTTCTTGAACGGGCTCGCCGAGCGGGGCTACTCGGGCGGCCTGACCTTGGAGGCGACGGCGGTCGGCGACGACGGCGCGCTGAATCCCGAGCGCCTGTCGCAAATGGCAGCTGTCGTGAATCAACTGGCCTCGTAGGGCTCGTCTCAGAGTGTGGCTCGTCGCCAGGGGGCGATGGGTGGATGCCAGGCCCGGACGCAGACGACGCCTGGCGCCGCCCAGCGCGGCCGGGCGGCACAGCGCTCACTTTGAGACGAGCTCTTAGACTGGGTTCATGGCCGATCCCCGGCGCATTGCGATCCTCGGCGCCGGGAAGATCGGCGAGGCACTCCTGGCCGGGTTGCTCAGCACCGACTGGCGCAAGCCGGACGAGATCGTCGCGACGGTGCGCCGTGAAGAGCGGGCGAAGGAGCTCGGGGAGCGGTTCGGGATCCACGTCACGACCTCGAACACCGAGGCCGTCGCGGGGGCAGGAATCGTGGTGATCGCCGTCAAGCCGCAGGACTTCGACCCGCTGCTCGGGGAGATCGGCGGGATCCTGGGCACAGATCAGACCGTGCTCTCGATCGCCGCCGCGGTCCCCACGTCCGCGATCGAGGAGCGAGTCGCGCCCGGCGTGCCCGTCCTCCGGGCTATGCCGAACACGCCTGCGACCGTGCACGAGGGCGTGGCCGGACTGTGCGCCGGAGCACATGCGGACGACGATCATCTCGCCCTCGCCGAGGACGTCCTGCTCCACGTCGGCCGCGTCGTGCGCGTGCCCGAGCGGTACATGGACGCGGTCACGGCCGTCTCGGGCTCCGGCCCCGCGTACTTCGCGCTCCTGGCGGAGTCGATGATCGAGGCCGGCATCCTCCTCGGCCTGTCCCGGGAGGACACCACCGAGCTCGTCGTGCAGACGATGTTCGGGACGGCCAAGCTCCTCCGCGACGAGAAGATGCATCCGGTCGAGCTGCGCGAGATGGTCACCTCTCCGGGCGGAACGACCATCCGCGCGATCCGGGAACTCGAGCAGGCGGGCGTCCGCGCGGCCTTCCTGAACGCGATCCAAGCAGCGATGGAGCGCGGACGCGAGCTCGCGGCGGGTGGGGAGTAGTGGACGTCGAGCTGCGGGTCGCGGCGAGCGCTGCCGAGGCGGTGCGCGAGGCCGGCGACCTGCTGGCCGAGTCGGCTCGTCGCGGCGGGCACATCGCGCTCTCCGGCGGATCGACTCCGCGGCCGGCCTACGAGAGCGCGGCGAGGCTCGCGCCGGACTGGAGCGGCGTCGAGGTCTGGTGGGCCGACGAGCGCTGCGTGCCCCCCGACGACGAGCGCTCGAATTACCGGCTCGTTCGCGAGAGCCTCCTCGACCGTCTCGACCGCAGGCCGCTGATGGAACACCGCGTGCTCGGCGAGCTCCCCCCGACGGAAGCCGCGGACGCGTATGACGTCGAGCTCCGGGACGTCGTCTTCAATTTGGCGCTCCTCGGGATCGGCCCGGACGGGCACACCGCGTCGCTGTTCCCGAACGATCCCGCGCTGGAGGAGCTCGGACGACGGGCGGCTGCGGTGGCGCGTCCGGATGTCGCCCGCGTGACGGCAACGATCCCGCAGCTGAACGCGACCGACACCGTCCTGTTTCTGATCACTGGGGAGGAAAAAGCAGACGCCGTCGCGCGTTCGTTCTCCTCGCCGCCCGACCCCGCAACCCCTGCCGGACTCGTCCGATCCGCCTCTGGGACGACGATCGCGCTCCTCGACCGCGCAGCCGCGGCTCGTCTGCCTAACTAGACAACACCTGCCGTAGTCGTATATATAGAGACGGCAGATATGGCGACTCCCGAACGTAAGACGATTCCCGAAGTGCTGACGATCCATCGACCAGACCAGCTGAAGGCCCTCGGCCACCCCTTGCGGCTGCGCGTTCTCGAGGCGCTTGGGGAGACCGACGAGGCGCTCTCGAACCGCGAACTGGCTCAGAGGCTGGGCGTCGATCCCGGCCACCTCCACTTCCACGTGCGCATGCTGCTCCGCGCCGAGCTGATTCAGCAGGTGCCGAGTGACAAGGGACGAGAGAAGCCCTATCGCGCCGCAGCCAGAACGCTGAAAGTGGCCCCGGAGCTCGTCTCCGCCGGGGCGTCGAACCTGCACACGGCGGTCATGGACGATCTGCAGAAGGCCCAGGCCGAGCATGCGGCCGAGGGCCGCTTCCGCTTCGTTCGCGTGACCGTGCGCGTCGATGACGAGAAGGCGCTCGAGGTGCTCTCAGAGCTCGTGCCTCGCTTCGAGGAGGTCGAGGACGAGAACGCCGATCAACTCGTCATCACGGCGATCATGCACCCCCACGATTGAGGGGTCGCTGCTCTAGGGAAGCAGGTCGGACGTGAGCTCGGCCGCCATGTCGCGGCGGCCCGCGAGCGCCTGCAGGACGATCACGGTGTCCGCGACCGCCATGTCCTCGAGGTACTCGTCTCGCTGCTCGAACGACTCGAGGACGCTCTCGACCGCGTACGTGTAGCCGAGGACGTCCTCCGCGGCGAGCGTCGCCAGCGCGTCCGCGACATCGTGTGGGAAGTCGTCCCGCTCGCGCAGCGAGTCAGCGACCGGACGGGCCTCCTCGTCCCGGCCGAGGGTGAGGAGCGCGAGCGCCCCGGCGTAGCGGCCGATCGCCGAGTCCGCCTCGGCGGCTCCTTCCCCGAGCGCCCACCGGGCCTCCTCCTCCGCGCCCGGCCAGTCGCCGGCCAGAATTCGCGACTTGATCGCGCCGATCGGCCTGCCCCAGCTACCGGGCGGCGCGAGCTCGTAGCTCTCGCGATAGCGACGGGCTGCGCGGTCGAACCAGCCTCCCGCTTCGTCCTGGCGGCCCGCCATCAGCAGCGCGAGGCCGGCGCCGCCGGCCGCGTTTCCCATCCTCGTCAGCTGGCGCTGGCGCTCGTCCGGATCGTCCGGGAAGCGCTTCTCGCCGTCGCGATACCGCCGCTCCTGCCGTTCGAGGCGCGCGCCCCAGTCCTGTGCCATCGGGCTATTGTCACCGCGTGGCGCGCGAGCTACGCGAGGTTGTCTACGTCGACGGTCTGAGGACCGCGTTCGGCCGCGCCGGCCCGAAGGGGTTCTTCTGGAAGACGCGGGCGGACGACATGGCCGTGAAGGTCGTCCGCGAGCTGCTTCGGCGGAACCCGTCGCTGCCGCCCGAGCGGATCGGGGACGTGATTTTCGCGGCGACGGCGCAGGTCGGCGACCAGGGCCTGACGATGGGCCGGGATGTCGCCCTTCTGGCCGGGATCCCGCACACGGTCCCAGGCTTCGCGCTCGACCGGATGTGCGCCGGTGCGCTGACCGCGGTGACCTCCGGCGCGGGCGAGATCGCGATGGGCGCTGCTGACGTGGTCCTCGCCGGCGGCGTCGAGCACATGGGTCACCACCCCATGGGCGAGGAGGTCGACTTCAACCCGCGCTTCGTGGCCGAGCGGCTCGTCGACGACTCGGCGGTCTCGATGGGAGCGACCGCGGAGAACCTGCACGACCGCTTTCCTCAGCTGACGAAGGAAGATGCCGACCGCTTCGCCGTCGAGTCGCAGAGGCGGTCCACGGCGGCGTGGTCGAACGGGATCATGGGCGAGACCGTCGTCCCGATGTCCGTCTTCACGGACGAGGGCTGGAGGGTCGCCGACCGCGACCAGTTCCTGAGGCCGGACACCTCTCTCGAGGGGCTGGCCGAGCTGCCGACGCCGTTCCGCGTCGGCGGCCGGGTGACTGCCGGGAACTCGGCCGGCTTGACGGACGGTGCGACGGCTGCGCTGCTCGCCTCGGAGGAAGCTGCTGCCGAGCTTGGGCTCGAGCCGAAGATGCGGCTCGTCGGGTTCGCGTTCGCCGGCGTCGAGCCAGAGCTGATGGGGATCGGCCCGATCCCCGCGACCGAGAGGGTGCTGGCGCAGGCCGATCTCTCGATCGACGACGTCGGCCTCTTCGAGGTGAACGAGCCGTTCGCCGTGCAGGTCCTGAGCTGGTGCGACGGGATGGGCGTCGCACCCGACGATCCGCGGCTGAATCCCTACGGGGGCGCGATCGCCTGCGGTCATCCCCTGGCGGCGACGGGCGTCCGGCTCATGGCGCAGCTGGCGTACGGGATGAAGGAGCGGCCCGACGTGCGGTACGGGCTGACGGCGCTCTGCGTCGGCATGGGGATGGGCGCCGCGCTGCTCTGGGAACGACTTTGACCCGGCCGACCGAGTTCAAGCTCTCCCGGATCGAGACGGACGCGGGACCGGTCGCGCTGGTCACGATGGACAACGGAGAGGACTGGCAGAAGCCGAACGTGTTCGGCCCCGAGGCCCTGCAGTCGCTGGCCTCAGCGCTGGAGGAGCTGGAGGGCGCCGAATGGGCCGGGATGGTGCTGACCGGCAAACCGTTCGTCTTCTGCGCCGGCGCGGACATCGACCGGTTCTACGGCGTCTCGGCCGACGAGGCTCGCGAGGGTAGCCGCGCCGGCCACGAGCTCTTCGGGCGCATCCGGGCGCTGCCGTTTCCGACCCTGGCGGCGATCAACGGCGCCTGCCTCGGGGGCGGCGTCGAGATCGCGCTCCACTGCGACCACCGGACGATCGCGAGCTCGGTGCGGCACTTCGCCTGCCCGGAGGTCTTCCTCGGCCTCTTCCCCGCCTGGGGCGGAACGCAGCTCGTTCCAAGGCTGGCCGGGGTCGAGGTGGCAATCCGCTTCGTCGTCACGAATCCGCTCAGCCAGAACCGGATGCTCGGCGCAGCCGAGGCGCACGAGCTGGGCCTCGCCCACGCTGTCCTCGAGCCTGCCGAGTTCCTCGACGACTCGATTGCCTATCTGCTCGACGAGCCCGGTCCCGGGATCGGGCCCCGGGACACGACCGGAGCGGACGAGGCGATCGCCAAGGCCCGACGCCAGCTGGACGACTCGCTCCATGGCGCGGCCCCGGCTCCGTACGTCGCGCTCGATCTCATCGAGGGCGCGACCCGGTGGAGCCTCGAGGAGGGCTACGCGGCCGAGGAGGCCGCGATCGCAGAGCTCCTGCCCGGCGGCCAGGCCCAGGCGTCGCTCTACGCCTTCGACCTCGTCGAGCGCCGCGCCAAGAGGGACGTCGGCAAGCCCGACGCCGAGGCGCGCCCGATCCGGAAGGTCGGAATCGTCGGCGCGGGGCTGATGGCGAGCCAGCTCGCGACGCTCTTCCTCCGGCGCCTCGAGGTTCCGATCGCGATCCGCGACCTCGACCAGGAGATCGTCGACCGCGCGGTCGGCTCCATCCACGCCGAGCTCGAGGGCCAGGTTCAGAAGGGCCGATACGACGAAGGCAAGGCGCGCTTCCTGGCCTCGCTCGTCGAGGGTGGGACGACGTACGACCATTTCGCCGAGTGCGACCTCGTGCTCGAGGCTGTCTTCGAGGAGATGTCGGTGAAGCAACAGGTGTTCGCGGAGCTGGAGGCTGTGGTCTCTCGGGAGGCGATCCTCGCGACGAACACGTCCTCCCTGTCCGTTGCCGAGATGGCGAGTGGCCTCGAGCACCCCGAGCGCGTCGTTGGCCTCCACTTCTTCAACCCCGTCGCCGTCCTCCCGCTCGTCGAGATCATTCGCACACCCGAGACGGACGACGAGTCGCTCGCCACCGCCTGGGAGACCGCGAAGTCGCTCAGAAAGCGCCCGGTGCTCGTGAAGGACGCACCCGCCTTTGTCGTCAATCGTGTCCTGACCCGCATGACGACCGTGCTGATGGAGGCGCTCGAGCAGGGCAACACGGTCGAGGAGACCGACGAGGCGATTCTGCGGCTCGGGATGCCGATGGCGCCGTCCGTGCTCCTCCAGATGGTCGGCCCCCGCGTCGCAAACCACGTCCTCCACACGCTCAACGAGGCGTATCCCGACCGGTTCCCCCTCTTCCAGACCCTCGAGAACTACGCCGACGGGAAGGACGAGATCGCGGTCCGGGGCGACAACCGGCGCAGCGTCGAGGAGATCCAGCTGGCCGCGCTCGAGGCGATCGCGGACGAGATTCACCACATGCTGGACGAGGGCGTCGTGGCCGGCGTCGAGGACATCGACACCTCGTTGCTCCTCGGTGCCGGCTGGCCGTTCTTCCTGGGCGGGATCTCGAGGTACCTTGATCAGGCGGGCCTCCTGCGCACGCCCACTCCAGCCTGAGCCGAATCCTGATGGTCGACACTGTCCCGCGATGCCGCATCGCTGCTGCGACATCGGCGCGACCGCGGGCCTCGGTCTCCAGCGTCTACAGGGTCGTGACGTTCCTGTCACACGACGCGACCCTCTGCGGTTTCTAGACCGGAACTCCGCTACACTCCGACCAGCGCATCGCACGGGGACTGGGCGAGCGCAATTTCCTTGGAGGCTTGCGGCGCTGACAGTGCCGCGCATGGTGCAAGAGGCCGTCGAGCAACCCACTATTCCGAACGAGGCGACGCACGCCCTCGTCGCAGACGCGCACCGAGCCGAGAGCTGGGCCGGTGAGCCGTTCCTGCACGCGGACGAGGACCCCGAGACCGTGCTCGCGCCGAGCACGGCCCGGCGACGCGCGCTCGACGACGCCCTGGGCGAGCTGGAGGCCGGTCTCGACAGGCCCTCTCCCGATTGGAAGATCCGCTACGCGCTGATGCTCGGCCTCGAGCGGGTTCTGAGCGAGCGCCCGCCCCGGCTCAAGTCCGGCACTGAGCTCCGCCGTCACCAGATCGATGCGCTCGCAGGAATGCTCACGGAGCTGATCGCGGCGAACCAGAAGGCGGCAGACGCGAACGGGAACGGGAACGGTCACGCCAAGCTCGAGGAAGTCGAGGAGCTCGAGGACGAAGAGGACGACTTCGAGGTCGACGGCGAGACCGAGCTTCCGCCGGCGACCGAGGAGGACGCCGGAGCTACGCGCCGGTATCGCTTCCGCCACCCGACGGCGTCCGGGAAGACGATCGCAGCCGCCGGATTCGTCGAGGCGGCACGCACCGAAGGGGTGTTGATCCTCACCCACCGCCGCCTGCTCGTCTCCCAGTTCAACCGCGAGCTCACAGCCGAGGGGTACGGCGAGCGGCTCAAGCCGGCGGTCGACAAGGGGAAGAAGCCGCCGCGACCGGACCTGATCACCGTCCAGACCTACGCCTGGTTCGCGCGCCACGTGAACGACCTCGAGAAGAGTGCGTATCAGCTGGTGATCTGCGACGAGGCGCACACCGCGCTCGGGGAGAAGACGAGCGGCGCGATCCGCAGCTACACCGAACCGGTCTACATCGGGATGACGGCGACCGAGCAGCTGATCGCGAAGCAGGTCTCCGACGTCTTCCCAGCGTCGGTCGACGATCTCCCGCTTCAGGACGCCGCGCGGCGCGGCCTGATCGCGCCCCTTCGCTGCCTCCGCGTCCCGCCCGCCGCGGCGATCAACTCGGTGCCGATCGTCGGCGGCGACTTCG
>OBLS010000555.1_pt1 | contig 13768 bp, 11 predicted proteins | sample 1519901 | NCBI WGS metagenome assembly OBLS01 (sample SAMEA3113585, study PRJEB22503) | soil metagenome | reverse complement strand
TCGGGGAACACGTGACCGAGGTGGGCGTCGCAGGCGGCACAGCGGGCCTCGGTGCATACCACGCCGTGGCTGCGATCCTCGATGCGGGTGAGGCGACCGTCGGTGTTCTCGCAGTCGGAGCTCAGCCAGCCGGTGCCGAAGTGGAACCTGGCGTCGCTATCGAACAGGGCGGTCTCGCACACGACACGGAGGTAGACGCCGGCGTCCTTGGTGTCCCAGTACCCGCTGGTGAAGACCCGCTCGGCGCCGGCCTCCTGGGCGACGTGGTAGTGAAGCGGCGGCAGGCGATTGCGGATCTCGTCGTCGGACGGGCTGCGGTCGGTTGGGTTCGTCATGTGTGTGTCTCCTATGGGGGGTGCTGCTCGGCGTGGTGGAGCACGCGCCCGAGCAGCTCGTTCGGGTCGAGGTGGAAGCGATCGACGAGGACGGTGCGGTCGGGGCCGACGAGCACGGTCTAGGGCCGACCAGCACGGCCTCGGTGGCGCCAGTCATCGACGTGCACGTCTCCTCGTACGTGGGATTCCGGTGCCCGAATATCCCACGGCGGTGGTGTACGCCCCGGCAGCTGCCAAATCAGGCGCTCCGCGCCCCAGATCAGAAGCCGGCGAGGCCCTGAGGGCTGTTGTAGGGGATGTCCGCAGACGTGACCTCCTCGAGCGAGCCGTCGGGGTGGCAGGCGTAACCGACGAGCTTCGAGGCGTTCCCGTAGATCTGGTACAGGAAGGCTCCGTCGGGTGAGAGCCAGTTGTCGCTCGGCCCGCTGCTCACCGTGTTGTTGAGGGCTCGGAACGTGCCGTCTCCCGGAACCTTGGGGCAGGCAGGGTCCCTGGCGACCAACCGGTGCGTCCAGGTCCGGCGCCGGCGGTCCGGGTGACCGCCGGCGAGCGGCAGTGGTCAGGCTCGCACGGCGGGGGTGGCGACCAGGTGCTCCGCCAGGAACCAGACCTGAAGCTCGTGTCGGCGCAACACGTCCGCGGTGAGCAGATCGTTTGTGCCGTAGTCGCGGCTCTTCGCGGACTGTTCGATGGCGTCGCGGGCCTTTTCGACGATGATCTCGTGCGCCTCGAGGAGCCGAGAGAGCATGGCGGGCACCTCCTCGGCTCCATTCGGTGGACGGGGGACGCTGGTGACCTCGGCGACGTGACGGGGATCGGCGATCGCAACTCCACCCAGTGTCTGCACTCGCTCGGCCATCTGATCGATCAGCTCGAGCTGCTCTTCCGCGTGCTTGTCGAGCAGAAGATGCAGTGGGTAGAAGGTATGTCCGCGCACCAACCAGTGGTGCTTCTTGTAGAGGCTGTAGAGGATCGTGGTGTCGGCGAGGATCTCATTCAGGAGCTGGCAGCTCACCTTCCGCGTCTCACTGGCGAGACCGATCGGAAAACGCCGCAGCCTGTCGAACGGCTGAATTTCGTGACCATGTTGGTGCAACAGCGGCTGACTGGACTTCGCTCCGTGGTCCCCAGTGCTCCAGAGAACGTCAATCTGGTCAATGTCGTCCGGCACGTGCGTCGTCCTCCTTTTGTGGGGCGAAGCGTTGCCGGTTCAGTCTCGACCGCCGCACTTGGTTTCACATCGGTCATCTGACTGCATGCGCCAATGTCAGCCGCCTGACCCGTTCCGGCGGGCCACGTCGCTTCGGCCTTCGCAACCAACACCGGGCGGGCCGCACTCAGCGACAGCCCGGTCGCACACGAGACAACCCGCGACAACCGTCTAGAAGCCACCGCTTGCAGTCGATCTACTGACGTGGACGTGCCGACGTCGGCTCATAGTGGGGAGCGCGTGAGAAGTGGGCTGAACCAGGGAGACACCAACCTATGAGCACCCACTACGTCACCTGCGCGCCGATCGCCGTCCTCGGCGGCCTTCTGGTCGTGGTCAGCCAGGCGTTCGCGCCTGCCACCCTTGAATGGGTTGCCGCCGGCGTCGCGATCGGCGTCATCGTGATTGCTGTGCTTTGGGCAGCTCGACGGCGCCCGCGGCCGCGTCCAGCGGACTCTCGACGGCGCGATCGTCGCGGACGCCGGGCTGACCGCCTTCGCCCTCGAGTCCACGGGCACGTCGGTTGTCTGGCTGACCTTTGCCTTCGCCCTCGGCGTCGTGCCCCTGGCATTTGCGCGCCTGTCGCGGCACGAGGCTTCCAACTGGCGAGCGCAGCATCAGCCGGCCGCCCTGCGATGGCTGTCCAACACGGAGCTGGGGGGCGCCCCACGGCAGTCCTGGGCTGCGTGACCGACCGCCATGCGGTGCGAGAGCCGGGCGAGACGATCCCCCTCTCGCCCGGTTCTCACCATTACTGCGTCGATCGAACGGGTAGTGAGACGCTCGCGTACGAGCCGAGGCCAGTGTGGACGAGTTCCGGGGCGGCGCCGCGCCAGCTGGCCGTACTGCCGGTGGAGTCGTCGACTCCGCCAGAGATGACGCTGGCGGAGTGGCGGTATCGCAAGCTCGCCGCTTGAGCGCAAAATGCCAACAGGAACGGAGGCGACGTGACTGTCAGAGAAATCATCGAGCGACATCCTCGGCCCATCAGCCTTGATGGCGACGTCCTCTTGCGCTGCATTGACGAGTGTTTCGAGTGTGCCGCCACGTGCACCAGCTGCGCTGACGCCTGCCTCGGCGAGTCGGACGTGCCCGAGCTGGTGCGGTGCGTTCGGCTCTGCCTTGACTGTGCAGGCGTGTGCGACGCGACGGGCGGGGTCGTGACCCGTCAGACCGAGCCGGATGTCGGCGTCGTACGCGCCACGGTCGAGGCATGTGTTGTCGCATGTCGTGCTTGCGCCGAGGAGTGCGATCGCCACGCGGCCCACCACGACCACTGCCGTGTCTGCGCTGAGGTTTGTCGCCGCTGCGAGCAGGCATGCAGCGAACTGCTCGCCTCGATGGGCTAACGTGAACCTGCGCAGTACACGGCGATCAGCTTCGCCGAGGCGCTCATCGATGGTGGGATCGCCCCGTCGGTCGGCAGCGTCGGCGACGCACTCGACAACGCGCTCATCGAATCCGGTATCAGGCTCTACAAGATCGAGCTCCTCGAGCATCCGGATCGGACCCACGCCCTGGAGCGGACGTGCCGAGGTCGAACGAGACACCGCTAGCTGGGTCCACTGGTACAACAGCACCAGGATCCACCACGCTCTCGACAAGATGCCCTCGATCGAGTTCTGCCGTCTGAGGCAACGCGACGGTGACCACGGTTGCGTCGAGGCTGGTCATACCGCTCGCCGCGACCGCCGCCACGAGGGCGATCCGGCCCGGGTGGAGCGAAGGACGAGTCCTTTGGCGCCTCGCGCCGGTTGCGACTCTCAGGGCCCGAGGCTCAGCCACCCGGCATCCACGTCAGCGTGCTTGAGGCCCGACTGGCCCGAAGGCAGGCGCCGCGCGGGCTGGGCATGGATGACGGCGTGCCGGGGAGGGAGCACTCGGCCGCATGGCGCCGGCCAGGTTGACGACGGTCGCGCCGAAGCCATCGCGGTCTCGTTCTTAGGAGGCCAGGCTTGGTGCCGGGGGGCTCCGCAGGGCTCCCGGTAGCTGGGTGCGTGAGGTGATCCCGAGCTTTGGGAAGATCCGGTACAGGTGAGCGCCGACGGTCCGATGTGACATGTAGAGGCGTTGCGCGATCTCGCGGTTCGACAGGCCCTCGGCGGCCAGGTGGGCGATCTGTTGTTCCTGTTCGGTCAGCTGGATCCCGGCTGCAGGCTGCCGGCGTTGCGCCTCGCGGGAGGCCCGGAGTTCTCGCCTTGCCCGTTCCGCCCATGGACGAGCGCCAAGTGCCTCGAACGCGTCGCGTGCCGCGCGCAGAGGCATTCGTGCTGCGGCGATTCTGCGTCGATGGCGCAGCCAGGTGCCGTATTCGAGGAGCAGCCGTACCCGGTAGAGCGGCCAGCTGGTCAGGTTGGCGGCCAGCGCTGCTCGGAAGTGGGCCTCGGCCGTGTCGCCATCGGCAAGCAAGGGCCGGGCGTAGAGAAGCCCGACTTGAAGTCGGCCCGACGGGGCCTGCCGACCGAGGCTCTCGGACCTGGCGAGCTGTTGGCGCGCTTGGTCGACGTGGCCGGCCCGCAACGACGCCTCCGCGTAGTCGCCGATACGCCAGAAGCTGCGAACGGGGTGGTGGGCAGGGTCGTGGGGCTCGAACGTGCGCTGAAGATGCTGGAAGGCCTCCTCATAGCGTCCGTCACCGAGCGCGAGGAGCGCGCGGGCCAACTGAATGTCAGCGAGTATGGCGCTGGCCCCCAGTGGCAGAGCCATGCCCTCGGCTTCGCGCAGGCGGGACTCGGCGCCCGCCTGGTCTCCTCGGATGGCGGCGATCATCGACTGCACGGTCTTGGCGGCTGCCTCCCACAAAGCCTGGCGTGTGTCCCGGGCCAGGCTCGCTGCCTCTTCCGCCGCGGATGCTGCGAGACTCCAGTTGCCCGTGTAGATGGCATTCCATGCCTGCTGTGCGAGCGCCTGGGGGAGCAGCCACAGCCGGCCCTGCTGTCGTAGGCCGGCGACGGCCGCCGTGAGGAACGTGGTCGAGATCTCGAACGCTCCCGTCGCGTGCAGGGCGGCTCCGACCGAGGATGCGATCACGGGGTCGCACGTGTGGGGTGCGATGCGCGAGAAGATCTCGCTGAGGATTGAGCCGCGGCCCGCTGGGTCGCAGAACCCCAGGATCGACAGCACACGCGGGTCATCTTCGGGGGCTGCGACATGCTGCAGTGCCGCCGCGATCAGGTGACACGCCTCGGAGCGGGGATTCGCCCACCATGACTGCATGGCTGCCGCCTGGAGCAGTCGCAGAGCGAGATCGATCTCGCCAGCCGAGCTTGCCCGTGTTGCTGCCTCGACCAGCGAGTTCACTGCCGTGGGCTGGACCGGAAATCTGGGTTCGATCATGTCTCGGACCAGGCCTACCCGCGCACGCTCGAGGGGGTCGCAGTCCGCGGGATCGATAGCTCCGATGAGAGCCTCTGCCCGGTTCAGCTGGCCAAGCTCCGCAGCGAGCTCGGCTCCGCGCAGCAGCCGGTGGCGTCGCCGGGAGACGTCGGGTGTGAGCTCGGCGGCGCGCTCCATGGCGGACAGCGTGATGGTGGGCGACCCACGGGCCGTGGCCTCGGTCGAGGCCCATTCGAGTTCCGCCGCGACGACCTCGTCCGGACTGGTGGTTGAGGCGGCCCGATGCCAGGCTCGCCGCGGCCGATCGATCAGGGCCGTCGCCAGAGCGCTGTGCGCTCGGTGACGCTGCCCCAGCGAGGCAGCCTGGTAGATGGCCGCGGCGACTACCGGGGGACGGAAGCGGATGCGCCTGTGGTCGTGGTCGACCAGGCACGACGCCACGGCCGGAGCCAGATCGTCGAGACTGACCGGGACGCCTTCGCCCAGCTGTCCAGCCGCGGTCAGTACCTCGTTCAATGAGGCCTGCGCGTCGGCCGACGCGACCAGCAGGACCGTCCGCGTCGCCGCCGGAAGATCGCAGAAGCGCTCGACCATTGCATGCTCCAACCGGGCCGTCATCGGTAGCCGCTCCGGTACGCCGAATGCGACCGGCGCGCCCGATCCCACCGCCTTCGGCAGTTCGATGAGGGCGAGCGGGTTCCCAGCAGCCGCGGCCAGCACCCGCCCACGCAGCTCGAACCCGAGCCCAGGGGCGATCGAGTCGAGCAAGACACTCGAGGGCTGCTCATCCATCGCCTCGATGCGCAGCTCTGGCAAGCCGAAATGCAATAGCGCGGTCTCGTACCCGTCCCGAACCGCGAGCAATAGCCCCGCTGGCGTCGAACTCAGCCGGCGGCCCACGAGACCCAGCACGTCCGCGGTCTGACGATCAAGCCAATGCGCGTCGTCCACCACCACCACCAACGGGCCGTGCTCGGCCTCCCGGTTCAGAAGCTCGAGGGCAGCGAGCGCAACCACGAATGTGTCCGACGTCCAGCCCTCGTTCATCCCAAACGTGGCCAACAAGGCATCACGCTGTGGCCCGGGCAATTCCCGCGCCTGCTCGAGCAGCGGGCCGACCATCTGATGCAGACCAGCAAACCCCACACCCGCTTCGGACCGAATCCCCGACACCGCCAAGACCCGCACCCTCTCACCCACCGCCCGATCAACCGTCGCCGCCAACAACGCAGACTTACCGACACCTGCCCCACCCCGAACCACCAGCCCCGCACCGCGCTCCCGCACCCCACCCAACCACCCGACCAGGACACCCAACTCGCTCTCCCGGCCCACCAGCCCACAAGCCGCGCCCGACAAATCGATCTGCGGCCTCAACGGCGACACCTGGCCCTCGAGCATCACGACCACCAGGATGCCCACGTGACACCTGCTGCTTCTTTGGCCCAACGTGACGAATTCCTCACGAATGCATGTCCCGGTAGGCTGGTCACCGGCAGTGTGGAGCGCGCGTGCGGGCATGCGAGGTAGGCCTGTGGCCGAGCGGATCGAAGACACGAGGCGGGGGGTGAATGCTTCGCAAGTATCGGGTGAGACATCCCAAGGGCTTCCGGCGCTCTTCCCGCCTGACGCCGGGGAGGTCGACTCCCGTGAACATCTCCCCAAGCTGCAGGGGCTATTCGTCCTCGCCCAGCTCATGGCCGAGAGCAGGGACGACGACCACCTCGTTCGCCTGGCCGGGTCGGCGGTCCCGTCGCTCGGCTCGTTCCGACTGCTCGGAATCCACCTGCCCGGCAGCGGCTGGCGCGAGGTGGCTGACGCTATGGCCGCGCCACAGGACCAAGCTGACATGGAGCGCCAAATCGCCACGCTCACCTCTGGGATGGGCCCGTTGGTCGCGCCCGGTCACGGCTCGGCCTGGGCCTACGCCCTGCGCAGCCTCGAGGGCGTCCTCGGCCATCTGGTCGTAGCGGCGGACTCCGAGCCCACGGCATGGGCCCACTTCATGCTTGGAACCCTGGCCCAGCAGACCGCGAGCGCCCTGGCGAACGCCCGTCTTTACGCCCGGCAGCGCTCGCAGGCCATCGAGCTGCAGGTGGCGAACGCGGCGTTGGCCACGACGGTCTCGGCCCTCGAGCGCGGCACCGCGATCCACGAGCGACTCACCCAGGTTGCCGTCGGCGGCGAGGGCGAGGTGGGTATCGCACGAGCGCTGCACGACCTGACCGGCTGGCCAGTGGCAATCGAGGATCGGTACGGGAACCTCCGCGCCTGGGGCGGACCTGGTCGGCCCGATCCCTACCCCAAACGGTCGCAGGCCGCCTGCGAGGAGCTGGTGCGCAGGGCTCGGGATGCCGGCCAACCGATCCGCGAAGCTGACCGCCTTTTGACGATCGCGAGCCCGCGCGCCGACGTGCTCGGGGTGATCGCGCTGGACGGTGTGCCGCTGGGGGAGGCCGAAGGGGCGCAGGCAGCTGTCGAGCACGGCGCCACGGTGCTGGCCATGGAGCTCGCTCGCCTTCATAGCGTGGCCGAGACCGAGCTGCGCCTCGGGCGTGACCTGGTGGAGGAGCTCCTCGCCAATACCGACGAGCGGGCTGTACTAAGCCGTGCCCAGGCCTTGGGCTATGACGTCGGGCGGCGGCATCGGGTTGTGATCGTTGTGGAGGACTCTGCGAAGCCCCAGCGCGACCATGACAGCAGGTTCCATGCGGTACGCCGGGCGGCGCGGGACGCTGGCTTGGGCACGCTCATGGTGCCGCGCGGTGACGTAGTGGTCGTCCTTTCCTGCGCCGAGGGCGTTTGGGACGTCTTCCACCGTCGACTGCTCAGCGAGCTCGGTCGGGATGTGTGGGTGGGGGTTGGCGGTCCGTGCGAGCACCTCGGTGACTTTCCCCGCTCTTACCGTGAGGCGAGGCTGGCCCTGCGAATGCGCAGTGCCGATCGAAGAGGTGGGCGCACGGTTTTCTACGAGCAGCTGGGGACGTACCGCCTGCTGGCAGAGGTAGACGACCTGAGTGCCATCGACCGTTTCGTCGACGAATGGATCGGCGCGCTGATCGCCTACGACTCCGATCACGGGACCGACCTCGTGGCCACCCTGACCTCATATCTCGAATGCCGCGGCAACTACGATGCCACGTCCGCCGCGCTCTCGGTGCACCGCAACACGTTGAAATACCGGCTGCGTCGCATCAAAGAGATCTCGGAGCACGACCTGAAGCACCCCGACACCTTGTTCAACCTGCAGTTGGCCACGCGGGCATGGGCCACGAGGCGAGCCCTGGGCCTTGGACGGGGCGAGCTCGCGGCCGTTGAGGAACGAGTGACCGACGTACTGGGGTGACGCTGGACGTCGCACACCGCAGCACGGCGACGGGTGCCGTCAGCGCGATGACGGCTCGCCCGGTCGCCGAGGTCGCCGGGCGCCTCCAGCCGTCCGAGGGCACGCGGCGCCTACATCTGTAACGCCTACGTCGACCTGTGCCCCAAGGCCATCGCCGAAGAACGGGCGCCACCAGACGGCCAATGTCCCGGAGATCACTGCATCTCGGCAGGCTGGTGGAGGACGCCGAGCAGCTCTCCTTGAGGTGTGGTGACGATGACCTCGTCGACACCGCGGCGGGCCATGCGGTCCAGCAGCGGGCCGAGGGGCTCGTGGGCCCGTACGGTCGTGGGTCCCGGTTCCATCACCTCTTCTACGGGGGTTGCGTCGGCGGCGTCGAGCCGGCGGGGATGGACGCGGCCGAGCACGATCTGGTGGTCGTTGGTGACCACGAGGCTGCGCGCTTGGGTGCCGGCGATGGTGCCCACCCGGTCATCGGGCCGGCACGTGGGCGGATCACGATCCGCAGCGTCGAGGGCTCGACGCTCCGAGGTGTCGGCGCGCACGGTGGGGAAGCCGGCGGCCATCCAATCGACCTTGCCAGCCTCGTAGACGTATACCGGGTTGAGCCCGAGCCGCTCGAGCCGCCAGGCGGCCCGGGGACTCATGTCGCACAGGGCGTCCCAGCAGTACACGATCACCGGCCGTGCCTTGTCCAGTGCCTCCGCGGCCCGGCCATTGAGGTGCTTGAGCGGAAGGTGCAGTGCGCCGGGCAGGTGCTCGTCGTCGTACTCGTGCCGGGGCAGCACCTCGACGACCTGCGCGCCAGTCCCGACCAGGCGCTGCACTTGGTGGCGGTCGATGATGATCGGCACCCGAACCTCCCTACTCGGCGACGCGGGTCAGGCGGTGAGACCCGCCACGAGCTGTCGACGGTGGGGGCGCCAGCAACGCCCGCCTCGCTTCGGTAGAGCCGTTACAACAGCGACGGACGGTCGTCCTCGCCGGCAACGCGTGGCAGTCGCCGATACCAATCGACGGCGACCGGTGCACCTCATTCGTCGCGAGGGAGTGCCACGACTCCACCTGAGCTCAGGCTTACCGCGCGAAACTGCCGGTGCCGCCCGCCAGGTGCGGCCGCCCCAGTCCGCTGCTGGCCCGATCACGACAGGTCTGTGGACCTTGAGATTCGGCACCACTGGATCTCCTTTGGCCCTTGGCGGCATCGCTTGTGCTGGGGACTTCCCCTTCCCTCCGCGAGGTTTCGATATGAGAGCCTGGGGTCGAATCAGTCGAACGACTCCGCCTGGCCGACGCGACTTCCAGCGATGTAGGTCACTCCGAGATCCGCTCATCGGCCAGGTCTCGAAGCTCAGGACCGCACAGCGAAAGCACGGGAAGCGCTCCGACGGCCCAGTTCCAGAGCCAAGCCGAAAAGTAGGTGGCTAGTGAGCTCCCACGCGAACGCGGCACGCGGCAGGCGCCACGGAGGTTCTTGGATCCGCAGCAACGGCAGCGCCGTCCCGTGGGTTGCCGCATACAGGCCCACACCCGCGGCCGTCCCTGCTGCAGTGGTCGCGACCGGGAAGGCCTCTGCGAGCGCGACATACACTCCGCCGAACATGGCTCCGAAGGTGTAATGGACGACCTTCTGTACCCGGAGCTTGGTGGGCGTGTCGAGCGGCCCTCGGCCAAGGCGCCTGGCCACGCGGTCGGCCAGTACCGCGGGCGGCATGTTCTCGAGGTGACCGGTGGGATCGGTTCCTACAAGCTGCTTCTCCTGCTCCGTGGGGGGCCAGAGAGCCTCAGCAGCTCGTTGGAGCGGGCCCTCCGTGATCCCCTTGAACTTCGTGGCCGGGATTGAAACGGCCGCCCCGATGAAAGCAGTCGTGGCGACGGCCGTCCTCACGGCTGGCTCCCGGCGAGTTTGCGGGGGAGCCGCGTGCACGTTACCCATGGCGCCTCAGTCCTTCCTGTCTCATGCCGAAGCGGCCTCCGGCTTCTCGAGCGACTGTTTGATGTCGCTCGCGCCGAGCCGCTCGCCCAGGTGGTCACCGACCCGAAGCGCGTTCGCCATTGCGGTCAGGGCCGGGTTGACCGCGCCGGACGAAGGGAAGAAGCTCGTGTCGACGACGTAGAGGTTGTCCAGGTCGTGGGCCTTGCAGTTCACGTCGAGCGCGGACGTGGCTGGGTCGGTCCCGAAGCGGACGGTGCCGCACTGGTGCGCCACGCCGGCGATGGGGATGCGTTCGTCCCGGATCACCTGCTGGGAGATGAGGTGCGGGTGCATGTCGAGGTGGGTGAGCAATCCCTTCAGCGTCGCGAGCAGGCGCTTGTGCGGCTCGATGTTGTTGTTCGAGTAGTGGACCTCGATTCGGCCGTTGCGACCGAGCGTGACGCGGTTCGCCGGCTGAGGCAGATCCTCGGTCGTGAGCCAGAAGTCGACTGAATGACGAGCGACGTAATCGAGCGCGAACCCGGGCACAAACCGTGGTGCGCCTGCTTTGAGCATCTGGCCGTCGGTCTTGCCGAGCATCTGGATGTGCCCGAGCGGGAAGTCGAAGTCGTCGGACCCCCAGTAGTAGTCGTTGACTCCGAGCGTCTTCTGGAACCTCGTCTTGTTCGGCTCCTTCGAGAGCGCGATCACGGCCGAGTTGATGTGCGCCATGTAGTGGCGCCCGACAACGTCGGAGGAGTTGGCGAGCCCCTTCGGGTGCCGGTCGCTCGCCGAGCGCAGCAGAAGGAGCGCCGAGTTGATCGCGCCGCACGAGACGACGACGATGTCGCCTCGGTAGGCCTCGCGACGGTCCCCAGGGCGTTCGACGACAACGCCGGTGACGGTGCGCCCAGATGCGTCTGTCTCGAGCCGCACCACGTTCGAGTTGGTCTCGAGAGTGACGTTCGGATAGCGGAGCGCCGGGCGGATGCAGAGCACGTGGGCGTCGGACTTACCGTCGACGAGGCACGGGAAGCCGTCCAGGTGGGGACACCGGACGCAGGGACTCTTCTCCGGATTCGACTCGTCGAGGTTCACTCCGACGGGCAGGTGGAAGGGGGCATGGCCCGTGCGCACGAGATCGTCGTGCAACCTCTGGATGCGCGGCTCGTGGCTGACGGCCGGATAGGGGTACGGCCCCGAGGCAGGCGGCTCGGTCGGGTCCTCACCGCGCTCGCCGTGGACGAGGTAGAGGCGCTCGGCCTCGTCATAGTAGGGAGCGAAGTCCTCGTAGCAGAGCGGCCAGGCGGGAGAGACCCCGCCGTGGTGGCGGACCTCGCCGAAGTCGCGTTCGCGGAGCCGGAAGAGAATCGCAGCGTAGAACTTCGTCTGGCCGCCCACGTAGTAGCCCTGGCCCGGGTGGAAGGGCTGCCCGCTCTTGTCGTACCAGGTCTCGTGCGCCTTGTACTTGTTGCGCACGAACACCGCGCGGCTGTCCCAGTTGTCGGGCTCGCGGCGCAGGTAGTCGCCGCGCTCGAGCACCAAGATCCGTTTTCCCGACGGGGCGAGCCGGTACGCGAGTGTGCCGCCGCCTCCGCCCGTCCCGATGATGATGATGTCGTAGTCGTTGCTCACGGCTGCTCCGCTCAGACGAGCGCGATCGGCGCCGTCCACGCGCCGGTGGCGCCGCGCAGCTTGGAATGGGTGAGGACGAGGGCGAACTCGCGCACGCGGTCGCGGGCGAGCTCGGCGGTGTTCAGGTTCTCGACGACGAACACCCCGTGCACGACGTTCAGCCGTTGGGGCACCTCGAACGGCCTCTTCGGGTCCTCGGCCGGCACCGGCCCGTAGCTCCAGGTGTCGCAGCCGGTGAGCGCGACCCCGTGCTCGACGAGCCAGTCGGCTACTTCGTAGCCAGGCCCGGGCTCGCCTGCGAGGTAGGTGTCGGGCTCCTCCCAGTGCGCGCTCCAGCCCGTGTGGAAGAGCACCGCATCACCTGGTTCAGGATCGATTCCGGCCAGCTGGTCGAGGGTGATCACGCCTCCGACGGCTAGACCACGTTGGGACACGTCGACCAGCCAGCCGCGTGTCACGATCTGCGGGATCGTCTCCGCTCCGAGGCGCTTCATTCCCGCCGGGCCGGCGAGTTCGGCGACGGTCCAGCCGTTGTAGCCGCGGTCGCCGATCTGCAGGTGGCTGAGCCCGTCCAGGTGCGTGCCGACCTGTGTCGTTCCCGACACGATCTCCGTCACCCAGTTGACCTGGTTCTCGCCCAACGGCATCGCCGTGTTCGTGTGGTGGGCCGTCGTGACGAGCGTCTGTCGGAAGTAGCGGCCCGGGAAGACGGGGCCCGACTCGTCGAGCACGTGCGAGAGGTCGTACAGCCGGCCCTCGCGGACGAGCGCCATCGCCGCACGTCGCTTGGCGTCGTTGATGTAGTTCAGCATGCCGAGCTGGTCGTCCTCCCCGAACGGGGATGGCCACCAGGGCTGTTCGGGCTCTACTCGGACGACCATGGCTCTCGAAAGTCGGCGAACAGGGTCAGTCCCCCATCGACGAAGATCGTCTGGCCGGTGATGTAGGCGGCGTCGTCCGAGGCAAGGAAGCACGTCACGCCGGCCATCTCGTCCGACGTGCCGGCGCGCGCCATCGGGATGTGGGACTCGACCATGGCGCGCTTGACGGGATCGTCGATCCATGCGCGGTTGATCGGCGTGACGGTGGCGCCCGGTCCGATTGCGTTGACGCGAATGCCCTGCCCGGCGTACTCGAGCGCGAGCGTTCGCGTCAGGTTCTCCATGCCGCCCTTGCTCGTCGAGTAACCGAGGTAGCTGGGCTTCGGGATGAGCTCGTGGACGCTTGAGACGTTGATGATCACGCCCGGAGTTCCCGGCTCGAGAAAGCACTTGATCGCCTCCCGCGCGCAGAGAAACGAGCCGCGCAGGTTGACGGCGAGGACCTTGTCGAAGTCCGACGCGGACAGCTCGTGGGACGGTCGCGAAATCTGGATACCTGCGTTGTTCACGAGCACGTCGAGACCGCCGAGCTGCTGGACAGCGCTGTCGAACATGGCGACGACGTCCTGCTCCTTGGACACGTCGCCGCCGACGAGCACGTCGCGAACGCCGGTCTGCCGGACGCTCGCGAGGCAAGCGTGCACCTTCTCCTCGGTATCCTTTGCGTCCTCCGGAGTGCGTAGGTAGTTGAGCGCGATGTTTGCCCCGTAGCCGGCAAAGCGAACGGCGATCGCCTGCCCGATGCCGGAGGTGCCGCCGGTGATGAGAACGTTCTTGCCCTGCAACCCGCGCATGCCTCTTCCCGCCGCTTCTGGGGCCACGGCAGTCATCGCTTCCTCGTGCCTCATGTGGGCCATCGGTTTGGCACCGGGCGGAGGCGGAGGGTGATCTCGTCGACGTCTCCTCGAATTGCAAGACCTGGATCTCTTCGGTGCTGCGCCGCTGTTATCGCAATGCGGCAGGCTTGAGATCCGTGCGGTGGAAGCGCCTCCACGTACAGAGAGCGAGTCAGGTTGCGGCGATCCATTCAATGCCAGTCGCGTCGTCCTTCGACTCGCCACGGGCCGCGAGCGGTGCTCGGCGACCCGCCGTGGCGCTGGCGTCAACCCT
>OBLS010000554.1_pt1 | contig 13774 bp, 13 predicted proteins | sample 1519901 | NCBI WGS metagenome assembly OBLS01 (sample SAMEA3113585, study PRJEB22503) | soil metagenome | reverse complement strand
AGGCTCTAGCCATGAGGCACTAGGTCCGATTCACATCGCGACAAGTCGAGAGGAGCGTGTGGCTGAACCGGGCTAAAGGTGAACCAGCCGCTGAGCTGGCGCATGCACCCCAGACCGAGAGTTGCCGTGGCACCCGCATTTTTCCGGTAGCCCTTTACCGCTCTTCATCGGCCTGGTACCGGCGAGTAGGATTCCGCTACGTGAATCGACGGCTTCGACTCTGGTGGTCAAAGCATCCGGCAAGCGCTCGGGAGCCGGGATCGTGGCGCCAACGGGTTCACCGTATCGATGCCTACCCTCCGCCGACTAGCGCAGGCCTTCCCTGGACTCCTGGCCAGATACGCGCGATGGACCGTCAAAGGAAGCTACGACGAAGAACGTAGGCCGCCATGACGCTCCGCCGGTTCGGCCTCGGACTAGGGTTCGGAGTTGGCGGGCTGTTGATCAAGCCGGGTCCGAGGCCGAGCTCGACCGCCTGGCGGCGCCGATCGGGCTCGATCTCGGGGCGACCAGCCCCGAGGAGACCGCGCTCTCGATCCTCGCCGAGGTGGTGGCGGTGCGAAACGGCCACGAGGGCGGGCGGCTGAGCACGGCCGCCGGCCGGATCCACGAGGTCGGCGCTTGATCGGCGGCCTCGTCCTCGCCGCCGGCGAGGGCAGGCGCTTCGGGGGCGCCAAGCTCGCCGTCAAGCTTGAGGGCCGGGCCCTGCTCGATCACGCGGTCGAGGCGATGCTCGGGGTGCCCGCGATCGAGCGGATCGTCGTCGTCCTCGGCGCCCACGCCGACGAGATCGCCGCCAGGGCCGAGCTCGGTGAGGTCGAGGTAGTAGTCAACGAGGGCTGGGAGGCGGGGATCTCGGCCTCGCTTCTCGCCGGGGTGGACGCCCTCGCCGAGGCCGAGGCGATCGTGATCACGCTCGGGGACCAGCCCTTCATCACCCCCCAGGTGATCGCCGCGGTCCTCGATCAGATCGACGCCCCGGCGCCGGCCGCGCGAGCCACCTACGCCGGGCGCCCCGGCCACCCCGTGCTGATTAAGCGCGAGCTCTTCGACGCGGTGCGCGCGCTGCGGGGCGACGCCGGGGCCCGCGACCTGCTGATCGACGCCGGGACGCGCGAGCTCGAGTGCGGTCACCTCTGCCGGCCGGACGACATCGACACCCGCGACGACCTGGAGGTCGCGCGCCGGCACCTGGTCGAGGCGCGCTGAGATGAGTCAAGCGATGGTCGGCATCGTCCTCGGGGCCGGGTCCTCGCGGCGGCTCGGCCGCCCCAAGCAGACCCTGCCGCTCGCCACAGCGATCGTCTCAACGGCCGGGATGCGGAGAGAGCCCGAGGAGCTCCCGCGCTCCGGCGGCGGTGGCGGGCTCGCGGTCGAGCAGCGACGCGAGCGTCATCGCCTTCTCCACCAGCTCGGCGTTGGAGGCCGCGCGCCGGTCCAGGGTCACACGTAGATTGTCCTCGAGCCCCACACGAACGTGCCCGCCCATCATCAGCGCGCCCGCCACGAGGTGGAACTCGCCGGGGTAGCCCACGCCGGCCGCAGACCAGCTGAAGGCGTCCTCGCCGAAGAGCGAGATCGCGGTGTGGCGCATGTGCACGAGCTGCTCGGTGGTCGCGGCATTGGCCCCGAGCACCCCGAGCACGAACTGCACGTGGATCGGGAAGTCGACGAGCCCCTGGTCGGCGAGGTGGTGAAGGTTGTAGAGGTGTCCGACGTCGTAGACCTCGTACTCGGGCTTGGTACCCGCCTCGCGGAACAGCTCGGATAGCCGGTGGATGTCAGCGAACGTGTTTCGGAACACGTAGTCCCGCGTGGACTCGAGGTACTGCGTCTCCCATGGCGCCATCTCGGAGCGGTGGCGGACTTGGAAGATCCCGAAGTTGAACGAGCCGCAGTTGAAGGTCGCCATCTCCGGCCGACACTCGCTGACCACACGGGCGCGCTCGGCGATCGTCATCCCGACCCCGCCGCCCGAGGTCGGCTGCAGGATCGCGTCGCAGCGCTCGCCGAGGCCAGCCAGCACCTCGCGGAAGAGCCCGAGGTCTGACGCCGGCTTGCCGGTCTCCGGGTCGCGGACGTGGATGTGCAGGATCGCGGCACCGGCGGCGTGGGCCGCCACGCCCGAGTCCACGATCTCCGCGGGAGTGACCGGGATCGCCGGGCTCTGGCCCGGGACGCTCATGCCGCCCGTCAACGCGCAGGAGCAGAAGACGCGGCGATCGCTCACGGTCGGACGATGACCTTCAACGCGCCATCCCGGCGCTCGGTGAACGTGGCATACGCCTCGGCAAAGTCCTCCAGCCCGTAGCGGTGCGTGATCAGCTCGTCTAGCCGGAGGCGCCCCGCCGCCGCGAGCGCGATCGCCTCGGGCATCTCGCCGGCCGCCGCGCGCACGCCCACCACCTCGATCTCGTCGAGCACGATCCGCTGCAGGGGCACCCGGGCGTCCTCCATCGGTATGCCGATCACCGCCACCCGGCCGCCCTTGCGCAGCAGCGCCGCGCACTGACCGAGCGCCGCGGGGTCGCCCGAGCACTCCAGTGCCACCTCGGCGCCATGGCCGCCGGTGCGCTCGCGCACGGCCTCCACCGGGTCCTCGCGGGTGAAGTCGACCGTCTCGTGACCGAGCGTAGCCGCCTTCGCCAACCGCGCTCCGCGGCCAACCACGATCACTCGGCCGGCGCCGAGCGCGCGAGCGCACTCGGCCACCAGCAGGCCCATTACGCCCGGCCCCACCACGACGACCGGGTCGCCCGGAGCGTGTCCGCCGCGCTTCACCGTATGCAGTGCGATCGCGGCGGGGTCGAGCATCGCTGCCTCCTCGTCCGAGAGCGCGTCCGGCACCTCGAACACGCTCTTGATCGAGTGCACGACGTACTCGGCGTAAGCGCCCTGCGTGTAGTGGCCGTACTGGCGGTGCACGCGCTCGTCGCCAAAGCGCTCGCAGAGGTTGTAGCGCCCCTCGACGCACTTGCGGCAGAAGCCGCAACCGGCGTGGGAGGTGCCTGCGACCCGGGTCCCAACCGCCCACTCGAAGTCGGCCGCCCCCGGCCCGAGCGCCACCACCTCGCCGCACCATTCGTGGCCGGGGATGAACGGGAACGACTTGGGCCAGAAGCCGGGGTAGTGGCCCTGGATGATGTGCGGGTCGGTCCCGCAGATCGCGACCGCCCGCACGCGGCAGAGCACCTCGTGGCGGCCTGGCTCCGGCCGCGGCACGTCCTGCACGGAGAACACGTCGGGCTCCTGAACCACGAGCGCGCGCATCACGTCACCGCCACGGGATCGAGCATCGATCCGGTCGCGCCGCGGATCGCCAGCGGCAGGGCCACGAACAGGAACTCGCGCACGCCGGCGCGCGCGAGGGCCTCGAGGTCCAGGCTCTCCAGGATGTAGATGCCCTCCTCGATCAGCAGCAGCGTGTGGACCGGCTGGGGATTCGCCGGCTCGCCGCGTTCGGGCGCCGGCTGGACCTCGTAGGTCTCGGTATCCGAGCCCGTGGCGATCACGCCTCGCGCGGCCAGCAGCTGCGCCGCCGATAGGTCCGGGCCGGCGCCGCGATGAGCCGCCAGGCGGTCGGGGTCCGGCCAGTGGGCCAGGTAGCCGGTGCGCACCAGTGCGACGTCGCCCGCGGCGGCGGCGACGCCTTGCTCGCTCTCGATCGCCTCCAGCTCGGCGGCGGTGATCGCCTCGCCGGCGCCGAGCGACTCCACGCCGCGGAAGCCGGGTACGTCGTAAAGCACGCCGCGCCGCCACAGCGGGGGGATCTCCGTGGCGTCCCCCTTGAGCGGGCCGAAGTCTCCGAGGTCGGTGCGAGCGGACCCGCCGTGCCAGCGGTCATCGGGGCCGACGGTCATGTGGGCGTGCGCGTCGATGTGAGCGCCGGTATGGGTGGTGCCCATCACCACCTCGCTCATGTAGCCAAGACCGGCCTCGTTGGGTGGTCCCCAGGGCTCGTCCCCGGTGGCGCGGATGCCCTGCGGCGTACGGTAGGCGATCACCTCGAAGGTCGGGTGGCCCGGGAACAGCGGCATCTTCGGGAAGCGATCACGCGCGAGGCGGAACATGCGACCCGTGCGCACCAGTCCGGCGAGGTCGCGCACCCTGGCGGGTTCATTGGCGGCCCGCAGCCGCGAAAGCGACGGCGCGAGCAGCGCGTCGGCAAGCTCACGCGCTCGCGGCAGGTTGGGGCTGATCCGCTTCAGGCAGTGGCGCAGCTTGCCCTCCGCGCGCTCCGGTGGCGCCTTGCCGGTCTCCACCCAGCCGACGAGCAGCGGCACCATCGTCTCCAGGAACGACAGCGCGTCGGCGGCCTGGACCAGATCCGCCTCCGGCCAGCCGCCGTCCTCGTGCGCACGTACGAGCGCCTCGACCTCACGAGTCAGCCCTTCCTCGGCGCCTCGCTCGCCCAGCCCCGTGGCCACGATGTCGGCGCAGCGGTCCTGGTGCCAGCGGTTGTACGCGGGGTTGTCCCAGTCGCGGGCGGACTCCCAGGGGGAGCCGGGATCGGGATACGCCCGCTCGATGTCGTGCGTGACCGCCGCGATGCGCGTGGCCTCCGAGGCGCCGGGCTCGAGCTTCAGCAGCCAGTCGACCGTTCGCTCGAGGTGGCGGGCGTGCGGATGGACCTCCGTGATCCACGCATGCGCGCGCTCCAGCACGCTCGTGCCATCTCTTTGCCCGAGAGCCTCCCCGTCGCCGTCCGGTGTCGCGCCGGCCCGATCGGTCATCTCGTCGTCACCGGCCGCGCCTGAAGCACATAGAGCTTCCCTTCCTCGATCGCCCACTCGATGTCCTGCGGGCACCCCAGCCGCCGCTCGAGGTCGTCGCCGATGCGGGCGAGCTCGCGGAGCCTCCTGTCTCCCAGCTTGGGCGCACTGCCCTCCGCCGGCGCCAGCCGATGCTGCCGGGTACCGCCGTCCGGGGCGGCGACGATCGCGAACGGCTGCGTCGCGACCCGCGCGCGCTTGACGGTGCCGTCGCGCTTGATCACGTAGTGATCCGGCGTGACCTGCCCGGAGACCGCCGCCTCGCCGAGCCCCAGCACCGCCTCGACCACCATCCGGTCGCGCCGCCGCTGGACCGGGTGGCAGGTGAACAGCACGCCGGCCACGTCCGCCTGCACCATCCGCTGCACGACGACGGCCATCCCCAGGTCGTCGAGCGAGCCCCGACGTTCGCGGTAGAACAGCGCGCGCTTGGAGAAGAAGGAGGCCCAGCAGTCGCGCACGCGGGCGCGCACGGCGTCCGCGCCTCGGACGTGCAGGAACGTCTCCTGCTGGCCGGCATAGGAGGCCGTCTCGGAGTCCTCGGCGCAGGCGCTCGAGCGCACGGCGACGGGCACCGCGTCCCCGAGTGCCTCGTAGGCGGCGCCGATCTCCGGCGGCGGGTCGGCCCGGGCCACGGCGGCCTGGGCTTGGGCCGCGTCGGGCAGCGCGGCGCGCAGGGCGGCGCCGCCGTCGGGCAACGAGGCGACGAGGCGATCGGCGGGGACGACGAACCCCGGCGGCACGGGCAGGCCGAGGGCGCTCAGGCGGGCGAGCGAGGCGCCCTTGCCGCCGGCACGGGCGACCTGCGCGCAGTCGGGGTCTCCGAAGGCGAGAACGGCCCGGGCTCCGGACGCCTTCGCCGGCGCCGTCGCCTCGCGTGGAGCAGGCCCTGCCATCACGGCTCCGCTTCCTCCACGGTCGCCACCGCGCGCACCGGCGCAGCGGTGGTCCCGACCCACTTGACCGGCAGCACGTGCAGCTGGAAGCCGTGCGGGCGGCCTATCTGCTCGAGGTTCATCAGGTTCTCCAGGTGCCAGTACTCCTCGTCCCACATCACCCGGTGGGCCTCCCAGAACAGCTTCCTCTCGAACATCGCCCACACCGGCGGGTCGAACGTGATCGCGTCGCACCCCATCATCCGCACGCCGCGCTCAATCAGCCAGCGGGTGGCCTCGGCGCTCATGCCGGGATGGTCCGTGCGGTAGCGCTCCTCGGTGTTGTAGGCGCCGGCGCCGGTATGGATGAGGACGATGTCACGCTCCTTCAGCGCGTAACCGATGCGCTCGAGCTCTGCCTCGACCTCCGCGGCGGAGATCACGTGCCCGCTCTCCCGGTCGGTGAAGTCGAGCAGCACGCCGTCGGACATGCAGTACTCGAGCGGGATCGTGTCGACGCCGCCCGCGTCCGGCACGATGTGGCGGCGGGAGTCGCAGTGCGTGCCGATGTGGTCGTTGACGACAACGAGGTTGCTGGCCGTGAGCGAGGTCACGCCGTACGCGGCCGCACCGATCCGGTCGGCGAACTCCTCATGGCTCTCGTACACGCACAGCGCGGGCGGGGGGACCCGGGGGAAGGTCAGCATGTCCGCGTGCACCGGCATCGAGAGGTCGACGATCCGCCTCATCCGGGATCGCCTTCGGTCATGGGGCGCAGCAGCTCGGCGGCCTCCATCAGGTGGTCGTGCATTGCGGCCGCCGCAGCATCGGGGTCGCGGGCGCGCAGCGCGTCGAGGATCGGGATATGCCGCTCAGACAGGGCGAGCAGGTCGAGGCCCGGCTGCGAGACCGAGATGTAGGTGCGCGAGAAGGGCTCGAGCAGCGACCACTGGCGCTCCAGCGTGGCGTTGTCGGCGGCGTGCACGATCATCGCGTGGAAGGAAGCGTTGGCCTGGGATTGGTCGTGCGCGTCCTCGCGGCGGGCTGCATCGCGCATGGCCTCCAGCAGCTCTCCCAGGCGCAGGAGCTCCGACTCCGAGATCCGCTCGGCCGCGAGGCGTGCGGCGAGGGCCTCCAGGGCGGCGCGCACTGGGAACGCCTCCAGCAGCTCATTGGCGGAGAACGCGCGCACCGAGCAGCCGCGGAATGGCTCGTGGACGATGCAGCCGAGCTGCTCGAGGTCGCGCAGCGCCTCGCGAACGGGGGCCTGGGAGACCCCGAGCTCCTGCGCGATCCGCGTCTCCACCAGCCGCGCGCCAGGCGGATAGGCGCCGGAGACGATCCGCTGCAGCATCACGTCCTTGATCTGCTCGCGCAGGTTGGAGCGGAGGACGGGTGCCTCGGTTACCGCCATCCGGTGAGGCCTCCATCAAGTTTCTGCGCTCGAGTCTGATCGATCATCGATGAAGATACTCCAGCTCCCACCTCATGGCAGGGTCTCGTAGAACTCCCGCTCGCGCGATGCGAGGTTGGGGATCGCCTCGCCCTTGACCAGGCGCGTGAAGTGCTCGGAGGCCATGTGCGCCTCGTAACCCGCCTCGTCCTCGTACTGCTCGTAGAGGAAGAACAGCCGCGGGTCCTCTGGCGATCGATGGGCCTGGTAGAAGCGGTTCGCCGGCTCGGCCCGAGAAGGCTCGGTCATCTCCGCGCAGATGCGCCCGATCCGGTCCTCCTCGCCCGGGTTGGCGGTCCACTTCGCGGTCACCACGTAGGTCATCTCAACTGGCTCCCTTCTCTCCGATGCGATTGCGCAGCACGCCAATCCCCTCGACCTCGAGCTCCACCACGTCGCCGGGCGCCAACCGCCGATCTAGCTCGAGGCCCGAGCCGCCCGCAGCGGTCCCGGATCCGAGCACCTCGCCCGGGTGCAGGGTCTGCGAGCGGGACGCGTAGGAGATCATGTCCGCGAACGTGTGGTGCATGTTTGCGGAGGTGTCCTCGCCCCACAGCTCCCCGTTCACGCGCACGCGCATGGTGAGGGCGGCGGCGTCCAGCTGGTCAGCCGTGACCAGGCACGGACCGAGGACGTTGGAGCCATCCCAGTCCTTCGCCTTGCCGGGACCCATGCCGACCGGTAGCTCGCGCGCCTGGACGTCGCGCGCGGACACGTCGTTCCAGATCGTGTACCCGAAGATGCAGCGCTCCGCTTCGTCCGCCGGCACGTCGCATGCCTCGCGGCCGATCACCGCCGCCAGCTCGAGCTCGTGGTCGAGGTGGTCCGTCCAGGCAGGCCAGGGGATCACGTCGTCGGGACCGATCACCGTGTCAGGCATCCCCTTGTAGTAGGCGGGCACCTCGTACCACTCCTGCGGGATCGGCCGCCCGAGGCGGGAGAGCGCGGCCTTCAGATGCCCCTCGAACGCCAGGAAGTCGCGCAGGGAGCGCGGCCGCAGCGGAGCCAGGACCCGCGCGCCGTCGACGGCGCGCAGGTGCTCGCCGGCCCGCCCTCCGGCGGCGATGAAGGTCACCATGTCGCCGTCGAAGCCGAGGTCAACGACCCGCTCGTCCTCCAGCCGGCCCACCCGAGGACCAGCGCCTTCGTCGTAGGTCACGAGCCGCATCGACGCACCGCGTCCGCGATCTTCAGGTAGCAGCCGCAGCGGCACAGGTTGCCGCCCAACGCCCGCGCGATCGCCTCGTCGTTCGGGTCGGGGTCCTCAGCCAGCAGCGCCTTCACGGTGAGCACGAAGCCGGGCGTGCACCAGCCGCACTGGAAAGCGTGCGCCTCGCTGAACGCCCGCGCGACCGGATCGGATTCCTCGAGCCCCTCGACGGTCGTGACCTCCCGCCCCGCGGCTTGGGCGGCGAGCGTCAGACAGGCCGAGACGGCCTCGCCATCGAGCAGCACAGTGCAGGCGCCGCACACCCCGATGCCGCAGGTGGCGCGCACGGACAGCAGCCCCTCGCGGCGTAGCGCCTCGAGCAGCATCTCGTCCGTGCGTGCCTCGAGCGCCGCGGCGCGGCCATTCAGCAGCAGCTCGACCCTCACGCCCCCGCCTCCGCACTCCGCGAACCGGCCGCACGTGAATCGATCGCGTCGAGCACCCGCTCCGCGGTGATCGGCAGCTCGGTCACATGCACGTCGAGCGAGGCCAGCGCGTTGCCGATCGCCGCCGGCACCGGCGGCAAGGCGGTTTCCCCGAGTCCGTGGACCTCGGCGCCATCGCGCTCGATCAGCTCGTGGGTGAGCCGTGGCACGTCGCCCGCGGCGGGCAGGTTGTATTCGGACAGGTTGGCGTTGGTGACCTGGCCGTCGGCGAAGTCGATCGCCTCGAACAGCGCGGTGCCGAGGCCCATCAGCATGGAGCCCTCGTTCTGCAGCTCGGCCCCCGGGCGGTTGACCACGCGGCCGGCGTAGGTGGCGGCGTGTATGTGCTTCACGGTCACGCGGCCGGTCTCCTCGTCCACCGCCACCCGCGCGGCCGCGGCGCCCTGGTGCCAGTGAGTGGAGGCGATCCCTTGGCCGGTGTCGGGGTCGAGCCCGCCCTCGTTGCGGATCTCGCCGAAGCCGCGCTCGCCGCCGCTCGCGTGCAGGTCGCGCACCGCCTCGCCCAGCGCTCGGCCCATCATGTATGTGGAACGACTGGAGGTCGTCCGGGTGTCGAACGGCGACGTGTCGGTGTCGGGGTCTGGGACCACGACCTGGCCCGGCTCGCAGGCAAGCAGCCGCGCGCCCATCAGCTGCAGTGACCGCCGCACGCCCTGTCCCATCTCGCATGAGGCGCTGCGAACTATGTAGCCGACCGGCGTGCGCTCGACGGCGATCGCGGCGCGGCTCGGCGTCTGCATTCCCTTGAGCAGCACGCACAGCCCCTTGCCGCGCGGATCGGCCTCGTAGTCCACGGCGTCGGCGGCCGCCTGCAGGCACTCCTCGAAGTGCACGTCGCGCACCACCTCGCCGGTGGCGAACTCATCGCCGTCGCGCAGGAGGTTCATTCGCCGCAGCTCCAGCGGGCTCATCTCCAGCTCGCGTGCCAGCAGGTCCATCGTCCGCTCGGATGCCCACACGGACTGCATCGCCCCATAGCCGCGGAAGGCGCCGTTGGGGGGCAGGTTCGTGTAGATCGCGAGCGAGTCCACGCGCACGTGCGGGATCCGGTACGGGCCCACACCGGCGTACCCCATCTTCGTCGCCACCCCGGGCCCGCAGTCCGCGTAGGCGCCCGTGTCCACCCAGCAGTCGACCTCCTTCGCCGCCAGCGTGCCGTCGCGCCGCGCGCCGATCCGCACCCGTACCACCGCCGGGTGGCGGTTGAGCGTGACGAACTCCTCGGCGCGGTCGAGCACCGCCTTCACCGGCCGCTCGGCCTTGCGCGCCAGGCACGCCGCGAGCGCCTCCAGCCGCACGAACGTCTTCGCCCCGAAGGAGCCACCCATGGGCGGGGCGATCACGCGGATGTCCTCCTCCGGCATGGAGAACAGCCCCGCCAGGTCGGCGCGCGTGTTGAACGGCGTCTGCGTCGTCGTCCATAGAGTCAGGCTGTCCTCGTCCCACTCGGCCAGTGTCGCGTGCGGCTCCATCGCCGCGTGGGCGGCGCTCGCCGTCCGGAACACCTCCTCCACCACGACGTCGGCGCCGGCGAAGCCCGCCGCCACGTCCCCGTGGCGAATGCGGAAGCGGTGGCAGGCATTGGAGCCGGCGATTGGCCGCACGTCGATCGAGACCGCATCCTGGGCGGAGGCACCCGGCGCCTCATGGAGAAGGGGCGCCCCGGGCGCCAGGGCCTCCAGGGGGTCGAAGACCGCGGGCAGCTCCTCGTAGGCGACCTCGACGAGCGTGGCGCCCTCGCGCGCAGCCGCCGGGGTGGGCGCCGCCACCGCCGCCACCACGTCGCCCGCGTGCCGAGCTCGGTCGGCCAGCACGCGCTGATCCTTGATCTGGCAGCCGTAATGGCCGAGCCCCGCGACATCGTCGGGGCCCAGCACGACGCAGTCGGACGGCACGGCCGACGCGTCCACCGACAGCACGCGCGCGTGCGGATAGGGCGAGCGCACGAATGCGGCGTGCAGCATGCCGGGCCGCTCGATGTCGTGCGCGTAGCGGACCGCGCCGCTGACTCGCGGGTCCATCAGTTTCGTCATGACACCTGCTCCACGGCCCGGCGAACCTCGGCAGCGATCACCCGCCGGCGGTAGGCGGCCGAGCCGCGGGCATCGTCGATTGGCTCGATCCGCTCCGCGTAGCGCGCGGCGACCTCGGTGGCGTCGCCGTCGCAAAGGTCGGGGAAGTCCTGTGGGATCCCCGCCACCGCCCCGACCACCACGCGCAGGCCCTCGCGTCCCCGCACGGCCGCCACCGACACGCACGGCCGGTCCTCGCTGGAGCGCGACCTGAACTTGCGGTAGACGGCCCTCGGCGGTTGCGGCGGCACGCGCACCTCGACGAGCAGCTCGTCCGGCTCGATGCAGGTCTCGTAATAGCCGAGGATCAATTCGCCCACGCGGACCGCGCGCCGGCCGCGCCGCGAGCGCAGCACCGCGCGCGCGTCCAGCGCGGCGAGCACAGCAGGTGGGTCGGAGGCGTAGTCCGCGTCGGCCAGCACGCCGCCGACCGTGGCCTGGTTGCGAACCCGCGGGCTCGCCACCAGCGAGAACGCGCGCGCGAGCACCGGCCAGCCCTCGCCCACCGCCGCCGCGCGCTCGACGGCCCGGTGCGTGGCCATGGCGCCGACCCGCAGCTCGCCACCCGTGACCTCGATGCCGCGCAGCTCGCTAACGGCGCCCAGCGAGAGGAGTGCCGAGGGCGCGAGGAAGCCCTGGTTCATGAGAATGCCGAGGAACGTCCCCCCTGCCAGCACCGTGGCGTCGTCGCCGTGCTCGGCGCGCAGCGCCAACGCCTCCTCGAGGGAGGACGGGGACATCCACTCCGGTTCGCTCACGCGAGAATCTCGACCACTCCGATGGTGCCGTTCACCCGGATCCGGTCGCCGGTCTTGATGCGCTCGCCGGCGTTCGTGGTTCCCACAACCGCCGGGATCCCGAACTCGCGGGCCACCACCGCGGGGTGCGAGACCGCGCCGCCGGCCTCGGTGACCAGCCCGGTGATCTTCGTGAACAGGACTACCCAGGCAGGGTTGGTCATCCGACAGACGAGGATCTCGCCGTCGAGAACCTGATCGAACTCGTCCAGGGAGGCGACGAAGCGCGCGGATCCCTCGACCACGCCGGGAGAGGCGGCCAGGCCGCGAACCTCCCCGGTGGTCGCCGGCTCGCCGGCGTAGAACTTCTCCGGGAAGCCCCAGAGAGCGTTGTAGGGGAACTCGAGCGCGGTCTTCGTGGCGGTGCCGACCCACGAGGGTGGACGCCGCTCGGCGGCCGCCTCGCGGGCGTCGCGGCGGTCGGACACCAGCTCTGGCGCATCGAAGGCGGCCTGGTCGGCCATCAGGCGGCGCAGCTCGTTGTAGCGGAGATACATCACGTCCTCCGGGTCGTCGAGCACACCCGCCTCGACGAGCTTGTCGCCGATCGCGATCAGCACGACCCGCAGGCGCGCGTTGGTTCCCTGGTCGACGTAGAAGTGGTGGTCGGGGGTGAGCGAGTTCATGCCCAGCGAGAGTTCCAACGCCGTCCGTAGGCGCTCGGCGGCATCGCCCTCGACGCCCTCCATCACCTCGCGCTTGGCCGCCTCGAGGTCGTCGCGCACGGAGGCGATGTTCGAGGGGTAGTCGTAGTCGGTGGCCAGGTAGCCGCGGACTGCCTCCAGGATCGGCGCCGGGTCCTCGCGCCAGGTCTTGAACGCGAACTCGTGCGACCAGATCGACTTGTAGCCGAAGGCCTTCTGATGCCGGACGATGCGCTCTTCGATCAGCCTCCGGCCGCGCTCGGAATCCTCCAGGGCGCGGCCCACGTCCTCGGCCGTCTGGCCCTCGAACGCCGCCGCAAGCTCACCGTCTCCCTTGATCTCCTCCTTGATCTTCCAGAGGTCCTCGATCGAGTCCCAGTTGCGGTCTTCGAGGCTCGACTGCAGGCGGCCCATCAGCCCGGGGTCCTCCTCGCCACGGACCTCCGCGATCACCGCGTTGAGATCCTGCGTGGAGGCGAACTGGGCGAAGTTGAGCATCCAGTGGATCTTCCAGTGACGGTCGTGGACGTCGATCGCGTCCTCGAGGTAAACGGCCAGCTCGCGCATGGTCGCGCCGTCGTAGTCGATCCCGTCGAGGTAGGCGAAGTTTCGTTCGATCTCGGGACGCAGGCGCTCCCGCCACCAGGCGAGGAAGTTGCCGGCGTACTCCGGCAGCACCCAGCCCAGGTAGGTGCCGATCTGGGCCGCATGCTCGGGGTCGCGCGGCACGCGCGGGACGTAGCGGGACTGGTATTCGGTCGCCTCGGAATGCAGGTCGGACTCACACGGCACGGCGGCGGTGTAGACGTAGCCGTTGATCTCCTTGGCGATCCAGTCGCAGGCGAACGGCGTGCCGAAGCGACGGAACATGTGGTCGCAGGTCAGCCACCATCCACCGATGTCGAAGAACATCGGCGACACCGGGTTCGGGATGTGGAGATCGTCGTAGATCCAGAAGAGATCCCGCTCACCCTCCCGCCACTCGATCGGGAACTCGTCGGACCCGTGAAACGTCCCCAGGACCTCCTCGGTAACAGCCATCTCTCCTCCTCGGTCGGCTCCGTCGAGGACCATAAATAATCGATGATCCGGGCGCAACCATTCCGTCTGGCGAGGCGATCGGCGTTACCGTCGAGTGGTGGAGCGCCCGATAACGTGCATCCGTGAGTCCCCGTCGCCTCGCTGAGATCGCCATTGGTCGGCCGGGCGCGTCCTCGCCGTCTGGGGCGTCGTTGTCTCGTTTCGGGCCGAGTACAAAGGAGGGGGAGAAGGAGCGCCTCAGGGCGCTGGTTGAGCGCTGATGGGCACTATTGGGCACCGAGCCTGATTCTGGCCGGACCGACCCGATGATCGGCGTGGGACAGCCCGGACTACGTCGGGAAAGTCGCCACAAGCGCCCGCAACGCCTACAAGATCTCAGGTTGCAGGTCCCGCCGGGAGGACGGTAGCGTGAGCGGTGCATCTGTCGGCCGGGCGCCGAACGGCTGATGAGGTGGGTTCTTTTC
>OBLS010000553.1_pt1 | contig 13790 bp, 12 predicted proteins | sample 1519901 | NCBI WGS metagenome assembly OBLS01 (sample SAMEA3113585, study PRJEB22503) | soil metagenome | reverse complement strand
ATTCTCTTATTGCCTTTCCTCGAAAAGAAGAAACGCCAAATCTAGGTTCGTGTGAAATTCCATTTTCATCAGTAATCTATATGGCGCCCACAAGGCGATGTGATTTACCACTGTCTGTTTTATCATACCGGTTCCAATTCCTATACATTCATAGGAAAATGCGCGCCAGAAATCCCTTTTCGTCTTGAGATCCTAAGTTCAAGATGTTAAGGCGACTATGCCATCTATGATCTCTTCAATGGACCTAAATTTACCATTCTTAAGTATTGATCGTGCTTATGACTTACACTTGACATCTCCTTGCATTCTCTATCAAGATTGGTGCCCTCTGGTATTAAATACCATACAATGGCAAGGCATAAATAGTGCTTTACCTAATATGCTAATATGTCCAAAAGAGAACAAGAAGTCAATACATCTCCTTCACAAATACAAAAAGAACAGCAAGAAACTGTGAATAGAGCATTAGATCAAGCAAGAGATAATATCAAAAAGACTGTCAACGAGGCAAGAAAAGACGTGTCGATGTACTCTGAGCAGTTTACGAATTTACAAGAAAGAGCGATTGAAACTACAAGGAATATTGCTGAAACTTACATTGAATCACAAAGAGAAATCTTCAACTCATTTAATCAATCAGTATGGACCCCATATGTAGAACAAGTTGCGAACAGGGCAACAGCATTTCATGGTGCGTTTTCCTCACCTGGAGCCGAAGCATATGCTAATACAGTAGGTAGTATGGTTGATAATTTTGTAACAGCAACACGAATGATGAACAAAACAGTATTTGCAAACGCAGGACTAATCAATACATCACTTCAACAGGCAAGTGATAATGCCCGGGAATATTCCAGAATTGGAATAAATGCTGCCAAGAATATTCACGAAACGGCAAATGAAATATCCAAAATAGGAATGTGTGTTATAGAGCAGACATCAGCAACACGGAGAAGCTAATAATCAAGCAAACCCTTTTTTCTTCTTTTTAATGTCAAAAATACCTAATCGATCATCTGTAGATTTATAGTCTAACTGTATACGCTGTTTAAATCAGTCAATTGTAATTCCTTTATACATTCCCCTTTACCACATTCGAATCTGAAGGAAGTATCAGCTCTCTTGTTTGATGCTTGGTTTCATCCTTATCTTTATCATCGGAGTCGTTAGCGTTGCATTTTTGACCCTGTGGAACTAGAGAAGATGATGACGTCTCCGTCTCACGCGCTTGGAAGCACAGACTATTCCCTGGATTTTTGTGTGTTGTTTGGCGTTCTTTTCCCTGTCTGTGTTCTTTCCTTAAAGCTGTGGCTCTTGGTTCAATTTCGTCTTTCTCACGTAACATTACCGAGACTTTCCTTATCCGGCCTGTAGCCTTCTCATTTTTCTCCTCGTACTTTATGTCCTTTGATTTTTTGAAAATCTTGGGATTTTTCTCGTTTTTATCCAATTTTTGTGCTTCTATTCTTACTGAAGCTATGCTAATGACAAAGTCCTGGTTGCAATGCGATGAGAAATACTTCGGTTGATTGACGTCAGAGAAGTTAGTCTTCCATTTCAAAGGAGATCCACACTTGTTGCATTGTAGCTCAGTAAGTGCATAATGTAGATCCGAGATTGTGTCACTTTGTTCTATTCTAGTCATATAAGAGCTTAGGCCTCATGTTACAACAATCACATAATAACTATGCGAACTTGTGTCTTTTGACAGAACAATCAAATCTGCTGTACAATTTTCTGTCAAGATGACTCAACATTGTTAAATTTCTGACGATATATAAGAACATGTTGGATTTTCCCTGTGTCATAGTCATAGCCCATGGGAGCAAGATTGGGCCGAGAACAATGAGAACAAAGCTAAATAACAATAATACTCACAATGCCGAGACGCACATGGAAGGAAAAAGTGGAGGAAAATTACATTGCTTTGCCTCTTTAAAGCCAGCGCTAGTACGCCAAACCTTTCAGGAGGCATGAAACAAAAGAGAGCCGGGAAAAGAATAGAAGGCTTAGAGAAGAGACCGCGTCAGAAGAATGTTTAGACGTAACTATTGACACAATGCCAATAATTATATTGAATGATGTCCGTAGACCTAATAATGAATCAAAACGAACGATCCACTGCTACAGTATTGTCCGCTATCGTTATATCCTCATTGCTTGCAACAGCCTTCCTCTTTGTTGGGACTATGAATTTTTCCCAGAAGGCAATAGGACAAGCCGAAGAAACCTTTGGAGAAAACGCCACTTTTGCAGAAGAAGTCGGGAGCCCGGCTGCTAATCAAACAACACCAGCTGCTAATCAAACAACACCAGCTGCTAATCAAACAACACCAACACCAACACCAACTGCTAATCAAACAGCGGCAGCACCATCCACAGCGGCTAACGTAACAACTAATCTGACAAGCGAAGACCTTGAACCAGTGCGTGACAGTTTGAATACCGTTCGCGAAGGGCTACAAGATAATGATACCCAGGCAGCCCTTGAGGCAATTAATGATGCTGATGGAACTCTCTTTGCTCTTGTAACAGAGGAAGGTAGTCAAGGTGGACTCGCCGAACAACTAAAGACACTTCAAGGTAACTTGGACACAGCTAGAGAGTCTTTGCACAATAACGATAATGCAAAGGCTCTTGAAGATCTGAACACTGCAGATTCTCAGGTACTGGTTATAACTCAGGCGTTGCCAGAAGATGAACAAGCAGACGAACCCGAAGAAGAAGAACCTGAAGAAGGCGAAGAAGAACCTGAAGAAGAATAACAACAAGGTAAGTTAGCAAAAACAGCAAATAGAGAAACTCCGGGATCGCTTGCCAATTGGCAAACTATTCCCTTACCTATTTTTTCTTTTTTCCTTCATTTTAGGCTTCAGAACCCAGGAATTGTGGCATCATCAAAAAAACTTTTATAATGATTGATCATGAAAAATTCATACCACTCTCGCGTGTGAATCGAAAATTGAAGCTAAGATATTCCATTACCCTTTCTTCTTTTGCTCACCTCGAACCCGTAGAAAGGACGTTGGAAAGACTCCAGAGTCAGGGCTACGATGCTGTTGAGATGTTTGGAGAACCAAAAAAGATGGAAATGAAAAAATTAAGAGATATATTAGATTCATTCAGCCTCCCTGTATGTGGAGTTACAGGGATGTGGGGGTCTGTAAGCGAAGATGGTTGGAAGAGAAAGATTCTGAGTGCTGACAGGAGCATTACAAAGCATTCTGAGGAATACGTAATGGAATGCATCAAGATGTGTCAGTTTGTAGGAGGGAATGAAATGAACATCTGTCTTTTTGCAGATAACGAGATGGTTTCATTTGATAGGAATCATAGAGCCTTGTCAGAGGACAGAAAAGGAGTAGTCACACAAAAGGCCATTCCCCTATTGGCCAAGCTGTCCAGGTTCGCAGAAGACCATGGAGTTCATATGTTATTAGAACCCCTGAATAGGTACAGCACGCCTTTTTGTTGCACTGCAAAAGATGCACTCGGCATTGCATCAAAGGTAAACCAGGATAACTTCGGAATCTTGTTGGATACTTTTCATATGAACATAGAGGAAGATTCTTTTGAGGACGCAATTTTGAAATCACGAAACCTGTTACGACACATGCATTTTGCAGATAATAATAGAAAGATGCCAGGATATGCTCATACCAATTTCCTATCCATTATGCGATCTCTCTCAGGTATTGGCTATAATGGATATGCAAGCTTTGAGCCTATTTTATTCGACAAAAATTATGAAACCTTTACCAGAAAAGGATTGGAGCATATCAGGTCAATAGAAAAGTCTCTATCTTCTACCTCTTTGTCGCCTTCTTCTTTCTCAAATCCTGCAGTGGTAAACTGATTTATGCTTATTCCAGCATTCCTTTACTCACTTTTACCCACCTTCTTCATTATCCTTTCCGACCATAATTTTTGACAGTGTTGGTACTTCGCAGTCTAAACATCAATTAACTATAGTTTCTTTTATTTTCTGGGAGAGCTTTTCAAGCTCAATGGGTTTTTTTACGACATCAACAATGAGCCTATTTTGCATTAACTCACTTATAATCTGGTTGTCAAGTTCAAATGCAGTAATCAGCAGTATTTTTATGTCACCTATCTCTTTTATCTTGCGGGCCACGACATCGCCTGAGATATCGCCTAGCTTGTAGTCCAACAGCAGGAGGTCGATCTCTTCGTTTTTGTTCTTACAATCCAATATCGTGTCGACACAAGACTTGCCTGAGTCTACTGTTAGTACGTTATATTGAGATTCAAGGTGAATGCGAAACATTAAAAGAAGATCTGTTTCATCGTCACAGACCAATATTGTCTTTCGTACGGAGTGTCGAATGTCTTCTCCACGATCTTGTGTGCCCATCATCAATCTTCAACCAGCAGCTGAGATCCTGGGATGATATCAATTTGTATATTTGAGTTTCTGATTCTCATTGTTATCGGTAGTTTGCTTTTGAGTAAGAGTATGCGTGTTGATACTTATCCTTTGCGCTAAATATAATATCTTCACTTATACACTAAATGGTAGAGCTCCTGAGAGTAGGCCTCTTTAAACTGATGTTTTTTGAGGTAAGTATTAGGTTCTTGAAATCCAAGCTCGTCAACCATCCTGGATACCGCTACCTGGGTTTGTGGTGCCATCAGGATCTAGGCTAGGTAACCTCGAAGCCATCGAAGGGAGTCAGTTTCTAGTATGCACTTTTACCCAAGTTTTGCTCTATGACTAAATTAGCCACGGATTGCAGGTCGCTCTCGGCACTCGTCCAGTTGCTAGCATATTCTAATGCAAGAGCGGCCCTTTCAAGCCTAAACCTTGGTCTCGAAGTGTCTTCTAAAGGGGCAACAAAACTGGGAGATTGCTTTGCTATAATTCGTCTGTACGGTATCTCTCTCTTTTTCTTTGGCCCCCAATCCTGCTTTGGTTTCTCTAAGTTAGTGCTTTTAAAATAACGGAATAATACCAAGGTGGCTCCAATAAGTAGAACGTGATATAACTATCAGTATCATTGCGAGGGCGATACATCCTTGGTAAGCAAAATGGAGTTATTGTAATAACTATCGGTTTTATCTATCTATAAGCTTCTCGCAAGAAGGATTTCATGATTTCTGGCAGGGCTATCTTCCCAGGCGAGGTACACTTTCTTTGAATCTTCGGATATTGCTATTGACGTGCATTCCGATACGCCTTCATTCTTACTTATATTTTCATTGAACTCTGTAAAGGTTGCTCCCGCGTCCAGGCTTTTTTTAATGTAGATCTCCTCGTTACCGTCCTCCAGAACGCCTTGCCAGGCTATATATACAGCATTGTTATCTGTAGCGACTTCAACATTTAATGTATTTTTTTCCGTAAAAGTTGTGGCAGCAGAAAAAGTAGTGCCATCATCTGAACTCAAAGTATAAAATAGGTTGCCAGCAACCTTTTCGTCCGGATTTCCTCCCCAGACGACGTACACATTATCACCTGTGGCTGCGACTTGGGATTCCCCCACAGAATTCCAATTAGCATTTAGCTTAATTGTGTCATCAAAACCCCTTCCGCTATCAAAGCTCTTAGTAAGAAAAATACCGCTGTCAGCGCTACTATTATTATTGCTATCATTTTCTCGATTGGCATTATCTCCAATTATACCTACATTCCATACCACATAGACATTGTTCTCATAGGCTGCAACCTTTGGATAAGACTTGAATGCATTGTTACTTAGGCTTTTTGCTTCCTCAAAGGTCTCCCCATTGTCTGTACTCGTCGCCAACAATATACTGCTTTCATCACCCGCTTCTGCATTGCCAGTTTCAATATTGTTCCGGTCTGTAGTTGGTAGTAGAGGCGTAACTTGCCATACTACATAAACCTTATTTCCTGCGGCGGCCATCTCTTGGTTGAATGAGTCGGCAGCCGGAACATTACTCAAAGTAACCATCTCACCAAAGGTGTTTCCACCATCAGTACTCTTTCTGAATATTATTTTCTTATTATCTTCCGAAGGGAAAGAGTCAATCGAAGGGGAATTATCAATCCAAGCAACGTAGACATTATTTCCTGAGGTTGCAATTTGAGGATGCTCTGAAAAGCCTGGATTATTGCTCAGGTTTATTTCATCGCCAAACGTTAGACCCCCATCGACACTTTTTTTTATGAGGATCTCGTAGTTTACTAAATTATCGCCATCAGAATAACGGGACGGTGGATCTTCCTGCCAGACGACGAAAACGTTGTTTCCGTGAGTGGCCACCTGAGCATATACAGAGTCCCTTGCATTATTAGTTAAGTTAACTGGCTTGGAAAATCTAACTTGATTAGCCACATTATTTTCATTCGCTTCGGCCTGTGAAAAACTATCTTGATATCCAACAACTGAGACAACACCTAGTATAATTATGACTGCTAGTAATATTGTTCCTGGATTAAATGAAGCAATCATTGAGCTTGGCACCAAAATTTTAAGTTACTGTTTATAGTTCTCATTCTATTTCTCCGTTAATAGAGCGATTCATCCCAATATTTTACTATCGCTAGACGATAAGGATGGTGCCAACAGCTCTGTCCCATGTGCACAAAGGATATGCGTTTACGGGGTAATGGCCATGGTTGATACTCAATAGTCCAGCGGCTACTTAAACGTCTTTGGCACAGCGAAACCCCGAAAAGAGAATCCTATCATGTGGTCTAAAGTAGTTGCGGTAGCTATTTCTTATCTGTTTTGAAGGAGTTGCAAAACAACCGCCCCTTAACACCTTTTGATTAATGGCCCATTTGTCAGTATATTCTTCGAACCTGGATTCATAACCTGGATAAAGCACATATTCAGATGACGTCCATTCCCAAACATCACCTATCATCTGGTGGCAGCCATAGTAGCTCTCTCCCAATGGATAAGAACCCACTTTAGACGGTCCCCATAAGCAGGAGTCCATTGTATTGGCATGGATGGAAGTTGGTTTTTCGTCTCCCCAGGGATACAATGTTTTTCTCTGTAGCTCTTCATTCCAACTTGCCGCTTTTTCCCATTCAGCCTCAGTAGGCAGTCTCTTTTTTGCCCATTTTGCATAGGCGTCTGCTTCATAGTAGCTTACATTTGTCACGGGCTCTTGGGGATCAAGCTTTTTAATACCTCGAAAATCTTTTTTAGTCCAGGCGGAGTCCTCTGCTCGGTATTCCCAATATAAAGGGGCGCTCCAGCTCTTTTCTTGGGCTAAGTCCCAGCCATCTGCTAACCAATGCCTGTAGTTCTCATAACCTCCGTCTTCGATAAATTTCAGGTACTGGCCGTTTGTTACTGGGAATTTGTCTAGCTTAAAAGTATTCAAATGTACTTTGTGTTCCGGTAGTTCATTGTCGTAGCAAAAACCCTTCCCACAAAAACCAAGTTCATAAAGTCCTCCTGGTACAATAATTACATCAGAATAATAAATATCGTTTCGACTATGGTCTGCATCCGGTACAGCGTCCTCCAGCACGTTAGCCGTCGCTCGGCGACGTTTACCATGCCTCCCCTTTTTGCTCTTTATCTCAACTCCATCAATATACGAAAGGGATTTTTTGATAATAGGTCTGTAATTATCGTCCGGATCTGCAAACCGCTGGAAGTAGCGTTGAAAATCATAAACCATGAGTTCTTGATGCTGCATTTCATGTTGTATTCCTAGTGTGATATGGTAGACTATGTCTTCATATTTGGATTCATCGTGTCGGCTATTGCTTTGTCCAATATCGCTGAGAAGGGCTATAACTTCCTTTTCAATTATTGTCCGGTATTTGAGAGTATCTTGGACAGTTGGCCTGGGAAATTTTCCTCTTTCAGACTTTGGTAATATCTCGCCAAACTTTTGATAATATGAATTTAAATAGCTGAGATTAATTTGTCCTGCGTTTGACCTCGTTATATTCTTGTCCCTATTGTATTTATTCAAGATTTGATGAAAAAACCATGTAACGTGGGCAATATGCCAGTTTGGAGGACTGCCAAAATCATCTGATTGTATCACTGCGTCTTCAGTCTTGAGGGGCTTGAAGAGATTCGTTGTGTTTTTCCTAACTTCACCAAATTCTTGTATTGTCTTCTCGAGCTCCCTTGGCTGAACTAATCTGGACAATGACATGGAAATGATCTAACTTCAATATAAAATATCTTCCCACTCCGCAAGCAATTCCTTTCATTTCTTTAGTAATGTATCCAGGAAAGCGAGCAATATTTCGCACTCCAGCTAATCTGGCTAGTAATACTAAAAGAGTTTAATACATACGAAGTTGTCCTATTGGTGCTATGCCTACAGCATACGTGTTAATTAACTGTGACTTGGGCTCTGAAGAGGAGATAATAAAGCAAGTGAAAAAATTGCCTGAAGTAATTGAAGTGAGTGGAGTATATGGTGTTTATGATATTGTTTTGAAGGTTGGAGGAGATACGATGGATAAGCTAAGGGAGACTATCACCTGGCATATAAGAAGAATTGACAGGGTGAGGTCTACACTTACGATGATAGTAATAGAAGGCCAAGGAAAGAAGGAACAACAGCCTCCAGAATAATGTCTGTAGGAGAATAATCTTATTTTCTGAGTGTTTTCAGCTTTTTAAACTCGACTTGCTATATAGATCTTCTAACTTCTGACAGGGTGTGAGATATGCACGGTTCCGATTCACCTTAGGAAATGAAAAACCAATGATAAAGTCAGGGCCCTGATTCTTGACGATACCCGCAGAAAAAAATTGAGAGAATGTGACTCATCCGTGTTGAACTCGGTCCTGAGCCAGTTAGATATTATTAAAAGTTCTGTAGAGGACAGGGAGAAGAGATAGACCAGGAGATAAGTAAAGACTAGATGCTAAGGAAACCAACGAGGACATAGGCGGTAAAGAGGGAAGCAACGGAGGAGGAGTAGGAGAAGAAGAACGAAAAGATCTAGACGACAAGACGAATGGCTACACCAATAATGATGATGGCGTCTAGATATTCATATGCGTTACTATGTGTTTATTTCATGGATTTTATACTCCTCCAGTATTATTTCCTATCAATTGTTGCTACAATTTCGTGACAGATGACCTGATAATTTTAATAGAAGCTCAAAGCAATTCGAGGATGCTGACGCGACATTGAACGATTTCGGGGTTCAGGATGCTGATACGCTGGTATCGTTACCGATCACTGTAATAATCATGAAAAACTATTGATTGGTAATAGCGAAATTTGACATCAAAAGGTTCTATTTACAATGTGGCCATCATAGGTGCTGGAATTCTAGGTGCCTCAATTGCATACTTTCTGTCATCAGTAACAAACTCTAGAATCATACTTATAGAGCAGGAAAAAGGTGTGGCTCTTCATACCAGTAGCAGAAATACCGGTAAAGTTCACGCACCCTTTTTATACGATCCTATAAAAAAGAAATTCTTTGCAAAGGCTGCCTCTCTTGGGTTTGAAATGTGGAAAGTGTACTGTAAATTAAAATCATTGCCGTTTATCCAAGATGGAGTCATGGAGGTGGCAACCAGCGACAATAATGTTGATAGATTAAATACTTACATGATGTGGGGTGAGGCAAATGGACTGAGGAATGGAGAGGATTTCTGGCTTTTGGATAAAAACCAAGTAAAGGAAATAGAGCCAAATGTCAACTGCACAGCAGCAATATTATGCAAAAAAGATGCTAGCGTAAACTTCGGAGTGATAACACAGCATCTAATAGAAGATTCTTGGGCATTCGGATGCAAGGTATTATTGGGTAATAAGCTAAAAGGGATATTTAGGGGGAACAATGATGAGAATATCGATTTGTCGGTAACAAACGGGGTAGAAGACTATACAATTACGACCCAGTTTCTGATAAATGCAGCTGGGGGAAATGCTGTTGATATTGCGCATTCTTTAGGTATTGCAAAGAAGTATACGGATTTTCATTTCAGAGGTGAATATTGGCAGGCCCCGCCAGAGTATCACAATTTAACAAATAGGAGTATCTATTCTGTTCCTAAATTTCCGGAATATCCGTTTCTAGATCCGCATTGGATAGTTCGGATTGATGGAAGGCGGGAAGTAGGGCCAAATGCAGTTCCTGTTTTTGGTCCCTATGCTTATAACTGGATTACAAACGCAAAAAATTTTATCCCCAAGATTACAGAATCAATAAGAGCGCCTGGTATCCCTAGGGTGTTGTTTGATAAGAAATTTCTTACTTTGTTGGGACATGAGGTTCAAAGTTCGCTTTCAAAAACCGTAATGATTAATAGAGTTAAGGAATTTCTTCCGCAGCTAAGAGCTTCGTCATTTCAGAATAGAGGAACTTCTGGGGTACGGTCGTCTCTTGTCAGTCCCGAGGGAAAGTTTGTTTCAGATACATTGGTGCTTAGGGAATATTCTTCGATAAACATCCTGAATTATAATTCGCCTGGTGCTACTGGTGCTCTACCTATGGGAGCAGCAATAGTATATGATTTGCTTCATAGCGGAATAATAAACAAAAACGAAGATAAAGAAAACCAGTCTGAAAAAAAATCGATTTGGGATGTTCAGGAAATATCAAATGAAATGAAACTTAAAGAACTTAGATGAAATTATACGGATAGTCACCAATACTATAATAATGAAGGCATGCGCTGAGCAAGAACACATCACAAATATGCAACGATAAACAATCCAATAGCAGCTGCCATTGTAATCCCCCATATGACCTTGTTCCAGTCTAATATTTTTTGACCGTCTAATACTCCAAAAGGCATAAGGTTGAACAACGCAATCCAACCATTAAATGATGCGCCAGCTACAAAATATGGACTAAATGAATTAAAACTGAGGAATAGAAATGAATATCCCATCACCAAATTTGTCAGCGGGCCAATCAAGGCGACTCTTCCAAACTTGCTTCTGTCCGACAACCCAATCATCACTGCACCTGGGGCTATGAACTTAAATGGCATCATAGGCAGAGCCGATATTGCCGTTATCACAAGGCCCCACATATAGGCTCGAAACTCGGCCCAGCTTCCATAATACTGCGCTAAAAATTTGTGAGCCAATTCGTGGACCAGAAAAGCACTGACAAATATTGCAAGAAACTGCCAGGAAATGTATCTATAACCGTTTAACGAAAGACCTACTCCCATAACAAGCAGGGTTGCTATAGTGAGGTGGAGCAATTCCGTCTTGGACGATTTTATTCTAAGTGTCCTAGCAGATAGAGTTTTGTAATTACTGTTGCCATCGAGCAACATCTTTTTTCTCTTTGCGTCGTAAATGTTTAGATAGACGCATGAGTGGTTAACAGGATTTCTATGAATACTACAATACGAGTTCTGACAGTAGCTACAGTTGAAAGGAATGCTTTCACTAACTCCACAAATATAGCACTCTACCATCTTTGTTTTCCTTTTCCTTCATTCTATCTTATGGCATTACGAAGATAAATACCGAACTGACCTGTAATAGTTTTCCATTCCTATATCTGTAACATAATCTCTAACCCTTGTAGCAAAAGTCAATATATGCTGTCTACATTACCTGGGATGTTAGACAAATATTGGCTATAGAAGTACCACCTAGACAGTAAATTTAACAACAACAAAAGGAAAGTATAACAATACACTTCTTCCAGTAGTCTCTTGATATTATGGCTGCAGACATATTCTGTCAAGGTCTGACTACTCAAGTGTTACATATCTGTTTGTTTTAGAGGGATATTTTCGCGCCGGGCATATGGGCAATACCTTAAGGAAAAAATATTACTAATTTTCAACTTTTTCCATTATTGCATATATGAAGCAATATTCATGATCCTTTGCCTGCAATGAGTATTTGGTACAGCCTTTTGGACAAGAGCGATACGTTGGCTAATTACCTATCTTGTCAATAAGCGGTAAAATACCCTTCATATCTTGTTGTCATATTACGACTCCGATTCGTGACAAGAGTAGATGATATATCATTTTATAATATTTTTAATTTGTTGTACTGACCTGTCGGATTCTTCTTCAGTGTTAAAAAAGTGAGGAGAAGCTCTCACTGCTTTTTTCCCACCTCCAACATCTCTTTCAGCAAATATTATTTCATTTTCCTCAAGCTTATCTACGACTGTTTTGGAGTCCTTATTACAGGAAAATGAAACAATTGAGGTTCGTAAATTCTCATCTTCAGGACCGTACAACTTTACGTCCGCCACTTTGTCAAGCTCTCTCCAAAGTGTATTAGACACCTTCATATTTTTTCTTCGAACATTATTCATACCTAGGCGCAAAAGGTATCTTACTGAGGCTTCTAAGCCAGCAAGCGCGGGGAAGTTTCGGAAGCCCGTTTGAAATTTAGCTGGTGGCTCAAGATAAGCAAGGGTTTTTTGGTCGGAAGAAAGCGTCGCAGACTCGGAACCAATAGATCGCGGCCTTAGGAGCTCGGCAGCTTTTTTATCGCAATATAAAATTCCAAGACCTAGGGGACCGCATATCCATTTAAATGCTGGAAAGGCCATAAAATCACAGCCAATTTGCTTTACATCAATATCAATTGTACCTACTGTTTGTGCTGCATCAATGCAAAACAACACGTCATTATCTTTTGCTATTCTGCCAACCTCTTTAACAGGCATTATTGCCCCGTTATTGTATAGTGCGTGACTAAGCGTGATAAGCTTAGGTGTCTTTGTCTTGTTATTTCTTGTTACTCCTCCTGCGCCTTTCTTAGTCTCCTGTGCTATTTTTCCTCGAGATAAATTATTCTCTAGCTCCGAAATATCAAAGTACCCGTTACTGTCGATCGGTAAATCAATCAAGCTTACTCCTCTCTCTTTAGACAGCTGCAGCCACGGAAGATAATTAGCATAATGTTCGTGGGTTCTTCCCCTGATAACGACGGAATCACCTTTTCTCCAGTCAATACCGTTGCGAACATAGTTGATTCCTTCTGTAGTACTTTGGGTAAAAATGATTTCTTCGCTCTCACAATTAATAAGGTCTGCTATTCTGTTACGAAGCTCTTTCATAAGTAAAGTAATAAACTCATTTATTGTTTTGGAATCGGGCCCTTCTATCGAATATTTTAGGAAAGCATCTGTTATCGCTTTAATGGTGGAAAGTGGAGTGGGTGCTACTGACCCATTATTCATGTAAATCTTTTTCTTTGTAAGAGGAAAGTCCGCACGGACTAGATCTAAACTTGCCTCAGAGGAATATGTCATTGTACTTACCATCTACAACAATGAAATAAATTCATTTACAAAATCCAGAAGTAATTAATTTTGTGAGAATAGAGAAGTAGTTCCTCTAAACAAACTAACGAATCATCTGGGGAAATGTTGGCTAGGCATAACTTTCTACCGCTCCCGAAAAAAGGTACGATAAATAGATAGGCTTATGAAAGCGCTTCCGAGTATTTATTGACGCCGACTCGAGAGCAGCCAATAAAGCCATAAATTTACATTAACAGTATTGCAATTATTGCCACTACACTAAATGATCAAAGAGGAAATCGAAAACCCTCTATGGGAATGGTAATTCAAAGGGTATTTCGTTATTATTGTCACCCTCGTCCTTATCCTCGTCCTTATCCTCGTCCTTATCCTCGTCCTTATCCTCGTCACCATCACTATCATCTTTATTCCCGTTGTCCTTATCCTCGTCACCATCCTCTTTACCTTGTTCATTCTGCCCTTCTGAGACTGCGCTATTACCATCAGCTTCATTCTCGTCAGTCCTCGATTCATCACGTTGTTCCTCGGTCTGTTGCCTATCTTCTTGTTCCGAGTCCTCTGATTCTTCATTTTGGATAGCAAAGTTTCCAGTAGTCTCATC
>OBLS010000552.1_pt1 | contig 13791 bp, 12 predicted proteins | sample 1519901 | NCBI WGS metagenome assembly OBLS01 (sample SAMEA3113585, study PRJEB22503) | soil metagenome | reverse complement strand
GGAAGCGGGCCACGGCCGGCAGGTGCTCCTGGCCGGGGACATGGCCCGCCGCCGCTACCTGGGCGCCTGGGGCGGCGGCCCTGGCTACGGGTTCATCCTCAGGCAGTTCCTGGGCCGCCTGCGTGCGGCCGGGCTGGCCGACGCGGACGCCGATGCCCTGATGGTGACGAACCCGGCCAGCTTCCTCACCTGGCGCGCCGGCTGAGGACCGGCCGGCGGGCTTGACGCCCACGCCGCTGCTGGGATATGTCCGGACGGGATGACACATTCTGCGCAGGCGACCGGGCACGGCACCCTGGTGTTCATCGGGGTCGACACCCGCGGCTCCAGCATCATGGGGCTGTTCCCCAGGTGGGCGGAGCTGCTGGAGCTCGACGCCCGGATCGAGGGGTGGGACGTCCGGCTCGGCGCCGAGCCGGCCACCTACCGGGACACGGTGGCGCGGCTCGCCGGCGACCCCGGCATCGCCGGCGCGCTGGTCACCAGCCACAAGCTGGACGTGTACCGCCACGCGGGGAGCCTGTTCGACGAGCTGGACCGGTACGCCCGCCTGTGCCGGGAGGTCTCCTGCATCTCCCGGCGGGCCGGGCGCCTGCTCGGCCACGCCAAGGACCCCATCACCGCCGGCCTGGCCCTGGAGGACCTCCTGGGCCCCGGTCGCCGGTTGGACCGGACCACCCAGGTGCTGTGCCTGGGCGCCGGAGGGGCCGGGACCGCCATCTGCGTGCGGCTGCTCACCGCCGAGCCCTCTCCGGCCCGGATCGTGGTTGCCGACAAGGACGCCGGGCGCCTGACCACGCTCGGCGACATCTGCGCCGGGCTCGACGCACGAGGCGTGGAGCTGGCCAGGGTCGCGGGCCCTGGAGAGGTCGATGCGTTGCTCGCCGGGCTGCCCGAGGGCTCCCTGGTCATCAACGCCACCGGCATGGGCAAGGACGTGCCCGGGTCGCCGCTCGGCAACCGGGCCCGCTTCCCCCACGGGGCCCTGGTCTGGGACCTCAACTACCGGGGCGACCTCGGGTTCCTGCGCCAGGCCAGGGACCAGGCCGGCGCGCGTGACCTGGAGCTGCACGACGGCTGGCGCTACTTCCTGCACGGCTGGAGCCAGCACATGGCCCAGGTCTTCGACCTCGACCTGGCCCCGCCGCTGTTCGAGCGGCTGGCCGAGGCCGCCGAGCCCCTCCGCCAGCCCACCCCGGCCACGAGCCCGTCTTGACATGCCAGAGCATCCCTTCATAAGGTCATCCTGTCCGGACAGGAATCGTCTGGAGGGGCCGTGGCCGCGCAGCTGCCGACGTCGCGGGTCGACCGGACCTCACCGGTGCCCTTCTACTTCCAGCTCAAGAAGCTGCTGGCCGAGGAGATCGTCGCCGGCCGGTGGCTGCCCGGCGACCGGCTGCCCTCCGAGCCCTCGATCTGCGACCACTTCGAGGTCTCCCGGACGACGGTCCGCCAGGCCCTCGGCGAGCTGGAGGCCGAGGGCCTGATCCGCCGGGAGAAGGGCCGGGGAACCTTCGTCGCCGAACCCCGCTCCACCTCGTGGCTGCTGCAGTCCTCGCACGGGTTCTACGAGGAGGCCACCGCGAGCGGCCACGGCGTCAGGTCACGGGTGCTGCGGCGCGGCCTGGAGGCGCTGCCCAGCTGGGCCTGCGACGCCCTCGACCTTCCCGATGGCAGCGTCGGCGTCACCGTTGAGCGGATCCGGTGGGTGGACGACCAGCTGGTGATGTACGTCATCACCCACCTCCCCGAGCCCCTGGCCGAGGTGGTCCTGGCGGCCGACCTCGAGGCCGGCTCGCTGTACCGGACCCTGGAGCGGGGCACGGGCCTGAGCGTGTTCGGCGGCCGCCGGGTGGTGGAGGCCGTGACCGCCCAGGAGGAGCTGGCCACGCTGCTGAAGGTCGAACCGGGCGCGCCCCTGCTGTTCGTGGAGTCGGTGTCCTGGGACCGAGATCTCAAGCCGTTCGAGTGCTACCGGGCCTGGCACCGCGCCGACCGGACCAGGATCGAGGTGCAGGCCGTCAACCAGGCGGTGGCGACCAGGGCCGGTCTCGACCCCACCACCCTCCGGCTGGCCACCCGATGAAGACGGCCCTGGTCACCGGCGCCACCAGCGGCATCGGCCGGGCGGCGGCACTGGCCCTCGGCGACGCGGGCTGGTGGGTCCTGGCCGGCGGCAGGGACCCCGAGCGGGGCGCGGAGGTGGCGGCCGAGCTGGCCGGGCGGGCCGGTGGCGAGTTCGCCGCCGCCGACCTGGCCGACGACGGCGCCGCCGAGCGGCTCGTCGACCGCGCCGTGGCGGCCACCGGCCGGCTCGACCTGGTGGTCTACAGCGCCGGCACCCACTTCCTCGCCACCGCAGAGGGCACCGACCCCGGCGACTACGACCGGCTGATGGCCGTCAACCTCCGGGGCGCGGTCCTGCTCGCCCGGGCCGCCGTCCCGGCGATGCGGGCCTCGGGCGGCGGGGTGATCGTCAACGTGTCCAGCGAGGCCGGGCTGGTCGCGGTGCCCGGGCAGGTGGCCTACAACCTCTCCAAGGCCGGCCTGCTGATGCTGACCAGGTCCATCGCGGTCGACCATGCCGGCGACGGCATCCGGGCGGTGTCGGTCTGTCCCGGCACCACCAGAACCCCGCTGGTGGAGCGGGCCATCGCGTCCGCTCCCGACCCCGAGGCGCACGAACGGTGGCTGGCCTCCAGCCGGCCGGCGGGACGGCTCGGCGCCCCCGAGGAGATCGCCGCCGCCATCGTGTTCGCCGCCGGCGACCAGGCGTCGTTTCTCACCGGATCGGAGATCGTCATCGACGGCGGGTACACCGCCGTCTGAGGGAGATGAGTGCAGATGGCTCGTTGGTGCAGGACCCTCGCGCTCCTGGCCGCCCTGGCGCTGCTGGTCGGGGCATGCGGTCGCGGTGGCGGCGGCGAGGACCAGGACGCCCGCTGGCAGCAGGAGATCGTGATCGGGTGGACGCCGCCGGACATCACCGGCGTGTTCAAGACCGCCACCGAGTTCTTCGAGAAGGCCGCCAACGAGGCCAACGCGGCCGGGTTCAAGGTCAAGGTCGAGAGCCGTTCGCCGGCCACCCACACCGCCTTCGCCGACCAGGTGGCCATCATCGACGACTTCGTCTCCCGCAAGGTCGACGTCATCGCCATCTCGCCGGCCGACACCGAGGCCATCAAGCCGGCCGTCAAGCGGGCGAATGAGGCCAACATCCCGGTGATCATCGTCAACCTGCTCGAGGAGCAGGCCGACATCGAGGTCGCCAGCTACATCGGCTTCGACAACTCCGAGGCGGCGTCGGTGTCGGCCTATGCCGTGCTTGACTACTTCGGCGGGCCGGGCGTGCTCGGCAGCGGCGAGAAGGTCGACGTCCAGCCCGACCAGTACCTGGACCTGGAATGGTGGGAGGGCGTCTACCAGAACGCCGACCCGGCCAAGATCCGCGGCTCGGGCGCGATCATCGAGGGGATCGCCGGGACCTTCTTCTCCCAGGAGCGCCTCGACGGCTTCCATGAGGTGGTCGACAAGTATCCGGGCATCAAGGTCCTCGGCAACCCGCTGGCGGCCGACTGGAACCGCGAGAAGGGCATCGAGGCGACCGAGACGTTCCTGTCGCGCTACCAGCCGGGCTCGGAGCTGCAGTTCATCTGGGCCGCCTCCAACGAGATGGGCCTGGGGGCCATGCTGACGGCCGAGCGCCGCAACGTCCTGGCCACCACCGAGGAGAGCCCGCCCGTGAAGGGCAAGGTCGCGGTGTTCACCAACGACGTCACCCCGGAGTCGGTGGCCCGCCTCAAGGAAGGCAAGATGGTCGCCGAGACCCACCACGGCTTTGCCGAGTGGGGCTGGTTCGGGACCCAGTTCGCCGTGCAACTGGCCTGCGGCCAGCAGGTGGCCAAGACCCAGGACATCCGGCCGCGGACCGTCTGGCAGGGCAACGCCGACCAGTTCTACCCCGACATCGCGCTGCCGACGATCGACTGGAACAAGATCAAGGACGACTGCGGCTAGCCGTGGCCATGCTCGAGCTCGAGGGCGCCCGCAAGACCTACCCGGGCGTGCGGGCGCTCCAGGGCGTCGACCTCGGCGTGGAGCGCGGCGAGGTCCACGCCCTGCTCGGCGAGAACGGCGCCGGCAAGTCGACCCTGATGAAGGTGGTCGCCGGCGCCGTCACCCCCGACGCCGGCCAGATGACCGTCGGCGGCAGCCCCGTGGCCCTCGGGTCGCTGGAGGCGGCCCGGGCGAGCGGGGTGGCCCTCGTCTACCAGGACCTGAGCCTCGTGCCCCAGCTCTCGGTGGGTGAGAACGTGCTGCTCGGCCGGTGGCCGACGACGCGCTGGCGAACCGTGGCCTGGGAGGAGCTGCACGCCGCCGCGCGCCGCCACCTCGGCCGCATCGGCCTGGACGTGGACCCGCGCCGGCGGGTCGACGAGCTCGGCATGGCCGAGCGGCAGCTGGTGGAGATCGCCAAGGCGCTCTCCGGCGACGTCCACGTCCTGCTGCTCGACGAGCCCACCTCCGCGCTGTCGGACCCGGAGGCCCGCCGCCTGTTCGGCATCGTGCGCGACCTCACCGCCTCGGGGGTGGCGGTGGTCTACGTCTCCCACCGGCTCCCCGAGGTGCTGGACATCGCCGACCGTATCAGCGTGCTCCGCGACGGCCAGCTCGTCGCGACGGTCCGGGCCGCCGAGGTCGACGAGGCCCGGCTGGCCCGGATGATGGTCGGACGCGCCCTCGGCGGCGCCGCGGCCCCGGCGCCGCCGCCGGCCGGCAACGGCGCGCCGGCTGCCCTGCGGGCCCGCGGCCTGGCCCGGCCGCCGCGGCTCAAGCCGGTGGACCTGGAGCTGCGGGCCGGCGAGGTGGTCGCCGTGTTCGGGCTGGTCGGCTCCGGCCGGACCCGCCTGGCCAGGACCCTGTTCGGCCTGGAGCCGGCCACCGGCGGCACCCTGGAGGTGGCCGGCCGGCCGGTCAGCGTGCGGGCACCGGCCGACGCGATCGCGCTCGGGATCGGCTACCTCGGCGAGGACCGCGCCGCCGGCATCGTTCCCCGCATGACCCTGGCCGAGAACATCACCCTGGCCTCGCTGCCGCGGCTCGGCCGAGGTCCGCTGCTGGCCACCGGCCAGGAGCGGCAGCTGGCCAGGCGCTTCGCCGACGAGCTGGGCATCCGCGCGCCCCTGGACCGGTGGGCCGAGACGCTGTCGGGCGGCAACCAGCAGAAGCTGGTGCTGGCCAGATGGCTGTGCTCGGGAGCGCGCGTGCTCGTCCTCGACGACCCCACCCGCGGCATCGACGTCGGCGCCAAGGAGGAGGTCTTCCGCCTGGTGCGGCGGCTGGCCGGCGACGGCGCGGCCATCCTGTACCTCACCTCCGAGACCCGGGAGGCGCGAGAGCTGGCCGACCGGGTCCTGGTCATGGCCGGCGGCAGGATCGTGCGCTCGGTCGACCCGGACGCGCCCGAGGAGGAGATGATGGCGGCAGCGGGAGGGGTGCATGGCTGAGGTCACCACCGAGCGGAGGGCCGGGCTCCTGGACGGCGTCCGGAGGGCTGCCGTCCGGGTCGCCACCGCCGCCGGCGGCCGGGGCGGGGCGGTCGCCATCCTGCTGCTCCTGGTGCTCGGGTTCTTCATCGCCACCCCGGACTTCCTCACCGCCGACAACACCCGCAACGTGCTGCGTCAGTACTCGGTCCCGGCGATCCTGGCCGTGGGCCAGACCATCGTCATCGTCTCGGCCGGCATCGACCTGTCGGTGGCGTCCACGGCCGCGCTGTCGGGCAGCCTCATGGGGGTCGCGTTCGCCCACTGGGGCTGGCCGGAACCGCTGGCCGTGCTGCTCGGGCTGGCCGCCGGGTTCGCCGTGGGCGCGTTCAACGGCTTCGTCATCACCCGGCTGAAGGTGCCGGACTTCATCGCCACCCTGGGGACGCTGGCGGCCGTGCGCGGGGTGGCGCTGCTGGTCACCGACGGGCTGCCCGTGCCCGACTACGGCCGGGCGGGGGAGGGGCGGCGGGTGCCGGAGTCGGTTGCCACCCTCGGCGCCGACTCGGTGCTCGGCATCCCGCTGATCGTGGCCGTCGCCGCCGCCTGCGCGCTGCTCGGCTGGTTCGTGCTCTCCCGCACCAAGCTCGGCCGCGCCGCCTACGCCATCGGCGGCAACCGTGAGGCGGCCCGTGTCTCCGGCATCAGGATCGAGCGCTCCAAGTTCTGGATCTATGTGATCTCCGGGCTGCTCGCGGCCGTGGCCGGGATGATGCTGACGGGCCGGCTGGCCAGCGCCAACGCGCTGATGGCCGATGGGATGGAGCTGCAGTCGATCGCCGCGGTGGTGGTCGGCGGCACCGCCCTGTTCGGCGGCGAGGGCGGGGTCGGCGGCACCATGATCGGCATCCTGATCATCGGGGTGCTCGCCAACGGCCTCAGCATCCTCGGTGTGGCCGAGTTCTGGCAGCGGGTCGTCAACGGCCTCATCATCGTCGCGGTTGTCGCCCTCGACCAGTGGCGCCGCCGGGCGGCCAGGAGACAGGACACATGACCGACCTGGTGCGGGTTGCGCTGGTCGGGGCCGGCCGAGCCGGGCTGGTGCACGGGCGCAACTTCTCCGCCGGCGTCCCCGGAGCCCGCCTGGTGGCGATCGCCGACCCGGTGGCGGAGGCGCGCCAGCGGGTCGCCGCCGAGCTGGGCTGCCAGCGGACGCTGGCCGACCCTTTGGACGCCGCCACCGACGATGGCGTGGACGCGGTCGTGGTCGCCTCGCCCACCTTCACCCACGCGGCGGTCGCGGTGGCCGCCCTCCAGGCCGGCAAGCACGTCCTCTGCGAGAAGCCGCTGGCCTCCTCGCTGGAGGAGGCAGAGCGGATCCAGGCCGCCGCCGACGGGTCGAGCGGGACCTTGATGATGGGGTTCATGCGCCGCTTCGACGCCGGCTTCGCCCGCGTCGCCGAGCGCATCGCGGCCGGCGACGTCGGCGACCCGGTGTTCGTCCGCTCGACCGGGCGCGGCCCCGGCCTGCCGCCGGAGTGGGCCAACGACCCGCGCCGCTCCGCCGGGCTCATCGCCGAGGTGAACTCCCACGACCTGGACACCGTCAGGTGGTTGTCGACCCGTGAGTTCGAGCGCGTCTACGCGGCCGGCCGGGCGGCCAAGCGTCCCGACCTGGCCGCCCGCTACCCGGGGTTCGTCGACCTGGTCGCCGTCACCTGCGAGCTCAGCGAGGGTGGACTGGCCCAGGTCGACGGGGCCTGCCCGGCCGACTACGGCTACGACGCCAGGGTCGAGGTGTACGGCACCGAGGGCGTCGTCATGGCCGGGGACCCGCGGGCGGGCACGGCGCTGCTGGTCCGGGCCGACGGCGCGGTCGCCGACCCGGTGCGGAGCTGGCGGGAGCTGTTCGCCGACGCCTACCGCGCCGAGGACGCCCACCTGGTGCGGGTGGCCCGCGGTGAGGAGGCACCCCGCGCCGGCGTCGGCGACGGCGTGGCCGCCCTGCGGGCGGCGCTGGCCGTGAACCGCTCCTTGCGCGAGGGCCAGCCGGTGCAGGTGACAGGATGAGCCGGTGAGAGCCGTGGTGGTGAGCGCCCCCGGCACGGCCGAGCTGGTCGAAGCCGCGTGCCGGCCGCCCGGCCCCGGCGAGGTCCGGGTCCGGGTGGCCGTGGCGGGCATCTGCGGCACCGATCGCCGGCTCGCCGCGAGGGGTGCCGACCCACCCCGCATCCCCGGCCACGAGGCCGCCGGCCACCTGGACGACGGCACTCCGGTCGGCATCCACCCCGACGTCGGCTGCGGCCGCTGCCCCCACTGTCTGGCCGGGCTGGAGAACCGCTGCCCGGACAAGCGGTCGGTCGGGCTGGACCGCGACGGCGGGCTGGCCGAGTGGCTCTGTGTCCCGGCCGCCCACGCCGTGCCCGTTGCCGGGCTCGACCTGCGCCTGGTGCCCCTGCTGGAGCCGCTGGCCTGCTGCCTGCACGCGCTGTCGACCCTCGGGGTCGGCCGCGGCGAGGAGGCGCTGGTCGTCGGCGCCGGCAGCATGGGGCTGCTGTGCATGTGGGCGCTCCAGGCCGCCGGGGCGACCGTGGCCGTGGCCCAGCGCTCCCCCGAGCGGCGGGCGCTGGCGGCCAGGCTCGGGGCCGATGTCGTCCTCGACCCCGGCCAGGACCCGCAGGCCGAGCTGGGCCGGGCGCCGTCGGTCGCCGTCGTCGCCGCCCCCGGCACCGAGCCGCTGGCCTGGGCGCTGGCCAAGGTGGCCGTCGGCGGCCGGGTGCACGCCTTCGCGAGCACGCCGGGCGGGGCGCCGGTGGACGCCAACGTCGTCCATTACCGGCATCTGACGGTCGTCGGCAGCACCGGGTCGACCGTCGGCGACTACCGGCGAGCGCGGGACCTGGCCGCGTCCGGGGAGGTGCCGCTGGCCCGGCTGCCCCGCTCGACCGTCCCGCTGGAGCGGGCGCCGGCGGTGCTGCTCGGCCGGGACGGCCACGGCGCGCTCAAGATCACCGTCGACGTGGAGGGAACGAGCCAGTGACCGACCAGGCGGCCCTCGCGCCGTTCACCACCCTGCTGGACATGGAGCTGGGCACCCTCGACCCGCAGCGCGAGGTCACCGAGCGCCGCCTCGACGACCTGCGCGGGATGTTCCTGGAGGAGCCCGAGGCCGGCGACTCGCTGGTGTACCGGGTCTATGCCATCCCGGCCCCGGCCACCGGCGCCAACCTGCTCTGCTCGACCACCGTGCTCGAGCCCGGCACGGCCGGCCGCGAGTACTACATGACCAAGGGCCACTTCCACCAGGTCCGCGACCGGGCCGAGGTCTACCTCGGCCTGGCCGGGGAGGGACGGCTGGTCATGGCCACCGAGGACGGGCGCCACGCCGTCGAGCCGATCCGCCGCGGCACCGTCTCCTACGTCCCGGGCGGCTGGGCCCACCGCAGCGTGAACGTCGGCCGGGAGCCGCTGGTGTTCTTCGCCGCGTACGTCGGCGACGCCGGCCACGACTACGGCACAGTCGAGCGCACCGGGTTCCCGGTGCTGATCGTGGCTGGCGACGACGGCCCGGAGGTCGTCGCCAACCCGCGGTACCGGAGGTAGGCGGATGCCGGTGTTCGTCGGCTGCGACCTCGGCACGATGGGGACCAAGGCGGCCGTGGTCGACCTCGAGGGCAGGCTGCTGGGCGACGCCTTCGAGGAGGTGCCGCTGCACTCCCCGCGCCCCGGGTGGGTCGAGCAGGATCTCGAGGAGATCGAGGCGTCCGCGCACCGCACCATCCGAGCCGCGCTCGCCGCCTCCGGGCGGGCCGCCGACGTCGCCGGCGTGGCCTTCTCCGGCCAGATGTCGGGCATCGGCGCCGTCGACGAGCGCTACCGCCCGGCGGTCAGGTTCGACTCCTGGCTGGACACCCGCTGCGAACCGTACATCGCGGCCATGAACGAGCACGCCGTCCGCGTGATCGAGCTGTCCGGCTGCCCCCCGACCTACTCCCACGGCCCCAAGATCCTGTGGTGGCGGGGGGAGCGGCCCAACGACTACCGGCGGGTCGCCCGCTTCGTGGTCCCCGGCGCCTTCGTCGCCGGGCGGCTCTGTGACCTGACAGCTCAGGACGCCTTCATCGACCGCACCTACCTGCATTTCTCCAACCTCTCCGACACCCGGCGGGCGGCCTGGTCCCCGGAGCTGCTGGACGCGTTCGGCGTCGAGGAGCAGGTCCTGCCGCGGATCGTCGACCCGCTCGACGTCGTCGGCGAGGTGAGCCGCGCCGGGGAGGCGGCCACCGGCCTCCCTGCCGGCACCCCGGTCGCGGCCGGCGCCGGCGACCAGACCGCGGCGTCGCTGGGCGCCGGGGTCGTGGACCCCGGGCAGGCCTTCGATTCGGCCGGCACCGCCAGCGTGTTCGCCATGTGCGTGGACTCCTTCACCCCGGACGTCACCCACCGGACTCTCATGGCGACCCACTCGGTCATCCCCGGGGTCTTCATCGCGCTGGCCTTCATCAACGGCGGCGGCCTGGCCCTGCGGTGGTTCCGCGACCAGGTGGCCGTCGACCTGGCCGGCGACCCGGACGCGTATGCGCGGCTGGACCGGCTGGCCGAGGCGGTCGAGCCGGGGTCGGGTGGGCTGCTCTGGCTGCCCCACTTCCAAGGCCGGGTCCTGCCACCGCAGCCGGCCGTCCGCGGCGGCTGGCTGGGGCTCACCTCCGGGCACCGGCACGGCCACCTGTTCCGGGCGATCCTGGAGGGCATCGCCTACGAGTACGCCGCCTGGGCCAGGCTGGCCGGCGGGCAGCGCGGCGCCGACCTGCACGAGGCCCGGGTGCTCGGCGGCGGCGCCCGGTCCCGGCTGTGGAACCAGATCAAGGCCGACGTGCTCGGCATCGACTGGGTGCCGACCGTACGGCAGGAGTGCGGTGTGCTCGGTGACGCCCTCATCGCGGCCGCCGCCACCGGACAGGTCGCCGACCTGGCGGTCACGGCCAAGGCCTGGCAGCAGACCGCTGAGCCGATCCGCCCCGACCGGGAGCGGCACGAGCAGTACCGGGAACTGCTCGCCGTCCACCGAGAGCTGGGTGAGGGCGTCGTCGGCGTATTCGAGCACCTGGGCAGGATGCGAGCCCGATGAACCCGGTCGCGGTCACGGCCCGCTCCTTCCGCCAGGTACCCGGCGAGCACCAGGAGCTGCTGCATGCAGCCGGGGCGCCGGTCCGCTTCGCCGAGGCCGACCGCACACTCGACGAGGACGAACTGGTCGAGCTGGTGCGGGGCTGCTGGGGGCTGATCGTCGGGGTCGATCACGTCACCGCCGCCGTGCTCGACGCCGGCCCTCTCCGGGTGGTCGTCCGCTTCGGCAGCGGGACCGACAACGTCGACCTGGAGGCGGCACGCCGGCGCGGGGTCCGGGTCGCCGCCACCCCGGGCGCGAACGCCCGGTCGGTCGCCGAGCTGGCCATCGGGCTGCTGCTGGCCCTCGCCCGGCACCTGGTCCTCCACGACCGGGAGGTGCGGTCGGGCTCCTGGTCCCGCCACACCGGGATCGAGCTGTCCGGCCGCCGCCTTGGCGTGGTGGGCTACGGCGCCGTGGGCCGCCAGGTCGCCGCCATCGCCAGGGCCCTGGGCATGGACGTGGTCGCCACCGACCCGCTCGTCCGCGAAGCCGACGTGCCGCTGGTCGACCTGGACACGCTGCTCGCCTCCTCGGACGCGGTGAGCCTGCACGCCCCGCTCGCCGAGGACACCCAGGGCATGATCGGCGCGGCCGAGCTCGGCCGCATGCGGCCGCAGAGCCTGCTGATCAACACCTCCCGCGGCGGGCTGGTCGACGAGCAGGCGCTGGCCGAGGCGCTCGCCGGCGGCCGGATCCGCGGCGCCGCCTTCGACACCTTCGCGCGCGAGCCGCCGGAAGGCTCGCCCCTGCTGGAGCTGGACAACTTCGTCGCCAGCCCCCATGCCGGCGGCGCCACCGTGGAAGCCGTGACCAGAGCCGGCGTCGCCGCGGTACGTGAGCTGTTCGCCGGGCGTCGGGACCGCTAGCAGAGAGGAGCCACCATGCGGGTGACCACGTTCACCGACGAAGCCAACCGGACCGGCGTGCAGGTCGCAGCGTCGCCGGCCTGGGAGCCGTTCGACGAGTACGACGGCAAACCGTTGGAGGGCGTGCGCCTGATGGTGGTCGAGCGGCTGACCTTGGGCGAGATCCAGCTGGTGGAGATCGCCGCCGGCGGCCACTTCGCGATGCATGCCAGCTCCGACGTCGCCTTCTGCCAGGTCGTCCGGGGGCAAGGCAAGCTCGGCCTCCCGGACGGGACGGAGGTCGCGTACCAAGCGCCGGAGCTGTACGTGTTCCACCCTGGCGCCCTGCACGACTGGCACGACGTCGAGCAGACCACGCTCCTCTCGGTCTGCCTGGTTCGGTCAGGCTGACGCCGGTACCACCTCGGCAGTTGGGAGACCATCTCGAGCGGCCGAGATTGGCGCTGTTGCATCTGCTGCGAGCGAGCCCCGAGCAGACAGCGGTCCAGGTGCAGGATCGCGTCGAAGGCGCCGCGCCAGGAGTCCACGGTGATGGCGTAGTTGGCGTCGTTGGCGGGGAAGTAGGCCGACCCGATGATCCGCATCCTGGCGGCACCCTCCAGCCAGCGACGCACCGGTGGGGGACCGTCACGGCGCAGGTCGATCAGGTAGTCGGGCTCCCGCGCCTGACCCAGGACATGGTCGACAAGGGAGACGTCTGGTGGCGGGACGTCGTAGACCGCGGGGCCGCCGGGCTGGACCTCCCAGCCGGTGAGGACCTGACCGTGGTCGAAGGAGATGCCGATGGAGACATACCGGTGGCCGGTGCGGTCCCGCCAGCGGTTGATGATCGCGGTGACGTACCGGTCGCGGACGTCGTCGGCGTCCCCGTCGGGGCCGTACGCCTCGTAGAAGCCGAGGAGCGCGTGTGCGTGCTGCACCGCGTCGGCCCGGCTGACCGCCGAGGAACCCGCGGGTAGGGCGCGGACCAGGTCGTCCACCTCGTGGGCGTGGGCGATGACCATGCGCTGGGCGGCCGCTGTCAGCTGGGTGTACCAGCCGAGCTGGGTGAACGGGTCGCCGCGCCAGTCGATCGGGGCCAGGTGGGCCTCCAGGTCTTCGCGCTGACCCGGCGCGACGTCGGCGACGTGGCGCCGGATCTCGTCGAACTGGATGGGGCGCAGCTCGAGCACGTCGGCGCCCAGGAAGCGGACCTTGTCGTGGTCGGGGCGGCCGCGGTTGAACTCGCGCATCCAGCCGACCAGCTCCAGCATGGCCTCGGTCTGGAGCATGAACAGGGCGTCGCCCACCACGGCCGTCGGGTCGCCATGACCGCTGGTGACGTACCGGTCGATCGCCACCCCGCTGCCCCAGCCTTCTTCCCAGGCGATGGTGCGGAACCCCAGGTGCTCGACCAGGTACCGCGCCACCCGGTGTTTGAGCCGCAGCTGGGTGTGCGTGCCGTGGGCGGACTCGCCCAGCCCCCACGATCGCGGCCCCGCGGACCACGCCGCAGGTGCGATAGCTCCCCTGCCGGCTGCTGGGGGTCCGTGCCGGACAGGGGGACGGCGTGCCGATCGATCCACGGCACCACGCCGCCCCCCGTTCCGGCGGCCGGCGCGGGCGCCGCGGGCAGGGCTTGCCCGCCGACCGCACCCGCGGTGACGCCAAGGAAGGCGCGTCGTGTCAGCTGCGACCTGCCAAGGCGGGCGCCTGGACTGCCGTGGTGGTTCATCTGCGATTCCTCCCGCGCCGCCAAGCGGGCTTAAGCCGGCTGTGCGGGGGTGAGCTCCTGGCGGTGGACGATCACGTCGAACCACTGGGCCAGGGTGCCGCCGGACATGGAGGAGTTGGGGCCACGGTCGGGGAGGCCGCGGGTCCTGATGGGGGCCTCCAGCCATTTCCGGACCGGTGCCGGGGCGGGGGTGTTGAGGTCCAGGGCGAACTGGTCCAGGCCGACCCTGCCGAACGGTCGCTCGAACCAGCCCGGCGCCGGTGGGGGCAGGGTGGCCGTCGCCCCGGGCCCGAGGCTGACGGTGCCGTGGTCGAAGGTGAAGCCGATCGACACATACCGCGGTCCGTACCAGCGGCGCAGGTACGAGCCGGCGGTCGCGTAGCGCCAGTCCGGGTCGGGCGGGACGACGATCCGCAGCCGGGGGGCGTTGGCGGTGTGCGCGCTCGCCCCCCAGTAGGCGACCCTGTCGCCGCTGTAGCGGTGCCACCACCGGAGATTCTGGGCCGCGTGGGCGTCCCGGTAGACCAGGCTGTCGCTGGCCGGCGGTTGGGACAG
>OBLS010000551.1_pt1 | contig 13791 bp, 12 predicted proteins | sample 1519901 | NCBI WGS metagenome assembly OBLS01 (sample SAMEA3113585, study PRJEB22503) | soil metagenome | reverse complement strand
CCTTCGCGAGGCGATGGTTATGGCGTGCTCAGGAGACGTTTCAGGCTTGGTTGCCCGGTCGCAGAACCAACAGGGCCTCCCGCTCGGCCGAACCGACTCGTACGGTTCCACGGTCATGTTGCGCGCCGATCATGTGCACGGGCTCCTTGCCGGAGCGCTCGTGCTCGTGCTCGGCTTCGACGAGGGCGGATTTTCGCCGGCGACGTGGGTCTGGAGCGTCGTGCCGCTCGCGATCGTCGCCGGTTCGCTTCTGTCCGGACAGGCGCGCCGGCCCTCGCCGCTCGAACTGGGGTTCCTCGCCGCCCTCGCAGGGCTGCTCGGCTGGACGCTGATCTCGACGATCTGGTCGCTCGACCCGACCGCGTCCCTTCTCGATGCCCAGCGGCTCCTCTTGTATGTGTCGACGGCCGCAGCCCTCGTGCTGCTTGCTCGGCCGGGGTCGAGGCCCAGCCTCCTGGCCGGCGTGCTCGTCGCCATCACCGTGCTCTGCGTAGCAGGTCTCGCCGACGCTGCAGTCGGCGACGATCCGATCGGCACAGCCACGGACGACCCCGGCTCGGAGGACCGGCTCGCCGAGCCCATCGGCTACGCGAACGGAGTGGCCGTGCTCGCGTCCATGGGGATGCTCCTGGCCCTCGGCCTCGCCTTTGTCGCCGCGCGCCGCAGCTTGCGCGTCGCCTGTGTGCTGCTCATCCCCTGCCTCGCCCTGACGCAGTACCTCACCTACTCGCGAGGCGGGTGGCTTGCGCTCGCGGTCGGCCTGCTGGCTCTGCTCGTCGTGCGACTCGGTTCCCTCGACCGCCGGATCGTCGTCGTCGGCGGGGTCGTCCTCCTCCTCGCCGTGACCGTGGCCGGAGTTGCGTTTGCCCGTTCCTTCTCGGCGCCGACGACGACGCCGGCCGAGGGAGCGGCACGCCTTCGGACGCTCTCAGGCAGCAGCCGCGCCGACTACTGGCGCGTGGCATTGCGCACGGTCGAGGACGAGCCGCTGCTGGGCTCGGGTTCCGGCAGCTACCGCCGCACGTGGTATCGAAACCGCTCCGTGCCACAACCGGCTCGGGACGCGCACAGCCTCTATCTCGAGACGCTCGCAGAGCTCGGGCCCCTCGGGCTCCTGCTTCTGCTCGTCGCGCTCGGGCTGCCCCTTGCCGCCGCCGTCACCGCTCGTACCGACCCGCTGACACCCCCGGCGCTCGGCGCCTACGTGGCGTTTCTCGCCCACGCGGCCCAGGACTGGGACTGGGAGTTGCCGGCAGTGACCGTGCCCGCGCTCGCCTGCGCGGTCGCGCTGCTGCTCACGGGCCGGCGGCGCTGGGCGCCACTCGGGCAGGCGGCGAGGTTCATGGGCGGTGCGGTCGCTGTTGTGCTCGTCGTGGTCTCGCTCGCCGCATACGCAGGGAACCGTGAGCTCGCGCTCGCCGAGAACGGGTCGGACCGCTCGGCCCGGCGGGCGGCGCGTCTCCAGCCCTGGTCCGCGGAGCCGTGGCGCGTCCTCGGCGAGGCTCAGCTGGAGCGGGGCGAGCTCGACGCCGCTCGCGAAAGCTTCCGTGAAGGCCTGAGCCGAGACGACGGCGACTGGGAGCTCTGGATCGACCTCGCGTTGTCGAGCGAAGGAAGCGCGAGGCGCGACGCGTTCGCCCGCGCCGTCCGGCTCAATCCCCGCGACCCGGACCTCCTCGAGCTCCGCGAGGAATAACCGAGCTCGGCGGTCCGTCGCCGCTAGATCGTCTTGAACTGTTCGAACGGCTGCCGGCAGCTGCGGCAATAGCGCAGTGAGCGGCACGGCGTCGGGCCGAAGAGGTTGTCCAGCTTCGTGTCCGTCGAGCCGCAGTACGGACAACGGAACGCCCCCGTTTGGAGCTGAACGAGCTGGGGCCCGCCCGGCTCTCGCGGCGCAGGCGGCGCGAACCCCGCGGCTCGCAGCTTCTCGCGTCCCTCCGGCGTGATGCGGTCGGTCGACCACGAATCGTCCGAGATCACCGCCACCTCCGGCTCGCCGCCGAGCTCGCGCACCTTCGCCGCCATTTGGTCCCGCATCACCTCGAGAGCCGGACAGCCGAGGAACGTCGGAGTGAACTCGACCCGCACCCGGCCGTCCTCCACGGCCACGCCTCGCACGACTCCCAGGTCGACGAGCGAGATCACCGGGATCTCCGGATCGGGGATCTCGGCGAGCGCCTCCCAGACCTCCGCCTCGGTCACCATGTCGCACCCGCGACCGAGCGCCGCACCATCGTCATCTCCTCCCACAGCGCACTGAACTCCTCACCCGGCTCGCCGCGTTCGTCCAGCAGGGGTCCAAGCTCGTCGAGAGCCTTGGCGAAACGCGGCTCGCCGGCCAGGCGGTGCTGCCACATCTGCGCATGGAGACGGTGGTAGGCCTCCTCCCGGTCGATCTTCGCCGCCAGGCCCGCCACGTCGGGATCGTCCGATGCCTTCAGCGCCTCGAGCCGCTCGGAGTCCGCCGCCTCGTAGAGGACATGCCGCGCGAGCGTCCGCGCCCAGTCGGGCACGAGCCGGAGCTCGACAAGCCTGGAGTGGCGGTACTCGTGCGGCGACCGGTCGAACGCGAGCTCGTCCGCGGTCCCTCCCACCTCGTCGGCGACGAGCTGGTACAGCGCCCGCGCGTGGCCGATCTCGTTCTGCGCGATCGACGAGAAGGCGACATCCTCCTCGAGGAACGGCGCGATCCCCGTCCACTCGGAGTTGCGCCAGCCGAGGACGAGCTCGTCGTCAGCGATCGGCAGCAGCAGCCGTTCCCGCTCTAGCACGGGGGAAACCATGTTTCCCCCGTGGGCCCCCTTCTTCGTGAGTGCGGTGAGAAAGCCGCTCTGCGGCTCCCGCCGGGCAAAGCCCGGCTCCGCCGGCAAACCGAAGTCGCCCTAGCCCGTTTGAGTCGCATGCGCCTCCGCTCGTTCGCGCGCTTTGGCCAGCTTTTCCTTCAGGGGGTAACCGTCGACCCGGTGGTAGTTGCGCTGGAGCTCGTCGACGAACTCCTCGATCTGCAGCACCGACTCGCGGGGGACGACCCAGAGGGCGACGGACTCCCCGCGCCGGCCGTACTGCTCGCGCGCGTAGGCCTCGGCGAACGCCGCGTCCGGCGCGGCGATCGAGCCGGCGTGCTGGAAGGGTTGACCCTTCCGTTCCATCCGAAAAACTTCGTAGACGGTCACGCCGCTTCGGCGAGGACTTTGCGCCGCACCCATTCGGTCTCGGCACGCGTCCTCTCGCGCAGGCCAAGCCGCTCGCCCGTCATCGGGCCGTGGCCGGTGACGACGTGCTTGAGCTCGTCCCAGTCCGGCTCGGTGAACTCCCAGACGCCGTCGTCGTCCTTGCGCAGCTTCGGGTCCGGAACGGTCAGCCCCAGCTCCCAGATCTGCGGGACGTAGCCGTCGAGGAACTGCTGGCGCGCCTCGCCGTTGCCCTGGCTCTTGATCCGCCAGACGTACATCGGGTCGTCCTCGGCCGGGATCGGGTTTCCGTGGAACTGCATCAGCGGCCCCCACCACCGGTTCAGCGCCTCCTGCACGAGCTCGCGCTGCTCGTCCGTGCCGTTCATCATCGTGAGGATCACGTCGCGGCCGTGGAGGATGTGGAACGACTCCTCCCAGCAGATCTTCTTCATGATCCGCGCGTACGGCGCGTACGAGCACTTGAGGAGCGCCTTCTGGCTGATGATCGCCGCGGCGTCGACGAGCCACGCGATCACGCCGACGTCGCCCCACGTCTTCGTCGGGTAGTGGAAGACGTTGTGGAACTTCGACTTGCCCGAGATCAGGTCGGCGAGGCACTGCTCGCGCGGCTTCCCGAGGTCCTCGACGACGCGGTAGATCAGCTGCGCGTGGCCGACCTCGTCCTGCACCTTCGCGGTGAGCGCGAGCTTCCGCTGGAGCGTGGGGGCACGGAGGATCCACTCCCGCTCCGGCAAGACGCCCATGAGCTCGGAGTTCCCGTGCATCTCGATGAACTTGATCAGCTTGGCCCGGTACTCGTCGGGCATGGGGTCGTCGGTCTCGACCTGGCCGCCGGACTGGACGTACTCGAGAAATTCCTGGTCCGTCATCTCGCCTCCGGAACGAACGATCGTTAGGCTCTGATCGTAGCGTGTCGACGCGCCGGTCGGAGCTAACCCGGGAAGCGGCCCGCCTCTTCGCGGAGCGGGGCTACCACGGCACGTCGATCGGCGAGCTCGCGAAGGCTCTCGGCGTCCAGAAGGGCTCGCTCTACGCACACATCGACTCCAAGCAGGACCTGCTCTACGAGGCGATGAGCGAGGGCTCCTTCGCCTTCCACCGGGCGCTCGACGCGATCCCCGACGGCCTACCGGCGAGCGAGCGGATCAGGCTCGCGCTGCGCGCGCACCTGCGAGTCGTCTCCGAGCAGCTCGACGTAGCGACCGTCTTCGTCCGCGAGTGGCGCTACCTCGAGGGCGACCGGGCCGAGGAGTTCCTCGCCGAGCGCCGCCGCTACGAGGAGCGCTTCCGCACGCTCTTCCGCGACGGACGAGAGGCCGGGGCGCTCCGCACGGACCTCGACGATCAGGCCGCGGTGCTCCTCGTCCTCTCGGCGGCGAACTGGGCGTACACCTGGCTCCCGGCGGGCGCCGACACCGACGAGCTCGCGGACCGCTTCTTCGCGATCCTCTTGGACGGCATCCGGGGCTACTCCACACCTTCCTAGCCACTCCCGAAAGCGGGATCCGGCTTGACTTTGGACGATAGACATTCGAAGATCGCGTGCGGCCTGCGAGAGATGGGCCGGACTGTCGAGGGACGGGGACATCGTTGGACGTTCGCCTTAGGAAGGTTTGAATATCAACCCGGGTCCCTCCGAAAAGAGTCAACGTTCTTCTCAGAAGGGGAGAGAGATGCGAGTAAAGATGCTTTGGGCTGTCACTCTGATGGCGGCCCTCGGCGTGATTCTCTTGCCCGCTTCTGCGTTGTCCGTCGCCGAGATCCACGAGCACGAAGGTCTCGCCGACTACGACAGCCGAAGCGGGAAGATCGCGCCGACCAGCGCCCAGCGGGCTCACGCGAGACGCCTTGTTGGGAATACGCGCGTGCGGTGGAACCGATTCGGGACTCCGTCGTCAATCGTGCGCCACGGCAAGTTCCTGGCCCGTGGCATCCGTGGCAAGAACGCCGCGGTCGCGGCCAGGTGGTACCTCAACCGTCACAGGGCGCTCTTCGGCCTTCGGTCGCTCGACGGCCTCGTTCTCGAGAGCTCGAACAGGCTGGTCGGGAGCAACGGCTATGCCGTCAACTTCCGACAGGTCTTCAAGGGCGTGCCGACGAGTGAGAGCGGGCTGGTAACCGTCGGGGTTGTCGGGAGCAAGGCGCGCGGCTGGAGGGTCGCGCACGTTTCCTCCTCCCTGACGCGCGCGACGACGCTCGCCGGGATCGTGAAGCTCTCGGCGACGGACGGGTGGGCCCGAGCAGCCCGTGCCTCGCGGCTGACTCACTCGGTCGTGAACGTTCTCACCCGCAAGCGAATGGGTGGGGTGACCCGGCTCAGGGTCGCCGGTCTGGATTCGCCGCAGACCGTTCGACTCGTCGCGTTCCCAACGGTTCGCCAGGGCCTTCTGCCCGCGTACGAGGCGTTGGTGGTCGACGGTAAGGCGGGCAAGGCGTATCGGTCCTACGTCGACGCTCGGAACGGACGGCTGCTCGTACGTCAGAACCTCGTTCACAACGCCGCGTCGGGCCTGCGGCTCACGGCTGTGACCGTGACGCCGTTCAGCGGGACGCTGCCCGTCGCCGATGCGGGCTGCGTGACGCATCCGCCGTTCACGGTCGGTGCGGGAGTCCGCGCCGTGAGCGGTTTCGTGACCTCGACCAACCCGGCCACGGATCTCGTCTTTGAGCTCTACCGGGTCGGCCCGCCGGACGTTCTGCTCATCCACGCAGACGGGGGCTTTCAGCCGGAGGGTTTCCGCTACGCGCCGGCCGGCGGCGTTCCTCCCGGCAGCTACTACGTCAAAGTCTGCGACTTCCCGGGCGGCGGCGGCCCGCCGGAGCCGAGGACCTACAACGGGACGATCACGATCGACGACACGCCTGCCCCGCCCGCCTACTGGGCGAAGTGGGAGACCTTCCCGGCCCACCCGAACCCCGGACCGTTCTCACTGCAGACGGATCCGTGGGGCCGGCCGGCGCTGGACATCCGCGAGACGTGGTGCTGGCGCGACGCAACTGGTTGCGACAAGGTCGTCGGCAACCTGGAGTCGCGGGCTCCGTGGGATCACGACCTCGTGACCGATCTCCCGACCTTCACGACCATGGGCAACAACGCGGAAGCCGCGTCGAACTGGGCGCACCAGAGCGCTCCGGTCCCGCCGCGGTTCTCGCCCACGAGCCCCCTCCGTGACTACTCGTATCCATGGACGGATACGTGGAACCAGGCGGACTGCACGGGTGCCGGGCCGACTGCCGTGCACGGAGTCTCGCTCGACGTCTCGGCTGCGGTCACGAACCTGTTCGTCGCCCACAACCGAATGCACGACTGGGCGTACGGGCTTGGATTCAACGAGGTGAATTGGAACGGTCAGAAGCGCAACTTCGGGCTGACCGAGGCCTGGCAGCAGGGTGATCCGGTGACCGGGAACGCCCAGGCAGGGGCAGGGCTGACGACCGCTCAGGCCTTCGCCGCCCCCGCCCGCAACAACGCGAACATGGCGACGCTGACGGACGGCCTGTCGTCCATCACGAACATGTACCTCTGGCAGCCGCAGGCGGGATCCTTTTATCCGCCGTGTGCCGACGGGGACTACGACATGCCGATCATCGGCCACGAGTACGGCCACATGATCGAGAACCGCATGATCGGAAAGGGCCTCACCCGGCAGGGTGGCCATGCGGGGATGATGGGCGAGTCTCACGCCGACCTGTTCGCTATGGAGTACATCGACGAGAACGGGTTCGCGCCTGTCGCCGGCGAGAACAAGTACGCCGTGGGCGCGTACGCGACCGGCAATCAGACGCGGGCGATCCGCAACTACGGGATGAACTTCCCAACCTCCGGCGGAGACCCGCAGCCCGGCAAGCAGCTCTTGATCAATACGCTGAACTTCGGCGCCATGGGCTACGACGTCACCGGTCCGCAGGTGCACGCGGACGGTGAGATCTTCAGCCGGGTGAACTTCAACGTCCGCGAGCGTCTGATCAGGAAGTACGAAGACGACTATCCCGCGGACGACGAGGAGCTCCAGAGCGAGTGCGCCGAGGGCATCACCCCGGCACACCGGTGCCCAGGTAACCGGCGCTGGATGCAGCTCGTCTTCGACGGCTTCCTGCTCATGCCGGTGAACCCGACCATGCTCCAAGCTCGCGACGCCGTGCTGACCGCAGACCTGATGCGGTTCGGCGGAGCGAACCAGAAGGAGATCTGGCTCGGCTACGCAGAGGGCGGCATGGGCGTCAATGCCTTCGTCACGAGCGAGAACGACTTCGATCCGGTGCCGGACTTCGAGCCGGTCGGCACTTCGCCGGCAACGGTCAGGTTCAGCGCCAGGAGCAAGGACGGCGACCCGGTGAACGCCCGGATCTTCGTCGGTCACTACGAGGGTCGCGCCTCGCCGATTGCGGATACCAACCCCGCGACGGTTCCGGGAGCGATCAACCTCGACGACACAGCGAAGTTCGCCCCGGGAAGGTACGAGTTCGTCGCGGTCGCACCCGGCTACGGACACGTTCGCTTCAGCGAGCGATTCCGGTCGGGTGAGCACGAGAAAGTCAAGCTCAAGTTCGCGCGAAACTGGGCGTCGTCGGCGTCCGGTGCCACGGTGACCGGCGACGACCAGGCTCCGCCTGTCGGCCCGGCCAGCCTCGCGAACCTGATCGACGACACCGAGGGCACCGTGTGGACCGCTGTTGCCGCCAACTTCACCGGCACGCCCACGCCGGGCGTGCCAGGCGGGAACCTCTCGGTGGACGGCAAGCAGGCGACGGTCGACCTGGGCGGAACCGACGACGTTCGCGTCCGGTACATCCAGGTCAGCGCCCACATCGGACCCGGCCACAGCCGCTTCTCGGCTCTGCGCCAGTTCGAGCTCTGGGCGTGCAACAGCCAGCGGGGTGGGAACTGCTCGACTCCCGCAGGGTTCAGCAGGGTGTACACGAGTCCGCACGACGCCTTCCCAGGCGATCCTCCGCGGCCCGTGGCACCTCACCTGATCCTGCGGAAGTTCGACGTCCCGGACTTCAGGGCCACGCACATCAAGTTCGTCACCAAGACGAACCAGTGCACCGGTGGCCCGGGCTTCCAGGGCGACCAGGACGCAGACCCGGCGAACAACCCGGACTGCGACACGAACGTTCCGGGCAACTCCTCGCGGAACTTCGTCCGCGCGGCCGAGCTCCAGGTGTTCAGTCACAGGCCGGACATCGACGACTAGGCGGAACAGCTCATCGCCAAGAGAGAGGGCCGGGACACCGGCCCTCTCTCGTTCGTTCCTACGGTTTTCTCGGGTCTTCGCCGCCGCGGTACCAGATCGCCTCAACTCGGCGGCCGTCGGGATCCTCGAAGAAGACGCCGACGGCGATCTCGTGATCCCGCTCGCGCCAGGCGATCTCTGCCGAGTCGAGCTCGCGCTTCAGCTCCTCGAGCTCCTGTTCCGACACACGGACGCCCGTGTGCGGGCCTGGGCCGCCGGGCTCGTGGAGAGCGAACGCGGTCGTGCCGAGGTACGCCATCACCGGATGCCCTTCGGTCCTGGCGATGCGTGCGCCGAAGAAGCGTTCGTAGAAGGCCGCGGTCGCGGCGGGGTCCTCCGACTCCACAGCGACATGGTCGATGCGTGGCATGGTCCAGAAGATGCCCCGCGTGCTCCTCGTCGTCAATCCGCAGGCGAGTGGCGTCACCGACGCTGCGGCGGAGACAGTGGCCGCTGCGCTCGGCCCCGGCGTCGAAGTGGCGCGCACCGAGCGGCAAGGCCATGCGGTCGAGCTCGTTCGTGACGCCGATGCCGGCGCGGTCGTGGTGTTCGGCGGGGACGGCGCCTTCAACGAGGCGCTGAACGGCCTCCGGCCCGGCCTCCCGCTTGGCCTGGTTCCCGGCGGCGGCTCCAGCGTCCTGCCTCGCGCACTGGGGTTGCCGGGTGATGTGGAGGGTGCCGCACGCCGGATCGCCGACGCGATTCGCACCGGGCGAACGAGCGAGGTCTCGCTCGGGCGGGTGAACGGCCGCCGCTTCGGGTTCGCAGCGGCGCTTGGGTTCCCGGCGGAGGTCGTACGCCGCGTGGACGAGCTCGGGCGCGGAGGCGGTCGTCGACCGCCCGACCGTGCCTTCCTGACGACTGCTGCCCGGCTCCTCGCCGAGCGGCGCGGACGGCTGCCGCCCGAGGTCGAGGTGGACGGGCACGGCCGGGCGTCGTTCGTGCTCGTCGCGAACGGCGACCCGTACACGTATCTGGGCCGGCTGCCGGTGCGTCCCACGCCGCTGGCGAGGTGGGAGGAAGGCCTGGATCTCGTCGGGCCCCGCACGGTTGGCCCGCTCTCGATCCCGCGCCTCGTCGCCGCCGCGATGACCGGCCGAACGCCGAAGGCGCGCGGCGTCCTCTACCTTCATGACGTGGACGTGATCGAGCTGCGCACGGACCGCGCGCTGCCGCTCCAGGTGGATGGGGAGGACCTGGGCGACGTCGACCGCGCCGAGTTCTCCTCCGAGCCCAAAGCGGCGAAAATCCTTCGCTGAGCGTCTAATTAGGACCGTGGCCGCGCCCCCCAGGGACTCCGGATTCGACCCGGTTCGCGCCGGCGGCGCCGTTCTGGCCGTGCTGGCCCTGCTCGCCGTCGTTGCGCTCGCAGCCTCGGCCGGGGGCCCGGCGTCCGGCGGCGCGGGCCGTGACCTCGCCGATCCCCTGGCCACCTTGCTCTTCGTGCTGGGCGGCGTCTGGGTCGCCGCTCTTCTCGTCGCCTCGCCGTTGATGACGGGCCTGACGCTGACGGGCGGCGAGCCGAAGCCGCGCCGGTGGCACGGCAACGTGTTCGCCGGGGTGATCTTCCTCACGGTGATCATCGCCGTGCTCGCGGTCGCCCGGAGGCTGCGCGGGGCCGATGGCAACAACAGCGGTGCCGAAGCGCAGACCGGCCAGACTCCGACGAGCCCGGACGCGACCGGCCGCGTGCCGACCATCGATCCCGCCTCGATCGACTGGCTCGTCGTGGGCCTCGTCTTCGTCGCCGCGCTCGTCGGCTTCGCGATCCTCGCCGCCGTGCTCGTGCGCCCGAAGGGCCGGTCGATGCCGGAGCTGGAGGCCCGGAAGGAGCTCGAGCGGATGCTGGACGAGACGCTCGACGATCTCCGACGCGAGCGCGACCCGAGACGGGCCGTCATCGCGGCCTATGCGCGCATGGAGCGCTCGCTGGGCTCGTACGGGCTTCCGCGCAGGCCGGCCGAGGCGCCGCTCGAGTATCTGGGCCGAGTGCTCGCGGAGCTGACCGGCAGCGCGGCGGCCGCCCGCCGCCTCACGGGCCTCTTCGAGCGGGCGAAGTTCAGCGAGCACTCGATCGACGGGAGGATGAAGGAGGACGCGATCGCAGCTGTCGGCGCCGTGCGCGACGAGCTGCGCGCCCTCACCGTCGCATGAGCCGCAAGCTCCTCCCGATCCTCGGCTTCGGGCTGCTCGCGACCGTCCTCGCCGCCGTCGCCCTCGTCGCCGCTCCCGAGCGTCGAGACCTCATCCTCGACGTCTACGTGCTCGTGTTGGGCGGCATCGCCGTCATCCGGCTCGTCGCGCTGACCCGCCGGCGCAGGATGCCGGGCGAGCGCTCGGAGTTCGACGACGCGCTCCACGCGACGCACCGCCCGCCGGTCCGGATCGCGGAGCGGGACAAGCTCGCGCGCGAGGTGCAGCTGGGCATGCAGACCGCGTTCGACCTCCACTACCGCCTCCGGCCGACGCTCGTCGAGATCGCGCGCAACCGGCTCGCAGGCCGAGGAATCTCGTTCGAGAACGAGCGGCGGGCAAAGTCCGTCCTCGGCGACGAGGCGTGGGAGCTGCTGCGGCCCGACAGGGAGCCGCCCCGAGACCGGAACGCGCGCGGGATCGGAACAGACGAGCTCGGCCGCGTCGTGAGCGTGCTTGAAAGGATCCGCTGATGGTGGCGGAGGAGTTCGGCGAGCGCTGCGACCTGATCCTGGGTGAGGTCGAACGCTCCGTGGTCGGCAAGCGCGATGCGCTGGAGCTCGTTCTGCTCGGGCTCCTCGCCGACGGACATGTCCTGATCGAGGACTATCCGGGACTCGCGAAAACGCTGATCGCCCGCTCGTTCGCGCAGGTGACGAGCATGGAGTTCGCGCGGATCCAGTTCACGCCCGACCTGATGCCGTCCGATGTGACAGGCGCGTCGATCTTCGATCAGCGCACGACCGAGTTCGAGTTTCGTCCCGGCCCGATCTTCACGAACCTGCTCCTCGGCGACGAGATCAACCGCGCCCCGCCCAAGACCCAGGCTGCGCTGCTCGAGGCGATGCAGGAACGGCAGGTGACGAGCGAGGGCGTCACACGCCCGCTCGACCGACCGTTTCTCGTCCTCGCGACGCAGAACCCCATCGAGTACGAGGGGACGTATCCGCTGCCCGAGGCCCAGCTCGACCGCTTCCTGCTCCGGATCAGCGTCGGCTACCCGGATCGTGACCAGGAGTGGCAGATCGTGGAGCGGCGCGTCGAGCGGGAGACCGACGAGGTCGTGCTCGGCCCGGTCGTCGATCGCGAGGGGCTGCTCGAGCTCCAGGGTGCGCTCGAGGGTGTCCACATCGCCGAGTCGGTCGGCTACTACATCGTCGACGTGGTTGCGGCGACCCGGACCGCAGCCGCGGTCGAAGTCGGCTCGAGCCCTCGCGGGACCCTCGCGATCCTGAAGCTCGCCCGCGGCCGAGCGCTCATGGACGGGCGCGACTTCGTGACGCCCGACGATGTGAAGGCCGTCGCCGTTCCGGCGCTGGCACACCGCCTCACGCTCCGTCCGGAGCTCTGGGTGCAGCGCATCCCGGCGGAGCAGGTCGTGCGCGACATCCTCGAGCAGGTTCCGACGCCTGCCGCCGAGGACGTCACGCAGACGGCGCCGTGATCCGGACGACCTCGCCGAAGCTGACGACGTACGCCGGGCTCGCCGCCTTTGGGCTCCTCGCAGCCGTCGCCCTCGGCAGGCCGGAGCTCGCGGTGCTCGCGGCGCCCTTCGCGCTCGTTCCGGCTCTGGGCCTGCCGCTTGCGCGCGAGCCGTCGCTTCGCGCCTGGTCGACGGTGGGCTCGGAGCGGACGGTCGAGGGCGGCACGGTGGGCCTCGAGCTGGAGCTGCGAGCCGAGGCCGCGGTGCCCCACGCCGAGGTGGCCGTTGTCCTGCCCGAGGGCGCGGGTGGCGTCGAGGGGCCGAACCCCGCACTGGTGCGAATCGGCGCCGGCCAGACCGTCGGGCTCGAGTGGCAGATCGAGTGCGGCCACTGGGGCGCGTACACGCTGGGTGAGGTTGCGATCCGGTGCCGCGACGCGCTCGGCCTCTTCGTCTACGAGCAGAAGGTGGGCGACCGTCGGCCGCTCAAGGTCTACCCCTCGGCCGAGCGGCTCCGCTCCGTGCTCCGCCCCCTCGAGACCCAGCCGTCGGCGGGGAACCAGGTAGCGCGCGAGCGCGCTGACGGCATCGAGTTCGCCGACCTGCGCCCGTTCGTCCACGGCGACAGGCTCCGGCGGGTCAACTGGCGAGCGACCGCGCGCTCTGGCGAGCTCTGGGTCAACGACATGCACCCCGAGCGGAACACCGACGTCGTCATCTTTGTCGACACCTTCGTCGAGGCGCGGCGCGAGGATGCCGGGACGCTGGACCTGGCGGTGCGCGCGGCCGCGACGTTGGCCGAGCGGTACCTGGCCCACCGGGACCGCGTCGGGCTCGTGGTCTTCGGCGGGATCCTGAACTGGCTGACGCCGGCGACCGGGATCGTCCAGCGGTACCGCATCGTCGACGCGCTGCTCGACGCCGAGATCCTGCTCAGCTACGCCTGGAAGGACATCGACGTCGTTCCGCGCAGGACGCTCCCGCCGCAGGCGCTCGTCGTGGCCGTGTCGCCGCTCCTCGACGAGCGGGCACTGGCCGCGCTCGCCGACCTACGCCGGCGCGGCTTCGACATCGCCGTGATCGAGGTCTCGCCAGTCCCCTTCGCGCCGCACGCTGCGGACGCGTCGGATCCGCTGGTGGAACGGCTCTGGCTGCTGCGCCGTGCGGCGAGGCGAACGGCGTTCCACTCGCTCGGGGTGCCGGTCGTCGAGTGGCGAGAGGGCGAGGCGCTCCAGTCCGCAATCGAGGAGGTGGCCTCGTTCAGGCGGGCCGCGCATCTCGCACGCCGCTAGTCACAGGGCTCGTCGCCGTGCTGTTTGCCGCCGCCGTCGGCGGGGCTGCGGTCGCGGCCGCCGGGGAGCTTCGGCTTCTAGCCGCGGGCCTGTCCGCGACCGCGACAGCGGTGCTTGCGGCCGGGCTCTGGCGGGGGCGGACGGTCGTCGTTCCGTGGTCGCTGCTGGCGCTCGGCGCCGCGGCGGCTGCGTCGTTCGCCGACGGCGGCGACCCCGCACGCTCGCCGCTCTTCGCGGCCGGGTTGCTCGCCGTGGGGGAGCTCTCCTACTGGTCGCTGGAGACGCGGCTGAGTCGGCCCGCTTCGGGCGGCGTCACGGCCCGGCGCGCCGCGCTTCTCTCCGGGCTCGTCGCGGGCTCGATCGCGATCGGCGCCGTTCTCGTCTCCGTGGCGCGGATCGACGCCGGCGGTGGGCTCGCCCTCGAGGGAGCGGGAGTGGCGGCGGCCGTGGCT
>OBLS010000550.1_pt1 | contig 13796 bp, 13 predicted proteins | sample 1519901 | NCBI WGS metagenome assembly OBLS01 (sample SAMEA3113585, study PRJEB22503) | soil metagenome | reverse complement strand
ATCTGTGGCAGGCCGTCGAGACCTACGCGCGTCGCGAGCGCCGCTACGGCGGAGCGGAGCCGCGTTCCGGGTCATGATTCAGGATGGCCGTGCCCACGTCAGTGCTCGTCGTAGTGCCGGCCGTGTGCGGCGTGCAGGTGTCCGTCGTGCAGGTAGTCGGTGTGGCCCTCGTGCTCGACCGCGGGGTGACCGCACTGCTCGCTGTGCTGATGGGCATGCTCCTCGGCGGTGACGTGCGCGCCGGCCAGCCGCGGGTCCTCGCCGTCGGCGCGACGGAACCGCCGCCGGCGAAGCAGGGTCCCCAGCGGCCAGGCCAGACCGAACCCGACCAGGGCGATGACCACGATGCTCGCCCCCGGCGCCACGTCGACGTAGTAGGAGAACACGACACCGGTCAGCGAAGGCAGCACGCCCAGGACGAGCGCGAGGGCGAAAGTCGCCCGGAAGCCACGGGTGACCTGTTGAGCCGTCGCGACCGGCACCACCATCAGAGCGCTCACGAGCAGCAGGCCCACCGTGCGCATGGCGACCGTGACGGTCACCGCGGCCATGACGGCGATGAGCACGTTGTAGGCCCGGACCCGCAGCCCGGCGACCCGTGCGTACTCCTCGTCCTGACAGACCGCGAAGAGTTGCGGCTGCAGTCCGACGCAGAGCGCGAGCACGACCGCCGCCAAGGCGACGATCACCCACAGATCGGTGACCGACACGGTCGTGATCGAGCCGAACAGGTACGTGTTCAGCGTGGCCGCCGTGCTCCCGGCGAGCCCGGTCAGCAGGACACCACCGGCGATGCCGCCGTAGAAGAGCATCGCGAGAGCGACGTCGGCGGACGCGCGGCCGCGGGCCCGGACGAACTCGATGGCCACCGCACCGACCGTTGCAGCCGCGACGGCCGTCCACACCGGCGCCCATCCGGTGAGCAGGCCGAGCGCGACGCCGGTCAGCGCGACATGGCCGATCCCGTCACCCATCAGCGCGAGCCTGCGCTGCACCAGGTAGGTCCCGACCGCGGGCGCCGCGAGGCCGGTCAGAAGCGCCGCGAGCAGGGCGCGCTGCATGAAGTCGTGGCTGAGCAGGCTCATCCGAACAGGCCCGGCCGGGCGTCGTCGCCGTGGAAGTGGTCATGTGGCGCGCCGGCGTATGCGTTCGGGACGGGCAGTGGGCCGTCGTGGACGACGCGGCCGGCGTCCAGCACGACCCCCCGGCTCATCAGCGGCGCGAGCAGCCCCATCTCGTGCAGCACGAGCAGGACCGTTCGACCGGACGCCACGAACGTGCGGAGCGCGCGCGCAAACGCCTCCTGGCTGCGCCGGTCGATGCCGGCGTTGGGTTCGTCGAGGACCAGCAGGTCGGGATCTCCTGCGGCGGCGCGGGCAATCAGTACCCGCTGCTGTTGGCCTCCGGACAGGGCGGACACGCTCTCGTCGGTGCGATCGGACAGCCCGACGAGCTCGATGGCCTCCTCGACGGCCTCCCGGTCCCGGCGGGTCCCCGATCGAAACAGGCTCCGGCGGGCCAACCGACCGGACGCCACCACCTCCCGGACGGTCGCCGGGACGCCGGCCGCTGCGGTGGTCCGTTGCGGGACGTACCCGATCCGTGACCAGTCGTGGAACGCCGCCAACGGCGTGCCGAACAGGTGGACCTCGCCCGCCGTCAACGGAACCAACCCGACGGCCGCCCGGACCAACGTCGACTTGCCCGAGCCGTTCGCGCCCAGCAGCGTGACGACCTCACCGGACGGGACGGTCAGGTCCACCCCGTGCAGGACCACGCGGTCGCCGAGCGTCACGACGGCGCCGCGCACCTCCACGACACCGTCGGTCCTGGTCATGAGCAGCCGTTCGCCTTCCTGAGGGCGTCCAGGTTAGCCCGCATCAGCGTGACGTAGTCCTCGTCGGCCGCGTGATCGGTCAGTCCCTCGATCGGGTCGAGCACGGCCGTCGCGAGGTCGAGGTCCTCCGCCATGGTCTGGGCCACCTTGGGGCTCACCAGGGTCTCGTAGAAGATCGTCGTGACGCCCTCGGCCTGGACGACTTCCTGGACCTCTGCCAGCCGGGCGGGCGAGGGCTCGGCGTCGGGGGAGAGGCCGGAGATTCCGACCTGCTCGAGGTCGTAGCGGTTGGCGAGGTACCCGAACGCCTCGTGGCTGGTGACGAACACCCGGCGCTCGCACTGCGCCAAGCCGGAGTCGAACTCCTCGTCGAGTGCGTTCAGCTCGGCGACCAGCTCGTCAGCGCGGTCCTGAACGGCGTCGGCCCGGTCGGGAACGATGTCGGCGAGCTCGTCGGCGACCGCTTGCGAGATCACGGCCAGGTTGGCCGGGTCGAGCCAGACGTGCGGGTCACCCTCGAGGTCGCCGTCCTCGTCCTGGTGGCTCTCCTCCTCGGCGGCCGGAAGGAGGTCGACCGTCTCGGCGACATCGAGGGAATGGTCGTCGGCGTTCTGCTCGACGGCCTCGTCGACCGCGGGCTGGAATCCGTGCAGGTAGAGAACGAGATCGGCGTCGGCGATGCTACCCACCTGCTGTCCGGTCAATTCGAGGTCGTGCGGCTCGACGCCCGGCTGAGTCAGGTTCTCGACGATCCCATCGGGGCCTGCGACCCTCTCGGCGACGTAGGCCAACGGGTAGAAGGAGGCGAGTACGGTCGGGCTGTCGCTCGCGGACGCCGTTCCGTCGTCCCCGCAACCGGCGAGCAGGAGAGCCAGGACGACGGCAAGGTTGGACACGGCAGCGCCCGGACGGCGAATCGACATGAGAGCCATTCTCAACAGCCGTGCGGACTCGTGTCAACGTGGACCGTGCGGCGGCGTCAGACGACGCCCGCGGCCCGCCCGACCACCAGCGCCGCCAGCAAGAGGACGACGCCCACGCGGATAACCCGAGCACGTGGCTCCAGCCGGGGCCACGCGAGCGTGAGCAGCCACAGGAGGAACAGCAGGACGAGGCCGAGCAGCAGCGGCCCCCATGGCTCCGGCGCGAGCAGGCCGCCGAGCAGCACGGCTGCCGGAACGCTGCCGACCAGCCACCGCGGAGCCCTGGTCAGCCGGGTCAGGATCGGCTCACTGGCCCGTTCGAGGGCACCACGGAACCCCTGCGGCGCCGTGGGCGGCGGGACGGCCGGCCGCCTGCTTCCGCCGGGCCGAGGCGCCCGAGACCCCGCCGCGGGTGCGGCCGGTCGCCGGTTTGCCGGCCGGCGTCGACGGGGACGGTTGCTGGACACGGTGCTCCTCGGACGGTCGGTGGTCGTACGGTGGAACGCCACCATCGTCCAGCATCCACAAGGAGCGCAATGCTCGCCGTCACCCGATACCGGGTTGCACCGGGCGACGCCCCCGGCTTCCTCGAGCAGGCGCGGGTTTCGCTGGCGGCGCTGGCGCAGCGGCCGGGCTGGCGCGGCGGCCATGTCGGCCGCGCCACGGACGACCCGACGCTGTGGGTGCTGACCAGCGAGTGGGACGACGTCGGTTCCTATCGGCGGGCGCTGAGCTCCTACGAGGTCAAGGTGTCGGCGGTCCCGCTCCTGTCCCGCGCCCTGGACGAACCGTCGGCGTTCGAGTTGCTGACCTCCGTCGACGGCCATGGCTCGGCGCTCGCCGCCGACGCGTCGGTCGTCGGCGTCGGCGACGCGGCGGCTCCGGTCGTCCCGACCGATCTCGACTGACGATGACGCTCGGCCACCGGCATGCCGGCGACGCAGGGCTGCCGTCGGCGCCCGCGGTCCGCAGGACGGTGGTCGCCGTCCTCGTACCGCTGATGGCGGCGACCGTTGCCGGGCTCGTGCTCCTGTGGCCCCGCGGGGACCTGCCGCAGGTCGAGGGTGCCCAGCGCTCGAACGCGACGATCTTGGAGATCAACGCGTGCGCCGAGCAGGTGGAGGACGCCGACGACTGCCGGGAGGCCAGAGTTCGGGTCGAGTCCGGTGCGGACGAAGGCGAGCTGGTGACCGTCCCGGTGCCGTTCGGGTCGGGCGCACCGAGCTTCGAGGCCGGCGACAAGGTGGTGCTCGGCGCCGTTGCCGACACGCCGCTGGAGAGCCGGTACGAGCTGGTCGACTTCCAACGCGAGACGCCGCTGCTGCTGCTGGCGGTGGCGTTCGGGCTGGCGGTCGTCGCGCTGTCGCGCTGGCGGGGACTGGCAGCTCTCGCCGGCCTCGGCATCTCCGTGGTCGTGCTGATCACGTTCGTACTGCCGGCCCTGCTCGACGGCCAACCACCGCTTGCGGTCGCCGTGATCGGTGCGTCGGCGATCATGATCAGCACGTTGTACCTTGCGCACGGCGTCTCGCTGCGCACGTCGGTGGCCTTGCTCGGCACCCTGGTGAGCCTGACGCTGACCGGACTGCTGGGACTGGCCTTCACCGAAGCGGGACAGTTCACCGGCCTGGTCGGCGAGGACGCCCTGTACCTGGGCGCGGTGGGAGACAACCTCGACCTGCACGGATTGCTGCTCGCCGGGCTGGTGATCGGCGCGCTCGGTGTGCTCGACGACGTCACGGTCACTCAGACCGCCGCCGTGTGGGAGCTTGCCGCGGCCGACCCGGATGCCCCGCGACGTTCCCTGTTCGCCGCCGGCCTGCGGATCGGGCGAGAACACGTGTCGGCTGCCGTGAACACTTTGGTGCTGGCCTACGCGGGTGCGTCCCTGCCGTTGCTGATGCTCTTCGCCATCTCGGGTCAGGGCGTGTTGGACACCGTCACGAACGAGCTGATCGCCCAGGAAGTCGTCCGTGCCCTGGTGGGCGGGTTGGGCATCGTCGCGGCGGTGCCGGTCACGACCGTCATCGCGGCGCTGGCCGTGCGTGAGCGACCACGCCGGGTGCGCGGCCGGCGGGCGCGGGCCGCCGTCGAGGTCTCGACCTAGCGGGCGGCCCGCTGCTCTGGACGACCGGAGCTAGAGCAGCGGTGGCTGAGCCAGGCGTGCCAGCTCCAGGGCCTGTTCGGGGAACCACTCGCCGGCCGGCGGATCCGGGTGTCCGCGGACCGGGTCGATCCCTCCGTCCGGCGCCCAGCGGGTGCACTCGCCGTCGGACTCGCCCGGGATCTTGACCCAGAGGTACGCGTCGATGAGCGGGTTGTCGGTCGCCGTCGTCGGTCGCAGCCCAAGGCCACGGTCCGGCGGGTTGCACCAGTCCTGCGGGTCACCCGGCGGGTGGTCGGCCGGCGGAGTCCAGGGCCCGAGGCCGTTGCGGCTGGTATCGACGACGAAGTGTGTCGCCTCCGCCGCCGTGGGCATCGCGAGGCCCGCGTCGGCGTACTGCTGCGCGTACTGCTGGTCGGTGCGCACCCATGTGTCGAAGTCGGCCGGGTCCGCCGGGAAGTACTGGCTCCCGCACCACGCGACGTTCCACCAGTCCCGCTGTTCGGCCAGGTAGAGGCAGAGCGACGTCCAGGTGCCGTACTTCTCCAGCTTCCGCTGCTCCTGGTAGTTCGACACGTTGACGAAGAAGCCGTCGGCCCGTTCGACCCCCGCCTTGATCAGCCGGTCGGAGAGATCGCCGACGCCCAGCCAGCCGCTGTGCGTGCCGTCGAGATAGACGCTCGCATTCGGCTGCTGCTTGATCCGGTCGACTGCGGCGTTGAGCTCGGTGAACCGGGCCGCAGCGAGCGAGGCGTCACCGCCCGCCGGCTGGCACCACTCGAGGTCGCCGTTGATCGTCGTGTACCAGGGGATGATGCCGAGGCCGTCCGGTTCGAGCATCACCATGACCTCGGCATCGCCGATTCCCGCAGCGAAGCCGTCGACCCAGTCCAGGTACTGCTCGGTGCCGGATGCGCCGCCGGCGGAGAACTGTGAACAGTCGCGGTACGGGATGTTGTAGACGACGAGGACCGGAACCGCCTCCTGCGCCTCGGCTCGCTCGATCGTCCTTCGCACGTCCTGCTCGACGTCCTTCGGTGTGCCGCCCTCGAACCACACGGCCTGCGGCGTTTCGATCATCGCGCGGATGAGCGCGGCATCGCCCTGGGCGCCCTGCGACCTCAGGTCGGCGATCTGCTCGATCGCGCCATGGTTCGGCTTGGGAACGTACAACCGCGTGCCCTCGTCCTGCGCCTGCGCGACGGACGGGCCGGCGAGCGCCGTCACGAGCCCGCCCGCGAGAGCGATCAGCGCGACGCCGCGCCGTCGGGACTTGGTGGTGGTCACGTGGGCCCTCCCGGTCTCGTCCGGCCTCCGACATTGCGAGCATCACAGCGGACGGCCGTGCAGACAAGAGATGCGTGGGAACGCTCTCAATTCATCTCGCGATCCGAGATGGGTTGCCACGACGTCCTCTTCGGAGCGGAGCCGGTAGCCTTGCCGCCAACTGACCTCGCCGACCGCCAGCCGGATGGAGTGAACACCCCTCGTGGCCCTCGACAAGACCATCGACTCGCTCGTTGCCCTTGCCAAGCGGCGCGGATTCGTCTACCCGACCGGAGAGATCTACGGCGGCACCCGTTCCGCGTGGGACTACGGCCCGCTGGGCGTCGAGCTCAAGGAGAACATCCGTCGGCAATGGTGGCGCTCGGTCGTGCAGATGCGTGACGACGTCGTCGGCCTGGACTCCGCGGTGATCCTGCCGCGTGAGGTGTGGGTGGCCTCGGGTCACGTCGACGCGTTCGTCGACCCGCTCACCGAGTGCCAGTCCTGCCACCACCGCTTCCGCGCCGATGACCTCGAAGATGCGTACGAGGCCCGGCACGGCCGGCCTCCACAGAACGGTCTGGCCGACGTGAATTGCCCGAACTGTGGCGCGAAGGGCTCGTTCACCGAACCGAGGATGTTCAACGGCCTGCTCAAGACCTACCTCGGCCCGGTGGAGTCCGAGGAAGGCCTGCACTATCTGCGCCCGGAGACCGCGCAAGGCATCTTCACCGACTTCCTCTCGGTGATGAGCTCGTCGCGGCGCAAACCTCCGTTCGGCATCGCCCAGGTGGGCAAGGCGTTCCGTAACGAGATCACGCCGGGAAACTTCATCTTCCGTACCCGTGAGTTCGAGCAGATGGAGCTGGAGTTCTTCGTCGAGCCCGGGACGGACGAGGAGTGGCACGAGTACTGGCTCAAGGAACGCTGGGACTGGTACGTCGATCTCGGCATCGCCAAGGACAACCTGCGCTACTTCGAGCACCCCAAGGACAAGCTCTCGCACTACTCGAAGCGGACCGTGGACCTGGAGTACCGCTTCCGGTTCGGCGGCACGGAGTTCTCCGAGCTCGAGGGCATCGCCAACCGGACCGACTTCGACCTCTCGACTCACGCGCGGCACTCGGGCGTCGACCTGACGTACTTCGACCAGGACAAGGGCGAGCGATGGACGCCGTACGTCATCGAGCCCTCGGCCGGCCTCACCCGCTCGGTGCTGGCCTTCATGCTCGATGCGTACGACGTCGACGAGGCACCGAATGCCAAGGGAGGTGTCGACACCCGCACCGTGCTGCGGTTCGACCCGCGGCTGGCCCCGGTCAAGGCAGCGGTGCTGCCCCTGTCCCGCAACGCCGACCTCTCACCGAGGGCGCGTGACCTCGCCGCTCAGCTCCGCGCGCGCTGGAACGTCGAGTTCGACGACGCCGGCGCGATCGGCCGCCGCTACCGGCGCCAGGACGAGATCGGCACGCCGTTCTGTGTCACCGTCGACTTCGACACCCTCGACGACGACGCCGTGACCGTTCGTGAGCGCGACTCGATGAGCCAGGACCGGATCGCCATCGACCGGGTCGAGACCTACCTGGTGGAACGCCTGCCCGGCTGTTGAGCGCTGGTGGTCCCCGGAGGAGTGACGTTGTGACCGATGTCCGAGTGGACGGCTACCCAGTCGAGCGTGGCGACGAGATCCTCACACCCGAGGCGCTGGCATTCGTCGGGGAGATGCAGAGCCGGTTCGGTGCCCGCCGGAACGAGCTCCTCGGCATGCGGGCCGGTCGCCGCGACGAGGTCGCCCGCACCGGCAGGCTCGACTTCCTGCCCCACACCGAGGACATCCGGGAAGCCGAATGGACCGTTGCCGCCGCGCCGGCCGACCTCACCGACCGGAGGACCGAGATCACTGGTCCGACGGAGCGGAAGATGGCGATCAACGCGCTCAACTCCGGTGCCCGGGTGTGGCTGGCCGACCTCGAGGACGCCAACACGCCCCATTGGTCCAACGTGGTGAGCGGCCAGGTGAATCTGTACGACGCCGTACGCGGCGAGATCGCCTTCACGTCGGCGGAGGGCAAACGGTACGCGCTGCGGGACGACGTCCGTCCGGCGACGATCGTCGTACGCCCGCGTGGGTGGCACCTGGACGAGCGGCACGTCCTGGTCGACGGCCAACCGGTGGTCGGCGCGTTGGTCGACTTCGGTCTGCACTTCTTCCACAACGCCGCCGAGTTGCTGGCCCGCGGAAGCGGGCCGTACTTCTACCTGGCGAAGATGGAAAGCCACCTCGAGGCGCGGCTGTGGGACGACGTCTTCACCTTCGCCCAGCAGCGACGCGGGATACCACACGGCTCCGTTCGCGCGACGGTGCTGATCGAGACGATCCCGGCTGCGTTCGAGATGGACGAGATCCTCTACGAGTTGCGCGAGCACGCCTCGGGGCTCAACGCGGGCCGCTGGGACTACCTGTTCAGCATCATCAAGAACTTCCGTGATGCCGGCCCGGCCTTCGTCCTGCCGGACCGTGGCGACGTCACCATGACGGCGCCGATGATGCGCGCCTACACCGACCTGCTGGTCGCGACGTGCCACCGGCGCGGCGCCTTCGCGATCGGTGGGATGGCCGCGTTCATCCCGAGCCGGCGCGACCCGCAGATCAACGAGCGGGCGCTGGCCAAGGTGCGCGAGGACAAGGAACGCGAGTCCGGCGACGGGTTCGACGGGTCCTGGGTCGCACATCCGGACCTGGTGCCGGTGTGCACGGAGATCTTCGACAAGATCCTGGCCGACCGTCCGAACCAACTCGACCGACGCCGGGACGACGTCCGGGTGAGCGCGGAACAGCTTCTCGACGTCTCCTCGGTGCCGGGGGCGCCGTCGGCGGCCGGGTTGCGTACCAACATCGACGTCGGTCTCCGGTACCTCGAGGCGTGGCTGGGCGGAACCGGCGCGGTGGGCATCCACAACCTGATGGAGGATGCCGCCACCGCGGAGATCTCCCGCTCGCAGATCTGGCAGTGGGTCCACAACGACGTCGTGCTCGACAACGGCGAGACCGTCACACCGGAGCTGGTCCGTACGGTGGCCGACGACGTGGTCGCCGCGATCCGTGACGAGATCGGAGAGCAGGCATTCCGGGCGAGCCGGTACGGCCAGGCCAGGGCGCTGTTCGAGCAGGTCGCACTGGACGACGACTTCGTCGAGTTCCTGACCCTGCCGGCGTACGAGTCGATCGACTGACCGGCTCGATCGGAACCGGGGCCGTACGGTGACCGCAGGCGACGAGCCGGTGCTCGACGAGCGGTTCCTGCGTGGACTCGACGAGCGGCTCATGGCCGTGGACGAGCGTGTTCGGCGGCACTATCCGGGGGGTCCCACCGTCCGGCAGCCGGTGCACACCGTGTACGTGCCGGCATCGGGATTCCAGCCCGACCTGGTCGGGACGTGGGCAGCGCAGGCCCGATCCGTTCTCGACCGGCACGGCGGTGGCCCGGAGGGGATGACCGAGACCCTCGGCATTCGCATCACGGCGGAGGTCTATGAACGTGTGGTCGCCAAGCTCGACCGGGAGCCGGTCGAGGACCTGCGGATCGACTTCGAAGACGGGTACGGCGACCGGGGCGATGCGGCTGAGGACGCAGATGCGGTCGCAGCAGCGCGGCGGCTGGTGGAGTCACTCGCAGCGGAGATGGCGCCGCCCTTCGTGGGCCTTCGGTGCAAGGGGTTGGAGCGGGCCACCCGCCGGCGCGGCATCCGGACCCTGGACCTGTTCCTCTCGGCGCTTCTGGCACAGGTGCCTGTACCGGCCGGCTTCGTGGTCACGCTGCCGAAGGTTGTCGCAGTGGAGCACGTCGAGGCCTTCGTCGAGGTGCTGGAGCAGCTCGAGCAGGCGTACGGCCTGCCGGCCGGTCGGCTTCGCCTCGAGGTCCAGATCGAGACGCCTCAATCCGTGCTCTCGCCGGACGGGACCGTGGCGACGGCGCGGATCGTGGCCGCGGCGGGGGATAGGTGCGCCGGCCTCCACTACGGCACCTACGACTACAGCGCCGCGCTCGGCGTCTCAGCGGGCCAGCAGAGCCTGGCCCACCCGGTGGCCGACTTCGCTAAGTCCCTCATGCAGGTGGCCGCGGCCGGCACCGGGGTGCGGGTGTCCGACGGATCCACGAATCTGCTGCCCGAAGGTGACGGCACCGCAGTGCGGGCCGGCTGGCGAGAGCATGCCCGGCTCGTGCGGCGCTCGCTGGAGCGGGCCTTCTATCAGGGCTGGGATCTCCACCCGCACCAGCTGCCGAGCCGCTTCCTCGCCACGTACGCGTTCTTCCGCGACGGGCTGCCGCACTCGGCGCAGCGGCTACGGGCATATGCCTCGAGCGCAGGGGGCGGGATCCTCGACGAACCCGCAACCGCGCAGGCGCTCGCGACGTTCCTGCTGCGCGGCGTCGACTGCGGGGCCTTCGACCCAGCTGAAGTGACGACGGCAACCGGACTCGACGGCGGTGCCCTCGACCGCTACGCCCGCCGAGGGTGATCTGACGTGCCGGAGCTGGACCTGGTCTTCCGTGCGCGGCGGGTCGTGACGGCCGACGGCGAGATGGCTCGGTGCGTCGGGGTCAGGGCGGGCCGGATCGCGGCAGTCGAGCCGTTGGCCGCCGGACTGACGGCCGACCAGGTCGTCGAGCTCGGCGACGACGTCGCGCTGCTGCCCGGTCTCGTCGACACCCACGTCCACGTCAACGAACCGGGCCGGACCGAATGGGAGGGCTTCGCGACCGGGACCCGGGCCGCTGCCGCAGGCGGCGTCACGACCATTGTGGACATGCCGCTCAACAGCGTTCCGCCGACCGTAGATGCGGGTGCGTTGGCACGGAAGCGAGAGGCGGCCGCCGGGAAGTGCTTCGTCGACGTCGGGTTCTGGGGAGGTGCGGTGCCGGGCAACCGGCCCGCGATGCGTGGCCTGCACGATGCCGGTGTGTTCGGGTTCAAGTGCTTCCTGGTGCCCTCCGGGGTCGAGGAGTTTCCGCCGCTGGAGCCCGACCAGTTCGAGGAGGTGCTCGCGATCTCCCGCACACTCGGCGCGCTGGTGATCGTCCACGCGGAGGACGCCGCGACGATCGCGCAGGCGCCGGCACCGCACGGACGCGCCTACCGGTCCTTCCTGCGCTCCCGCCCACCGGAGGCCGAGAACGTCGCGATCTCCCGGGTGGTGGAGGCAGCCCGCCGGACCGGAGCCCGCGTTCACATCCTGCATCTGTCGAGCGCCGGTGCACTCCCGACGATCCGACGCGCGCGCGACGAGGGAGTGGCCGTGACGGTCGAGACATGCCCGCACTATCTGTGCTTCACAGCCGATGACGTCCCCGACGGTGCGACGCAGTTCGCGTGCTGCCCGCCGATCCGCGGGGCCGGCAATCGTGAGTCGCTGTGGGACGGCCTCGCCGACGGCACCATCGACGCGATCGTGTCGGACCACTCGCCGTGCCCTCCGGAGCTCAAGCGCCTCGACGTAGGGGACTTCGGCCTCGCCTGGGGAGGGATCTCGTCACTGGAGGTCGGGCTGCCGGCCGTCTGGACGCAGGCGCGTCGGCGTGGACACACACTCGCCGACCTCGTGCGCTGGGCGGCCGAGGGGCCGGCGAACCTCGCGGGTGTGAACCACAAGGGGCGCATCGCGCCCGGTTACGACGCCGATGTCGTGGTCTTCGCCCCCGATGATGCCAGGGTCGTCGAGCCGGCCTCGCTTCATCACCGGCACGCCGTCACTCCGTACCAGGGGCGGACGTTGACGGGTGTCGTGCGGGAGACCTGGCTGCGCGGCGTGCGAACCGACGACGTCGAGCCCCGCGGGCGGCTCCTGAGCCGGGCGGCAGCGTGACCGACGACTTCGCCGCGCTTCCGGACCTCGCGTCGCGAGCGCTCGGCGCCAGCGTCGTCCACGCCACCGACGACCTCTTCGCCGAACGCGAGAACCTGATCCGGCCCGAGCCGCCGGTCTTCGCCGCGGACACGTTCGGAAACAGGGGAAAGATCTACGACGGCTGGGAGACCCGGCGCCGCCGCGAGCCGGGGAACGACGCAGCCGTCGTGCGGCTCGGTGCGCCGGGCATCGTGCGTGGTGTGGTGGTCGACACGGCGTTCTTCCGGGGCAACTTCCCACCGTTCGTCTCGGTGGAGGCGACGTCGGTGGAGGGCTACCCGTCGCCGGCCGAGTTGCAGGCGACCGCCTGGGAGACGATCGTCGCCAGATCCGCGGCACAAGGCGACACGGCGAACCGGTACGCCGTCGACTCCGACCGGCGATGGACGCACCTGCGCCTGTCCATCTACCCCGACGGCGGGGTGGCCCGGTTCCGGGCGCACGGCGAGGTTGTACCCGACCCGCGCTTTCTGGAGGGCATGGTCGACCTGGCCGCCCTGGAGAACGGCGGGACCGTCGAGGACTGCTCGAACATGTTCTACTCGTCACCGGTCAACCTCATCCTTCCCGGCCGGGCGCGCAGCATGGCCGACGGCTGGGAGAACGCGCGGCGGCGCGACGACGGGAACGACCACGTGACGATTCGGCTGGCCGCGGCCGGGCGGGTGCACTACGTCGTCGTCGACACGTCCTACTTCGTCGGCAACGCCCCTGGGTGGGTGCGGCTCTCGGGCGCCGAAGCCGGGTCCGCTCCGGGCGCCGATCCGGCGTCCTGGACCGAGATCGTGCCGCGCACCAGGGTCCAGCCGGACACCCGGCACCGGTTCCTCGTCGACGGCGGGCCGCCCGTGACCCACGTTCGCCTCGACGTCTTCCCCGACGGCGGCCTCTCCCGGCTCAACGTCCACGGCGAGCTCGAGCCGGCAGCGCTCGAGCAGATGCGCCGTCGCTGGCGAGACGCACTACCCGTGGGCCATTCGCGGTTCCGATGACCGCCCTACCGGGCCGTACCGGCGTTTCGAGACCGGTTCGTGATGGGCAGAAGCGGATCAGACGTCACGGCATCGAGCCGTGGCCTCCCCGAGAGGACGACCTGAGTCATGGTCCGCACACTGTCCCGCTACACCACCGCGACCGTGGTACTCGTGATCACCGGCATCATCGCCGCCTTCATCGCCCTCGCCATCCTTCTCGTGATCGTGGACGCCAACGAAGGCAATATGATCGTCAACGCGATCATCGAGATCGGCCGGTTCTTCTCCACGCCGTTCCACGACATGTTCCCGCAAGACAACGCGGAGACGAACGTCCTGGTCAACTGGGGCCTGGCCGCGCTGGCCTACCTGCTGGTCGGAGGCATCGTCGCTCGCTTCGTTCGCTAGCCACACCCGTAGCGGGGTCGTCCGCCCCATCACCAGCGCGGATGGACGAGGTACTGGTCGCCTCCTGGAACGCCAGGCGGCGCGGCTGACCGACCACCGCCTTGCGCCACCCTTCTACCTTGTCATTCAGGGCCGCAGGGGCCTTGGCTGGCGAACGGCAGGTTCTCGTAGCCGGAGATGTCCTGGTCGGCGAGCGACCCGGTGGCAGCTGCCGTGAGGACGGCCATGGTGGGAACCCGGAAGAGGTTCTCCAGCTGTCCGTTGCTCTTCTGGCCGACCGACCGGACCTCGTAGAAGATCGCTCCCTTGGTGGGCGTCTGCATCACCGGCAGTTCGCCGGCCGGCGAACTGCCGGTGAAGATCGGAAGAGCACACG
>OBLS010000548.1_pt1 | contig 13810 bp, 12 predicted proteins | sample 1519901 | NCBI WGS metagenome assembly OBLS01 (sample SAMEA3113585, study PRJEB22503) | soil metagenome | reverse complement strand
TCACACAGCAGCGGCAGGCGGAGCTGATCGGCCAGTCCGGGCCGCGCGCGCACAGGGCGCCGCGCGTCGACATGCTGATCCACTACCTCGTCGGGGACGAGCCGGAGGCGAGCCGGTTCCAGAGCGGTCTCTTCAACATCGCAGGCCGCCCGAAGCTGGCCGCACTCGCGTTCCCACTCCCGATCGCCCAAGCCGGCCGGAGCGGCGGCAAGCTCGTCCTCTGGGGCCAGGTCCGTCCGCGCGACGGCGCCCAGGTCTACCGCGTGCAGGTGCAGGTACGGGTCGGGCGTGCGTGGACGTTCAGCGGCGGCAACCGCCGCACGTCCGCGCGCGGCTTCTTCAGCACGGCCGTGGTGGCGCCGCCCGGCGCGAGCGTCCGGGTCTACTCGCCGCAGGACCGGGCGTACAGCGCGGCGCTCCGCGCCCGCTAGCGGAACAGCGCGATCAGCACGATGGCCACGGCGATGGCGACGACGATCCAGGCCAGCCGCATGACTCGGAAGGCGCGCCGCTCGCCGCGTCCGGGGCCGGGCTCCGGGGTGTAGGGGTCCGTCGGCGGCGCCGGCTGGCGCGGCAACTCGTCCTCCCCCTCGAGCACCTGCGGGTCGTGCTGGACCTCTCGCTCCGTCATGCGGCTCTTATGACCGCGTCGCTACGTTCCCAACCGTGCTCGCTCCGCCCCCCGTCCTCCACGGCGGTCTCGCCGTGCGGATCGTCTGGCTGGTGGCCGGGCTCTTTCTCTGCGCCTGCGGGATCGTCTGCTTCCTCGAGTCCGAGCTGGGTCTACCGCCGTGGGACGTCCTCCACCAGGGCCTCGCCGAGCAGCTCGGCATCTCGTTCGGAGTCGCGAACGTGCTCGTGTCCGCGGCGGTCCTGGCGCTCGTGTGGCGGCTGAAGGCGCGCCTCGGGCTCGGCACCGTTCTGAACGCCGTCCTCGTCGGCAGCTTCGTGATCGTGCTCATGGCCGTCGACGCGATCGACTCGCTCTCGCAGGAGCCGCTCGGTGTTCGGATGGCGCTGATTGCGATCGCGCTCGCCTGCTTCGGTGTCGGCTCCGCCTTCTACATCTGCGCCTCACTCGGCGCGGGGCCACGCGACTCGCTCATGCTGGTGGTCTCGCAGCGCGTCGGAATCCGGATCGGCGCCGCCCGGACCTCGATCGAGGTGGGGGCGCTCGGGGTCGGCTTCCTGCTCGGCGGCACCGTCGGTATCGGCACGCTCGTCTTCGCCGTCGGGATCGGCCCGGTCGTCGAGGCGTCGTTCTGGCTGCTCGGCCGAACCCCATTCGCGGCGCCCGCAGTAGCATCGTCCGCGGCATGATCGCTCGCCTTCGGCTCGCTCTCGTGGGGCAACTCGTGTCTCCCCCACGGATCCCTGTCTCTCTGCCTTGTGCGGGGGAACCTGCCGTTTCCCCCACGCCCCCTCCACGTCATCGCCTCGGAACGAGACCGTGAGGGCAAAAGGACTGATCGCGGCCGGGGGCGAGGCCACCCGGCTGGGAGAGCTGACGCGCGTCGTCAACAAGCACCTGCTGCCCGTGGGCGACTGGCCGATGATCTTCTACCCGCTGCAGCTGCTCGAGCGCGCGGGGGTCGAGGAGGTGATGGTCGTGACCGGCCAGGGTCACGCGGGGCAGCTGATCGACCTGCTGGGGAACGGCCGGATGAGCCAGCGCGGCAAGAAGGAGCCGCTCTTCGACCTCGATCTGACCTACAAGGTGCAGGTCGAGCCAGGCGGGATCGCGCAGGTCGTGGGGATGGCGGAGAGCTTCGCCGGCGACGACCCGCTGGTCGTCTGCCTCGGCGACAACATCTTCGAATACGCCGAGGCCGCCGCGATCCAGAGCTTCGTCGACGGCGACGACGGCGCGGCGGTGTTCGTCAAGGACGTCCCCGATCCCGAGCGCTTCGGCGTCGTCGTCTACGGGGACGGCGATCGGGTCGTCGACGTCGTCGAGAAGGCCGGCCTCGTCGACACCCGCTACGAATCGCCGCCGTCGAACGACGCAGTGGTCGGCCTCTACTGCTACTCGCCCGACGTCTTCGACCTGATCCGCGGTCTGCGGCCGTCGTCGCGCGGCGAGCTCGAGATCACGGACGTCAATCGACATTACGCCGAGCAGGGCACGCTGGCCTGCCACCGCGTCAGCGGCTGGTGGGAGGACGCCGGGACGCAGGAGTCGCTGCGGGAGATTGGCGCGCTGATCGAGAAAACCGGGGTCAACAAGCTCGCATGATCGATGGTCTGATCCGGATCCCGCTGCTGCGGTTCGCCGACGAGCGCGGCTGGTTCATGGAAATCCGGCGCGAGAGCCCCCTGCCGAAGCCGACGCGGCAGACCAACGTTTCGTTCTCGCGCAAGGGCGTCCTGCGCGGGCTCCACTATCACGCCCGCGGCCAGGACGACCTCTTCGTCTGCCTCCAGGGCACAGCTCGGATCGTCGTTCTCGACCGCGAGAGCGGCGAGACGTTCACGGAGGACATCGGCGACGAGAACCCCGTCGGGCTCTACATCCCCGGCCGCCACGCGCACGGCTTCGAGGCGTTGACGGACCTCCTCTTCTGCTACCACGTGACCGAGGAGTACGACCCTCTCCACCCCGACGAGCATGGGATCTGCTGGGCGGACCCACGGGTGAAGCATCTCTGGCGCTCTGGGTCGCCGATCCTCTCGGAGCGCGACCTGCAGGCGTGTACGTAGTCACTGGGGCGGGCGGCCAGCTCGGGCGTGCCGTCGTCGAGGAGTTCCGGGACGACGGCGTCGTCGGACTCACCCGCGCGGAGTGGGACGTGGAGTTCCCGCCGCCGGAGGGGCTCGAGCTGCCGGATGTCTTCATCCATGCCGCCGCGTGGACGAACGTCGACGGCGCCGAGGAGAACCCACAGGGCGCGGCGGCCGCGAACGTCGGCGGCACGACCACCGTCGCCGGGCTCGGCCGACCGCTCGTCTACTACTCGACGGACTACGTCTTCGACGGCCGCAAGGGCGAGCCATACGTCGAATCGGACGCGCCCAACCCGCTCTCCGCCTATGGGCGGACGAAGCTGCACGGCGAAGCGGCCGCGGGCGAGCAAGCGTGGATCGTGCGCTCGTCGTGGCTCTTCGGGCCGACCGGCAACAACTTCGTTCGCACGATGCTGCGGCTCGGCGCCGAGCGGGACGAGGTCGCGGTGGTCGACGACCAGCGCGGCTCTCCAACCTTCGTCGGCCATCTCGCGGCGGCGACCCGTCAGCTGTTGAGCCTCCCCTACGGGATCTACCACGTGGCCGCCGGAGGCGAGGCGACGTGGGCCGACTTCGCCGAGGCGATCTTCGCGGAGACCGGTCAGGACACCCGCGTGCGCCGGATCTCGACTGCCGAGCTTGGGCGGCCGGCGCCTCGGCCGGCGTACTCGGTGCTGCGGAGCGAAAAAGGGGCGCCGACGCTGCCGCACTGGCGCGAGGGGCTGCGCGAGGCGCTCGCCGCGATCCGGAATGCCGCTCCGGCGGAGTAGACCGCGTGGGCGCCACTCGTTTCTCACCTCTGGATTCTCGACGCCTCACGCGAGTCCGTCTGGGCTCCGATCGACGCCGCGCGACTGCCGTCAGGTGCCGTCTGCGTGCGACGCTGGCTACGCTTCGCGCCGATGCGTGTGCTCGTTACCGGCGGGGCCGGCTTCATCGGCTCCCACTTCGCGAAGCGGCTCGAGGCTGCGGGCGACGACGTGTGCGTCTTCGACGCGCTCACATACTCGGGCAATCCGGCCAACCTCGAAGGCACAGGGGTCGACCTCGTCGTCGGGGACATCTGCGACGCGGCCGCCGTCGCCGAGGCCGCGGCCGGCTTCGACGCGATCGTCAACTTCGCCGCCGAGAGCCACGTCGACCGCTCCATCCTCGGCTCTCCGGACTTCGGCCGGACGGCGTTCTTCGGCACGCAGGTGCTGCTCGAGGAAGCGCGGCGCACGGGCGTGCGGTTCGTCCAGGTCTCGACGGACGAGGTCTACGGCGACCTCGCCGACGGGGGTTCGGCGAAGGAGGACGATCCGATCAGGCCGTCCAGCCCGTACAGCGTCGCCAAGGCCGCGGGTGATCTGCACATCCCTGCCTACGTGCGCACCTTCGGCGTCAACGCCTCGATCACGCGCGGCTCGAACACCTACGGCCCGAACCAGTACCCCGAGAAGCTGATCCCGCTGATGACGACGAACGCCCTGGAGGGCGAACCGCTGCCGGTCTACGGCGACGGCCGCCAGATCCGCGACTGGCTCTGGGTCGAGGACCACTGCTCGGGCGTCGAGCTCGTGCTCCGCGAGGGCGGGCCTGGAGAGGTCTACAACGTCGGCGGCGACGACGAGCGCGAGAACCTCGAGATCGTCTCGCGCATCCTCGAGCTGACCGGCGCCGACCCGTCGCTCGTCCGCCACGTCGAGGACCGCGCCGGGCACGACCGCCGCTATTCGCTCGACACCGCCAAGCTCAGGGCGCTCGGCTGGGCGCCGCAGAAGCCCTTCGAGGAGGGGATTGCGGAGACGATCGCCTGGTACCAGGAGAACCGTGCTTGGTGGGAGCCGATCAAGTCGGGCGAGTACCGCGACTTCTACGAGCGCCAGTACGCGGCCCGGCTCGCCGACGCCTAGTCGCCGCAGCTCCGGTCGGCTTCCTTGCGGAGCCGGGTGATCTCCTTTCGCTCTCCCTGCACCTGCTCGGAGCGGTTGAGCAGTTCGAGGACGCCGTCGCAGTTGCCGAGCGCGAACCGGGTGAAGGCGAGGTTGTAGGCGGCGTACGCCTCCGCGAGCTGACCGCTGCCGTTCAGACCCGCGACGGCCTGCTCGAGCACGGGGAGCGCCTCCTCGTAACGGCTCGCCCGCATCAGCTCGTAGCCGCGGTCGTTGAGTTGGGACGCGTTGCCGGAGGACACCGGCTCCGGCGCCTCGGTCGTCGCCGCTGCCGTGGTCGGCGTGACCTGCGTCGTCACCGTCTGGACGACGGTTGTGCCCGGCATCGTCACGGTCTCCTTCACGGTCTTGTTGACCGTCTTGGGCGGCGGCGGAGGCACCGTGGCCGGCGCGGCCTGCTTGTCTTCGTCGCCACCGGCGAAGAGAGCGGCGGCGAGGATGCCAGCCAGGAGGAGGCCGGCGACCAGGAGCAGCAGTAGCGGCAGCCGGCTGCGCGACCGCTGCGTCCGCACCGCAGGAAGCGCGCCGACGCGCGTCGTCCCCGCCGCCCGCGCGAGCGCGTCGACGAAGTCGGCGGCCGAGCCGTAGCGGTGCTGCTGCTCCTTCGCGAGCCCTCGTGCGAGCACGTCGTCGACCTCGCGCGGCAGCTGCGGGTTCCACTGGGACGCTGGCGGAATCGGTGCGCTGACGTGCGCCATCGCCTCTGCGGTGGACGTCTCGCGCTCGAACGGCCGCCTGCCCGTCAGCAGCTCGAACGCGAGCACCGCGAGCGCGTAGCGGTCGCTGGCGGGAGTCGCCCGCTCGCCGCGCGCCTGCTCGGGGGCCAGATAGCCGGCCGTCCCCACCACGGTGCCCGTCTCCGTGAAGGAGCCGAGGTCGGCGGCGCTCGCGACGCCGAAGTCCGCCACCCTGACGTGGTCGTTGTCGTCCAGCAGCAGGTTCGCAGGCTTGACGTCGCGATGGACGATGCCGTTCGCGTGCGCCGCGTCCAACGCAGCCGCGGCCTGCCCGAGCCACGCCAGCGAGCGGCCGACCGGCTGTGCGCCCTCGCTCTCGAGCCGGTCGGCGAGCGAGCCGCCCGCAAGGTACTCCATCACGATGTACGGCCGTCCGTCGTGGTCGCCGACGTCGAAGATCGTCACGGTGCTGGGCGCCTTCGAGAGCCTCGCCACCGCGCGCGCCTCGCGTGTGAACCGGCCGCGCACGGCCTCGCTGTCGGCGTAGTGGCCGCCGAGCAGCTTGATCGCGACGATGCGCCCGAGGTCACGATCCTCAGCGCGGTAGACCTCGCCCATGCCCCCGCGGGCGATCAGCTCCGGGTTCCGGTAGCGGTCGGGCAGCTTGCTCTCGCTCACCCCGAGGGCTTCCCCGAGCGCCTGGGGACGAAAACGCGGCGATGCTCCCTCGGCCGGCTTGAAGGTTCGGTAAAGACGCCTGGACCCGGGGATTCTTCCGCTAGCCTCGGCTGCGGGATCCGACCATGCGGCGGATGCTCTTCGGTCTTATCGGTATAGGTCTCGCGCTCGCGGTCTCCGCGACCGCGGGCGTCGGCCCGCCCGCTCCCGCCTCAGCCACGCCGGCGGCGGTGACGGCCACGACCTTCCTCGTCAGCGGCCGCGGCTGGGGGCACGGCGTCGGCATGAGCCAGTACGGGGCCCTCGGCTACGCGCAGGACGGCTGGACGTACGACCAGATCCTCGGCCACTTCTACCCCGGCGCCGTGCTCGGACCCGCGCCCGTCGCGCGCGTCCGCGTCCTCGTCGCAGAGGCGAAGGGCGCGGTCACCGTGCGCTCGCCCGTCGCGTTCACCGTCCGCGACGTCTTCGGGAAGACCTACCCGCTGGCGGCCGGCGCCGTCACGCTCGGGCCGAAGCTGCGCGTGCATGTGAACGGGACGCCCACCGAGCTGGCCGGTCCCCTTGTCCTCGTCCCCGGCACTGGGCCGCTCGAGCTCGACCGCCCCTATCGCGGCCAGATCGAGGTGACCGTCAGCGGGACGAAGCTCGACGCCGTGAACGTGATCGGGCTGGAGCAGTACTTGCAGGGCGTCGTCGCCCAGGAGATGCCGGCCGGCTGGCCGGAGGAGGCGCTGAAGGCGCAGGCGGTGGCCGCCCGCTCGTACGCGCTCGCGCACCGTCTGCGTGGCAAGGCGTTCGACCTCTACGCCGACGTGCGCAGCCAGGTCTACGGCGGGGTCGCGGCCGAGAACCCGCGCACCACGGCCGCGGTCCAGGCGACGAGAGGGGAAGTGCTGCTCTGGGAGGGGAAGCCGATCGACGCGCTCTTCCACTCGACCTCCGGCGGCAGGACGCTCGACGCCGCGGAGGTGTTCGGGAAGCCGGTGCCGTACCTGATCGGCGTCGACGACCCGCACAGCGTCCTCTCGCCCGTGCACCGCTGGGGGCCGACGCCGGTCGCCGAGACGATGCTGCGGAAGGGGCTGAAGCTGCGTGTGCCGGTGAGGGGGATCACCCTCGCGCGGAGTGCGTCCGGGCGCGTGTCGAGCGCGAGCGTGACGACTGTCGGCGGCACGACCAAGATCACCGGCGCGGCCCTCCGCCTGGCCGGCGGACTCCGCTCGACCTGGGTGACGCAGCTCGTCACCCTCTCGCTCACCCGTCCCGGCGGCGCGGTCGTCTACGGCAAGACGGTTGCGCTGAGCGGCAACGCACAGGGCACCACCGGCGCGGTCCTGCAGCAGCGCGTCGCCGGGTCGTGGAAGCAGGTCGCCGGGCCGGCTCTGAGGGCGAAGGTGAAGCTGCTCGAGCCGGCCCGCTTCCGGATCGTGGCCGGGAAGCTTGCCGGCCCGGTGCTGAAGGTGCCGGTCGCCCCTCTTCTCACGACTCGCGTAGCCGCCAAAAGCGTCAGCGGCACCGTCCGGCCGCTCGACCCGGGCGCGACCGTGGAGCTGCAGCTCGACACCGCCGGGACCTGGTCGACGACCGCGCAGACGACCACCGGAGCCGAAGGCGACTACGCCTTGACCGCAGCCGAGCCGGGCACCTACCGCGTCCGCGTCGCACCCGCTCAGGGGTTCTCCGAGGGCCTGTCGGGCCGGATCGCGCTGCGGTGACGCGCCTCGCGCTCCTGCTCGTCGCCGCGGGGCTGCTGGCGCCGCAGGCGGACGCGGCGCGCTACGCGGTGGGGGTGCCCACTCGCGCCGACCTGCCCGTGCTGCGCGCGGCGTTGCCGGACGGCGAGAGCCTGGCGCCGATCCCAGCGCTCGTCGTCGAGCGGGCGACCGCGCCGCGGCTCGGCGACCTCCCCGGTGCGACCTACGTGGAGCGCCTCGGGAGCCGCCGGACAGCGTATGTCCCGAACGACGCGCTCGCGCCGAAGCAGTGGCACCTGGACTTCAACCGGACCTACGACTTCTGGGAGGCGCCGACGCCGTTGCCGGGGGTTCGCGTGGCGGTGATCGACTCCGGCATCGACGGCGACCACCCCGACTTCGCCGGCAAGATCGCCGACGCGAAGAGCTTCGTCGGCGGCTCCGCCCGCACCGACGAGGAGGGGCACGGCACGTTCGTCGCCGGCCTGATCGCCGCCGGCGTCAACAACTCGATCGGGATCGCCGGTGCGGCGTCCTCGGCCGAGCTCCTCGTCGCGAAGGTCGTGGACGGCAACGACCTGATCGACGTCGAGGCGGAGGTGAAGGCGATCCGCTGGGCTGTGCAGCACGACGCACGCGTGATCAACATGAGCCTCGGCGGCTTCCGGGATCCTTACGATCCCGACCGAGACGCCTTTTCGCGGCTCGAGGCGCAGGCAGTCGGCTGGGCTCATGGTCAGGGCGTGGTCGTGGTTGCGGCTGTCGGCAACAACACCGACATGCCGCCGCGGCCGTGGCCGTTCGCGAGCTACCCGGCGGCGCTGCCGCACGTGCTCGGCGTCAGCGCGCTCGCCCGTGACGGCTCCGTGCCCCTCTTCTCACACCGGGACAAGATCTACAACGACATCGCAGCGCCGGGGATCGGAATCCTTTCGACCTTCCCGCGCCCGCTCACCGGCCAAGTGAAGGAGTGCGTGGAGCAGGGGTACTCGAGCTGCGCGCCCGACGACTTTCGCAAGGGGCAGGGAACGTCGTTCGCAGCGCCGCAGGTGAGCGCCGCCGCGGCCGCCCTGTTCGCAGTGCGGCAGAATCTACGCCCGGAGCAGGTGACGGAGCTGCTGACCCGTACCGCCCACGACGTCAACGGCGCGACCGGCTGCCCGAATTGCCCGACCCAGCGTGACCCGCTCAGCGGCTGGGGCCGACTCGATGTGAACGCGGCTCTGAAGCAGCTGCTGTCTGCCGGCCCGCCGCCTCGCGACCGGCTCGAGCCGAACGACGACGCCGGTACGGCCGCGGCGCCGCTGTGGGGCACGCGGAGCAGAATCGACGCCACGCTCGACTTCTGGGACGACCAGAACGACGTCTACGCGATCAGGCTCAAGCGGGGCCAACGGGTCTTCATGAGCCTCCGCGGCCCCGGCTTCACCGACACGAACCTGATCCTCTGGCAGCCGAAGGCCCGTCACGTCGACGACCTGGCTTCGTTCGACCTGGTGGCGAAGCAGGCCGCGCGTCCCGGCCCTCGGGAGTTCCTCGCCTACAGCGCCCCCAGGCTCGGCACCTACTACGTCCAGGTGAAACTCGGCTCGCGCGGCAGTGGCCGCTACAGGCTGGCGATCGTCAAGAAGACGCTTCGAGGCTGACCAGCCGGACGACGGCAGGTCGCTAGCCCTCGTCGAGCAGTTCCTCGTCGGGGACCTCGCGCAGGACGCGCGCGGGGTTCCCGATGACGACTGTGCGCGGCGGCACGTCCTTCGTCACGACGGCGCCCGCGCCGACGAACGCCTCCTCGCCGACCTCGACCCCCGGGCAGAGGATCGCACCGCCCCCGACCCGCGCGCCGCGCCGGATCGTCGGGCCCTTGATGTTCCCGAAGCGCTTCTCCGTCCGGCCCATCCAGTTGTCGTTCGTCGTCACGACGCAGGGCGCGATGAAGACGTCGGCCTCCACTACCGAATAGGCGGTGACGTACGCGTCCGCCTGGATCTTCGTCCTGGCGCCGACCGTGGTGTCGTTCTCGATCAGCGAGCCGCGGCCGAGGACGACGTCGTCCCCGACCTCGACGCGCTCGCGCACACAGGACTGGTCGCCCAGGATCACGCGGGCGCCGATCGAGGAGCCGGCGAAGACGATCGCGCCGGTGGAGACGATTGTGCCTTCGCCAATCGTCGTCGGGGCGAGCGGCTCGCGCTTCGCGGTCGAACGCGGCGAGAGCGTCGGCTGCTTCCCCACCACCGCTCCTTCCAGCACCTTTACGCCCTCGCCGAGGAAGGTGCCCTCGTACACGATCGCGCTCGGATGGATCTCAGCCACGCCCGGTCGCCGGCTTGAGCGCCTCGGTCAGGCTGTCCAGCGCGCGGACGACGCGGGCCCCGTCCTCGGCGACCGCTCGCCGGTCGCCCTCGCCGGCGATCAGGTCCAGGAATGCCTGGCACTCGAGTCGCAGCGGCTCGGCCGTGTCGATCTTCGGGATGTGGATGTCGCCGGTGCGCGTCTGCCACTCGCCGTAGCCCGCCGACTGCTTCCACGGCCCCTTCTCGTACACCGTCACCTTGCGCTCGAGCTCCATGTCGTCGAAGACGACCATCTTCTCGTTCCCGACCACCGTCATCTTCCGCATCTTGTGCGGGTCGAGCCACGACAGATGCATGTGGGCGATCTTGCCCGACGGGAAGCGGAGGTAGCAGAAGACGACATCCTCGACGCCTTCGTTCAGGAAATCGCGGCCGCGTGCGGACACCTCGACCGGGTCCTCGCCGACGAGCCAGAGGATGACCGAGAGGTCGTGGACGCCGAGCGACCAGAGCGCGTTCTCGTTCGCGCGCACGATCCCGAGGTTCTGCCGGTTCGTGTAGACGCAGAGCACGTCGCCGAGTTCGCCTGAGTCCACGAGCTCCTTCAGCTTGCGGACGCCCGGGTGGTAGAGCAGCAGGTGGCCGGGCATCAGGACGAGGTCACGCGCGGCGGCAAGTGCGACGAGGTCGTCCATCTCCGCACCTTTCATCGCCGGCGGCTTCTCGACGAGCACGTGCTTGCCGGCCTCGAGCACGCGCTTGGCGAGCGCGTAGTGCGTCGGCACCGGGGTCGCGATCACGACCGCATCCAGCTCCGGGTCGGCGAGCAGCTCGTCGAAGTGGGCGGTCACGCGCGCCCGCGGGTAGCGGGAGGCGAAGGACGCGCGGTTCCCCTCCTCGACGTCGCAGAGCCAGGCCAGCTGTGCGAGGTGGTCGAAGTTCCGGGCGAGGTTCGGGCCCCAGTAGCCGAGCCCGACGAGCCCGACCGTGGTCGCGCTCATAGCTTCCAGACGGTGTCGCTCTTTCGGCCGCGCTCGCCCGTCGCGTTGCGGAAGTCGATGATCACCGGGCCGCTCTCGACCAGGCTCTCGTAGTCGATCCCGCTGTGGTCGGTCACGATTGCGATTGCGTCGAAGCGGGAGGGGTCGAGGGGCACCGACGAGAGGCCGTGGTCGGGCAGCTCCGGGACGTGAGGGTCGTGGTAGGAGACGTTCGCGCCGCCCGTCTCGAGCAGCTCGATCAGCTTGAGCGCCGGGCTCTCGCGCATATCGCCGATGTTCGGCTTGTAGGCCACGCCGAGCACGAGCACCTCCGATCCCTTCAGTGACTTCTGCTTGCCGTGGTTGAGCGCCTGTGAGACCAGCGACCGGCAGTGCCACGGCATGTTCTCGTTCACCTTGCCGGCCAGCTCGATGAACTCGGTGTAGAAGTCGTACTCCCGCGCCTTCCAGGTGAGGTAGAAGGGGTCGATCGGGATGCAGTGGCCGCCGAGCCCGGGGCCGGGCTTGAAGCTCATGAAGCCGAACGGCTTCGTCGCGGCGGCGTCGACCACCTCCCAGAAGTCGATCTTCATTCGCTCACAGAGTTGTGCCATCTCGTTCACGAGCGCGATGTTCACCGAGCGGAAGATGTTCTCCAGCAGCTTCGTCAGCTCGGCCGACTCGGGCGAGGTGACTCTGTGGACCGTGTCGACGGCCGAACCGTAGAGCTCGGCGGCGCGGTCGGTGCATGCGTCGGTGATCCCGCCGACGACCTTCGGAACATTCTTCGTCGTCCAGTCCTCGCGGCCCGGATCGACGCGCTCCGGCGAGAAGGCGCGGTTGAAGCCCTCGCCGACCCGAAGGCCCGAGGCCTCGAGCCGCGGCAGGACCTCCTCGCGCGTCGTACCCGGGTACGTGGTGGACTCGAGCACGACCAGGTGGCCCTCTCGCAGGCGCTGCGCGATCTCCTCTGCGGCGCCGTTGACGATCGAGAGGTCGGGCTCACGCTGCTTCGAGAGCGGCGTCGGCAGCGCGATCACGATCGCGTCCGCGTCGCGGAGCTCGTCGTAGTCGGTGGTTGCGCGAAGGCTTTTGCCGTCGACGAGCCGCTTCAGCGCCTCGGACGGCACATCCTCGATGTAGCTCTCGCCTCGGTTCAGCTGCGCGACCCGCTCCGCGTCGCGATCGACGAGCAGGACGGTGCGCCCCGCCTCGGCGAACACCTGGGCGAGCGGAACGCCGACGTAGCCGGCTCCGACAATGGCGACGTCGGTCATCGGCGCGGAATCGTACAGAGCAAAGCGGTTCTGCCGCCCCACCCGTTCGTGGAGGGTCGGGCGGTGCGGCGGCTACAATCCGTCGCCGCGGGCCGTTAGCTCAGCTGGTAGAGCAGGGGACTCTTAATCCCAAGGTCGTAGGTTCGATCCCTACACGGCCCATCCCCCTGAGCAGGATTTCCTGGCAAGGGGGCAGCGGCGGCGGCTCTATGGGCAACGCGCGGGGCAACAGCAGCCGCCGGAATTGCATCGAGGGGCGGCGGTGAGGCGGCGCCCGATTGAGTAGGCGCCGCAGTCGCTGGGGGGCCCGGCCGCCAGCGCATCTATAGGCGGAGCAGCCCCAGGGTCAACGGCCGAGGCCGCACTTGTGTTGCGGTCCGGACTGATGGGCTAAGTCGAGCACGGAGGGGTGGAGGCAACAGATGCTCCCGTGCGCGCCCTTCTGCTGGCGAATAACGTCGCTCCCGCTAGTTGGAGCGCGTAGCGCCCTTGAGAAGGCACGGGAAACCCGCCTTTCCTGTTCTGTGCGAAGCAGCGGCGGGGTCCGTCTCGGTCCGCGACGCCTTCGTCGGCTTCATCCAATGTGAACGAGGCGCGCAGTCGCCTCTTTAACGAGAGTTTCAGAGATCGCGGCGCAGGTCGGCCCAGAGGAAGGCAGCGAACGAGAGGAGACACTGTGATGAGCACCGCGACCGAGACGCTGCTGGGGACGCATTCGGAGGTGGGGAAGCTTCGCACTGTGATCGTGCACCGACCCGATCTGGCGCACGAGCGGCTGTCGCCGTCGAACTGCCATCAGCTGCTCTTCGACGACGTCATCTGGGTGCGGCGCGCGCGCCAGGAGCACGATGCGTTCGTCGACCTGATGCGCTCGCGGGGGACGGAGGTGCTGCTGTTCCACGAACTGCTCGCCGAGACGCTCGAGGATTCAGAGGCGCGCGCGTGGTTGCTCACTCGCCGGATCCGTCCGGAGGAGGTCACGGCAATGTTCGCCGAACCCCTCCGGGAGTGGCTGACGGAGATGCCGGCCGAGGATCTGGCGACCCACCTGACCGGAGGCATCACGGTGCTCGAGTTGCCCCGCGAGGTCCAGTCGACCATCGGGTCGGCGCTGCGTCCGACGGACTTCGTGCTGGCGCCGCTCCCGAACCAGCTTTTCACGCGCGATACGAGCGCGTGGCTCTACGGCGGCGTCTCGCTGAACCCAATGTTCTGGCCCGCGCGCCAGAACGAGACGCTCAACGTCGAGGCGGTGTACCGCTTCCACCCACGACTGGGGCCTGGCACGCCTGGAGGGCGGCGACATGATGCCGGTGGGCGAAGGGGTCGTCCTCGTGGGCATGGGAGAGCGAAGCACCGCACGCGCGGTCAGCATCCTCGCGAAGAACATGTTCGAGGCCGGTGCCGCGCGGCTCGTGATCGGCGCGCAGATGCCACGCGACCGCGCGGCGATGCACCTCGACACCGTCTTCACCTTCTGCGACCGCAACGTGGCGACGCTGTACGAGCCTGTCGTCTCGCAGATTCGCCCGATCCTGTTCCGGCC
>OBLS010000547.1_pt1 | contig 13812 bp, 10 predicted proteins | sample 1519901 | NCBI WGS metagenome assembly OBLS01 (sample SAMEA3113585, study PRJEB22503) | soil metagenome | reverse complement strand
GATGAAGAGGGCAATCCCGATCGCCGCCAACCTCACCAGTCGTCGATCGCTTCGGCCTTCCGGCGAGACCAGCGCGCATCGGGCACCGGCTCACATATCGCGTGATTGCCGTCCAGGAGGTCGCTCGGGGTGCGTTGGCCTCGGACAGTCGGACGTTTGACCAGACCGGTGACCATCGCCTGGTCTTGATCACGTGTACCGGCGCCTACCATCCAGACCGAGGCGGGTATGACCGGAACCTGGTCGTGATTGCCCGTCCGCTCGGGTTGGCCCGCTGACGCAGGTTGCCACGATCGCCCGGCGGATGGTCATGATGAGCTGACGCCCACCACTTCCGTCACGCCTCCGGTGCCGATCGGTGACTGCGTCGACGTCGCCGACGCCGTGGAGCGGGTTCCGGATCGGCGGCTTGAGCGGCTCGGACGGCCGGCTCGCCCTCCGGATCCGGAGCGGCGTTCTCGCCGCGAGGCACTGGAACCCCATTGCGTAGTCGCTGACGGGTACGCGAGCGGCGCGCCGGCCGCTCGCGCGGTTGCGACATCGGTTCGGGCGGCTTCGTACGAGGCGCGGCGATGCGACCCTTGGCCCCCGGATCGATGCCGAGATCGTGGTAAAGATGCGGCGACGTCGAGTACGTTTCCTGCGGCTGCTCGAACGGTAGGCCAAGGGTGCTGTTGATCACCTTCCAGCGGGTCTGGTCGGCCCAGTCCACGAACGTGATGGCGATTCCCGAAGCGCCAGCCCGGCCGGTCCGGCCGATCCGGTGAATGTAGGTCTTGTCATCCTCCGGACACTCGTAGTTGATCACATGGGTAACGCCCTCCACGTCGATGCCCCGGGCGGCGACATCAGTGGCGACCAGCACGTCGATGCGTCCTTCCCGGAACCGCTTCAGTGCCTTCTCCCGCAACACCTGCGAGAGGTCCCCGTGGATGGAGGTGGCGGCGAAACCACGCTCGTCCAAGTCGTCGGCCACTCGCTGCGCGGAGCGCTTGGTCCGGCAAAAGATCATCACTCGGTGGCGATTCTCCGCCTGCAGAATTCGGGCCACGACCTCTGGCTTGTCGAGTTCGTGTGCCTGGTAGACGAACTGTGCGGTGGTCGGCACGGTCGTCGTATCGGACGGCGATTCCGCCCGGATGTTCACCGGGTGCCTGAGATGACGGCGGGCCAACGTGACAATGGCAGCCGGCATGGTCGCCGAGAAAAGCATGGTCTGGCGGAGCTCAGGGGTCTTGCTCAGAATTCGCTCCACGTCGGGTAGGAAGCCGAGGTCCAGCATCTCGTCGGCCTCGTCCAACACGAGCACCTTGATCCGACTGAGATCCAGCGTGCCGCGGTTGGCAAGATCAAGTAGCCGACCAGGCGTGCCGACGACCACCTCGACTCCGTCGCGGAGGGCGTCGAGCTGCGCGTCATAGCCGACCCCGCCGTAGACGGTGAGGATCCGCGCGGCACGCTGGGTGGACGCGGCGGCAATGTCGGCACTCACCTGCAGCGCCAGCTCGCGCGTCGGAGTCACGACCAGCGCCTGCGGCGAGCCAGGTCGGGCAAGCTGAGCGAAGTCCCGTTCACCAGGTATAACGATGCGCTGCAGGATGGTGATGCCGAAGGCGAGAGTCTTGCCCGTTCCCGTTCGAGCCTGGCCGATCATGTCCGTGCCGGTCAGGGCAATGGGAATCGCCATTGCTTGAATCGGGAACGGATGGACAATCTCGGATCGGGCGAGTGCATCCACGATGGATGGCAGGACCCCGAGATCGCTGAATGTCCTGCGATCCGCTGCCTGGGTTTCTTCGCTCAGTATCGTGCCTTTGATTGCGTGATCTTGTGGGCGGCGGCGGGTGCGGTTGAGCGCACGGCCACCACCTGCGCGACGTCGCCCCCCAAGACTGCGCCGCGAATTCCCGTAGTCTAACGGCATTGCGTCCTTGGGTCGCGCGAGTGCGCAGTGACCGCCGGGCTCAGCTCGGCAGGTACCGGTCAGGTCACTCTGCGGCCTAGGCTGCGGCCATGAGCGAGGAGTCGATCAAGCAAGCGGAGCCGTGGGTCGACGACCAGGCCTACCGGCAGGGTGCGGTGGATCTCCTCGGCATCCTTGCCTACGGTGCGCTCAGCGCCTTTGAGAGGCTGGCCGAAGTCGGCCGGATGGCCCCTGAGCTGTCTGACAAGGTGCACTTGGCCACCATGGCTGCTCGACAAGTCGCGCACTTCGAGCAAGTTCGCACCCACCTCGCGACCAGCGGAGTTGACGTGATGGACGCGATGAAGCCCTTTCACGCGGCGTTCGACGCTTACCACACATACACCAAGCCGAAAGACTGGCTGGAGGGGTTGCTGAAGGCCTACGTCGGGGACGGGTTCGCCGCCGACTTCTACCGCGAGGTGGCCGCCTTCGTCGACTCCGATACTCGCAGCCTGGTGCACGAGGTTCTCGCGGACGCCGGTCACGCTGACTTCGTCGTCGAGAAGGTAAGAGCTGCAATCGGTGCTGATGCGAGGGTGGCTGGGCGCCTGGCGCTCTGGGGACGCCGGCTGGTCGGCGAGGCGCTGAGCCAAGCTCAGCGGGTCGCCGCGAATCGTGACGCCCTGACCAGCCTGCTGACCGGAACGGTCGACCGTCCGGGTATGGATCTAGCAGCGATCAGCCGGATGTTCACCCGCCTCGTCGAGAATCACGCCCGCCGCATGTCCACCCTTGGCCTAGAGTCCTAGTTTGTTCGCTCGCGCGATCGCGCTCTCAAGACCCTGTCTTCCTCACTCGCTCGCGCGACGAAGTGCATGTCGCACTCCGTCGCTCGTCCAGACAGGGCCGCGCGATCTACCGACGCTCGCGAACGGTCCAGATCTGTTCGCGAGCGCGATCGCGCTCGCGAACAAAAGTCACACCGCGCCGAAGCCGACGCGGCGAGCGTTCTCTTCCCCGATGTCGACGTAGGCGATTCGGTCGGCCGGAATGAGCACCTTGCGGCCGTGCTCGTCGGTCAGGGTGAACACGCCTGAGCCGTTGCCGTTGACCGCGTCCTCGAACGCCTTCTGCACGTCGGCGGCCGACTCGGTGGTCTCCACCGCGATCTCGCGGGTGACGTGCTGGATGCCGACCTTTATCTCCACGGGTTCCTCCTGCAAATGGCGTGCTGAACGAGCAACCTGACCAGCTAAGCAGTTGCTTTCTCTTCATCGGTAGCGGGGCGGATGACCAGACGCGTCCAAGCGCCCATGTAGACGCGATCGTCGGGCTTCAGCTCCCGCTTCACGCCGACCGGAATGGGGTCGGTTGGCATGGTGCCAGCCGCAGAACCGACGAACGTGCCATTGGACGAGTCAAGGTCTTCCACCCACCAGCGCGTGCCGTCGGTGGTCAGCTGGCACTGGCGCCGGCTTACGCCGCTGTCAGGATCGCAATCGATCTCCGGATGGATGTTGCGACTCCTTGACCTGCGGCCGACCAGCACGGAGGTCGGGCGCAGCGGCACGATTTCCGGGAGGCCGGCCGAAGGCAGCGGATCCGGGCTTTCCTGCGCCTCGTACCACTCAGGGTCGATCCAGACCTCGGCCACCCAGTCGAACGATGCTGCAGCCGGCGCTTCCGTAGGACCAGCTTGATCTGCATCTGGTGAACTCGTGGCCGCCTCCTGCTCCTCGGGCGGTGCCACCGGCCGGGGCATCGTCCCTGTGGTGAAGTCATAGCCGCAGGCCTCGCAGAACAGCGCGTCGGCGACATTGGGGGTTCCGCAGTTGGGACAACTTTGGGTAGGCCGGCTGGTCTGCGCGGGCGCCTGCGGGGGGGCGTCCGTTGGAGGTGGCGGAGCCGCGGCTTCGGGGGTGGCCGCGCCGGCTCCGATGGGCATTCCACAGACGTCGCAGTAGTCGTCGGACTGTGAGGTGTGTCCGGCCGGGCACACTGCTGTCATCAAGGTGTCCTGTCTTGGGCGTTGGCGCTTATGTTCAGCTGCGAACTCGGGTGGTCTTGGTTGACGCGGTGTCCAGGGCCATCTCGTCGGCTTTGTCGATTGAGCGCTTCAGCCGCACGGTCCCGGTCTCCACATTGTCGATGTCGACTACCTTTTGCAACTTGGCGGTGGCCTCGTCGTTGCCGGTCTCGGCGGCGAGCTGGACGGCTCGTCCGAGCTTCATGGTTGCGGTGTCCACGTCCCCGGCCGCCTTAGCCGCGAGGCCGTCCTGAATGGCCTGCGCCAATTCGGTCTGTCCGGTGTAGTGGGCCACCTCGGGGTTGATCCGGGTGGTCAGGTGGTCGTCATCGGACCACCTTGCCTTCACCAGTCCCTGAGCCACTACTTGATCGCCGATAGCCAGCTGTACCCGTGCGGCAAGCTGTTCTTGGCCGATTGCCTTGGCGGACAGTCGGACGCTTACGTGGTAGTCCCGCGACTCGTCACCCCACGACCCGGTGGGATAGCCGCCGGTGAGTGGGTTCACCTCGACTCGGCGTGCCGTCAGGTCCTCCACCGTCGGCGAAACCTGTCGCACGAACAGCACCTGGGCACCTTGGGGCGCCCACACCCGGAGCTGCGCGTCGGCAACCCCGCGGCTCATCGACTGTTGCATCAGTTCCGCGAAGACCTGCCCCATTTGTTCGGGGCTGGGAATGATGACCACCGTGCCGAGGAGCGCCTGGGCGATCCGACGTACCTCCGCGACCTGCCAGTCAACACCCACGCCGCGGCAGTCGCACTGGAACTTGCCAGTGACGCCGCGTATCGCCGAAGTCAGCTGCTCAGGGGTTTCGTTATGGTTCTCCCCGTCGGTCAGCAAGATCGCATGACGCTGGGCCAGCATCGGTGCGGAGTCGAACAACCGGCCGGTCAGGGTCAACCAGGTACCCATCGCGGTGCCGCCGTCGGAACGGAACATGCTGATTGCCTGGTGCGCGTCGAAGCGCGTACGGGCATCCATGCGAACCATTCCGGTGCCAGTGCGCACCGGGGGATAGGCAAGATAGGCCTGATGGGTGCCCGCCACAACGGCAAACCAGGTTCCGTCGAGAATCTGGTTGACGGCGGCCGAAGCGGCCAATTTCGCGGCTTCCAGTTTCATCCGGCCCATCGAGCCCGACGTGTCCACAATGATGATCTCGCCTGCGTCGCCGGCACCGGTCTGACCCGCTGCTCCAGCGCCCGAGCAGGTGACCGTGACAATGGCGTTCACGTCCGTGCCCCCGTCAGGCAGGAACTCGTTTTGATAGACGCTCGCGCTGAACTCGGCCATGATCAATCACCTCTTTCTTGGTCGTCCGGGTCAGTATGCCTGCCGGCTCTTCGAGAGGGCTCAGGGCACGGCCATTGCCAGGCTCAGGGCGCCTCAATGCGGGCCAGGGCCACCGAGATGTTGTCCTTGCCGCCTTGATCGTTCGCCCAGCCGACCAGGGCCGAGCTCAGCGCGAGTGGATCGGCGTCAGCGTCGCTCAGGTCGGCGATGAGGGCCTGCAGATCGGAAGCTTCGGAGACGTAGTTCCACAGGCCATCGGAGCACACCAGCAGCCAGCCCGGCCCGTTGGCCTCGATTGACCCCGTCCTAGGCACGAAGTCCGGTGTATCCCGTCCCAGCCATTTGGTGATGGCGTGCGCTTGTGGCCCGTTCTCCGCCTCCTCCCGGGGGACCCCCATGGCAATGCGTACCTGCGCGACCGAGTCGTCGAGGCTAAGCTCCTGAGGCTCTCCGCGGCTGCCGCGATCCGGGATCCAGTACACCCGGCTGTCGCCCACATTGCCGAAGACGATGAGATTGTCTTCGACCACCGCGGCCGCAAACGTGCATGATGCCGCACTGTTGCTGTCTGTCGCCGTGTTAGCAATGACGGCTGCGTTCGCTGCGGCTGCGGCCGCCTCCAGGGCGGTGGCGATAGCGGCAGACCGACTGGCCGGTACGCCCATACCTGCCGGCCGCTGAGCGATCAAGACATCACGTGCGGTGCGCGCTGCTGCCAAGCTGGCCACGTCGGAGTCCACGGATGTCGATACCCCGTCACAGACGACCAGGACGGCCCGGCCGCCACCGTCGGGGTCCGCGGCGACAGCCGTGGCGTCCTCGTTGCGGAAATGGCGGATCCCTTTGTCGCAGCAGGCGGCGACCCAGCCGGCGGGATGCTCGGTGTAGTGATCACGTTCGGTGGGCGCTTTGGTCCCGCAGGTCAGGCAGTAGCCGTCGGACCCGATCTCGCCCCCGCAATTGGCACATGGCCGGGCTACTACCAGCGTCTTGTCGAAACCGTCAGGCGGATCAGTTTCCAGCGTGCTGGCCTCCACGGGCCGGGACAAGGTGATCGGCGACTCCAGCTCCGGGGCGGGCTGATCCGAGCCATCCTCGGCTGCGGTTGGCGTCAGGGTGGCGCCGCATGCTTCACAGAAGCTCGCGCTCGGCGCGACCGGGTTTCCGCAGTTGGGACATTTCGGCGTCGTTTTCCCGGGTGCGGCAAGCGCAGGATCGGTCATCGCAGTGTCCACCTTCGCACGGCATTGGCCTGATCGACCAGCTCATAGCGACGGGCCTCGTCCGTCTCCACTGCGGCCATCGTTCGATAGGTAGCTTCCAACCCATCCCGCAGGGAGTCGTCGGTAGCACGATAGGGGCCGAGCTGAATGTTCTGCTTCGGCCCGCTTCGACCCACCTCGGCGAGTGCCCGGCGAAGAATCTCGGCAGTCAACTGGGCCTGTTCCCGAGGATCAAGACGAACGCCGTTGACGCTCTCCAGCGCTTTGGACAGCGAGGGTAGCCCCGCGTCTGATTCGTACAGATGAATCGCGCGAAGTCTGCGCGCTTCGGGGAAGGCTCGACTCGTGGACGGCACAAGATCAAGTGCGGCGACTGCGCCGGCGACGTCGTGGCGGGCGGCTCGGATTCGGGCCATGCCGAAGGCGGCCGGCGCCACGTAGTTGGCGTCGGTGCTGGCGCAGGTCCGGTAGAGGGACTCTGCGATGACATCTTCCCCGCCGCGCTCGCAGGCCAGCGCAAGTGCCAGCTTGGCGGCCAGTTCACCGGGGACCTGCCCGTAGACCGCATTGAAGGAGGCTTGGGCTGCGGCGAAGTCTCGACGCTGCAGGCTTGCCAGTCCGCTCACCCAGACGGCCCGCCACTCCCACGGGTCGTTGCCGAGCATCGCATTGACGAACTCGTCGACAAGCTCCGGCTTGCCAAGTTCAAGTGCCGCGTGGCAGCTGGCCAGCAGCACCTCGGCTGTCACGGCCGGTGCGCGCCGCAGTTCGCGTAAGCGTGTGGCAGGGTCGTCGAGTGAGATGTTGCTCAGCCACGGGTACTGCGGGTCGCTCGTGTCGGCGCGCAGTGGCGGCAGCTCGTGCCACTCCAACGCGTCGCTGGTGATCGCTGGCGCCTCGAAAAGCACGGAAGCTGCGGACGTGAGGGCTGTGCCCGGAGTTTTCTCTGCTACCACCTCCCGGAGAATGCCCAGCGTCTGGACCCGGAGCTCGTCTACCGACCCGAACCGGTCCGCTGGATCTGGAGCGCAGGTTTTGAGGAGCAGCCGGTAGAGCGAGTCGTGTTCGGCGAACAGCGGGGTCTCATCGACTGGCGGCAGGCTGGCGACGTACTTGCTCTGGTAGCCGCGGAACTCCATCATCAACACCAGCAGGGTCCTGCCGATGGTGTAGATGTCGGAGGCCACCGTGGTACCGACCTGAGCCACTTCGGGTGCCTGGTAACCGACGGTGCCGTAAATCGCCGACTCTTGATCATCGATTCGGCGCACGCCGCCGAGGTCGATCAGTTTGACCGCGTCACCGACCTGGATCAGGTTGTCGGGCTTGAAATCGCAATAGACCAGGCCAAGATCATGCAAATACGTGAAGGCCGGCAGGATCTCCAGGATGTAAGCCAGCGCCTGATCCACCGGCAGCGGATCGTACGCGCCGCCCGCCGCGCGCATCCGTTCCTTCAGGATCTGCTTCAGCGACGTGCCGCCGACGTATTCCATGACGATGTATCCGGCGTCACCGTGAGTGACGAAGTTGTAGATCTCCACGATCAGCGGATGCTCGACCTGGGCGAGGAACTGCCGTTCCGCGATGGCAACCGTCAGGGCGTCTTTGTCGCCGGTGTTCAGCAGGCCTTTGAGCACGACCCAGCGGTCGGAGACGTTCTTGTCTCGAGCGAGATAGATCCAGCCCAAACCCCCGTACGCCAGGCAGCCAGCGACTTCGTACTGCGAGGCGACAAGTTCACCGGGCCGAAGCTTGGGGGTGAAGGAGTACGCGTTGCCGCATTTGGGACAGAACCCCTCCGCCCGACCCGGCTGGCCGTTGCGAGAACGGCCAACGGGGGAGCCGCAGTTGGCACAGAAGCGCTTCTCTTCCGGGATCTGCGGGTTCTTCATAATCGCCTGTGATGCGTCGATCACCGGGGCCGGCGGGACGCGGGTCAGACCGGCGCCCAGACGGGCCGAACGCAGTCGCGACGAGTCGGAGTGCACTCGCTTGGTGATCTTGGAGCCAGCCGCGGTCAATCGGCTCGAGCCGAGCGCAGTGGAACCCAGCCGGCTGGACCCGCGGGTTCTGGTGGACGTTGCGCCAGCTGGAGAAGCCGCGGCGGCGTCGTCGGGGACTCCGGTGTCCTTCGCGGACGCGCTCGCTGCTGCCGCTCTGCCTGCAGGAGCAAAAGCGGGTGCGCTGGGCGGGGTGCCGCAGACGTCGCAATAGCCGTCGACGATGGTGCCCGTGCATCCGGGCTGCGTGCAAGCGGTCATGACGACTCCCGGGAAGCGAACTGCAAGTACGTCGAATAAAGGCCGACCAACTGGGCGGCGATCGCCATCCGTGCCGGCCGGCGGTCCAGTTCCTCCCGGGCCATGGCGTACGCACGGGCGACCTCTAGTCGATCGGCCGCGGCCGTCGCCACCGCCTTGGCATGGTAGGCATTCAGCCGTCCCGAGAGCTCATCGCGTTCGTGCATCGCAGCTGCGTAGGCCTCCTGTGCCACAGTCATCGCGCGGGCCACTTGATCAAGTCGACGGAGGTAGTCGTCGAGCTTCGCCGACGTGTTGGGAGGTGGACCGAGGGCGTCGACATCCGGGACCGCATAGTGGGGCGCGGGGTCAACGGCAGCCAGACATTGGCGCACGAGCTCGGTCAGGGCCTCCTCCCGTACCTGAAGGTCAGCTTGTTTGCGGCGCGCCAGCTCCACCTTCCCCGTCGCCTCACGCCGTCGCGACGCCGCCACGATCAGATCCCGTTCAAAGGTCGCAGCTTCGATCTCCAGCGGTCCGAGGAGACCGCCCACATCGCCGCCGCGACCGGCCTTGTCCGCAATCTCCTTGAGCCGCCGAGCCATCCGTGACTGCCGTTCGGCCGCCGCTTGCTGGGCCGATCCGGCCGGCTCGAGATCGATCTGCTCCCGGATCCGCTCCATCTGGGCGCGCAGCCGGCGGATCTGCTCGGTGGTGGCGGCGCCGCTGGGGTCGAGGCCCAACCGAACCCGGAGCTGCGACAGCAAAGCATCAGAGAGCCGGCATGCTTCAGGCAGGGAAACCGCCAGGCCCGAAGCGGCGGCCATGCGTGGCTGGCTGGGAAGGCCGAGTCCCCCTTCGCCGGTCCGTGCCAGCAGGCTTGGATTGATCGTGGCGTCCAGCCGTCCCCAGATTAGCGTGGCCATCCGCTCGCGCTCCGCAACGCCAGCGCGTCCTGAGTTCCAGGTCGCGGCCAGCAGCTCGTACCGGTCGGACACGGCCTGCCACAACGCCATGGACAGCGCGATGTCCCCGGTCAGCTGAGTGCCGTCCCGAGCGCCGAGCGCCGCCTGATCAAGCTCGTCGAGTTCGCGCTTGCGCTCGTCACGCCAGTGACCGAGGGCGTCGAGGTAGACCATCGCCGCTTGGGTTTCCAAAGGCATGCCCAGACGCCCGGGGGCGGCAGGTGCGCTGGCCCGCCCGGACGTCGCCGGTCCGGTCACGCTCACGGTTCCCTGCCGTACACGGCCTTGGGCGGGTCGGGTGCTGGCCCAAGCGGGGCCCTGAGCCAGCGGTTGTAGATGTCGGTCCAGTCCCCGTTCGAGCGCAACTGTGCCAACCGAGCGTTGACGAACCGGACGAAGTCGACATTCTTGGCCGGGATACCGAGCCCGTAGGGCTCCGCCGTGAAGGCCTTCTGGTCCGGCACCACCGCGTACGGGTCCTGTGCGGCCAAGCCGGCCAGCACTGTGTCGTCCCCGGTGATCGCCGCCACCTCGGCCTGCTGGAAGAGCACCAAGCATCCCGTGTGGCTGTCGGCGCCAACCGGGATGGCCTTGGGCGCCAGCCTCATCAGGTTGTCCATGCTCGACGTGCCCCGCGGAGCACACACCTTCTGACCGCCAAGGTCGCTGAGCGAATTCGCCTTGGAGCCTTTGCGTACCAGAATCTTCTGGCCGGACCGGTAGTACTCTGTGGAGAAGGCGATCTGCTTCCAGCGCTCACAGTTGATCGTCATATTGCGGGCCACGATGTCCACCTCGCCATCCTGCAGGGCGGGGATCCGCTGGGCAGCGGTGATCACCCTGAGCTGGTAGGCGTTCTCGTCACCGAAGATCGCCTGGGCGACGGCCTTCACCATGTCGATGTCGAAGCCCTCGATCTTGCCGGTCAGCGGGTTGCGCGCCGCCAGCAGGTAGGTGTCTGCCGATACGCCCGCGACCAGCCTGCCGCGGTCTTGGATCTTGCGCATGGTGGATCCCTTGGGCATGTCACCAGCCTTGGGCAGTGCACCGCTTGGCTGGTAGGAAGCCAGTGCGTTGTCACAGCTCGCAGGAGCATTGCCGGAGCTGGGCGTCGTGGGGGAGCTGCTGGGCGGAGCGGGCAGTGGGGTGGCTTCGTACCGAAAGACTGAGCAGCCGGAGAGCAGGCACAGCAACAGCAGACCCAGAACGAGGGCCGACGGGCGGATGTTGGTCTTCACCGGTACTCCCGCAACCGTTCCGCTACCCCCCGCCGACCCACCAGTGCGGCGGCGATACCCGCGACGAAGATCAACACGGCACCGATGACGAGGCCGATGCGAGGTCCACGCAGCCCGTCCCTGGTCACGTTCGCCATCTCGTCGATGAAGGTGGTGGCGGATGTGTCGAACGCGCTGAATCGGGCGTTCGCCGAGTCCTTGCCCGATCCGGTCGCTCGAGACACTGCCTGGTCCCACTTTCCGCTGTCGTCCAGCTCACGAATCTCCGTATGAACCTTTGCGTAGTCCTGCCACAGCTGGCCAAGTTCGGGATTCTGCGCCCGGTCGAGGTTCGCCTGAACTTGGCCGGCCGAACTCTGCCACGCCTGCTCGAAGGCGGCGCCCGAGCCTCGGGCGATCAAGGTCAGGCTCTCATTCGACTTGGCATTGTTCGCCTCGATGCGAGCCTGCGAGACCAGGGTCAGCCGGGTGAACGAGCCGGACTGCAAGTCGGAGACTCCGCCGCTGGTGGTCGCCAACCCGATCGTCCCGCTGACAAGGGTCGCCAGCACCACGGCGGCAGCGGCCAGCAGCCCTGTGTTGACCCAGCGCTTGAAGGTCCGCCCCAGCCAGACCAGAGCCAGGATCAAACCCGCGAGCAGCAGAACTCCGAGGATCGCGAAGACCGCTGCGGGGGCTTGAACGTCCATGGCGTTGTTGGCTCGGGTGGTGTTCGCCTCGACCAGATTTGTCAAGATCGGTAAGGCAACGGTGCGGAGCTCGGCGCTCGCGATCCGCAAATACTGGGCGCCCACCGGTAGACCCTGCCGATTGTTCGCCCGCGCTTGTTCGACCGTGCCGGCGTAGCTGACAACCTCGTCATTGAGCGCGGACAACGCCGCTCCGTCGGCAGGCTGCGCGCGCGCGGCCTCAGCAATCAAGGCACTGGCTTCGTCGATAGCCTGCTCGTACGTTGCTTGCTGAGCGGGCGGCGCGAGGCCGCCCACCAAGAAAGCGTTGGACGCCGTGGCGTCGGCCGTCAGCAGGTCGGTCTGGATCTTCTGCACCCGGATCAGCTGCGCGGTATTGGCTTCGGCCCGATTCAGCGAGAAGGCGACATAGCTGAAGATCAGTGCGCCAACGACACCGAAGATCAGGCTGGCCAGGATGACGCCGCTGCTGAGCAGCCGCAGGCGCTGTGGGGTGCTTCGGCGGCGTTGCCGGGCAGGTGGAGTCGGAGCAGCTGGCACGGCCGCCCCACCTGAGGGAGGCGCGGTGCCGACGGCGGCTGGGGACGGTTGGGGAGCGGTCGACACGGCGCCAGGCGGTGAAGTCGGCTGGCTCATGCTGTCTCCTCGTCAGCTGCTCGCTCGTCCTGTTCGGATTGTCCGGCGGCGGGCGTAGCCGTTTTCCTGCCTGACGCGTGATCAACCGACGCCGCGTCTTGATGATCGTTCGAGACTGACACCGGATCCTTTTCAACGAAGGGAATCGTGAATGCGTGTTGATCATCGGGAGCAGACTCGTGCTCGTCGAGGTCGCTTGCGATCAGCTCACGCAGCTGCTGGACGGTCGGCTCCGGGACGTCTCGAAGACGCCAGGCGTGCCGACCGATCGCCGCTTCGAGTAGATTGCGCGCAAATCGTCCGTTCCCGAATATCGGTCCGCGCGGTGTGCTGCTCAAGATCATTTGGTAGCGGCGAAGGCACTCCTCGGTGACGTCGTAGTCGGCTGCCTTCGCCATCCCGAGGAAGATCTCGACCAACTCGTCGTCGGAATAGTCGTCGAATTCGATGGTGGTCCGGAAGCGGCTCGATAGCCCGGGGTTCTGGGCGATGAAGATCGCCATCGGATCTGGATACCCCGCGACGATCAACACGAGGTCGTCGCGGCGGTCCTCCATCTCCTTGACCAGCGTGTCCACTGCCTCCGTGCCGTACTGATCACCCGCCAAGCTGTAAGCCTCATCGATGAACAACACCCCGCCGGCGGCCGAGGCGACCACCTCGGCGGTCTTGATCGCGGTTTGTCCCAGATATCCCGCCACCAGTTCGGATCGATCGACCTCCACCAGTTGGCCCTTCGACAGCAAGCCCAGCGCGCGGTAGATGCCACCAACGAGACGGGCCACCGTGGTTTTGCCGGTCCCTGGGTTGCCCACGAACACAAGGTGCCGAGTGATCGTTGGCGACTTCAGCCCAGCCTTTTGGCGCAGGCCTTCGACCCGCAGCACGGCGACCTGACGGTGGACCTCGGCCTTGACGTCCCGCAGGCCGATCAGTGCATCGAGCTCGGCGAGCAGCTCTTCCAGCGTCTTCGGCTTTTCGGTTGCCTTCAGCTCCTGATCCTCGCCGGCCTGCGCGACGGTTGCTGAGACGCGATCAGACCCCGTCGGCGGGCTCGGAGCACTGCCCGTGGGCGGGCTCGGAGCACTGCCCGTCGACGCCCGTGTTCCGTCCGGTCTGTCGGCAGGCTCAGCATGCGTTGAGCCCAGACCAGGGAAGGCGCCGGGGGTCTGCGGATCGATATTGCTCAGATCAAGATCACCTGATCCTTTGACCCGTTCGGGGCGCGTAACGCTGTGATCGGGCGGGGCTACGGCGGCAAGTTGGGCTGCGGCCGCCATCGCTGCGTTGCCGGCAGTACGAGGCGTGGGCTCACCGAGTTGCTGAGCCGCAAGACTGACCTCAGCCAAGGCTTCGGCGTACGTCTTGGCTCTAGCTGATCCGTCCATGATCAACTGATTGAGCAACACAGTGGGGGCAGCTCGCCAGCGACGGCCCCGGTGAGCGGCATCGAAGAAAGCTTGCGCATCGGTGTGTCCCGTCTGCTGGCCCCAGGCCTCGTACGCCTGACTGGCCGACTCCGCCACTGCGGCCGCGAGTGCCTCGCCTTCTCGAGCGGCGGCGTGTGCGACGACACCAGCCGCGGGGGC
>OBLS010000546.1_pt1 | contig 13813 bp, 9 predicted proteins | sample 1519901 | NCBI WGS metagenome assembly OBLS01 (sample SAMEA3113585, study PRJEB22503) | soil metagenome | reverse complement strand
TCGTCGCCAGGAACGGCAGGTAGCGGTCCAGCTCGCGCGCGATCACGGCCGGGTACGCGCCGAACTCGTCGAGCACCGTCATGAACGTCTCGAACAGCCCGTCGACGGCGAAGAAGGCACCCGGTAGAGCCACCCGGCGCACGACCGAACAGGAGACATCGCCCTCGTTCCACTGGGCTCCGGCGAGCTCTGCTGCCATCGACGCGTAGCCGCGCAGCACCACCGCCAGACCGTTGATCCGCTCGCAGGAGCGGGTGTTCATCTTGTGCGGCATGGCCGACGACCCGACCTGTCCCTCCCGGAATCCCTCCGTCACGAGGTCGTGGCCGGCCATCAACCGGATCGTCGTCGCCAATGACGACGGACCCGCGGCCGTCTGCACCAGCGCCGACAGCACGTCGTGGTCCAGGGAGCGCGGATAGACCTGCCCGACGCTGGTCAGCACCCGCTCGAACCCCAGATGCCCGGCGACCCGACGTTCCAGCTCGGCGAGCCGCTCCGCGTCGCCGCCGAGCAGGTCGAGCATGTCCTGGGCGGTCCCGACCGGCCCCTTGATTCCCCGCAACGGATAGCGGGCGAGCACTTCCTCGACCCGGTCGTAAGCGACCAGCAGCTCGTCGGCGGCGGAGGCGAACCGCTTGCCCAGCGTCGTGGCTTGCGCTGCGACGTTGTGCGTGCGCCCGGTGAGGACGAGGTCGGCGTGCTCGGCGGCGAGCCTCGCCAGACGCACCAGGGCCGCGACCGCGCGGCCGCGGATCAGCTCGAGCGAGAGGCGGACCTGGAGCTGCTCGACGTTCTCGGTGACGTCGCGGCTGGTCATGCCCTTGTGCACGTCCTGGCGCCCGGCCAGCGCGTTGAACTCCTCGATCCGGGCCTTCACGTCGTGGCGGGTCACCCTTTCCCGCTCGGCGATACTGGCGAGGTCGACGTCGTCGACGACGGCCTGGTACGCCTCGACGGCGCCGTCGGCAGCGGCCACCCCCAGGTCACGCTGCGCCCGGAGCACCGCCAGCCAGAGCTGTCGCTCGAGGATGACCTTGTGCGCCGGCGACCACAGGGTCGTCAGCTCCGCGGACGCGTACCGGGCGGCGAGCACGTCGGAGATGAAGGGCTTGGCGAGCACGACGGTCATTCTCGCCCACGGCTCAGCGAACGGGCACTCCGAGCGAGGCCGCCCGGCCGATGTCGGTGCGGAAGTGGCTGCCGTCCAGCCGGATCCGGTGGACGGCCTGGTAGGCGCGGTCCCGGGCCTGTGCCAGGTCCGCGCCCGACCCCGTCACCGACAGGACCCGGCCGCCGCTGCTGACGACGGCTCCGGACGAGTGACGTCGCGTGCCGGCATGCTGGATCTCGACGCCCTCGACGGCCTCGGCCTCCTCCAGGCCCTCGACCATGTCGCCGGTCCGCGGGGCGGCCGGGTAACCGGATGCCGCGACGACCACGGTGACAGCGGACCCGTCGCGCCAGCGTGGCGGCGGGTGGTCGCGCAACCCAGCAGTCGCCGTGGCGTACAGCAGATCACCGAGCGGCGACGTGAGCCGGGCCAGGACGCACTGCGTCTCGGGGTCACCGAAACGCGCGTTGAACTCGACGACCCGCAGCCCGCGGGAGGTCAGCGCCAGCCCTGCATACAGCACACCCGAGTAGGGCGTTCCCCGCCGGTGCATCTCCGCGACGGTCGGCCGCACGACGCGGGTGACCACGTCGTCGACGAGGTCACCCGGCGCCCAGGGCAGTGGCGAGTAGGCGCCCATCCCTCCGGTGTTGGGGCCCTTGTCGTCGTCGTAGGCACGTTTGAAGTCCTGGGCGGGTGCGAGCGGTACGACGGTCTCGCCGTCGGTGAGGCAGAACAGCGAGACCTCGGGGCCGTCGAGGTACTCCTCGATGACCACGCGCTCGCACGACTGCGCGTGGGCGAGCGCAGCCTCTCGATCGTCGGTGACGACCACCCCCTTGCCGGCGGCCAGCCCGTCGTCCTTCACGACGTACGGAGGTCCGAAGCGGTCCAGGGCGTCCTCGGCCTGATCCCGCGTGTCACAGACGACGGCCATCGCCGTGGGGACGACCGCGGCCGCCATCACGTCCTTGGCGAACGCCTTGGAGCCTTCGAGCTGCGCGGCCCGGCCGGACGGGCCGAAGCACGCAACACCCTTGGCCCGGACGGCATCCGCAGCACCGGCCACGAGCGGGGCCTCCGGTCCGATCACGACCAGGTCGGCGGCGATCCGTACGGCGAGGTCCGCGATCGCCAGAGGCTCGGCGGAACCAACAGGGTGTGCCGCCGCGTCGGCCGCGATTCCGGCGTTGCCGGGTGCCGCGTGGACCTCCGACACTCCCTGGTCACGGAGCAGCCCACGGACGAGCGCGTGCTCGCGGGCACCGGAACCTACGACCAGGACCCTCACGACGACCGAGCCTAGCTATCCCGTACGTGACGCGAGAGCCATCGCCTCGGTGTCGGACTGCGGCCAGCCCGAGGGGCGCGGCACATCGCGCCGAGCGGCGCCGGCATGCACAGCGACTCGGGTGGCGCGACGGGCGCCTGCGGGGTCAGGTCTCGGCCAATCCGATCCGAGCGTGCAGCCGCCGCAGGCGTGACGGCGCGTACCACGAGCGTTCGCCGAGCAGCCGCATCGAGGCCGGAACCAGCACGCCGCGGACCAGCGTCGCATCGATCAGGATCGCCAGCCCGGCGCCCAGACCAAACATCTGGATGAAGCTCACTTGGCTGGTGACGAACGCGAAAAAGGAGACCGCGATCAGGGCTGCCGCCGTGGTGACGATCCGGCCCGAATGAGCGAGCCCGCCGGCAGTCGCCTCTTCGATGCTGGCGCCGGCGTCGTGCCGCTCCTTGATCCGGCTCATGACGATCATCTCGTAGTCCATGGACAGCCCGAAGATCAGGCAGAACATCAAGACCAGCATCGATGTGTCCAGCGCCAGTGGTGTGAAGCCGAGCAGCGAGGAGCCGACGCCCTCCTGGAAGATCAGCACCATCAGACCCAACGTCGCACCCAGGGTCAGCGCATTGCTCACCAGTGCCCGCAATGGCTGGACGACGCTGCCCGTGAACAGGAACAACACAAGGAACGTGGTGACCGCGATGATGCCGGCCGCCAGCGGTAGCCGGCCGCCGATGGCGTCGAGGCTGTCGACGAGTGTCGCTGTTTCCCCGCCGACCAGGGCCCGGACGCCGTTCGGTGCCGAGACGTCGCGCACGTTGCCAACCAGGTCCTGTGCCGTGGACGACCTCGGGTCGGCGCCGGTCACGACGGCCAACCGCTCGCCGGCGTCGGCGCTGAGACCACCGACCGGTCCAGCGTTGGCCACCGGATCGCCGCCGATGAACGTGCCGACGCTCGAGTCGACGCGCTGCACGGCCGGGAGGGTCGACAGCCGGGACGCGTAGTCGGCGAGGGCGGCCGAGTCGACCGAGCCGGTGGTGACCACGTCGATGGCGTTGGAGTCGTTGCTGGCGAAGCTACCCCGGATCGCGTCGCCCACCTGCCGGCTCGGGGCGCTCGTCGGAAGCACCCGGTCGTCCGGAGTGCCGAACGTGACCTGCAGGAGTGGTGCGGCCGCGACCAGCAGAAGTGCCATCACCGGAAGGGCCGTCAGGGCCGGGCGGCGCATGACCACGGCCGCAAGCCGTCCCCAGGCCGGTGCCGCACGTCCCCGGGTGACCGATCGCACCCACGGCAGCCGCCCGGCGTTCACCCGGGTCCCCAGGACCGCGAGCAACGCCGGCAGCACGACGAGTGCTCCGGCTACTGCGATGGCGACGACGCCGACGCCGGCGTAGGCGAACGAGCGCAGGAAGTAGAGCGGGAACAGCAACAGGACCGCCAGGGCCGCGATCACCGCGAGGCCACTGAAGAAGATGGTCCGGCCGGCCGTCTCGACGGTACGCAGCACCGCGTCCGGAACCGCGAGCCCCCGAGCGAGCTCCTCGCGGAACCGGCTGACCATGAGCAGGGCGTAGTCGATCGCCAGGCCCAGCCCCAGTGCGGTCGTGAGATTGATCGCGAAGACCGATACGTCGGTCACGTCCGCGAGGATCGACAGGGCGCCGAGCGTGCCCATGACAGCAACCGCGCCGACGGCGAGGGGCAGCAGGGCCGCCACCAGGCTGCCGAACGCGACGACGAGCAGGATGAGGATCAGCGGAACGGCGATGCTCTCGGCCACCGCCAGGTCGCGGAGCACCTGCGCCGGCACGTCCTCGCCCGACGCCTCCGGGCCGCCGACCGTGATCTCGAGCGGACCGCTGCTGCCCGCATACCGGTCGGTGACGGACTCGGCATCGCCGTCGGCGAGGTTCGCCACGATCAGGGCCTGGGAGCCGTCGACGGACTTCAAGGAAGGCACATCCGTCTCCCAGTACGACACCAGCCGGGACAACTGTGGATCCGCCGCGAGCCGATCGGTCAGATCGGATCCGGCGGCCACCGCCTCCGGATCGTCGACCGTGCCCGTATCCGTCTCGACCAGGAACACCAGGTCGGCGTCACCGCCGAAGCGTTCCTCCACCGTGGCCGCGGCCAAGCTCGACTCCGCGTCGGGGTCCTCGAAACCACCGGACTGAAGCTTGCCGAACGCGCCGCCGCCGAGCACGCCGACTCCGACCACGAAGAGCAGCGACACGAGGAGTACGGCTCGCGCGTGCCGAACGACGAATGCTCCGAGCGATCCCAGCATGAGCGTGCTCCCTACCTGAACTTTGCATGTGTAAACTTGTCGCCTGTTAACTTGCCTTAGATGTGAGCTGGTGTCAACATCCGATGATGGTTCAGGCGAGCAGGACCCGATCGACGTACCACCACGGGGATCTACGCAATGCCCTGATCGCGGCCGGCGCCAAGCTTGCCGAGAAGGGCGGACCCGAGGCGGTGGGCGTCCGGGCGGCGGCTCGTGAGGTCGGCGTGACGCCGACGGCCGCCTACCGGCATTTCGCGAACGCCGAGGCGCTGCAAGGCGCGGTAAAGGACTGCACGCTGGATTCGCTCGCCGACGGGATCCAGGCCGAGATGGCGACGGTCGAGCCCACCGGTGATCCCGCCGAGGACGCGCTGCTGCGCCTGTACGCCATCGGTCGCGCGTACTTCCGGGTGGCCCTTGCCGAGCCGGGGATGTTCCGAACCGCCTTCAGCCAGGAACGCAACGAGACGGCCAGACCTCGAGAGAAGGACCCGGCCTTCCTGATGCTCACGCGGGGACTCGACGACCTGGTGGCAACGGGTTACCTACCCGCCGAACGGCGTCCGCTCGCCGAGCTCGCGGCGTGGTCGGCCGTCCATGGACTGTCCCGGCTCGTCCTCGACGGCCCTCTGGCCGGCCTGCCCGACGATGCGAGGGAGGCGGCGCTCGAGCGCACGCTGGACATGGTTGCCCGTGGCCTCTAGGGGTGCACTCGGCGTCCGCCCGTCAGACCAGGTCGCGTACCACGATCGTCTGGTCGCGTCCCGGACCGACCCCCACCGCCGAGACGGGCGCACCGCACATGTCCTCGACGGCCGCGACATACGCACGAGCCGCGGTCGGCAGGTCGCTCAGCGACCGGGCGCCGGAGATGTCCTCGTTCCATCCATCGAGGTTCTCGTACACCGGATCGGCGTGGTGGAACTCGGTCTGCGTCATCGGCATCACCTCGTGCCGGACACCGTCGACCAGGTACGCGACGCAGACCGGAACCTTCTCCCGACCGGTCAGCACGTCGAGCTTGGTGAGCACGAGGTCGGTGACCCCGTTGACGCGAACCGCGTACCGGCCGATGACCGCGTCGAACCAGCCGCACCGGCGCGGCCGCCCCGTCGTCGTCCCGAACTCAGCGCCCACGTTCTGAAGTTGCACACCGTCGGCGTCGAAGAGCTCCGTCGGGAACGGACCCTCCCCCACTCGGGTCGTGTACGCCTTGATCACCGCAATGACCCGGTCGATGCGCATGGGCGGGATGCCGGATCCCGTGCAGGCTCCGCCCGCAGTCGGGTTGGACGACGTCACGAAGGGATACGTGCCGTGGTCGACGTCCAGCAGCGTGGCCTGGCCGCCTTCGAGCAGTACGGTGCGGCCGTTGTCGAGGGCCTCGGCGAGAAGAGTTCCGGTGTCCACGACCATCGGGCGCAGCCGGTCGGCGAAGCCCAGCAGCTCGTCGGCGACGTCGTCGACGCTCATGGCACGCCGGTTGAAGACCTTGACCAGCACCTGGTTCTTCTGCTCGAGGGCACCCTCGACCTTCTGGCGCAGGATCTTCTCGTCGAACAGGTCCTGCACCCGGATGCCGACCCGGGACATCTTGTCCGCGTACGTAGGCCCGATTCCCCGGCCGGTCGTCCCGATCTTGCGACTGCCCAGGAAGCGCTCGGCGACCTTGTCCAGCGTGCGGTTGTACGGCGTGATGAGGTGCGCGTTAGCACTGACGACCAGAGCCGAGGTGTCGATTCCGCGAGCCTCGAGCGCGTCGATCTCCTCGAACAGGACGCCGAGATCGACCACGACGCCGTTCCCGATGACCGGCACGACCCCCGGTGTTAGGACGCCCGACGGCAGCAGATGGAGCGCGTACTTCTCGCCGCCGATCACAACGGTGTGCCCGGCGTTGTTCCCGCCGTTGAACTTGACGACGTAGTCCACAGCGCCGCCGAGCAGGTCGGTGGCCTTGCCCTTGCCTTCGTCGCCCCACTGGGCGCCGACCAGCACGATTGCAGCCACGTGCGCCCCTCTCCGGATCGGTCGGCGCGGACGCTGGACGCGCTGAGCGTAATCGAGTGCCGAGGGCATCCACGCCGGTTGGACTGCGGGAACCGTCGTCAGGTTCCGCTTTCGGTGGCGTGGCCGTGGCCAAGATCACAGGATGACCGCGGAAACCCGTTGGCCGCAGGTATCGCGCCGAGGGTGGATCGCGAGGCATCATTGAACCTGAGGCCGCCGGGAACGCTGCAGGGGACGATTCCGGCGGCCTCATCCTGTCGGCCGAACCGCGTCAGGAGAGCCTCTTGCCGGCGGAGCGCAAGGCCTCGCACGCCTCGACCACCCGGGTGGCCATCCCTGCCTCCGCAGCCTTGCCCCAGGTGCGCGGGTCGTAGGCCTTCTTGCTCCCCACCTCGCCGTCCACCTTGAGCACGCCGTCATAGTTCGTGAACATGTGATCCGCCACCGGCCGGGTAAACGCGTACTGCGTGTCGGTGTCGACGTTCATCTTGACCACGCCATAGTCGACGGCCGTGCGGATCTCCTCGAGGCTGGATCCCGAGCCGCCGTGGAAGACGAGGTCGAACGGGCGCTCGACACCGACTTTCTCGCCGACGGCCGTCTGGATCTCGTTCAAGATCTCGGGCCGGAGCTTGACGTTGCCGGGCTTGTACACGCCGTGCACGTTGCCGAAGGTCAGGGCGGTCAGGTAGCGGCCCTTCTCACCCGTACCGAGCACGGCCGCGGTGGCGAGGCCGTCCTCGGCCGTCGTGTAGAGCTTCTCGTTGATCTCGTTGGCGACGCCGTCCTCCTCGCCCCCGACCACGCCGACCTCGATCTCCAGCACGATCTTGGCGGCGGACGCGGCGGCCAGCAGGTTCTCGGCGATCTGCAGGTTCTCGTCGAGCGGAACCGCCGAACCGTCCCACATGTGCGACTGGAACAGCGGCTCCTCGCCGCGCGCGACGCGCTCCGCGGAGATCGAGAGCAGCGGCCGTACGAAGCCGTCCAGCTTGTCCTTCGGGCAATGGTCGGTGTGCAGCGCGATCTGGACGTCGTAGTTCTTGGCCACCTCGACGGCATACGCAGCCAGGGCGACCGCGCCGGCCACCATGTCCTTGACCGTCGGCCCGGACAGGTACTCGGCGCCACCCGTGGACACCTGCACGATGCCATCGCTCTCCGCCTCGGCGAAGCCGCGGATGGCGGCATTGAGGGTCTGCGAGGACGTCACGTTGATCGCCGGAAAGGCGAAGGCACCCGCCTTCGCCCGGTCGAGCATCTGCGCGTACGTCTCGGGTGTGGCGATCGGCATCGGGGAACTCCTCGCGAACGTCGGGTCACTCTCACGGTCAGTATTCCGCGCCGCGACGGCCACCGGCACGCCGCCTTCGCCGACCCGGCGGTAGCCTCGGTTCGATCAACCGACCGCGTGTGACCGCCGAGGAGCGAAACGTGCCCGAACGCACCGTCGTCGTGGCCAGCAAGGTTGGGCTGCATGCCCGTCCAGCGGCCGTCTTCGTCAAGACGGCGGCCGAACAGCCGGCCCCGGTGAAGATACGCAAGGGCGACGCCGCGCCGGTCGACGCCGCGAGCATCCTGGCGATCATGACCCTGGGCGTCGAGCACGGGGACGAAGTGGTCCTCTCCGCCGAAGGTGAGGCGGCCGACGAATCGCTCGACGCGCTGGTCGCCCTGCTCGAACGCGACCTCGACGCCGAAGGCGCCCAGCCCGCTTGAGGTCCGTTCCTGTCGGGTCCCGCCGCTAGCGTCGCCTCATGGGCACCGCAACGGCCGGCCGATTGGCGACCTGGTGGGCCAACACGTCCCGTGGCCTGCCACAGCCCTTCTGGTACCTGCTGGCCGGGACGTTCGTGAACCGATTGGGCCAGATGGTCACGCCGTTCCTGGCGTTGTACCTGTCCGGCCCGCGGGACTTCAGCCCTTCGGTCGTCGGCGTCGTTCTCGCCTGCCTGGGTGCGGGTGCCTTCGCCTCGCAACCGGTCGGCGGCTACCTCGCCGACCGGGTGGGACGCCGGGCGACGCTCGTCATCGGCATGGTGGCGACGGCCATCAGCTTCATGCTGCTCGCGGCGGTGCGCGACCTGGCCTTGATCGCGGTCGCCGCCGCGCTCTCCGGGCTGGCCGTCGACCTGTACCGGCCGGCCGTGTCGGCGATGATCGCCGACCTGGTGGCTCCCGAGAATCGGCCCCGTGCGTTCGCGCTTGTCTACTGGGTCATCAACCTGGGCGTGGCCGTCGCCGGCGTGACCGGTGGGCTGCTGGCCGAGCGTTCGTTCTGGCTCCTGTTCGTCCTGGACGCGGCGACGTGTCTTGCCTTCGCGGCACTGATCGCTTGGAAGGTGCCGGAGACCCGGCCTCCCCGCGATCCGTCACGCCCGGCAGGTTATGCGCAGGCGCTGGCCGATCGGCTGCTCGTCGGCCTCAGCGCGAGCACCCTGCTCGGCGCGATCGTGTACATGCAGAGCCTGGTGACCCTTCCACTGGCGGTCGAGGCCGACGGCCTGGGCCCGGACGCGTTCGGGCTGATCTACGCGGTCAACCCGATTGTGGTGATCGTGGCCCAGGTCTTCGTCCTGCGGATTCTCGATCGGATCGCCGGAGTCCGGATCCTGGTGGTAGCGCTCGTCGTCATGGGCGTCGGCTTCGGGATGACAGCGTTCGCCTCGACCGTCCCGATGTTCGCTCTCACCGTCGTGGTGTGGACGCTCGGTGAGGTCGGGTTCAACGCCGTCGGGCCCGCCCTGGTCGCCGACATCGCGCCGGTCGACCTGCGGGGCCGGTACAACGGGGTCGTCGGCATGGCGTATGGCGCTGCGGCCTTGTTGGGGCCACTGTTCGGCACCCGGCTGTTCGAGAATTACGGTGAGAACGTGCTCTGGACTGCCTGCCTGGTCGCTTCCGTCGTCTCGGCCGCGCTGATCGCCGCGATGGCCCCTTCGATAGCGCGTCGGCGGGCGGCGATGGTCCTGGCTCCTCTCCCGTCACAGCCCTAACTCGGCGAGAACCGGCAACTCCGCGCGGACGGCCTGCCGGGCAGCGGCGGCATCTCGGGCGGCCAGCGCGAGCCGGGCCAGCCTCGCGCATTGGTCGTACGTCGTCGCGCCGAGGACATCGGCGACGTCGGGGATCGACCGCGGCGTCATCGACAGGCTCGACACCCCGAGCCCGACGAGCACGCAGGCCAACGCCGGGTCGGCGGCCGCCTCGCCGCACACTCCGACCGGACGGTCCCGCTCGGAACCCGCCCGGCAGGTCAGCTCGACGAGCTGAAGGACGGCCGGCTGCCACGGGTCGTTGAGCCGTGCCAGCTCGCCCAACAGCCGGTCCGCGGCCATCGTGTACTGGGACAGGTCGTTCGTGCCGATGCTCGCGAAGCGCGCGGCGCCCAGGACATGGTGGGCCGTCAACGCGGCGCTCGGGACCTCGACCATCACTCCTGCCATCGGAAGGCCGGCGGCCTCGCACCGGGCCACGAAGTCCGCCGCCTCCTCGGCGGTCGCGACCATCGGCGCCATTACCCAGACATCGGCCTGCTCGGCGGCTGCGGCGGCCGCGATCGCGGTCAGCTGGTCGGTGAGCACGGCTTCCGAGCGGATCACCGTACGCAGGCCCCGAACGCCCAGAGCGGGGTTCGCTTCGGTGGCCGGGTTCAGGAACGGAAGCGGCTTGTCGGCGCCGGCGTCGAGCGTCCGCACCACGACCTTCTTGCCGGGAAAGGCCGTCAGCACGGCGCGGTAGGCGGTCACCTGCTCGTCGACGGTGGGCGCCTCGGCGTGGCCCAGGAAGCAGAACTCGGTCCGGAACAGTCCGACGCCCTCGGCGTTGGCCTCGACGGCCGCCGAGACGCCCTTCGGGTCGCCGACGTTCGCCAGCAGAAGCACGCGCCGACCGTCCGCTGTCCGGCCCTCTCCGTCGAAGGTGCGGTCCCGGGCGGCCACCTTGCGGACCTGGTCGATTTCCTCCTTCGTCGGATCGGTCCGGACGATGCCCGCGGCGCCGTCGACCAGCACCACGGTTCCGGCGACGATCTCGAGAACCCCACTTGCCGCGACGACGGCCGGCAACCCCAGAGCCCGGGCCAGGATCGCCGTGTGCGAGGTCGGCCCTCCCTCGGCGGTGACGAGCGCCACGCAGGTGGCCGGATCGAGGGTCGCCGTGTCGGCCGGCGCGAGATCGTGAGCCGCGAGGACATACGGCTCGGTGCGGTCGGGTACGCCCGGTGCAGGCAATCCGGACAGCTCGGCGATGATCCGGTCCCGTACGTCGGCGACGTCACGGGCTCGCTCTGCCATGTAGCCACCGAGAGCAGTCAGTGTCGTCATGACCTCGTCGGCGGCCTCCCAGACGGCTCGGGCTGGGCCGTGGCCTGCAGCGACCTTCTGTTGCGCGGCCCCGACCAGGGTCGGGTCGGCGGCCATCAGGGCGGTTGCCTCGAGCACCGCCTTGCCGTCGCCTTGTGCACGCAGCGCGCGAGCGTCGAGGTCGTCCCGCACCCGGGATGCTGCCGTGGCGATCCGCTCGGCCTCGGCCACCGGATCGGCTTCCGCGGCGAGGCGCGAGTCCGGCGACGGCTCCGCCACCGGATCGGGCATCCGCACGAGCGGGGCGACGGCACGGCCGGGGCTGACGCCGACTCCGGTGATCTCGAGCATGGCGCGCTCCTCCACGTCGACGCCCAGTCTGGTGCCTCCGGCCGCTCCGTCCTCCCACTTGTGTGGGCCTTTGCACGCTATTCCGGCTCGGATGAGGTGCAAAGGCCCACACAAGTTGGGGCTAGACGGCGCTTCCCGGCGGCCGGTCGTCCCGGTCCGGACGGTCGGTCTCGTCGCGTCTCTCTTCCGGCGCCGTCGTGTCCGGTGGCGGAACGTCGGCGAACCCGGTGTCCCTGGTGGTGGTTCCGGGCGTCGTGAGATCCGGTGCGGCCGGTGCCGCCGCAGCCGGAGCGCCGACCCGAGCCTCCTCCAGTTCGACGGCCTCTTCGCCCAGCGACGCCCGGGTCTCCTCGGTCGTCTCCTCCCGACCCGGGGTCCGCAGGTTCCACCTGGTGATCACCCAACGGAACACGAAGTAGTAGATCACCGCATAGCCGAGTCCGATCAGTATCAGGAGCAGCGGCTTTTCGGCGATCCTGAAGTTCAGCAGGTAGTCGATGGCGCCGGCCGAGAAGCCGAAGCCGTCCCTGATATCCAGCGCATTGGTGAGCGCCAGCGACGTTCCCGTGAGCACGGCGTGAATGAAGTACAGCGGGTACGCCACGAACAGGAACGAGAACTCGATCGGCTCGGTCACACCGGTGACGAACGACGTGAGGGCAGCGGCGAGCATGATGCCGCCCACGACCTTTCGCTGGTGCGGCCGCGCGGTGTGCCAGATCGCCAATGCGGCTGCCGGCAGCGCGAACATCATGATCGGGAAGAAGCCGGTCAGGAACGTTCCGGCCGTCGGGTCGCCGTGCAGGAAGCGGTTGATGTCGCCCATGTAGACGGTTCCGTCAGCCGCCTCGAACTCGCCGACCTGGAACCACGGGAACGAGTTGAGGATGTGGTGCAGGCCGAGCGGGATCAGCAACCGGTTGGCGAAGCCGTAAAGGCCGCCGCCGACCACGTCGTTCTCCGTCACCCACTCGCCGAAGTTCGTCAGCCCGGTGTCGAACGGCTTGTAGAGGAAGCTCATCAGGACGCCGATGATGATCGCCACGAACGCCGTGATGATCGGCACGAACCGGCGGCCGCCGAAGAACGCCAGGTACGGCGGAAGCTTGATCCGGTAGAACCGCTGCCAGAGCAGCGCAGCGGTGATTCCCATGACGATGCCGCCGAGCACGCCGAAGTTGATCAGCGACTGCTCAACTGCAGCGGCAATGTCGGCCGGGGCCGCGCCTTCCTCCACCAGGCCTTCCGCGGCAGCGAGGTCCGGCCGGCCGATGATGTGCGGGGACATGGCGTCGGTGACGCCCTTGAAGACCAGGTAGCCGATCAGCCCGGCGAGTGCGGTCGAGCCGTCCGACCTGCGGGCCATGCCGATCGCGATGCCCACCGCGAAGATGACCGGCAGGTTGGCGAAGATGGCGTTGCCGGCCGCGCCTATGACCTCCGCTACCGGCTGGAGCCAATGCAGGCCGTCGTACTGCGCCAGGCCGGACGGCAGTCCTTCGGGGACCGTGCCCGGCTCGCCGCCCAACATGTCGTTCTGGCCGAGGCGCAGCAGCAGAGCCGCCGCCGGCAGAGAGGCGATGGGCAGCATGAGGCTGCGGCCGAGCCGTTGGAGTCCGGCGAGGCCAGGGAAGCCTCGCCGTTCTCCCGCGGCCGGCGCTGTGGCACTTGCGGTACTCATAGCGCTCCTTTACTGACGGGGGCCGGCGGTCGCCGACTCCGCAGGGGATGGGCGGTCGAGCGTCATGTGCACCTGGTACCGGTCGGCCCGGTACCAGGACGTCACGTGTTCCATCGGGCGGCCCGCGGCGTACGACGTCCGCCGGAAGACCAGCAACGGCGCCGCCGGCGGTACCCGTAGCAGCCGGGACCGGAGCGGGTCGGCGCCCTCGGCCCACACCGTCTGGACGGCTGAGTCGAGCGTGTGCCCGTATTCCCGGGTGAGGAGTGTGTAGACCGACCCGGAAAGGTCGTGGTCTAGCAGGCCGGGCAACAACCGGGCGGGCAGCCACGAGACCTCGTGGGCCATCGGTGAGCTGTCGGCCGAACGCAGCCGCTCGATCCGGTAGGCCCGATCTGTGACGTCGAGGCCCAGTGCTGCCCGGGCCGGAGGCGGAGGAACCGATTCGTCGGCGCCGAGCACCACGGTCGATGGCTTGTGCCCGCGCCGGCGCATGTCCTCGGTGAACGACGCCAGGTGGAGCTGGGACTCGACCCGGGGCGCGGCGACGAAGGTGCCCTTGCCACGCACCCGGTACAGCCGGCCCTCGCTGACCAGCCGACCCACGGCCTCGCGCACTGTGGCGCGGCTCACGCCGAAACGCGAGACCAGTTCGCGTTCCGAGGGGATGGGCGCGTCCGGCACGAGCTCGGCGACGACGAGCGCGAGCAGGATCTCGCGCAGCTGCCGGTGCTTGGGCACCGGACCGTCGACGACCGACACGCCACCT
>OBLS010000545.1_pt1 | contig 13826 bp, 12 predicted proteins | sample 1519901 | NCBI WGS metagenome assembly OBLS01 (sample SAMEA3113585, study PRJEB22503) | soil metagenome | reverse complement strand
GTCGAAGCCGGCGTCGACGTACTGCCGGATGCTCTCCAGATGCCGCTCCGGGTCGGGCCCGCAGGGGATCGTCTCGGCCAGCTTGTCCTCGGTGACCAGCTGGGAGGCCTGCTCGAAGTGGCTGGGCAGGGCCAGCTCCTGGGAGAGCTGGCCGGGCACCAGGGTGTTGGGCCACAGCTCGAAGGCGGTCTTGCGGGCGGCCGCCTCGTCCCTGCCCCAGCAGACCTTCATCCCGCCCTGCTTGAGCCCCTTGCCGCCCTGCTCGACGTAGCTGTCCAGGGCCTCTTTGTCCGGGGCGGTGCTGATGTAGCCGTCGCCGATGCGGGCGGCCAGGCTGACCGCCTTGGGCCCGAGGGCCGACACCAGCACCGGCGGCGGGGTGTCGGGCAGCGAGTACACGCGCGCGTTCTCGACCTGGTAGAAGCGGCCGTCGTGACTGGTCAGCCCGCCCTCCCAGAGCTTGCGCATGACCTCAACGGCCTCCTCGAGCATCTCCAGACGGGTGTCGACCCGCGGCCAGCGGTCGCCGAGGACGTGCTCGTTGAGGTTCTCGCCGCTGCCCACCCCGAACAGGAAGCGGCCCTCCAGCAGCAGGGCGGCGGTGGCCGCGGCCTGGGCCAGGATGGCCGGGTGGATCCGGACCGTCGGGCAGGTGACCCCGGTGGTCACCTTGAGCCTGGTGGTGGCGGCGATCCCGCCGATCACCGACCACACGAACGGGCTCTGGCCCTGGTTGTCGTTCCAGGGGTGGTAGTGGTCGGAGATCCAGACCGAGCGGAAGCCGGCCTGCTCGGCCTGCTGGGCCTGACGGACCAGCTCGGCCGGGCCGTGCTCCTCGCTGGACAGGAAGTAGCCGATCTCGGCCATGTCGTCGCTCCTTCGTTCGTGACGGGTCGTCGGGTGCTCAGACGTCGCTGCCGCCGACGCCGGTGCGGAACTCGCCGAGGCGCAGGGGCCCGCCGGCGTCGGGGTCGAGCGGCGGGGTGTCCGCCCCGGCGCCCTCGCGCAGCCCGGCCAGCAGCTCCTCGAGGGCCTGGGTGGCGCTGTGCCGGGGCGACCAGCCGAGCTCGGCCCTGGCCCGGCCGGCGTCCATCAGCGGCGACCGCAGGGCCAGGTCGAGCCAACCCGGCGACACCGGCTGGAGGCGCAGCCGCCAGGTCGCGGCCGCGCCCGCCTTGAGCAGCCCGGCCGGCACCGGCACGGGCCAGGCGTCCAGCAGCGCGGCCACCGAGTCGGCGTCCAGCACCGGGTCGGCGGCCAGGTTGAAGGGCCCGCGGGCGTCGCCGACCACGGCCAGCCGGTAGGCCTGGCCGACGTCGTCGGTGTGCACCGCCTGGGTGCGCAGCCGCTTGACCCTCGGCACCACCGGGACGTTCCCGGCCCTGGCCAGCGAGCCCGGGACCAGCGGCCCGAGGAAGAAGCGGCGGATCTCGGAGGCGGCGATGCGCTTGAAGGTCAGGGCCGGCCGCAGCCGCACCACCCTGACCCCCGGGTGGTCGCGCTCGAACAGGTCGAGCAGCCGCTCCTGGTAGGCCTTGTCGCGGGAGTAGGTCGAGGTGGTGATCCCATGGGTCGGCCAGGCCTCGTCGACCTGGCGGTCCTTGGGACCGGGGGAGTAGGCCCCGACCGAGGAGGCGCAGACCAGGGCGCCCACGCTGGCCGCGGAGGCCGCGGCCAGCACCCGCTCGGTGCCGACGACGTTGGTCCGCCACATGGCGAACGGGTCGTGGGAGGGCTGGATCAGCCAGGCCAGGTGGACGACCACGTCGGCCCCGCGGAAGTGGCCGCTCAGGTCGTCGTCGGCGACGTCGGCGGCCGCCCAGGTCGTCTTGGCCAGCTCGAGCTCGGGCCGGCGCCTGGCCAGCCCCAGCACCGAGGTGACGGCCGGGTCTCCGGCCAGCGCCCGGAGCAGGCTGGTGCCGACGTTCCCGGTGGCCCCGGTGACGACGACGCGCATCGGCCCTCCTTTTGGTTCCGGCAGCTACCCCTGGCCTCCACCTGGGAAACACCCCGGACGGCCCGGCATGCCGGAGAATGCCCGCGGCATGCGACCCAGACTCCTGCGCGACCTCGTGCGCCGCCACCGCAAGCGGCACCCGGCCCAGACCGTTGCCGCCGCCTTCGCCGTCGGCATCCTGGTCGGGACCGTGCTGCTGTCGCTGCCGGCGGCCAGGGCGGGCCCGGGCGCGGCCCCCCTGCAGGTGGCGACCTTCACCGCGACCTCGGCGGTCTGCGTCACCGGGCTGGTCGTCACCGACACCGCGACCTACTGGTCGGGCTTCGGCCAGGTGGCGATCCTGGTGCTCATCCAGGCCGGCGGCCTCGGCTTCATGGCCCTGGCCTCGCTGCTCGCCCTGGCCATGTCCCGCCGGCTGGGGCTGCACCAGCGACTGCTCACCCAGACTGAGATCAACGTCACCCGGCTCGGCGAGACCCGCCGGGTGCTGCTGGCCGTCGGGGCCTTCAGCTTGGCCTTCGAGCTGCTGGCGGCGGTGGTGCTCACCGGGCGGCTGTGGCTCACCTACGGCGAGCCGCTCGGCCGGGCGGCCTGGTTCGGCCTGTTCCACTCGGTGTCGGCGTTCAACAACGCCGGGTTCGCCCTCTACAGCGACAACCTGGTCGGCTTCGTGGACGACGGCTGGGTCAGCCTGACCGTCACGCTGGCTGTGATCGCCGGTGGGCTCGGCTTCCCGGTGCTGATCGAGCTCCTCCGCGCCCCGGCCCGGCCGGGCCGGTGGTCGCTGCACACCAAGCTGACCCTGACCCTGACCTGGGTCCTGCTGGCCGTCGGCACGCTGGCCATCGGCGCCCTGGAGTGGTCCAACCCGGCCACCTTCGGCCCGCTCGACCTGCCCGGCAAGCTGCTGGCCGGCTTCTTCCAGGGCGCCAACCCGCGCACGGCCGGGTTCAACTCGGTCGACTACGCCGCCATGGGGGAGACCTCGTGGCTGGTCACCGACATCCTGATGTTCATCGGGGCCGGCAGCGCCGGCACCAGCGGCGGCATCCGGGTGACCACCTTCGCCGTGCTCGTGCTGATGGTCGCGGCCGAGGCGCGGGGGCTGACCACGGTCAACGCCTTCGGCCGGCGCATCCCCAGCACCGCCCAGCGCCAGGCTCTGGCGGTGACCCTCATCGGGCTGGGAGCGGTCGTGCTGGCCACCATGGCCATCACCGCCCAGAGCGGGCTGCCGATGTCGCAGACCTTGTTCGAGGCGTTCTCGGCCTTCGGGACGGTCGGGCTGACCACCGGGATCACCGCCGAGCTTCCACTGTCGTCCCAGAACCTGCTCATCCTGCTGATGTTCCTGGGCCGCACCGGCCCGATTACACTGGCCACCGCGCTCGCCCTGCGCGAGCGCGAGCCCCGCTACCGCTACCCGGAGGAACGACCGATCATTGGCTAGGAGCGTGCCGGACGACGGGGTGCTGGTGGTCGGGCTGGGCCGGTTCGGGACCGCCCTGGCCGAGACCCTGATGGACCTCGGCCACCAGGTGCTCGGCGTCGACGCCGACCCCGGCAACGTGCAGCGCAACGCCGACGTCCTCACCCACGTGGTCGAGGCCGACGCCACCGACGAGGAGGCCATGCGCCAGCTCGGGGCCGGCGAGTTCGGCCGGGCCGTGGTCGGCATCGGCACCGACCTGGAGGCGAGCATCCTGACCACCTCGGTGCTGGCCGGCCTCGAGGTCCCGGACATCTGGGCCAAGGCGATCACCGTGCCCCACGGCCGCATCCTGGAGCGGGTCGGCGCCCACCACGTGGTCTTCCCCGAGCACGACATGGGGCGCCGGGTGGCCCACCTGGTGACCGGCCGGATGATCGAGTTCGTCCAGCTCGACGAGGGCTTCGCGCTGGTCGAGCTGAAGCCGCCCAAGGAGATCGTGGGGCGCTCGCTGGCCGATTCCCAGGTCCGCTCCCGCTACGGCATCACCGTGGTCTGCATCAAGCCGCGGGGCGGGTCGTTCACCTACGCCACCCCCGAGACGGTCCCGGGCCCCGACGACATCCTGGTCGTGGCCGGCGAGACCGACCGCGCGGCGGGGTTCGCCGAGCTCGGCTGAGCGCGCCGCCGGTGGTCAGGCGGGCGGGGGCGATGCGGCCAGCAGCTCCAGGAACAGGCCGGCCGCGCCCGACGGCGGGCCGGCGTCGATCCGGCGGGCGGCCACGATCTCGCGCCGGACGGGGGCAGCGTCGACCAGCTCGATCGCGGTCAGGACGCCGGTGGCCAGCTCGGTGGTTACGGTGCTGGCCGGGACCAGGGAGACGCCGAGGCCCTGCTCGACCATCTTCTTGGCCGCCTCGATGTTGTCCAGCTCCAGGACGCTGTAGGGGAGCACGCCGGCCTGGCGGAAGGTGGCGGTGGTGAACTCCAGGTAGCTGGAGCTGCGCCCGAACAGGACCAGCACCTCGCCGGCCAGGTCGGCCAGGCGGGCCCGGCGGCCCGTGCCCGGCCCGGCCAGCCGGTGGCCGGGGCCGGCGATCAGGACCAGGTTGTCGGTGTAGAGGGGGACGCTCTCGATCTCCTGGTGGATCAGGGAGCGCATGATGCCCAGCTGGACCTGGTCGTGCAGGACCATCTCCAGCACCTCCTCGGAGGTGCCGGTCTTGACGGCCAGGCGGACGTTCGGGTGGGTGGCTGAGAACCGGGCCAGCAGGGCCGGCAGGGTGTAGGTGCTGACCGTGGGGGGCGCGCCCAGGACGAGCCGGCCGGCCACGCCCCGGCGCAGCTCGCCCAGGCGCTCGCGGCCGTCGGCCAGGGCGGTCACGGCGTGCTCGGCGTAGGGCAGGAACGCCTCCCCGGCCTCGGTCAGCCGCATCCCGCGCCGGGTGCGGACGAACAGCTGCTCGCCGAGGGAGGACTCGAGGCTCTGGAGGCGGGCGGTGAGGGTCGGCTGGGAGACGAACAGGGCCTCGGCGGCCCGGCTCAGGTTCTGGCGGCGGGCGACCTCTAGAAATGCCTCGATCTGCGGAAGCATCGCGCCTCTGTCATAGCCGTTCCTGATGTACACCATTTAGACGATCTATTGGACCGATAGCAAGCACGCCGCCTACGCTCTGAGGTCTTACGTTCCCCGACCGAGCGGAGCACCGATGCGCATCGTCCTCCTCGGCCCCCCTGGAGCCGGCAAGGGCACCCAGGCCGCTCGGGTGGCCTGCAGGTTCGACGCCCCGCACGTGGCCACCGGGGACATCTTCCGGGCCAATGTGGCCGAGGGGACCGAGCTGGGCCGGGCCGCCCAGGAGTACATGGACCGGGGCGACCTGGTGCCCGACGACGTGGTCATCGCCATGGTGATGGAGCGGCTGGCCGAGCGGGACTGCCAGTCCGGGTTCGTGCTCGACGGGTTCCCGCGGACGGTCAACCAGGCCGAGGCCCTGGACCGCCAGCTGGTCAAGCTCGGGACCCCGCTGGAGGCGGCCCTCAGCTTCGACGTCACCGAGGAGGAGCTGCTGCGGCGGCTGGCCGGGCGGGCGGCGGCCCAGCACCGGGCCGATGACGCCGAGCAGACGATCCGGCACCGCCTCGAGGTGTTCGCGATCAAGACCCGGCCCCTGATCGACTACTACCGCCACCGCCGCCTGCTCACCATGGTCGACGGCGTGGGCAGGGTCGACGAGGTCACCCTCCGCATCCTGGGCGGCCTCCCGTCGGCCAACGGCGGCCGCGACCCGGCCCTCGCCCTGGTCGGCTAGGCACCCTCCGCCTTCAGGGGAACTACGCGACCCGGCCGCGGGCGGTTGCCCGGCGGGCGGGGTGGGGGGCGGCGGCCGCCGGGAGGCTGGCGAGGGCCTCGGTGACCTGGTCGACGTCGATGGCCAGCAGGCCCGGGTCGGGGAGCTGGCCGTGCGGGTCGCCGCTGGTGCCGGCCCACAGGGCGCGGTGCCAGGGACGGTCCGGGGGCGGGCCCCACAGGGCCGGCGAGGTGGGGCCGAACAGGACCACCGAGGGCGTGCGCAGGGCGGTGGCCAGGTGGGCGATGCCGGTGTCGCCGCACACGACCCGGTCGGCGGCGGCGACCAGGCGGCCGATGGTGAGGACCCCGCCCTGGCCGGCGTGGACGGCGCTGGGGGGCAGCCCGGCCCGGGCGGCGACGTCGTTGGCCAGGTCGACCTCGGCCGGGCCGCCGGTGACGATCACCCGCCGCCCCTGGGCGACCTCGGCCCTGATCACCTCGGCGAACCGCTCGGGCGGCCAGCGCCGGGCCGGGCTGGCCGCGCCCGGGTGGACGAGGGTGGCCCCGGCGACGCCGTGCGGCACCGGCCCGGGCGGCAGCTCCAGGTCGAGCCGGTCAGGGTCGGCGGCGATGCCGCTCTCGGAGAGCAGCCGGCACCAGCGGGCCACCTCGTGCTCGTCGGGCCGCCAGCGGGGGCCCTGGGAGCTGGCCGGCACGGCCGGGTGGCTGAACGCCACCAGCCGCCGCGGCTCGGCGGCCAGCAGCAGGTTGTGGCTCTCGGGGCCGCGGCCGTGCAGGTTCACGGCCAGCCCGGCCCCGTGCAGGCGCCGGTGCAGCGGCTCGGTCAGCCCGTCGGCCGGGACGACCTCGTCGACCGCGCCCGAGGCCCGGGCCAGGGGGGCCAGCACGGCCGGGGCGGCCAGCAGCCGCGGGTGGCGCGGGAAGGCGTCGGAGAGGGCGCGCAGGGCCGGGACCGCGGTGAGCAGGTCGCCAAGGCCGAGGGCGCGCAGCACGACCACGGCCGGGCGCGGCTGGGGCGCCTCCCGGAGGGTGGAGGGGCTCACGGCCACGACGACTCCGTCGACGGGCTCACCATCAGCTCCCTGGCCTCGCAGCCGGGCGGCTGGCAGAGGGCGAACAGGACCGCCTGGGCGACGTCCTCGGGCCGGTTCAGCTTGGCGTCCGCCGACGGCTTGTACTGCTCGGGGCGGCCGTCGAAGAACGCCGTGTGCATGCCCCCCGGGATCAGCAGGGTGACCCCGACCCGGCCGGCCGTCTCGGCGGCCAGGGCCCGGGTGAAGCCGACCACGCCGAACTTGCTGGCGCAGTAGGCGGTGGCGTCGGGCAGCGCCCGCAGGCCGAGGGTCGAGGCCACCGTGACCACCTTGCCGTTGGTGCGCTCCAGGTGGGGGAGGGCGGCCCGGACGACGGCGGCCGTGCCCAGCAGGTTGACGGCCACGACCCGCTCCCAGGCGTCGGCCGGGACGCTGTCCAGCGGGCCGCAGGCGTCCACGCCGGCGGCGGTCACGACCCCGTCGAGGCGGCCGAGGCGTTCGGCGGCGCCGTCGACGGCGGCCGCGGCGGCGCTCCGGTCGGCCAGGTCGACCAGCTGATGGTCGACCTCGAAGGGCGGGGCGACCAGGTCGAGCACGAACGGCCGCCCGCCGGCCGCCTTGACGGCCAGGGCGACGGCCGCGCCGAGGCCGGATGCACCCCCGGTCACCAGGACGCTGCCTGGCCGTCGGTCCTGCACCGTCCCGTCAGTGGCTGTCACGTCGGACGACCTCCTTCATCAACTGCGTGGTCGAGCGGCCTTCGAGGTAGGGGAGGACAACCGCCTGGCCGCCCCAGGTGGCCAGCAGGGCCGCCTCGGGGAGATCGGCCAGGGCGTAGTCGCCACCCTTGGCGAACACGTCCGGCCGCAGCCGCTGCAGGACCGTCTCTGGGGTCCGCTCGTCGAAGGGCACGACCGCGTCCACGCAGCCGAGCGCCTCCAGCACCGCGACCCGGTCCACCTCTGGAACCAGGGGACGTTCCAGGCCCTTGAGCCGGCGTACCGAGTCGTCGGAGTTCAGACACACTACCAGACAGTCCCCGAGCGCCCGCGCCGCCCGCAGGGTCGCCACATGGCCGGCATGCAGCAGGTCGAAGCACCCCCCGGTGGCCACCACGGTCCCGCCCTGGGTTCGCACGGCGGCGATCAGGGCCAGCGCCCGTTCCATCTGGGGGTTGTGGACAGCCGAGCCCTGCTCACTCGGCGATGGGCTACGCTCCCCCACCGGGGGGGCTGACGCCGGAGGGTGCGGGTGAGCCGCGTCCACGCCGACGGGACCAATGCGAACCGTGGTGGCGCCGCCGGTGGTGACGAAGGTGGTGGCGGCGGCCACGGCGGCGGCGACCGCCTCCGAGGGGAGGGCGCCGTCGGCGAGGAGGCCGGCGGCGGTGGCCGCGAACCGGTCGCCGGCGCCGCAGGGGTCGCCGCCGGGGGCGGGGGTGGCGGGCATGACCATGGGGGGGCCGGCGCCCTCGACCAGCAGCGCGCCCCGGGAGCCGAGGGTGACCGCGATCCCGGCGGCGGCCCACCGCTCGGCCAGCAGCCGGGCCCGGGCCGTCACCGCGGCCAGGTCGTCGCCGTCGACCTCGGGGACGAAGCCGGCCGCCTCGGCGCGGTTCGGGGTGGCCAGGCGGGCTCCCGGGACGGGTGCCGGGCCGCGCGGATGGGGGTCCCAGACCAGCGGCCGCCGGCGGGGCAGGCCGGCCAGGGCGGCCCGCACGCCCGGCTCGGCGGCCACACCCCGACCGTAGTCGGCCACCAGCACCGCCCCGGCCCCGGCCAGGGCCCGCCGGCCGGCCGGGCCGAGCGGGCCGACCCTGCCCGGCCGGGTGGCCCGGTCGAGCCGCAGCAGCGAATGCCCATCTGCCCGCACCCGGATCTTCTCCGGCGTCCTCCCGGCCAGCCCCAGGTCGACCACCTCGACCCCGCCCAGCTCCAGCAGCTCCCGCAGGGCCGCCCCCGCCTCGTCGCCGGCCAGGGCCGTGACCAGGACCACCGCCCGGCCGTCGAGCCGCGCGGCCAGGGTCGCGGCCAGGGCCGCCCCTCCCGGCCGGCGCCGCTCGGCCGGGTCGTCCACCACCGGCACGGGCGCGTCGGGAGCCAGCCGCCCGGCCCGCCCCTCCAGGTCCCGGTCGAGCAGGGCGTCGCCGACGACGACCAGCGGCGCCCGGGTCATCTGGGCATCCTCGAGCGACCCGGCTCCGGCCCCGCGCCGAACTGCCCCGGCCCCGCGGCGGCCAGCTGGCCGGCGGGCAGCCCGGCGTAGACCTCGAGGGTGCTGCGGGCGATCCGGTCCCAGCCGTAGCGGCGCCGGGCCCGCCGGGCGCCGGTGGCGCCGAGGGCGGTCCGCCGCTCCGGGTCGGCCAGCAGCTCGGCGACCGCCGCCGCCACCAGCCCCGGCCGCCGCGGCGGGACATGCACGCCGTTGACGCCGTCGACCACGGTGTCGACCAGCCCCCCGACCGCCGAGGTGACCACCGGCACGCCGCAGGCCATCGCCTCCAGCGGCACGATCCCGAACGGCTCGTACCAGGGCACGTTCACCACCAGGTCGGCCGAGCGGTAGAGGGCCGGGAGGTCGCCCCGCCCGACCCGCCCGAGCAGCCGGACCCGCCCGGCGACCCCGAGCCGTTCGGCCAGCGCGGTCAGCCGCCGCGCCTCCGGGTCCACGGCCAGCTGGCTGACCCATGGCCCGCCGGCCACGACCAGCTCGGCCCCGGGAAGCTTGGCCATGGCGGTGATCGCGTTCCCGATCCCCTTGCGCTCGACCAGCCGGCTGACCACCAGCAGGCGGAAGCCGACCGCCGGCCGCGGCGCCACCGGACCGTCGGGCCGGAACAGCTCGAGGTCGACCCCGCACGGCACCACCGCGACCCGGCGCAGGTCGGCGCCCATCCTGACCAGCTCGAAGACCTCGTCCGAGCAGGTGGCGACGATCCGGTCGGCCTCCCTGGCCACGGTCGCCTCCTCCAGCAGCCGGGTCGGCGGGCTGGTGTCCCGCGACCCCTGGTGCCGCCGCTTGACCACCCCGAGGGCGTGGAAGGTCTGCACCACCGGGATCCCCAGCGGCCGGGCCGCGGCCAGGGCGGCCCGCCCCGACATCCAGAAGTGGCCGTGGACCACGTCCGGCGGGTCGTCCCGGAACGACCGCCACAGCCGGTGGGCGAACTCGTCCATGTGCGGCAGCAGGTCGTCCTTGGGGATCGGCTCGGCCGGCCCGGCGTCGACGTGCTCGACCGTCACCCCGGGCGCCGCCGCGACCCTCGGCGCCAGGTCCGGGTGGTCGCGGCGGGTGTGGACGACCACCTCGGCCCCGAGCCTGGCCAGCGCGGCCGAGAGCGCGGCCACGTGCACGTTCTGCCCACCGGCGTCGGCCCCGCCGAGCACGGCCAGCGGGCTGGCGTGCTCGCTCACCATCGCGATCCTCATGCGCCCACCTCCTCCAGCAGCACGTCCCAGTCCCCGAGGAACCGCTCCAGCCCGTAGCGGCCGGTCGCGGCCACCCGGGCGGCCTTGCCCATCAGCCGCGCCTGCTCGGGGTCGGCGACCAGCCGCCTGGCCGCGTCGGCCAGCACCTCGACCTGGGTCGAGATCACCCCGGCCTCCGGCGGCACCGCCTCGACGACCTCGGTGGTGGCCAGGGCCACCACCGGCATCCCCAGGTGCATGGCCTCGAGCAGCGACAGCCCCAGCGAGGTCCACCGCACCGGGTGCAGGTACAGCCGCCGCCTGGCCATCTCCTGGTGCAGCCGCTCCTGATCGAGGTCGGCCACCGACCGCACCCCCGGCGCCCCGGCCAGCCCCTCCGACCGCATCCCGAACAGGTCGAGCGGGACCGCCGCCCCCAGCCGCCCCAGCAGGTCGGTCCCGGTCACCCGCCCGCGCCGCCCGGGCTCGTTGACCACCACCGCGGCCGCCGGGATCTCCCCGCTGTAGCGCTCGCCCGGGTCGACGATCCCGTGCTCGATCACCCGCGTCGGCGTGCTCCCGCAGTCCCAGAACAGCTCGTTGAAGTGGGTGACGTGCACCACCACGAGCTCGTCCCGGTCGGCCGCGACATGGCGCAGCTCGTTGACCCGCCCCTGGGGCGCGTTGTGCTCCAGGTAGACCGCGGGCACCTCCCGTCCCGGCCGCCGCCCGCCCAGCCACTCCTGGGCCAGCCCTCCGAGCTCCTGGGGCCGCTGCAGGATGACCACGTCGACCTCGGCCTCGGCCGCCTCCTCCTTGGTCACCTCCACCGCCGACGCCGGCCAGGACCAGGTCCGGGCCCGTCCCAGCCCGTCGGCCCCCCGATCCGGCGTCACCGGGATCAGGTACTCGTGCCGCCCCTGCACGAACGCGGTCGTCCAGGACCCGTGCACATGCCACAGCAGGACCCTCATCCCGCCACCCCCTGTGGCCGCGGGAGCGGCGCCAGCCGTTCGACAGCAGCCACGACCTCGCCCACCGGGACCCCGTCCAGGCACGGATGCCCCGGCACCGGGCAGACCCGCGCCCGCGACCCCGCGCACCCGGCCGCCTGGTCGCCGAGCAGCACCTGGGGCACCCCCCAGGGGCGCCACCGCACGGCCGGCACCACCGGTGAGAACAGCGACACCACCGGTACCCCGACCGCCGCCGCCAGGTGCGCCGGCCCGGTGTTGCCGACCACCACCGCCTCGGCCCCGCCGAGCACCCCGGCCAGCTCCCGCAGGCCGACCTTCCCCCCCAGGTCGACCACCCCGGCCCGTCGCCTCCCGGCGACCATCGCCGTCAGCGCCCGCTCGTCGGCGCTCCCGGTGACCACCACCCGCCGCCCGCCGCCGACCAGCGCGTCGACCAGCGCCGCGTGCCGCTCCGGGGCCCAGGCCCGGGCCGGCACCGAGGTCCCCGGATGCACCACCACGTAGCCCTCGCCCCCCAGGTCGGGCAGGTCGGCGACCAGGTCCCGCCGGACCCGGAGCCCTCCGTCGTCCCCCTCCGGCAGCCGGTACCCGAGGGTCGCGACCAGCGACAGCCCCCGCTCGACCTCGTGCAGGTCGTCGTCCACCCGGTGCCGCACGTCCAGCAACGACCCCGGGTAGTCCACGCTGACGGCCGCGATCGTCGGCACCCCCGCCATCCGCAGCAGCAACGCCAACGGCAACGGGCTCTGATGGAACGAGGTCAGCACCACCGCCTGGTCGATCTCCAGCTCGGTCAGCCGATCCACCACCGAGTCGACACCCTTCCGGGTGACCCGGCGCGGCTCGGCGTCGATCCAGGCCGCGTGCTCGACCACCACCTCGTCCACCCCGGGCAGCAGCTCGCCGGCCTCCCGCCCCCGCGGCCCGCACAGCAGCGTCACCCGCCCGGCCCCGGCCGCCACCGCCCGCACGGCCGGCCCGGCCAGCAGCACGTCCCCCATGCTGTCCTGCCTGGCCACCAGCACATGCCTCCTCACCGTCGGCCCTCCGAAGCCCCCAGCACCAGCTCGACCGCGCTCAGCAGGTCGCCCGCCCCCTCAGGAGCCGCCGCGACCTCCTCGTCCCGGGTCACCGCCGTCGGCACCAGCACCCCCCGGGCCCCGGCGGCCCTGGCCGCCTCCACGTCGGCCCCGATGTCCCCGATGACCACGCAGTCCCGGGCGTCGACCCCCAGCGCCCCCGCCGCCGCCTCGATCAACCCCGGCGCCGGCTTCCGGCACCCACACCCCTCCGCCGGCCCATGCACACAGACCAGCCACGGCCCCAGCGGCCCGACCAGCTCCTCGACCCGCCGGTTGACCGCCTCCACCTGCTCGACCCGCAGATACCCCCGCCCAACCCCGCTCTGGTTGGACACCACCGCCGTGGCCACCCCGGCCGCCCTGAGCCGATCCAGCGCCTCCCGCGCCCCCGGCATGAGCACGACCCGCCCCGGATCCCCGTTGTAGGGCACGTCAGCCACCAGCGTCCCGTCCCGGTCGAACAACACCGCCTTGGGCGGGGAAGCGGGCCGATCAGCGGATCGGGAGATCACCCGGCGGCCAGCAGGTCGGGGCGCACGCTCCCGATCAGCCAGCGTCCACGGCAGCCGGACCCACCCCGACAGCCAGTACCAGGTCGCCACCGGCGGCATCAGCAGGCTGGTCGCGCTCATCCTCGCGATCTCACCGGCCGACCTGGGCCCGGGAACGATCCGGGCCAGCGCCAGCTCCACCGTCCCCGCCAGCCACCCGGCCCCGGCCAGCCCCGCGACCCACCGAGCCCGCCCACCACGCCGGGCCAGCACCCAGGCCCCGAGCCCCACCAGCCCCGCCCCCGTGACCACGAGGTGCCGCGCCCGCCGGCCGCGAGGGACCCCGGCCGAGGCCCGCCACCCCCGCCCGTGCACCCCCCGCATCAGGGCGTCGTCGGCGTTCCCCGCCTGGACCCGCAGGCTGACCATCCCCCCGGCCGCCCGGACCGGGTGGGTGACGACCCGCCGCCCGTTGACGATCCGGTACCCGGCCCGGACCACCCGCAGCCCGAGGTCGGCGTCCTCCCGGTAGGCCCGCGGGAACCGCTCGTCGAACCCCCCGACCTCCTGGAGCACCGAGCGGCGATAGGCCATGTCGGCGGTGGCCCAGCGAGCCGTCTCCAGCCCCCGGACGTTCCGTTCCCAGTCGGTCGGCCGCCGCCAGGGCGGCAGCGGCACCCGGACCCGCCCCTGGCTGGCCGCGACCTCCGCCCCCAGCCCCTCCAGGTCCCGGGCCAGGTCGGCCAGCCACGAGGGCCCAGGGATCACGTCGTCGTCCAGGAACGCGACCCACTCGGCCGTGGCCCGCCGCCAGCCCAGGTTCCGCGCCGCCGCCGGCCCGGCCCCCCGCCCGGCGATCACCTCGACCCCGCTGACGGGCAGCGCCCGGGACCGGTCCCGCCGGTCGTCGACCACCAGGACCCGCCCCGGCGAGGGGCCGTCCGCGGCGGCCAGGGCCTCCAGGAGCAGCCGGAGGCTGTCCCGCCCGACCGTGGGGACGACGACGTCGAAGGTCATGGCCTGGTGAAGGCGGCTCGCCGGATCAGGAACGGCCCCAGGGCGAGGACGTCGACGGGCGCCGAGCCGAAGCACTCGAGCGCGTCCCGCGGGTCGTCGACCATCGGCCGGCCGGCGG
>OBLS010000544.1_pt1 | contig 13842 bp, 11 predicted proteins | sample 1519901 | NCBI WGS metagenome assembly OBLS01 (sample SAMEA3113585, study PRJEB22503) | soil metagenome | reverse complement strand
GCTCGGGACGGTCTGTATGATCTCCGGCCTCGACGGGTCACGCTCGACCTTGGCCCGGAGCCTGCTGATGTGGACGTCTATGTAGCGGCTGGCCAGGTAGTGCGAGCCCGTGGACACAGCCTCAGAGATCTGGGCCCGCGTGAACGCCTGACCCGGGCGCCGCATTAAAAGCGCTAGGATCTTGAACTCCGTCGGGGTGAGGTCCAACTGCTCCCCTTCCCGGCTCACGGTGTAGCCGTTCGGGTCGAGCTCGAGTGCCCCGAGCTTGATGAGGCCGTCGCGGTCCTTGCCCTCCCGCCGCCCGAACCGGCGCAGGACCGCCTTGATCCTCGCTAACAGCTCCTTGGTGTCGAAGGGCTTGGTTATGTAGTCGTCCGCCCCGAGCTCGAGGCCGACCACCTTGTCCACCGACTGACTCTTTGCCGTCAGCAACACCACCGGCACGTCGCTCTGCTCCCGCATCTTCTTCAGGACCTCGAACCCGCTCATCCGCGGCAGCATGATGTCCAACACGACGAGGTCCAACGTCTCCCGTCCCAGTATCCGGAGCGCCTCAACCCCGTCCTCCGCCGTTAACACCCGGTAGCCCTCCGACGCCAGCACGATGGACGTCACCTCTAGCAACGCCGCGTCGTCGTCAACCAGCAGGATCGTTTCTTCCAAGCTCCCGAAAACCTCCCGGTCCGTTCCACCGCCTCCAAACACATAATCCTACCTTATGAGAAGCCCCACACGCACCTACCCGCCCACCGCGAAAAAGCAACAGCAAAACTTGCATACACCATACTAAGATTTTATACTCCATTTACTTTAGATAACTTGACTCTTTTGGAGGTGCGATCGTGGCCAAGAGTATAGGGATAGATCTGGGTACGACCAACAGCTGTGTGGCGGTGTTGGAGGGTGGCGACCCGGTGGTGATCACGAATGCCGAGGGGGAGCGTACGACGCCCTCGGTTGTGGCGTTTGATCGGAGGAGCGGGGAGCGCCTGGTCGGGCAGCTGGCGCGCAGGCAGGCGGTGACGAACCCGGGCCGCACGGTCTACTCGATCAAGCGCTTTATGGGCCGGCGCTTTAGCGACGTCAAGGAAGAGGCCTCGCGGGTGGGCTACGAGGTCAAGTCCGGCTCCGGCGGAGACATCCGGGTGCAGGTCGGGGATAAGGAGTACTCGCCGCCGGAGATCTCCGCGATGACCTTGCAGAAGCTCAAGAGGGACGCCGAGGAGTACCTTGGCGAGGAGATCACCGAGGCGGTCATCACGGTCCCGGCCTATTTCGAGGACGCCCAGCGCCAGGCTACAAAGGACGCGGGCCGTATCGCCGGGCTCGACGTCAAGAGGATCATCAACGAGCCGACGGCGGCGGCGCTGGCGTATGGACTGGACAAGGAGCAGGACCAGACCATTCTCGTCTTCGACCTCGGCGGCGGGACCTTCGACGTCTCCATCCTCGAGCTCGGCGATGGGGTCTTCGAGGTCAAGGCGACGAGCGGCAACAACCACCTCGGCGGCGACGACTTCGACGCCAAGATCGTCGAGTGGATGGTCGCGGAGTTCAAGAAGGCCGAGGGGATAGATCTCTCCAAGGACAAGATGGCGGCCCAGCGCCTTGTCGAGGCGGCCGAGAAGGCCAAGAGGGAGCTCTCTTCGACCACGAGTACCTCGATCAACCTGCCTTTCATCACCGCCGACCAGAACGGCCCTAAGCACCTCGACCTGACGCTCACGCGGGCGCAGTTTAACAACCTGACCGCGGACCTCGTTGAGGCCACGGCCGGGCCGGTCAGACGGGCGATGGAGGACGCGGGGCTCCAGAGCGGGCAGGTCGACCAGGTAATATTGGTGGGCGGGTCCACGCGCATCCCGGCGGTGCAGGAGCAGGTCAAGGAGATCACGGGCAAGGAGCCCCACAAGGGCATCAACCCTGACGAGGTCGTCGCCATCGGCGCCGCCATCCAGGCCGGCGTGCTCGCGGGCGAGGTCAAGGACGTGCTGCTCCTCGACGTGACACCGCTCAGCCTCGGGATCGAGACCAAGGGTGGCGTGTTCACCAAGCTCATCGAGCGCAACACGACAATACCTACGCGCAAGGCCGAGGTCTTCACGACCGCCGACGACAACCAGAACTCGGTCGAGATCAAGGTCTACCAGGGCGAGCGCGAGATAGCCGCCTACAACAAGCTCATCGGCAACTTCCAGCTCGTGGGCATCCCGCCGGCAGCCAGGGGCGTGCCCCAGATCGAGGTCTCCTTCGACATAGACGCCAACGGGATCGTCAACGTCGGGGCCAAGGACCTGGGGACCGGCAAGGAGCAGAGGATCACGATCACCGCCTCGAGCGGGCTCTCCGAGGGCGACATCGAGCAGATGGTGCGCGACGCCGAGTCGCACGCCGAGGAGGACCAACGCCGCCGCGAGGAGGCCGACGTCCGCAACAACGCGGACAACCTAGTCTACTCCATCGAGCGGTCCCTCAAGGACGTTGACGGCAAGGTTGACCCGAACACCAAGCTCGAGATAGAGCAGGCCATAAAGGAGACCAAGGAGGCCCTCGCCGGCGGCGACATAGAGGAGATCAAAGCCAAACAGGAGGCCCTCGTGGCCGCCTCTCACAAGCTCTCCGAGGTACTCTACAGTCAGGCCCAGGAGCAGCAGCAGGCGAGTTCTTCCGGCGCTACCGGGGACGCAACCGACGACGACCTGGTCGAGGACGCCGAGATCGTCGACGAGGACGAGGAGGACGAGGAGCGCAGGTAGCATCCCGGGCGAGCGGCCGGGGTGAACACTCCCCCGGCCGCAGGGATCCGAGCACCCACAGGAGGAAGACGAGAGCCTTGAGCAGCGAAGAGAACAGGCGCGAGCCGGGCGCCGGGGAAGGGTCGGAGGCCGCCGAGGAGGTCGAGGAGATCCAGGGATCGCCGGGGGACCCCGCCTCCGTAGGACAGCCGGGCGAGGACCCCGGCACGCTAGAGGATCTGGAAGCCCTCGCGGGAGAGGAGAGCGGCGCCGAGGAGGCGCTGGCCACCCTGGCCGTGGAGCTCGAGGAGACGCGCCGGGAGCGGGACGAGTACGTCGACGCCCTGCGCCGCCTGAAGGCCGACCTCGAGAACTCGCGCAAGCGCCAGGAGCGCGAAAGGTCCCGCCTACTCGAGACGGCCTCCGAGAAGCTCGTGGTGGAGCTGCTCCCCGTCCTCGATAACCTGGACCGCGCCCTCGAGGCCGAGGGCAACATCCGCGAGGGCGTGCGCGCAACCCGCGAGCAACTCGCCGACGCGCTCGGCAAGGAGGGCCTCCTGCCCGTCGCCTCGGACGGGCAGCCCTTCGACCCCAACGTCCACGAGGCCGTTATGGGCCAGCCCTCGGAGGAGCACGAAGAAGGCACGATCCTCCAAACCTTCCAGCGAGGGTACCTGCTCAACGGCAAGCCCATCCGTGCCGCTAAGGTTGTGGTTGCGAGACAGGTTTAGTGTATGGAGACGGGGGATCTCTACAAGGTTCTGGGGGTATCGAAGGGGGCCTCGCAGGAGGAGATCCGGCGCTCCTACCGTAAGCTGGCGCGCGAGCATCACCCGGACGCCAACCGCGACGACGATAAGGCCGAGGAGCGCTTCAAGGAGATACAGCACGCCTACGAGATCCTTTCAAACCCGGAGAAAAGGCGGCAATACGACGAGGGCCCGCGCACCTTCTTCGGGGGCGGAAATGCAGGCCGGGGAACCCCAGGAGACGCCCGCGTAGGCGACTTCTCCGACCTCTCCGATCTTTTCGGCGGCTTCGGTGGGCTAGGAGACATCTTCGGGCGCTCTACCCGCGCCGGCGAAGCCGCACGTAAAGGTCCAGATGTAACAGTGAGCGTCAACCTAAGCTTCAATAGTGCGCTGAGTGGTGTTACGACGCGGGTAAACGTGCCGGTCGAGGAGGCGTGCGGGGACTGCCGGGGGACTGGGGCGGCGCCCGGCACTGCGCCGCGGACCTGCCCTGAGTGTGGGGGCCGTGGGGTAAGGAGTCGGGACCAGGGGTTTTTTGCCTTCTCCGAGCCGTGCGCGAGGTGCGGGGGGGAGGGCACTATAGTCGAGAATCCGTGTCCCAAGTGCTCAGGGAGTGGGAGGTTGCGAAAGGCGCAGGGGGTCACAGTCAGGATCCCCGCCGGGGCGAAGGACGGGATGAAGATCCGGCTCCCGGGTCGGGGCAGCGGCGGCAAGAGAGGCGGCGCTAAGGGCGACCTGTTCGTGGTGACGCGGGTGGCGGACCATCCGGTCTTTAAGCGACGCGGGGACGACTTCCTCCTCGAGGTGCCGGTCAGCTTCGTCGAGGCGGCGCTCGGTGCGCAGATAGAGGTGCCCCGACCGGGGGGCGGTACGGTGAAGTTGCGGTTGCCGGCGGGGACGCAGGACGGCAAGCAGTTCAGGGTCCGGGGCGCGGGTGCGCCGAAGGCCCGGGCGCGTAGCGGGGATCGGGGAGACCTCATCGTGCGGGCGCGGCTCGTTGTGCCGAAGAGGCTGAAGAAGCGGGAGCGGGAGATACTCGAAGCCCTCGCCGAGGAGAGGGATGAGGACGTCAGGGGCGAGCTCTTCAAGAAGGTGGGATCGTGAAGTTGCGCAAGCGACCGTTGTACATGATCGGGATAGCCTCGGAGCTCATCGGGGTACACCCGCAGACTTTGCGGATGTACGAGCAGAGGGGCTTGCTTCGTCCGCGCAAGAGCATAAAGAACACGCGGTTGTACTCCCAGGAAGATGTAGAGCTCGGCCGCTACATCCAGAAGCTGACGCAGGAGATGGGGATGAACCTCGCTGGGGTCAAGAAGGTGCTAGACCTCGAGCGGCGAATAGCCAGAGTGGAGGCCGAAAATGGGGATCTACGCGAGGAGCTGGAGAGGCGGGAGAGGGAGCACAGCAGGGTGGTGGCCGAGGTGCACCGCAGCTACCGGCGAGAGCTGGTGGTGATGCCGCGCGGCGAGCTGGCCCGGGGCGGGCGGAGGAGGGCCTGATGGCCGAGACCATGCGCTGTTATCGGCACCCGAACAGGGAGACCCGGGTTTCGTGTGCCACGTGCGGACGACCCATCTGCACCGAGTGCATGGTCCAGACCGACGTGGGCATAAAATGCCCCGACGACGCCCGGCTCCCCCGCGGCGCGCAGGCCGGCGCGATGAAGACGCCCCAGATCTTAAGGAGCTTGCTAGCCGGGGTTGCCGTGGCGCTCGTCGGCGCCCTCGTCGTCTACTTCGTGCTACCGCAGATCGGCTTCGGGCGTCTCATACTCTCCGGTCTCGCTGGTTACGGCGCCGGGATCTTGGTCCACCGGGCCGGGGGCCGCAACGGCGGGCCGGTCGCGATGACCATCTCCGGCGTAGCGGTCGCCCTAGCCTTCACCCCGACCCTGGCGCAGTCCGTCCTCAACGGCAACCTCCCCGTTTTCTTGCTCCTACCTGCGCTCCTCGCCGTCGGCTTCGCCGTCTACAATAGTCGATGAGTAGGGCTGGCAGGGGGTACCGAGTGTGGACCTGAGCAAATTCTCCCAGAATGCCAGGGAGGCCCTCGACGTGGCGATGGCGGTCGTGCGGCGGGGGAGGGCGAACGTGCTCGGCACCGAGCACGTCCTCTTCGGCCTTTTGGCGCAACAGGGGAGCGTGGTGCACCGGATCTTCGAGGATCTCGGCCCGAGCCTGATGCTCATCCAGGCTAAAACCAACGACGCCATCCGGCTTGGCGAACTCTCGCGTCCCCGGACCACCGCCGAGCAGATCCAGCCGACCACCAACGCCCGGCGTTCGTTGAGACGTGCGATAGAAGAGGCCGAGCGAACGGCGAGCGGCCCCGCCGGCACGGAGCACCTGCTGCTCGGTTTGATCTCGCTCGACGAGTGCACGGCGGCGAGGGTGTTGCGTGAGGCGGACGTCTCCGAGACGGACGTCCGACGGGCGATCGGCAAGCTGCAGAAGGAAGGGGCTTTGGGCGCGAGCTCTGACAGTCTCCTTCTCAGGCACGGGCGCGACATCACCCAGCTCGCCCGGGAGGGCAAGCTCGACCCCGTGGTGGGGCGCGAGGAAGAGATAAAGCGCATGATCCAGATCCTCGCCCGCCGCACCAAGAACAACCCGGCCGTCATCGGGGAGCCCGGCGTGGGCAAGACCTCCATAGTAGAGGGCCTCGCCCAGAAGATCGCTCGCGGTTACGTCCCCGAGGTCCTCAAGGACAAGGTGGTGATCTCGCTGGACCTCGGCTCGCTGGTCGCGGGCACCCGCTTCCGCGGGGACTTCGAGGAGCGGTTGAAGGGCGTCATAGACGAGGTGAAGACATCTTCCGGCAAGGTCATCCTCTTCGTGGACGAGTTCCACAACCTAGTCGGGGCGGGCGCGGCCGACGGGGCTATGGACGCCGGCAAGATCCTCAAGCCCGCCCTCGCTCGCGACGGGATGACCCTGATCGGGGCCACCACCATAGACGAGTACCGCAAGTACGTAGAGCCCGACGCCGCCTTCGAGCGCCGCTTCCAGACCATCCTCGTCGAGGAGCCGACGGAGGAGGAGACCGTTGAGATCCTCGAGGGTTTGCGGGACAAATACGAGAAGCATCACAAGGTTGAGATCTCCGACGAGGCCTTGCGCGCCGCGGCGCACCTCTCCCACCGCTACGTCGCCGACCGCTTCCTCCCGGACAAGGCCGTGGACCTGCTGGACGAAGCCGCCAGCCAGCTCCGCATAGAGACCACGACGATGCCGGACGACCTGCGAGAGCTCGAGCTGCGCCTGCGCGATCTGACCCGCGAGGGCGCGGCGGCGGTCGAGGCGCGCGACTACGAACGGGCCGCCACGCTGCGCCGCGAGGCGGACACACTGCAGGCCTCCTACCAGGAGGCCCGCGAGAGCTGGCTGGAGGAGAACGGGGTCCGGGAGGCTGTGGTCGGGAGGGACGAGATCGCGCGCATCGTCAGCTCCCACACCGGGATCCCCGTCACAAGGATGCTCAGGGACGAGGCCGAGCGCCTGCTATCGATGGAAGAATCCCTGCACGAGCGCGTGATCGGCCAGGACGCCGCAGTGGTCGCCGTCTCGGAAGCCGTCAGGAAGGCGCGGGCCGGCCTCGCGAACCCCAAGCGTCCCATCGGCAGCTTTATCTTCCTCGGGCCTACGGGCGTCGGCAAGACGGAGTTGGCCCGAGCCCTTGCCGAGTACCTCTTTGACGACGAGGACGCCATGATCCGGCTCGATATGTCCGAGTACATGGAGCGTCACGCTGTGAGCCGCCTGGTCGGAGCGCCTCCAGGCTACGTCGGCTACGACGAGGGCGGCCAGCTCAGCGAGCAGGTCAGGCGTCGCCCGTACTCGGTGGTCCTCCTCGACGAGATCGAGAAGGCCCACCCGGACGTCTTCAACATGCTCCTCCAACTCCTGGAGGACGGGCGCCTGACGGACAACAAGGGAAGGACGGTCTCCTTCGACAACACGGTAGTTATCATGACCTCCAACGCGGGGGCTCACCTGATCCCCGGCGCCGAGGAGATGCGCGAGCGGGAGGAGGAGATTCGCGAACAGCTCATGCGCGAGCTGCAGACCTTCTTCCGCCCGGAGTTCCTGAACCGGGTAGACGAGACCATAGTCTTCCACGGCCTGGGCGACGAGGAGCTGACGAAGATAGCCGCCTTGTTGCTGAAGAACCTCCGTAGCACCGCGAAGCAGCAAGATATCGACCTCCGCTTCTCGGAGGCGGTGATCCAGCGCATAGCCGAAGAGGGCCGCGGATCCCGCTACGGCGCCAGACCCCTCCGCCGCGCCGTCGGGAGGATGATCGAGTCCTCCCTCAGCAAGGAGATTATCGCCGGCCGCGTGAGACCCGGAGAGACCATCCGCGTGGACCTGGACCCCGCCGGACGAACCACCTTCGAGCCCACCGGCCAACCTGCAGGGGTATAAACCGCTTGATCCCCCCTTACCTGCCGGAAAGGTTTACCCTACACCCCTCAAAGCACCCTGTGGATAACTCCCAAAACCCTTTATATAAAGCTCTGAATCAACGTTCTCAGATCGTTCTCGGAGACGCCGCGACCACCCGACAGAGTTAGACTTAACCTTAAGATCATATTGTACCTAAACTTTAGGTAAAGTATCGAAAAATACTTTCAGAAAGCCTAGCGTAGCCTGATTAGGCGTGCTAGGGTTGGTAGCCATGAGAGAGGATATGCAGTACATAAGCGGGGTGTTGGACGAGCTGGAGGCGATCGTCCGCGACGCGTCCGGGGTACCGATTCGTAAGGATCGGGCGGTGGTTGATCGTTCCGATCTGCTTGTGATGCTAGACGAGCTAAGGGGATCGTTGCCTCCTGAACTGGCGGAGGCCGAGGAGATCCGCCGGGAGTGTGGTGCCATCGTGGCGGCGGCCGAGGAGGAGGCCGGGCGCATTATCGAGGACGCGCACCATCGCGCGCACGCCTTGGCTCCGGAGACGGAGCTCTACCGGCGCTCCGAGCGGCGAGCCGGCGAGATCATCGACGGGGCCGAACGCTACGCCGAGGAGGTGGCCGACGGTTCGGACGTGTACCGGGATCGCGTCATGGGTCAGCTCGAGGGCTGGTTCCAGGACTCCCTGGTATCGGTCGGGGAGTCGCGGCAGGAGTTGAACGGGGTCCCCGTAAGGCGGCCCGCCCCCGGGCCCGCCCCCGCCGAGGCCAACAAAGAAGACGGCGAGGGCCGCGGCTGGCAGGTGAGCTCGGCCTAGCCGGTACCTGCCTCGGTCTGGCGCGAGCCCATCGTTATAGGCGCGCCGGAATCCCTACCCACGCCCCTTCGCGTTCGCTGCACCCCGAGCACCTCTTAGCTGGGTCTTCGACCCGGTTCTCGTCCCCGACGGGGCGCGCCGACCAACCGGCTTGCATATCCGCGGGGACCTCGTCCTCCTTATCCCGGTGGTAGAGAACGTCCCGAGGACAGGGGGTGGGCGCACCCTCAGTGTCCCCGGGCGGGGGCCTCGGGCGGGGCCATGGTATCGCTCAGGGCCTCCAGACGGGCGTTTAGCTCGTCGAGCGAGGAGTTGAGGGCGGCCACCCCTTCCGGATCTCCGCTCTCTATCGAGATCCGCACGACGCGGGATCTGAGGGCCAGCAGCCTCTCGAGGGTCTCGGAGATCTCCGCGTCCGCCACGCGCAGCCTCTTTTGCAGGGCCCCGACGTCCCCTCCCTCGGCCTCCGACGCGGACGCGCCGGCGTGCTGGCGGAGGTCGCGCAGGACCTCGGCGGCCTTCTCCCTTCCTTGGGCGACATCCACCAGCCGGTCCGCCGCGGCGTGGAGCTTGGGCACCGCGTCGTCGAGGACGGCGCGCGTCACTTCGTCGGACTCCTCGATGGCGACGACGACCTTGCGGTAGACGACGAGGGCGGCCTCCACCCTCTCCCTAGTCTCTCCCCGCGGCAACCAGCGGGCTCGGCGCTCGGGTGAGACGTCCTGGTTGCCGACGCCCGACGCCCGACTCATCTCTTCGCGCCCGTGCAGGACGCGACGCCCGAAGTTGGGATCGCGGGCGGAGAAGAAGACGAGCAGGGCGTACGTCAGGAGGGTGAGGGGGGGTACCCACCACGCCAGGGTGGTGGCGAAGACGCCCACCCCGACCACGAGCACCATGACGTTGAGCGGACGCAAAGCCGCCGCCCACCTGATCCGTCCGCGCTCCGCGGGCGAGAGCGGGGATGGATTCATCGGAGCGCCGGAACCCTGCTCCCGACTTTCAGGCTCCATCTTCTCCTCGGTCCGCCCTCCGGGGCGCCAGCTGAACCGTACCACCTGTCTTGAGCGCGAGCGCGTGGGCGGCGTTTCCCTTGTTTATGGCCAGGCTCAACCGCCAGTGCGAGTCCGGGACGAGCACCAGCTCTCCCGCCTTGGCCGACCCGAAGGTCTCCAGGTAGCGGACCGACATCTCACCGTCCCCGACATCCACCCCCAAGACGGCGCCGTACTGGAGCTCCGCCTCCTCCTGGGTTACGGACAGCCGGGCGTTGCCGTAGCGGTCTACGGAGATGATCCGGGCCGTCGCGCCTTCGCCGATCCCCCCCTCTTCGATACCGGGCAGGCTGAGGCACACGAGGGAAGAGGGATCCGCGGCCTCCCCCAGCTTCGAGAGCTCGACGCCCGCCGCCAGGTGCGCCGCCGCGGGCGAGAAGACGTCGCGGCCGTGGAACGTGTTCGAGACTGGGTGGATGTGGTAGCGCCCGTTCGTGAGCAGCACGACTGCCGAGATCCTACCCAAAGCCTCCGCCGCGGGGACGAGGAGCCCGTTGTCCGGCCCCACCAGAAAGGCCCCGCTCTCAGTCCGCAGCGCCAGCGCCCGCCGCTCCGTGCCCACGCCGGGGTCCACGACGGCTAGATAGACCGCATCCTCGGGCATGTAGCGGGTGGCGTGCTGCAGTATCTCCGCTCCGACCTCGACCTCGAACCCCGGCAGCTCGTGCGCCAAGTCCACGATCGCGACCCCCGGCGCGATTCCCAGCATCACACCCTTGCACGTGCCGACGAAGTCATCGGCCAGCCCGAAGTCGGACAGAAAGCATATGGGCCTCATGCCGGTAAGTATAAAGCTCGGAACCGCCCACGTGCCCCGGTCCCACCTCGCGAAGCCGCAACCACGCTTGAGGCCGGATGTGTATATCTCAACCTTAAACTTACCTAACCTTACACTAACGGTTAATGTAAATTTCGTAGCAGATGGCGGTTTTGGTAGAGGCTCAAGATGTTGTGGGGTGTGATGCGGGGCGGGGCACATGTCGTACACGCCCGTTTCTCAGAGGAGGTTTTCGGCTTAGGTATAGGGATTGGATCGGGTTGCGTTGCGTGTACGGTGGTGCTAGGTTTTCGTTCGAGCGGATCTCGCGTGACCGGGGCTCGGTGCTTAAAGCTTGGGTCAAGGTGCGGGGTCCGCGATGGGCCTCACCGGTAGGGAGGGGTGGTGAGGTCCGATCAGAGCCCCTTGCGGGGAGGGGCTGATCGGGGCGGGTTGGCGCGCTTTGCCGGCCCGCCCCGATTTCGTTCCTAGTCTCTCTGGGGGATCCGGTTGCGGGCGACGAAAAGGGGTCCGGCGGTGCTGGTGTAGGCGGTGAGCCAGTGGAGGTCTTCGTCGGTAAAGGGTTCGGTGGAGTTGCGGGTGGCGTAGACGACGCCGACGGGGTGGGTGCCGTGGGTGATCGGGACGGCGAGGGAGTTCGTCCAGCGGGCGTTCGTGCGGGCCTGGGGGAGCCGCCGGGGGCCGGTGACGGTAAGGGTCGGCTGGGCGGACTTGATGACCAGTTCGATGACACCCCGGTCAGCCTCGGTCAGTTGGTGGTGCATGCTCTCGCTGAGCGGGACGAGTTCGGGGGCCGAGATCAAGCCTACCCAGTCCGCCTTTAGCTCGCGGCGCACCTCTTCGGCGACCCGCTTTGGCGGGGCCTCCGGGTCGAGGTTCTCGGGCACGGAGGGCCGGAAGACCAGCCGCGAGCTCAATATGAAGTTCACGCCCGTGCCGGCCGTTATCCCGAGCAGGTTAAAGAGCACGTAGTAGGGGAAGGCCTCGCTCACGTACTTCAGCAACGGGTAGTAGACGGCGAAGTTCGCGCCGATGCCCATTATGGCCACCGGGTAAGCCAGGGCGCCGCGCAGGAGGAAGTGGATCCTGCTCGAGTGCCGCACGTCGCGCCAGGTGAAGGCGTTGTTCAGCAGGAAGTTGCTCAGGATGCTCAGGCCGACTGCGAACATCCAGGCTATGACCTTGCTCGCGTCGAAGTACTCGGCCAGTGTGATCAGGGTAATGATGTTGACCAGAACCCCCGAGGCACCCACCAGGGCGAACTTCCAGAAACGGCCGGCGGACGGCACGTACCAGAACAGGCTGCTTATGTGCGACAGATACTCCAACCCCTGCCAGAAGGTGGCCTTCGAGACCCCCGCGCGGCGGGCGCGGAAGTCGAGCGGCACCTCGATCACCCTCAGCTCCGGGGCGCAAACGAGTATCTCGAGCAGGATCTTGAACCCCGTCGGGCGGAACTGGATGCCGGAGATGGCGTCGTTGCGCACCAGGAAGAACCCCGCCATCGGGTCGCTGGTCTTGCGCGCCTCCTTGAACACGACCTGTGCCAGGTACTTGCTCCCCACGGAGACCCCACGGCGCAGCGGCCCGGGCAGCCCCGAGTAGCTGCCGCCCCGCGCGTAACGGCTCGCCACTACCGCGTCAGCGTCCGAACTCCTCGCGAGCTCGAGCATCTCGCGCACTTTCTCGGGAGGGTGCTGGAGGTCGGCGTCCATCACGCACGTGTATACGCTCATCCACGCGAACGCCTCTATGCCGGTCGTCACCGCCGTGGATAGGCCGCCGCCCCGTTCGGCGTCCGTGCGGTGGATGAGGGTAACGCTCTCGTCCTCCTCGCCCAGGTTCCGGATCACCTCGGGCGTCTCGTCGGTGGAGTCGTCCACGAAGACTACCCGGTAGTCGACACCCGAGAGGCTCTCGCGCAACTCGCGCACCAGCACGGGGACGTTATCCGCCTCGTTGCGGGTCGGGATCACGAGGGTCAGCAGAACCCTGTCCGAGTTCGGCGCGCTTCCCGGGTCCCGCCCACCGAAGTCCGCTCGCTCTCCCGCTTCCATGGTCGCTGTAGGCTAGCATATAGGACGAAAGCGCCCAAAAAAGAGGGTTAAACTGACGGAGGACGTACCATCCTCTACGCGTGGGAGGTTTCAATTGGAAAGCGGCGACCGGGAGCGGGCCCACGTCTACGTCTCGGGCCAGGTACAGGGCGTATTCTTCCGGGACTCCGCCCGGGAGAGGGCCGAGCAGCTCGGCCTCGCCGGTTGGGTCAAGAACTTGCCCGACGGCCGGGTCGAAGCGCTCTTTGAGGGACCACCGGAGAAGGTGCGCGAGATGATCGCCTGGTGCGAGCAGGGCCCGTCCCACGCCACCGTCGAGGAAGTCGAAGCCGAGCTCGAAGCCTCCCGGGGAGACATTCAGGGCTTCGAGGTACGTTGAGCAACCCCATCCCCGGAGACCTGCGGGCCTTGCTCCGCGAGGCCGGAGCGATCGTCGCGAACAGTCGCGAGATAGACTACGGCACCCAGTACTATCTGGAGCGTGGCCAGGAATCGGTGCGGCTGAACGTGTACACGACGGGTAGGGTTGCGATCCAGGGCAAAAGCTCGACGCTCAAGAATCTGCTGGACGGCTGGAAGGACGCGCGGGAGGGGAGACGAAGGAGCGCTGCCACCGACGGAGCGGCGCGGCCGGTCGGGGCCACGCCGCGGCTGGGTATAGACGAGGCGGGCAAGGGTGACTACTTCGGACCGCTGGTCGTCGCTGGAGCGCGGATACCGGACGCGGGGGTTGAGGAGAGGCTAGTCGAGATTGGCGTCCGCGACTCGAAGCTCCTGAAGAGCGACGAGAGGACGCGCCGGATCTCATCCCGCTTGCTCGAGGTACTCGGACCGGAGAACGTCTGCGTCGTGGCGCTCTCCCCACCGGAGTACGAGGCTCGCAGACAGGAGGCCGGCAACATCAACCGCCTGCTGGCGGAGATAGACGCCTGGATCATAGAGAAGACAAGAGACGGGGTCCGGGTCGTCGTGGTCGACGAGTTCGCCCGCGACACGCGAGCCTGCTTGGAACCGGTGATGCCGGAGGGGGTCGGTCTCGAGGTGAGGCCGAGAGCCGAAGACGACGTGGCGGTGGCCGCGGCTTCCGTGTTGGCGCGGGCGCGGTTCGTGGAGGCGCTCGGGCGGCTCTCCGGGTGGGCTGGCTTCGAGCTTCCGAAGGGGGCGACGCACGTGCTCGATGCCGGCAGGCGGATTTTCACAGAACGCGGCAGGTCGGGCTTGGATGAGGTGGCAAAG
>OBLS010000543.1_pt1 | contig 13842 bp, 16 predicted proteins | sample 1519901 | NCBI WGS metagenome assembly OBLS01 (sample SAMEA3113585, study PRJEB22503) | soil metagenome | reverse complement strand
ATTTGAAACTGAGACTACTCATTGGTATGTCATTCATATACCTCTTGACTGGTGGGCATCGAATTCAAAGCTTACTATGAAAAGTCAATCTTTCTTTAATCACGACGATCGCATCTATTCATTCCATCAGGTCAGAATTTAAACATAAGTTATTGGAATATCGTTCATTGTTTTGTTAAACTTCTTAATTGTTACTCCGTAAGCATCATGTACCTTGAATCATTCAAAATGAGGGTCCAAAGATAATTTCTTCCTTAGCTTTCTTCGAAATACCAACTGCAAACATTGTCGACGGATTTTGACTAGTACTACAACTAGTAAATCCTATATCTTCGTCTTCATAAGAAATCCAGGTGAAGGCAGGTATTTCTTATCTTCTCGCTGTTTCATCCCTTATGTTGCTATTTGTCGTACTTGGAAGTATAACCACCCAAATCTCACCACCTTTATATGAAGAGTTATTTGGGTTTGACGAGTTGTCTTTGCACATGGATATTCAGAATACAATAGAGTCAATTTCTCTCAATTCGGGCGGCTTCTTATTATACGAAGATCCTCTTCTAGGAATAGAACTGCGTTATCCATCAGATTGGCAACGAGATATCACAGAGAAATCCGTCAGCTTTAGTAAGACAGATGCTTCAGACATACTTAATATTTTTATTTTTACTGCTACCGTTGATACCCTCGATCCTGATATAACGACCCTCAACCAGTTTGTCCGAGCAGGAGTAGCGCCTTTCAGAGATATTTCTGGTTTTGAATTAACAGAGTATGATAAACGAGCTACCTTGGCTGGATTGCCAGCCCACAAGGTAACATTTGTTATGCCATATCAAGATGTTGCTTTTTCAAAGACAATAAGTTATTTTGCCATGAAAAATAATACAGGGTATGGAGTTTCCTATCAGGTATCTAGTACTGAGAAAGAGGAACTTGACAGATTGGTAAATACCCAACTACCTACTTTCCAAAGAATGGTCGATTCATTCCAAATAATGGCCTAGTATTGCACGCTGATAATCAGAAGCGTTACTGCTATTTTACTAAACGACTTATGAATAGGGGAATAGGGGACAACGGTCGAAAGGGTATGAAAAAAAGAACCTGCTTTGAATTGCTATCTCTGGGTTCTCCAATACAAATGCAAATCCCTAATATCGTGGTAGTTTCAGCGCATAAACCTATTGCATGTCAGACGTCATCGCATTTGTCTTTATAGTTCAATTAACAGTAGTTTAGTTAACAATAAAATCATAACCTTGTTGCAAGTGAATCAATATTTCCAACTATCTATATGAAATAGTAAATGTCCTGAAACTGTTACCATTAAATCTGATGTCATACATTATATTGTGACCGTTGTTAGAAGGAAGTTCCTATAGTGGGCATATTGACTGGAATGACATAATAAAAAAGGAAGCAAGAGGTATCAACAACGAAGACCTAGGTGAGGTGCAAGAAGTCACTGAGGATTATGTTTTGGTAGCGAAGGGAGTAATAAATAAAGAAAAATATTTTATTCCTCGTGATCTCGCGGTTGGATATAATGGTACAATACTAATATTCGACATAAGTGCAGAAGAAGCAAAGAATAAGTTCGTAAGAGAATCACCACCTATCTTTTCCCAGTCCCAGCTAGCAGAAAGTGGCACATCCATTAGTGGCGACTTGGTAATCATTCCAGTAATGGCTGAACGATTAGACATAGGTAAAAAAACCTCCACGCTAGATGCAAAGATAATAAAAGAGTCAATCATAGAAATAAAGACAGTCGAAGTACCACTAGCACACGATGAATTGTACATTGAGACAAGAGCAATTGGTACCTCTAATGAACACTCAGTAAATGAGTCATCGGTTAACCCAGACATTCCAACAACGGAAGAAGTCACCACCCTTTTCCTGAGAGACGAAGTACCAGAGATTCTAAAACACCATCATCTGAAGGAAGAAATCCATGTAAAGAAGAAGATATCTACGAAGATAGAAAAGATTGCTGAACAGCTGCGAAGTGAAACAGTAAGTGTTGAGGGCATGGCTGAACAGGGAGAAGTTAAAAACAATAACGTAATAGATTAAAGATGCAGGATAGGTTCCATATCATTTCTCTAAATCACAAAATGTAGTATATTGCCATGAGGCTTAGCTAAAACCTGGCAAACGACGATTAGTACCACCCAACTAATCCGCTATATAATTTCGATAATAACGATAAAGCCAATCGCCATCAAATCTATTAGTTACTCTAAAACTTCAATTATCGATTTTTTGTTATTCCTGAACCTCAAAACGTGGCTCACTTACATTCGTCTCAACAGCGGGAGTTGTAGTATCTGGCCAAAGTTGAGTAATCAAAACTGGGGTATTAGACTTTATCCAATCCATCATCGTTCTTTCTTCAGATAGGCTTTGTGTTAAAGCAGGTATCGCATCTCCACCCACTATGGTAGCTGCCTTCTGTGCAATTTGAATAAGCAGGTCATAAAGTACAATTTCGGCACTTTCAATTATACCATCTTCTTTGGCTCCTTTAAGCTCAACTTCCACATTTGTCATGTATTTTTTAAGCGAATTTTCGATAGAGTTTGAAGATGAGGTTATAGGCAAACGACCTTTCTCTCTTGTTGCCTTCCCACCTAGATTGTAAATTAAGTTTCGTAACCTATTTTGCTGTTCTTTTGTCTCTTCTAAATGATGTTGCAATTGGACTTTGGAATCGACCAATTTCGTCTGCCTTATCCTCGCCTCCAGCCTCTCTGTAGCAGCGTTTTCCATAGACAATGCACCATTTAGATACAGAACTAATCTATCATTAAGAGTGATATCTCTACGTTTTTGCGATACAGCATAAGATCTGCTCTTTCTTTTTTTTGGAGAAGCGCTCCTTGCTGTCCTCACTCCTGGTTTGTTTCCTTTTTTTCTCTTGACCAAAACTCTATAGCATCTACAAGCACTACATTACATAAAAACAAGGTACATCATTACAGCATATCTTCGGCACTGCAGCAGTAGCGGAAACCTAACTGAAACGGTATTCTTATCATAATTGTGGAGTTTGGTTAGACACAGGATTTATGACAGCATAATATTCAAATTCATTCTTCGGATCATATACACCTCCTACATTCGTTTAAGCTAATGATTTAACACTTTAATAACCGGTTAATCATGCAACGCGCTGAACACAAATCCTAATAAAGAATTTATATTAATGGGAAACATCATCATCTATATGGGGATAGGCCAATATGTGGCGAAGGAAATTATGAAGGAATTAAGCAACAGATCCAGGGAGTTTTATGAATTTGTTTTGCCTCCCGTAGACATAGTGGAGGATACGAATGACTTAGTTGTTACAATTGACTTGCCCGGATTTGCAAAAAGGGATATAAAATTGCGAATAGCAGGAAACATCTTATCAATCAGTGCGAAAAGAGAAGAGGCAGAGGATATAGGTACAGTATATTACAAGCACAGACCTATCCAAATAGACAAGAAAATTCCATTACCCATTTCAGTCGGCGATGAAGATGAACAAATAGCCGGAACTGCAATTTATCAGGATGGCGTAGTTATTCTTCGGATCCCTATTCCAAGTTCTAGCACTATTCCTATAACTTGAATACCGGGCCCCAATTCACTCCCACAGAACACCACCAATTAAGTTAGGTTCCCTAAAAAGTAGATCTGTCTTGAATGCGTTATTAAGAAACTCTAGTGATAACAATTATCTTGCTTCCCACCAATAATCGATCCAGGTAACATCTTTTGACTTCAACAGCCTAAAGATGTCGATAAAGAAATTTAATAATATAGGTGTTCTTGCCTACTGCATTGTCATCTAAAATGATAGTGTATATTCAGGAATTCGATAAATACGATGAAAAGGGAAGGTTACTATGTAGAAATTTCAATTGTACCAATTATCCTATTCTGCCATATAAAAAGTACTGTTCGAAAGGTTGCAATAAGGAATTTAGACGATGGTATTATCATAATTTCTTCTGGGAGCGTGTAAGATCAGACATATTCAAGCGTGATAAATACACTTGTCAGCTCTGCAAGAAGCAGTTTCTTTATAGTTATAGAAAGAAATTTGTAAGGGCATCAAATCTAGAGTGTGACCATATAATACCTAGATCAATGTACCAACAGCTAGGATACAAATATGATACATTGGAACAAAAAGTTAGGGTAACTTTGGAGTTATTTCATAACCATAGCAATCTTAGAACAGTGTGTACTGACTGTCATAAGAAGTTAACATCTATGTATCTTAGCAACAAGTTTAAGAAAGAAGGAGAGAGAATAATTCTAAAGCATTAATCAACGCATAACGATTAGAATCAGAACAAAATTGTTGAAGCATTCCTGTATTAGCATACCAGCTAGCTTCCCAATTTTTTTTAGTGGATGTTGAGTATTGTTGTAGCTAGGATGATTAACTATTTTACCTCAGTGAAATTGTCAAAAATTCAAGGAGAACGTCTTTCGGGCTCATCCTTCACCCTGCCGCATACCTGACGGGGATCCAGGCTCTCATAGTGTCTGGTCCATTAGGTGGAAAGGTTAGTTCAACAAGACTATCGTTTGAATATTAATAAGATGTTAAGAAGATGTCAATATTAATAAGATGTCAAAAATGGTTCAAATAATAATCTGTGAAATAGTGCTCAGAATGTATCGTAGATGCATTAATGATAACTTACGTTATTTTAAATTATGTTCATGTTAACCGATTGAAGGAAAACCAAACCACTAGATTTATAATTTAATAGAGGAGCAAACAGAAGAATTTATAATCTTATTCGGGGCTATCTCATTATTGATTATATGTCAATCGTAGAAATATTGGCCTCTAGCGGTAAGGATAAAAGAGGAGAAACGATCCAGTCGGTGAATAGTGAAAAGGAGAGGGTGACGTTACTATACCAGAGGCTCCAGTTGGAAACTAAGTCTTTTAGAATCAATCAGTCGTGAGCGGCGGCAAAGGAGACATTTAGAAATGAGTAATAATGAATCTGATCTCTTCGTCAGGTGTTCAAGATGTACACACCAAAAGGCAGACCACGATCGGAATGCCAATAAGGATAAGATGAAGTGTCTTGTTGGCAATTGCTCGTGTAAGAGTTTTGCTCCTGATAGAAAATACTACAGATCCTCTAGAAAGTGAATTAGGCGTGCCTTTACCAACGAATTATTGGCCTCCCTCCAAACCATGATGTACCTAGAGAACAACTACTTCGTGATTTATTTATACTTGGTTCCAATAGTATTAATTTATTAAGTATCGAAACAGAGTAAACGATGAGTATTTATGATTTCTGAAAGCAAACAATTGGATGACCTGCAACGCCAAAGGATAGAAATTAGTCTTGCAAACTATAATATACCATTCCAAATACTTGAAAAAATAGCTGATAAATGCGGGTGTAAAATAGATGCTCGTTCTTTTTTAACACGTGGTTCTGGAGAGAGAGCAAACCGATTCTCTTGTCTAAATAATGAAACTATTCTTCTTCTTCGAAGAATATTCCTTGATTGCGAAAATAGTTTCTCAAGCTATAGGCTTGCAGTATACATGTCTTGGAATTACTATCCAAAATATTATCGGTTTCTTATGAGTCATGATCTTGAGGGAATATCCGGTACGAAATATTTCGTTGATGTTTGCATATATACAAAGAACACAGAGGATCTTGTAGCTGTTGGAATTCAGAATCCGGAAAATGGTAAGAAAACCGATAGTAAATCTCTAAAGGCATTTCTAAAGTCTATTAAAGATATTTGCGGCCAAGAAAAACGGATTCAAAGTGTCTACTATGCCTCATCATTCGGGTATGAAGAAAATAACGACCTAAAGGAACTAATTGGAAAGTATTCTAAAATAAATGAAATGATGGTAAGGTTTATCGAATTCAGAGATAAGGTATTTTGTGAAATTAACCCGCAAAGAAAAGCTTGATAACATCAAGAAGCAAACAAGGTAATACATCCCTATTCCATAGTCTATAGAAAAGAGCAAGTTGTCCTGAGTAACGTATACAGACTTATGGCTGAATATTCTTAAGAAGATAACAATTTCAAAAATGTACTTGCAACTTAGGACTCTGACGCACTACGTGGTAGAAAAGTCTTTTAAATGATAATGAATGTAAACTACTAACATGCAGACGAAATATTCTTGCTCTGAGCTGGCACTGCTGGAAATCGCAGTTCATAAGGAAATGATATTTCGAAGACAAATGAGCTTTGTCGAAATGGTGCTTTCACATCAAATTGTACAAAAACCGGTAATATCAACAGCTGCTGACTATAGGGACGGTACTCAGGAAATAGAAAGTTGAGGCTATATTGCAGGGATATCTGTCGTAGATATAAGGCTCACAAAACTGCTCTAGAAGGGAGCTACTACAGCAAAGGACATAAGAGATGTGTTGAGTGTGAAACCTTCATTCAATGGGAAGGACTTAGATGTCCTTGTTGCGGACGCATTCTTAGGTCAAAACCTCATAATACTATATCAAAAGGAAAATTTCGCCTTAAGGCTGGATTGTCTGAGACAGTTTTGAACTAGATAGGGTAAAAATAACGATCTATTAATTACATTCAGGGCACTCCTCTACGAACATTTTTCCAGTATAATTTACACAGCACTGGTGAAATGGTAAGAATTAATCGATTTTGATTTTTAGCTTTTACTTGTCAAATTTGGTTCCCCACACATTTCTGTACTTAAAATACCATACAACAATTATTAAGGCACCTATAATTAGACCGAATAGCGAATAAACGTAGGAATTTGTAATAAAAAAACAATTGCCCTTAAGTAGTTCCAATTGATTATCATTACTATTGATGTTTTCACTTCTGCTAATCTCAGATAGGCACTTTATGCCCTCGTTGTTTAGATAGACGGCCAAAACCGCACCCGCAATTAGGAGGAACAAACCTACCTTTAGATATCGGTTTTTTATTATTGCGAGATACACCCTTTTCATAAGCCTATTTTATGTTAAATCCTCTCAACTAGTGAGATCATGAATTATTTAAGAAATATGGCCATTATCCAATAAAGGTAAAGATGTGTGGCTTACTTTCAACAGTAATCACTAGAATTGAGACTTCCAAGTCAGACTTGAAACTAGATAAGGGGTGATATTGAACCATCGTTGGAAATCTAATTTTACGTTATTGGTTTTGTATCGCTGCGCAAATTAGAGAATGTGCGACAAGTTATTGACACGGTCGCGGGCTGGATTGTAATATCTTTATTTCGATAACTATATTACTGAGAAAAATAAATACGCTCATTACAATTGCTAGAGGACATTCGGTCTATATTAGTAATTGATGATGAGTTTGATATAGTAAATCCTATTAAGCTCTCATTAAAAAGACAGGGTTTTAATGCATATGGGTTCACCGATCCCCTACTAGCACTGGAGCATTTTAAGAATAATTCGGAAAATATCGATCTAATTCTTTGTGATATTAGAATGCCACAAATGAATGGGTATGAACTAGTCAAAAAAATTAAAGCATTACAGCCAAAAGTAAGGGTTATACTAATGTCTGCATTTGAAATTAATGATCTAGAGTTTTCAAGAGTACTGCCTTATGTCAAGATAGATGGATTTATATCAAAGCCAATTTCGCTAAAAAAACTTACAACCAGGGTGAAAAAGTACTTAAACAATAGCTAGATATGTTTTGCAGAAATAATATTGGATTCCTTTATTAGGGTTTTTGTATACCTTATTGTATGACCCCCGTCACGAATAGAGGTTGAGTGGAATATTCCATGATGTCACAATCATCATCGCAACTACCAATAGACGAGTGTGAAGAGTGGATATGGGACATCTTAGATTGCACAAGAGATTGCGGGTTTGAATTCATATCCGGAGACGGCAAGGAGTTTCTGATACTAAATACAAATGATTTCTATGCAGATACAAAAGCATTATACAAGATTAAGAGGCTTACGGGGATGAGGCTGATGCAGATGAGTATGCACAATGGCAGTACTCAGCTCTGGTTTTTCAGGCCGCAACATACCACATAGGTTGTCACGGTAATATTAGCACATTTCAATTTCTTTTTCTAGCACGGATAAAATTAGTATTACGCATCTTGGAAGCCTAGAATATCACTTCATAAAGTCAAGGGGTCGCTAGGCTCAATCACATGGTTTACAGTTGTAAATCCTATGATCGTAATCCTGGAGAATATACATGAGATGGGCTGACACATACGTAAATGTTACAGCTGAAGGCATATGTTTAAACCTGGGTTGTCTGGAACTGCTAAAGATTATAACCTGCCTTTTAACAAACTACTGTGAGTTTTCTCGTATTAACAATGATAATCACAATGACGCTAACAGGATGTAAACAAGACTAGCCGATTAGCAATGTTAATAGAATAGGACCAAAAAGATGGGTTTGCATCTGGAACAATCGAATGCTCAGAGCGAAACCATTGGTATCAACTGCAGCTCCTTTAACAGTTAGAGGAGACCTACCGCTAGCGTGCGAATAGTAAACGGGTCAATTCAAAAATAGAAAATATGCAAAATATGCATGCTTTCTCGTTATTTTGCATATTTGAACTCAGTTATATAGAACCTCAGCAACCATATCTACCAATTGCTTAACACCTATTCAGAAAATATATTAAGAAAAAGAGATTCCGACAACATATCATTGAAACTGAATTACTCACCTTGATAATCTTCATGATAGATTACAGAATTCCACTGTTGGATGGACCATTTGCAGTTATTGAGACACCGTCGGATGCACCTCAAATTATTAGAGAAGGTCACAACCCAAAGTCACTCCCGTCGCTGCGATTAGCAAACATACGGAAAAAGTTTATAATTGCTCTGCCTCAGCAACAGCAGTTGGATTGTCCCTTAACTTGTTGGATCACAAAAGAGATATTCAAAGAATTAGTAGAATTGTTCAGTAGAATCGTTTCTTCCATGACTGTTAATAACGGTAATGACGGATTTGGAAACATAATTCTTTCGACTTTATACGCTAGCTAAAATGCAAAATACTCAACACCAGCAACTTCCGAGGAGAGCTGCAAGAAAAATTGATCTTGATGACCTATCCAACATAACCTTGTTTATAGCGCTGTTTATTGGGATTTGGCAGTTAGTATTCATGTTGGGAATATGGCCCAGGGTGTCAATGCCATCTCCAGCCATGGTTGCAGAGTCCTTCGCAGGCTTGTTACAGGATTTCACATTGGTTACAAGTATAGGAATGACAATGTATCGTCTAGTTATTGGGTTCACAATCTCGATTACTAGTGGAGTAGCGGTTGGATTAGCCATGGTAAAGTTTCCAGGATTTGGAAAAACAATGAGTTCCTTTGCGGTCGGCCTACAATCATTTCCAAGCGTAGCATGGGTACCTTTTGCAATACTGCTGATAGGACTTAATGACTTTGGAATATTGTTTGTTGTCATTATGAGTTCAGTATTTTCTGTAATGATGTCTACGTATAGCGGGATGCGTAATATACCTCCTCTATATATTCGGGCATCAAAAAATATGGGTGCAAAAGGCTTTTCACTTTTCAGATATGTCATGATTCCGGCAGCCACTCCTTCTCTTCTTGTTGGAATAAAGCAAGCATGGTCTTTTGCATGGCATGCGTTAATAGGAGCAGAGATCCTTATTGCTGCATCTATAGGTCTTGGTCATATCTTACTCGTTGGGAGGGAGTTTCAGCTGATGGATCAAATCATAGCATCAATGATTACAATATTTGCTATTGGCTTGTTATTTGACAGAATTATGTTTTCAAAATTGGAGGAGAGAATTAGGAACAGATGGGGATTAAACCAGAACATTGAAAGCTAATTAAATTTCAATGTACAAGGATCCCGACCTTTTATCACAATTTGCTTGAACTGCCATTTATATTTAGAAAAAATGAGGCTGGCAGAAAGCAATCATTCCCAACGTATTATATTATATAGCCCGGCACCGAGTCATCAAATGACCTTATACCGCGTGATTTGACTACCAGCGATCTGCATTATGTGAGGAAACCATCATAATATCTTACCTATTGTTGTCTCTTTCAATGACTCACTTTCACATAGCGTGACTTTGGATTTTATTCATCATTCCTATTGCCCATGACTAATTTGGAAGTAACTTCCCATCTTCTAGTCACGAGGTAAAAATTACAGCCTTCTTTTAAATGTCCTCTTGTTTTGTACCGCATCTGGTGCAGAACCTGGTGTTTGGATTTAGTTTCAATCCGCACTCAATGCAGAATTTTCCTTCTGGCTTATTTGTTGGAGTCTCCCTGGTTGGAATACTTGAATTGAATAAAGGGCTTTGCGAGCTATCTTTCTTGGTGTCATAACTGCTGCTTGCTTGCTCTTCTAACTTGGTATAGAGCATAATTCTGGGAATTTTTTTCTTGCCCTCGGCTGGGTCATCTATTTGTTCACACAACCATATAACAAATTCTTTTAATATCAAATCAGGCGTGGAATATGAAAGCGGGTGGGAAGACATGTATTCTTTGACTGCAGATCGTCCATCAAATTTGTTCATTTTCTAATCGAATATGAAGTCTTAGGAAATTTCTATCTGATAACCTTTTTCATGATCATTACTTGAATAAATCGTAGATATAGAATAGACTGTTCGGAGTGAGTTTTTGATGAGGCTCTGCACCGAGGTTTTAGAAAAGATGATATAATCATGGAAATCGAAGTGATGGAATCCACAACCTCTCTTAGGTCCTATCTCTAGTTAGTAAGTATAAGAGAGCGGGTTTCAGTAAGAGCCGATAGATATTGGAGACGTTTGAGGTCAGTTTGCAACTTCAAGCCCGACCAAATCTGCTAAACCATCTGAAGTAGGGAATTGTCTCCTTGTAGCATTTAGGTTCTCACCATTTTTTTAACTATTAACAGCAAATTATAAGTATTCAAGTTATTATCATAATCCTAGACAGAAAAGGAGTGATCTCTAGTATTGCCAATAGTTGGTAATTTCAAAGCTGGTGGTACACTGCAGTGAAGATGAAGAGAACCAGTTTGTCGGTGTCTTCACAGCCAGATTTCGGCAAATATGATACCTTAATTAAATACACTCTTGTGCCATCGATTCCTCTATCCATTATAGCCATTCTATGTATTAATCCTAACACCTGGGTGTTATCTGAAATCCACCATTTCTACATTGAACTCTTTGCCGTGCTACTTGCTGCAATATTATCGTTTTATTACATAGCACGCGCACGCACGCTAAGTGACAAATTTAGTTTATTCATTGGCATTGGTTTTCTAGCTAATGCTTTAATCGACTTACTTCATGTTGTAATTTCTTTCACATATATGAATGAGTTTATGTTTCTAAAGTATTTTATACCACAAACATGGTTTGCAGGAAGAATATTCCTAGGTGCAATGTTTGTAATTGCAATTGCGGGATACCCATTATTATCTGGTATCTCCAGAAAACCAAACAGGATTAAATCAGCACGCCAGACGTCAGACGAACAAGGGCAATCAACAGGTGATTTCAGTTTTCAAGATCAACAGTCTCACTTAGCAGAAGAAAGACTAGAAAAAATACCTAGGATACTTGTATGGTCTTTGGTTTTGCTTACTATCGCGGCTGGAGGAGTCGCGATTGGGTCACTTTTCGTAGTATTTCCCGGTTCTGTGTTAGATGAGTTCCCTATACATAGGCCTTATGAAATTCCTCCACTTGCACTTTTTGTAATAGCTTTGCTCTATTTTTACAAAAATGAACTTTATAAGAAAAGTGATGTTTTCTACAAAGGGGTATTAGCAGCTATTGTAATCGACATCTTTGGACAAATTATAATGTCCTATTCCACTACTTCTTTTGACACTGCTCATAATACGGCTCATGTTTTGAAGGATGCGGCATACTTTGTCAATATTATAGGTCTTGCATTATCAAGCATTAGCTACAATGCAAAGCTAAAAGAGGCTAACAAGAATTTAATCGAAAGAGAAGAAGTTATCCGTTCTCAGTATGAAAAACTAAAGGAGTCGGACCGGATGAAGGATGAATTTGTTAACATAGCAGCACATGAGCTTAGAACGCCTATTCAGCCAATTCTGGGACTGTCTGAGATAATACGTCCAAAGGTGAATGCGATAGATCGTGAGTATGTTGATGTTATAGTAAGAAATGCAAAGAGATTACACAGACTTACTGAGGAAATATTAGATGTTACAAAAATAGAAAGTCAATCATTGAAGCTCAAAAAAGAAGAAGTTAACCTAAAAGATGTGATTGAAACCTGTATAAACGATGAGATTGTAAACAAACATTCTAACAGTAACGACGACGAAAGAAAACCAAAAATACTTTACCAACCGAAAGATATTCTTCTTAGAGCAGATAGGATTAGAATATCACAGGTTATATCAAATCTTCTGTCAAATGCAATTAAATTTAGTCCTGGAGGAACAATATCCATTGTATCCGATTTGAAGAGCACTGACAAAGATAAAAATCCTATTAAAGACGAAGCCATTATCAATATCAAGGACGACGGTAATGGGATTGATGAAGAGATATTGCCCAAACTATTTTCGAAGTTTGCTACAAAGTCCTTTTCAGGTACTGGACTGGGTCTTTTTATCTGCAAAAGTATTATAGAAGCACACGGAGGCAATATATGGGCAGAAAACAATTCTAATGGTAAAGGAGCAACCTTCTCATTTACCCTTCCGTTGGACAAAATAAGTAGAGAAGTCGGAATTGGCATGATAAAATAATTTAATTGATGTAAATCATAGTGGGGGAATTGATATTCCACTAGTAGAAATATGTTTTGGGACGCATCTTGCCCGATACGACTCGCCAATTTGTAAAGCTTAACTAGAGATCTCTTCGGGTTAATATATTTGGTGATCAATATGCGTAGAGCGAGAACAAGTGCAGGCTAGACGATGAACAGAATGTGTAATATCTGTGGCAATCATCAAATAATTTGTATGGGTTGGCTAATCAATAGGACCATGTGATTTCTCTATATTGCGTTCTATAAGTTCGAGCCTAACTAAGATATTGGCTAAGGCTTTTGCTACTTCGATCCTGTTACCATGTCGATCAGAAAGATGGCTCTTGAGGTCAATGTCATCTACATCCAAATCAATATCGCATAAAGGACAATTAGTCATGATATACTATACTACATTTTTGTAAATACTACGAACATTTTACCGTTTCGGACATAGTGCTTTTCAATTCGTGTTTAGTATCTGTGAAGTAGAGAGTTAAGTACTTGGCTTATTCTTTTGCCTTGGCTACGTATTATAATTGCTGATACCGATTAGCCTCATGCAGCGTATTTAATCTCCGATATTTGGCACTAGAGGAATAAAACAGGCCTTACAAGCGGCGTTGTGGACTTGGCAATCCAAACTGTGCTGAATAATGTGCTATTGGGGTATGACAATTAGAAGGGGTGTACAACATCCTATCGTTTGTTATCGTTCACAGATGAGACCTCTACCCTTGGCCAATGGTGTCATTTTAAGAAGCGCCATGATGCTGTATCGCATCTATAATTCCCAATTCCACTAAAGAGAAGAGAAGAGGAAATAGCCGGGTCAATAATCTGCAGTACAGAACTTTACAGCAGCGGAACAGGTAAAACAAAAATTGCCATATCTTAAGTTCGACTGAATAATGCGATCGAATCTGTATTCACGCTAATGCTATCCGTGGGTAGCACCCATCTTATCAATTTTTAATTCTACATCGCCATCATATTTTGGTTTGATTGCTAATTGTGACGGTGTGTAAATTAAAT
>OBLS010000542.1_pt1 | contig 13842 bp, 14 predicted proteins | sample 1519901 | NCBI WGS metagenome assembly OBLS01 (sample SAMEA3113585, study PRJEB22503) | soil metagenome | reverse complement strand
ATCAGGTCAACAAGGAGTTGATGAGCCTCGCCGCACCGGACGCCATCTTCCTCCACTGCCTTCCCGCGCATCGCGGCGAGGAGGTGACGGCCGGGGTCATAGATGGGTTGCGGAGTCGCGTTTTCGATCAGGCCGAGAACCGGCTGCACGCCCAGAAGGCGCTTCTCTACCTACTACTCGGTTAGTCTTTTGCGGAGGTAGTGTCGACCGAGCTTAAGATAAATAATGTGGTGACCAGAGTAGCCACCTCTGCACGCCCCAGCCCACTAACACAGCCACTATATACCTCACTCGGCCACGCGCCGAAGGGCGCCCGGCGAGCCAACTCGCAGTTTCTAAAACCCTCTCTTTAGCCGCTGCCGAGAGAAAGGCCTTCGGCCACTCCCAGGTTCCCGGAGGCACGAGAAAGGCCAGGGTAGATCCCTGGCCCTCACGTTCTGTATGGTGAACGTTTTTAGACGGGAGAGACGTTCTCCGCCTGCATCCCCTTCTTGCCCTGCGTCGCCTCGTAGGAGACCTTCGCACCCTCTTCCAGGGACTTGAACCCGCTGCCGGCTATGCCAGTGTGATGCACGAAGAGATCTTCGCCACCCTCATCCGGGGAGATAAAGCCGTAGCCCTTCTCATCGTTGAACCACTTGACTGTTCCTTCGGGCATGTACCTTAGCCCACCTTTCTCGTTCCTGGGCTCCATCAAACAAAACGCCGCCCCTATGTTAGTCGGGCGGCGCTCCATCTACTGTAACCCACCTTCAATTGCCCCCGCAGTATAGCAGAAATTATCCGGCAGGATCTCAAGACACTAGAGAACCAGCCAGATAATAGAAGATTCGCAGAGCCGCCTCTTCGACCAGACTAAGAACCGGCTGCACGCTCAAAAGGCGCTGCTCTACCTGTTTGTGCGCTAAAGATTAGCTCTATTAGAGCGTTAGCTGAGAGCGCCAGCTGAGAGCGCTAGCTGACCGACACGGGCACGCGCTGGGCCAGATTGACGCCGTAGCCGCCGAGGTTCCAGGCTTCGTCGTTACTCGCGGGCTGCCTGTTTCCGGCCGCGTCGGTGGCGCGCACGCAGAGCTCGTACTCGCCGGGCTCCCGTGCGTCCCACTCGTAGGACCATCCCCTCCAGGCGTAGTGCCCGATCTGCTCTCCCAGCTCGGTATCCTCCCAAGTGCGCCCGCCGTCTGGGCTGAACTCCACCCGCTCAATGGGTCCGAAGCCGGACCACGCCCGGCCCTCCACCAGGGTCCGTCCCGCCCGCAGGTGCCGCGCACGGGAGAGGTACTCGGGTATCCCCGGTGGCACCATCAACGCGTGCGGGTTCTTGCGGGTCACCGGCGTGCCGGGGTCGTTCTCGGACCGCTTGTAACGATACAGCAGCGCCTGCTGGACCCCTTCGAACGGCTTGTCGAGAACCGTTATCTCCCTTAACCACTTCACCGACGTCATCCCGTACCAGTCCGGCACAACGAGCCTCAATGGAGAGCCGTGCTGGGGAGGAAGCGGGCGACCATTCATCCCGTAAGCGAGAAACACCTCGTCGCGAAGGGCCTCATCGAGCGGCAAGCTCCGCTCGTAATCCTGTTCGACGTCCTGGTCGATACCCCGGTCGTGGCCGGTGAAGAGGATCTCGACGGCGTCGTCCAGGAGAGCGGCCTCTTCCAGGAGTGGCTTCAAGGGTGTGCCCGTCCACTCAGCGCACCCCACCGCCTCGTTGTGCCACGGCGCAGAGACAGGGCGCGGGGAGAGGTGCGCGCGACCGTTACCGGCGCACTCCATCGTCACGGGCATCGTGACCGCCGGACGTGCCTTGAGGTCGTCGAGGGTAAGCTTGAGCAGGTTGCGAACGCGGCCCGTAATGGAGAGCTCGTAGGTTGCGGCGTCGATCAAGGGGATATCGAAGTGGATCAGGAGATAGTGCATCCCAATAGGGGTGATGGGGTAGCGAAGCCCTTCGAGGGGCATACCGGGGTTCCTGAGGGCGAGCCCCACCTCTTCCCGGCTAAACTCCTGACCCTCCGCCATCTTGGCCATCGGCGCCATCCTTTCTCTCGTTGGGGAACGGGCGACCTGTTGCTTTTATACTTACGGGACGCTCTCCAGCGGGAGGTTCAGCAGCTCGAACCGCTCGAAGTCCTGGCCCTCGACCTCCTCCGTTGCGTACTGTGGGCCAGTATCCGGCAAGGGGATCTCTCCCGCAAGCAGGAGAATGGCTCCACGATACCGCCTCTTATAGAATTCGTGGGCGACGCCTCGCGGGTAGAGGCCGTCAGAGAGGGTGATGGGATGATCCGGGACCCCGGCGGACGGTGGTTGAGGTGTTCGGGGCGGTTCCCTCAGAAACAGACGTACTGGAACTCTAGGAGGTTGGCTTTATGGCGCTCGACTACACTTACTGTGTCCGACAGCCCCACCGTACGGGCCAGCTCGCCAGGGTCGCCGGGAGCATAGCCAAAGGGCACGGTCTGATCGGGGAGGTGGACACGATCAACGTCGGCCGCAACACTTCTACGCGCGAGATCACGCTCGAAGTAGACGACTACGAGCAGGCCGAGCACATCGCGACACTCCTGAACGAGCTAGACGGCGTCGAGGTCTTGTGGTTCCAGGACCGAGCTCTCTTGAGACACGAGGGCGGCAAGCTCAAGATCGAGGCGACGCAGCCCGTGAGGACGGTGCAGGACATGCGCGACGTCTACACGCCGGGGGTGGCGCGGGCCTCGATGGCCATTGCCGAAGACCCCTCCCTCGCGAGGCACCTCACCATGATCGGCCGCAGCATAGCCATCTGCACCAACGGCACGCGCGTCCTGGGTCTGGGCGACATCGGCCCCGTACCCTCGATGCCAGTGATGGAGGGAAAGGCGGTCTTCTACCATCAGCTCGCCAACGTCTCTGCGATGCCAATCTTGATAGATACCGAGGACGTGGACGAGTTCGTGGAGACGGTAATACGCATCGCCCCTACCTTCGGGGGCATCCACCTGGAGGACATCTCGGCGCCGGAGTGCTTCGAGATCGAATCAAGGCTTATAGAGGCACTGCCCCAACCGGTGATGCACGACGACGTTCACGGCACGGCCGTGGTCACGCTCGCGGCGGCGATTGTCGCCTGCCGCAACGTGGGGCTCACCCTTGAGGATGAGGTGGTTGGCCAGATCGGGCTCGGGGCGGCGGGGTACGGTATCGCCGCCCTCATGGTGGACGGCAAAGCGAAAAGGGTTCTGGCTTCGGATCCGAACGAGGCGAGCCACCCGCGCGCAGCAAAGAAGGGGATCGAGATCACCGACATGGAGACCGTGATGCGAGAGGCGGACGTGGTGGTGGCCACGACCGGAGTTACAGGCCTCATAAAACCGGAGATGGTGCGCGAGGGGCAGGTGATCCTGGCGCTCACCAATCCCTACCCGGAGATAGAGCCCGAGGATGCCATGGAAGCGGGGGCGGCGTTCGCCGCGGACGGGACGAGCGTGAACAACGTCCTGGGCTACCCCGGCATCTTCCGCGGAGCGCTCCTGGCCGGGGCCGGGGAGATCAACCTGAAGATGAGGCTCGCCGCCGCCGAAGCCCTCGCCTCTCTCGCCACGGACGAAGACCTCGTCCCCGAAGTCCTCGACCCGAACGTGCACAAACAGGTCGCCGGCGCCGTGTGCAACGCGGCGATAGAGAGCGGCGTCGCCCGCCTCGAGCGCGCACCTTCGGGCCTGTAACACCGTGCCGGAGGCGATAGTCGTCGGTGCCGGGGTGGTGGGCGCGAGCGTCACCTTCCACCTAGCCGAGCACGGAGTAGAGACGCTGGTCGTGGACCGAGAGGGACCAGTCGCGGGCTCGACGGCCCGCTCGGGCGCGCTCGTCCGGGCACACTACCCCACCGCGCTCGAAGCGGACCTCGCCTGGGAGAGCCTCACCGGATACTTCGAGCCGTGGGGAGAGCGGGTCGGCGGCGGGTGCGGCTTTACCCGCACGGGCTTCGCCTACCTCGTCGGGGAGGATAGGGTGGAGGCTCTGAAGTACAACGTAGCTCTCCAGCGCGGCGTCGGGGTAGAAACGGAGCTGGTCGGGCCAGAGAAGCTACAGGGGATCGACCCGGCGCTCGACACGGATGGCATCGCCCTGGCAGCCTACGAGCCCCGCGGCGGGTACGCCGACCCCACCGCCACCGCGGTCGGGTTCTTAAGGGCGGCGGAGGCCCTGGGAGCACGCTTCGAGAGGCGACGGGTGACGGAGTTGCGCGTCCAGGGCGACGAGGTAACCGGGGTAGAGACCAGGGACGGTCCACTAGACGCGCCCGTCGTGGTACTCGCCGCCGGGGCGTGGTCCGTACCGCTCGCGGTAGGGGTGGGTCTGGAGCTTCCGATACAGCCCGCTCGGGTGCAGGTGGCACTCTTCGAGAGGTCCTACGCTCTAGCGACGCACCTGGCGATCATAGACTCCGTGCTCGGGTTCTACGCCCGGCCCGCCGCCGAACGCGCAGCCCTCGTCGGTCTCCGGGACCGCTTCTCCCACCTCGAAGACCCCGACGTGTGGGACCCAGAGCCCGACCCCGACCTCCCGGGAGCGGCGGCGGACCTCCTGGGCCGACGCTTTCCGGGCTTGCGCGACGCCCCCTACCGCTCGGGCCGGGCCGGTATTGTGGACGTGACCCCGGACGGAAGACCCGTTCTAGGGCCGGAAGGACCGGAGGGGCTGTATCTCGCCACCGGGTGGAGCGGGACCGGGTTTAAAAAGGCACCCGCCGTGGGGGCCGAGTTTGCGGCCTGGATCCTTGAAGGCAGCCCCCGCAGGGAAGGTCTGAAAGCGTACAACCTCGACCGCTTCCACGCGGGAGAGCTCGTCTTCGGCGAGCACGAGCCCGGCATGCGCACCCCGCACTAGGTTACCTTCGGAGACTGACAGGAGACGCTACGTGACCGAAACCCCTACCCCGGCCGCCGACACTTACAACCGCAACCGCGTCACCGTGCTCGACACGGAGACGGCCTACGTGGACGTTGAAGAGGGAGACCCGGCCGGCTCCCTGCACGACAACCTCACCTCTTTGTACCTGTGGCGCAACGTGATCCCCCACGTCGAACCCCACGCTCCCTGGAGCCTCGCCTGCCCCAGGGAGCTGGCGATAAACGGCGAGCCTGAGGACGTCGTAGAGATCGTAGCCAGCTACTCGAAGTGGCTGTCGGAGAGTGAGATACCGACGCTCTTCGTAAACGCCGAGCCGGGCACGATCCTCACAGGCGCCCAGCGCAAACTCTGCCGTTCCTGGCCGAACCAGAGAGAGGTAACGGTCCGGGGCTCCTACTTCGTTCAGGAGGACTCCCCCCGCGAGGTTGGGGAGGCAGTTGCCGCTTTCGTCACCCGCATGTAAGGAGATAACGCACTATGCAGTACGATACGCTAGAGTTCGAAGTTCGCGACGGCGTCGCCCACGTTACCCTCAACCGGCCACGGGCGGGCAACTCGATCAACCTGGAGATGGGCCGGGAGCTGCTGCAAGCCGCGCTGCGCTGCGACGAGGACCCCAGCATCCGGGCGGTGGTGCTCGCCGGTTCGGGAAATGCGTTCTGCGTCGGCGGCGACCTGAAGGATTTCGCCGAGCAGGGCGAAGATTTGCCCCGCCTCCTCAAGGAGCTCACCGCCTACCTGCACGGCGCTATCTCGCGTATGACGCGCATGGACCCGCCGGTGGTAGCGGCGGTTCACGGCGCCGCGGCCGGTGGAGGGTTCAGCCTGGCGATCTCCTGCGACCTCGTCCTCGCGGCCGAGTCGTCCCGCTTCGCCATGGCCTACTCCAAAGCCGGCCTCACGCCGGATGGGTCCTCGACGTACCACCTGCCCCGCCTGGTGGGCCTCAGGCGGACGATGGAGCTCGCCGTCACCGGCCGGGAACTGTCCGCGCGGGAAGCCTTCGAGTGGGGCATCATCACCCGCGTCGTGCCGGACGAGGACCTCATGGAGGAGGCCGCCGCGCTCGCGGATCGGCTCGCCGCCGGCCCGACAAAGGCGCTCGGGACCTCCAAGCGGCTGCTGCACGGCGGCTGGACGGAGACGTTGGAGACCCAGATGGAGCACGAGTCGCGGGCCATCGCAGACATCTCGCGCACGGCCGACGCCCGCGAGGGGATCTCCGCCTTCCTGGAGAAGCGCGCGGCATCGTTCGGAGGCAATTAGCCGTCGGCTTCTCTTGCTCACTCGACGGTCCGTAGCGTTTGCCGAAGCGTAGAGTAGGGTGGCAAGGTCCATCGACAACCTTGTCTTTTGCTTCGCCAAGCCTTCGTTTTTCGGCATTTTGGCTGACTGCTGACGGCTGAAAGCTCAAAATCCGGGACCAACGCTTTAGGAGGGGGAATAATAGCGCCGGTCCCGATAATGTATCGATTGCACCATACGTCCTTCTCTCAGGGTTCTCGGCCGACCTTTCTCGTCCCTTTCGAGAATAGGCTGGAACGGAAAGGGGGCTGGGGGAGTGCCCGGCCCTCGGTGATTTCGCCTCTGCCCGCGGAGCGGCCCAGTGTCGTTCTAAACCTGGCTCTCCTGGAGTTCGGCCTGGACGACTACGCGAAGCGCGTAGTCGGGGAGCGTGCACGTCTGCAGGGTGAGTATGTTTTTGCCCTCTATGGGCTCCGTCACGAACAGGTCCGTCGGCTCCACCTCGAGGGTCCGGAACACCTCGTAGGTGTACTCCCCACCGTTGGCGTCCTCGACAAAGATCTGATCGCCCTCCACGACGTTGTCTATGTCCCAGAAGGCGAGGAAACTGGGGGTGTTCGGGTAGCCCAAGCGGTGCCCGGCTATGTAGACGTTGGCCTCCTCTTGCCACGGGAAGCCCGTACCTTCGAGGTGGATGCCGGCGAAGTCCCTGAGCGAATCCTCGTCGTCGCCGAACGTGTCGGGAATGGGGGAGTTGTTTACGCGCTCCATGCTGGGCACCGTGAGCGTCAGAGTCGGATCATCCGGAGCGTTCGCCTTGTCTGCGGCGCTCTGCTTCTGCTGGGAAGAGGGAGCATCCGGCGCGACGGCCTCGTCGGGAGGGCTCTCCTCGTTCGAGCCGCTGCAGGCGGCCAGAGCCATGACCATCGCCAGGGCTGCTACCACCAACAAAAGCTTCCTCACGCGCACGCTCGCCACCTCCGTTGCTCCGCCTGCCGGGACCGGCGCCGCGGAAAAGGTTGCCCGCCGGTGTTCACGGAGCATACTGTATCAAAGTTTGGTAGCGTTTCGTCAACCGAAGGTAAGGTTTCCGCCGACCGGAGTCCCGGCCGGCCAGATTTTGCAGGGAGTTAGCCTACCTTCCGGCGCGGTGGGAGGTGCCGGGGCAAGAGTCTCGACAGTCTGTTTCCTCCTCATCGATCTCAAAGAAACACTTACCCGCTTACCGTAGCTCGCGGACGAAATCCTCGACGGGTTGGAGATACTCGGTCGCGCCGGGGTCGGGCTGCGGGTTGACGGAGACTAGGTCGAAGTTTCGCAGCACCTTTACCAGCTCCCCGGTCTCAAGCCGCACCACACCCCATCCTTCACCGGGGATCCTGGCCCGCCAGCGCACGTAGAACTGCTCGGCCTCTAGAACGCTCTCGAAGAGGCAGATCACCTCACCCTCCTGGGCGCTGTAGGAGAGGTAGCCAGGGACGGCACCCTCCATGCGCTCCAGCAGCACGTACCCCTCACCCTCCCGTGGATAGTCGAACACTAAAACTCCCTCCGTCACGGCAACCCTTCTCCGGCACGAACGACCCCTCCGAACATAGAGCATACACCGCGCCACGAACGGCACGGTCAGCGAGCGTTCTCCGAACCGGGCGACCCGCCATAGCCTTGCGCCTCAGGTCCGGGATGTAATTAGATGTTAAGGCTCCTATCTTATCGGTGAAGCTTGCCCGTGGAGATCATACTTTCGGGCAACTCTTAAGTGGTCTCCCTCAACCCCCGGAAGCTTTCGCGGGGGTTCAGCTAAGAAGCTTCTCCAAAGGTTCGTGGGGCAGGTCGTGGGCCTCGGCCACGGGCTCGGAGACGAGGCTGCCCCCCAGGGTCGAGAGGCCCTTGGCGAGGACCGGATCTTTCTGAGCCGCGCCCTCCACCCCTTTGTCGGCGATGTTGATGAGATACGGCAGCGTCACACTGGTCAGGGCGAGCGTCGAGGTGCGAGCTACCGCGCCGGGGATATTGGCGACGCAGTAGTGCACCACGCCCTCCTCGACGTAGGTCGGGTCCGAGTGGGTGGTGGGACGGCTCGTCTCGATGCACCCACCTTGGTCCACGGCAACGTCCACGACCACGCTCCCATCCCTCATACTCTTCACCATCTCGCGGGTCACTATCTTCGGCGCTTTGGCCCCGGCCACCAGGACCGCGCCGACGACCACGTCCGCCCCCCTCACGTAGGAAGCCGTCCTCGCCCTGTTGGGGATCACGAGATCCGCCCTGCCCTCGAAGATGTCGGAGAGGTACGCGAGGCGCCTGGGGTTCGTGTCCAAAACGCTCACGATGGCCCGCATGCCCAGGGCTATCTTTGCCGCCTCCGTCCCCACCCCCCCACCGCCGATGATGGTAACCCTTGCGGCGGGCGTCCCCGGGACGCCGCCCAGGAGCAGCCCCGCGCCGCCCTGAGGACTCTCCAGGTGGTGCGCCGCCGCCTGCACCGCCATCCTGCCGGCGACCTCGCTCATCGGAGCGAGCAGAGGCAGGCTGCCGTCCGGCAACTCTACCGTCTCGTAGGCGATGGAGTTCACCTTCTGTTTCATCAGGAACTCCGTAAGGTCCTTATCCGAGGCTAGGTGCAGGTAGGTAAAGAGCTCCTGTCCCTCACGGTAGAGGTCGTACTCCTCCGGCGCCGGTTCCTTGACCTTCACGATCAGGCCCGCCCTCTCGAAGACCTCCTCGGCGCTCCCCACGATACTGCCCCCGGCCTCTGCATACTCCTCATCGTCGAAGCCAGCGCCCACCCCGGCCCTCTCCTCGACGACCACCTCGTGCCCGTGGTGTACCAGCTCCGCGACCCCGTCCGGCTGCATCGAGACCCGCATCTCGCCGTCCTTGACCTCTTTCGGAACCCCGACGACGGTAGCCATACACCTTCTCCTTTCGCACGTCCATCCAGCACTGTCCGGCCTTTTCGTACCCACAACGATCTTAGCGGAGATGCACGAGGTAGACAAAGGGAAGCGTGAAGTTTCGAGGAGGGCATCTTAGACTCTATCCGTCGTGATCCCGTAAAACGAAAGCTTCGTGAGCTTATGGTGAACCCGTTCTACAACCACCTGGAGGGAAGGCCGCGCGCCTTCTGGCGCCTGCTTCTGCAGCTCGCGCTGGTCCTGGGAGTCGGCTTTGCGGTAGGGTGGTTGGCATCCGGGGCGCTCGCCCTGCTCGGCTGGGGACCACCTAGGGGCGGGGGGACGGAGATCCTGGCCGGGCCGCCGATCTTTCTCGTAGCGAACTCCGCGGTCTCGTTGGTCACGGTGGTCGCCAGTATGTGGCTCGCGGGTCGCTTCCTGGACCGGCGGCCCTTTTCGGGGTTTGGGCTGATGCTGGACCGGGACTGGTGGCTGGACTTCTGCTTCGGGCTCTCTCTGGGCGCTTTGCTGATGACGGGCATCTTTCTCGTGGAGCTGGCGGCCGGGTGGGTAACGGTAGCCGGCACGTTCGAGGCGGCCGGTGGTGGGGCGTTCTTTCCCACCATATTGATGCCGCTCGTGCTCTTCTTGTGCGTGGGCATCTCCGAGGAGATGCTCTCCCGCGGCTACCAGATCACAAACCTGGCCGAGGGGCTGAACTTCCCGGGCCTCGGTGGGCCGAAGGTGGCGGTGCTACTCGCGTGGGTGATCTCCTCTTCCCTCTTCGGCCTCGGCCACCTGGGCAACCCCAACGCCACGGTCGTCAGCACCCTCAACATAGCCCTCGCGGGGCTCCTTTTGGGGATCGGCTACGTGCTCACGGGGAGGCTCGCCATCCCTATCGGGCTGCACATCACCTGGAACTTCTTCCAGGGCAACGTCTTCGGCTTCCCGGTGAGCGGCCTCGAACCCGTGGGTGCGACGGTTCTCTCCATCGAGCAGGGCGGGCCACTCCTCTTTACCGGCGGTGTCTTCGGCCCCGAGGCCGGCCTGATCGGCATCGCCGCGGTCCTCGCCGGGAGCCTCCTTACCGCTCTCTGGGTCCGTGCCCGCTTCGGCAAGGCAGCGATGGAGACCTCCATCGCCGAGCCGCCGCCCGGCCTTACAGACGCAGTATGAGTAACAAGCAGGCGGCAGAGAAGCTCCACCCCTCGATGACTACGGTCAAGCGTCACCTCCCCAACATCTACGAGAAGCTGAAGGTCGGCTCCCGGGGCGAAGCTACGAGAAAGGCTATCTCTGAGAGTTGGATCTCCTCCTGGGACGTTACCCAGGACGAATAGCGCCTCTAACCCCGCCAACCACCTAAGTCTTCGTCCGCCACGATTGCGCCGGAAAGTTGTGACACAGTCCTGCAAAGGCTGATGTTAGCCTACATCTTCTGAACCATTTGAGTACATACTCCGGTCCATCTTCTCACTTGCGTAATTTACACCCCCACCCGAAGAATCGAGAAGGGTTAGGATGCCGAAACTGATGGGCAACGCGTAAAGAAAGTTAATAAAAGGGCCTTTTGGGGTATGTTCCTCTTGTAAGCAAGAGACGAGAGGAGACTAACCGTGGCCTTCGAGCTTCCGCCACTCCCTTACGACTACAACGCGCTGGAGCCGCACATAGACGAGCAGACCATGCGCGTCCACCACGACAAGCACCACAACACCTACGTCACCAACCTCAACTCGGCCCTGGAGAACCACCCGGACCTTCAGGATCGAAGCATCGAGCAACTTCTGGCCGACCTCGACTCCCTCCCCCAGGACATCCAGCGGGCGGTGAGGAACAACGGCGGGCAGCATTCCAACCACGCGATGTTCTGGGAGATCATGAGCCCCAACGGCGGCGGCCAGCCCGCCGGAGACCTCGCCGACGCCATCAACTCCTCCTTCGGCTCCTTCGAGGCGATGCAGGAGCAGTGGGGGAGCGTCTCGGCCCCAGGGGCGCTCTTCGGCTCGGGCTGGACCTGGCTCGTCGCCTCCCCCGACGGCTCTTTGAGCGTCGAGACGACGCCGAACGGGGACACGCCCCTGATGGAGGGCAGGCTGCCGATCATCGGCCTCGACCTCTGGGAGCACGCCTACTACCTCAACTACCAGAACGCACGTCTGGAGTACGTGAACGCCTGGTGGAACGTGGTCAACTGGGAAGAGGCCGAACGCCGCTTCCAGGCCGCCAAGTCGGGCTAGAGCGGCCCGCAACCGAGGACCTTGCGGGCTAGCCCCCGGAGAGCTTTCTCTCCGGGGGCTTTTGCTGTTCGGTCTTTATAGGTAATACTTCGGTACACTTAAGCGAGGGAATTTTGCAGAGCGGGAGGGACACTAAGAGATGCGCTTGGTCATTATTGGAGGGGTGGCGGCGGGGACGAAGGCCGCCTCGCGGGCCCGGAGGGTAGACCCCAACCTCGAGATAACAATCTATCAAGAGGAGCCGGAGGTCTCCATCAGCGAGTGCGGGATGCCGTATTTAATCTCCGGCGTCGTCGAGTACCGCGACGCCCTCATCGCCCGTACCCCCGAGGATTTCGCCGAAAAGGACGTAGAGGTTCTTACCCGTCACCGAGTCGAGAAGATAGACCCGGATGACAAAAAACTCGTCGTCAAAAACCTTGCGACAGAGGAGCAGTTCGAGGACGCTTACGACCGCCTCATCATATCCACGGGCGGCAAGGCCATCATCCCCCCCATCGACGGCATGGATGCAGAGGGCGTCTTCGTTTTGCGCTTTCTCTCCGACACGGACAAGATAATGGACTTCGTGCAGAAACGGTCGCCGAGAAAGGCGGTCGTCATCGGGGGCGGTTACATAGGTCTCGAGGTGTCCGAGAACCTCGTCGCTTTAGGGATGGAGGTCACCATCGTCGAGGCCAGGGACCGTATCGGTGGCGCCGCCTATGGTCACGAGGTTGCCGACAGGATCCGGAGGCACATCGAGGAGAAAGGCTTGCGCGTCTGCGTCGGTGAGGAAGTCGAGACGCTCCTCGCAGACGGAGAAGGGTACGTCCGGGCCGCGTGCTTCGGGGAAAGGAAGATCGAGGCGGAGATCATGATAGTCGCGACCGGCGCCACGCCCGAGGGGACGCTCGCTGAAGAAGCTGGGGCAAAAATCGGGACCTTCGGCGCGATTCGGGTGGACAAGCACCTGAAGACGAGCCTCCCCGATGTGTGGGCCGCCGGGGACTGCGCCGAATCCATGAACCTGATAACAGGCGAGCCCGGCTGGGAACCCCTGGGCGATACGGCAAATCAAATGGGCCGGGTCGCGGGCACCAACGCTGCCCATGGCGAGGATGTGCTCGAGTTCCCTGGCATCCTCAACACCGGCGTCTTCAAAGTCTTCGACCTCGGGGTGGCGAAGACGGGGCTCTCGGAGGAGGAGGCACACGGGCTGGGTTTCGACGCCGTATCGGCCGCAGTCGAGTCTGGGAGCAAGGCCGGTTACTTCCCGGGAGGCGGGCCGGTGTTCGTCAAGCTCGTGGCCGACGGGGAGACGGGTCGCCTCCTGGGCGCGGAGGTCGCCGGGGAGAACGCGGACAAGTACGTGGACATCTGCGCCACGGCCCTCTGGGGTAGGCTCTCCTACCCGGATCTAGTCAATCTAGATCTCGCCTACGCCCCGCCCTTCGGCCCCACCCTGAGCCCGGTGATAGCGGCGGCCAGCGTCCTCGCTAACGAGTTCGAGAAGGAGATCGAAGGTGTGCAAGCCTCAGAGTAGTTATTAGCGCCAGCCACCCTGTTTAGGGGCGGCCAGCACTTATCTTCGATCTGCCTGCGTGCGCTATCGTTTGGCCTAAGCTGGGACAGGAACGGGCGTTTGGTCTATGATCTGGACCGTATTTACCGGCACACTGAATACCTTGAGCGGGTTGATTAGCTTAGCTTCTTCCGGCGGCGACTTTATGGTTGTCACCGCTTCCATAGTGCAGATGAGCTCCGTGAGCGTGACCTCCATGATGTGCTAGTCGTGGGTATACGAGTTAAAGTATCCGTGTTGCGGGTTACCGATCCTACCGGCACAGTTATTTACGCAGCAGATCGGGCTCCGCGTTAACAAGCTGAAAACTCTGGATTAAATCTCGCTGGGCGAGCGAAGGCTCGCGCCCCGGTGGGAGAGCAGAATGGAGAGCAGCCTTACAGGCCGAGAGCCCAAGGTCCTAGCCCGGTATCTGCGCCACGGCTCTCTCTATCTCTTCTTCGGAGTACTCAAGGTCGACGAGTTCATCGGCCAGGTACGCTTCATAGGCCGCGAGGTCGAAGTGCCCGTGGCCGCAGAGGTTGAAGAGGATCACCCACTCCTCTCCGGCTTCCCTAGCCTCTAGGGCAAGGTCCATCGTCGCTTTGATAGCGTGGTTGACCTCGGGAGCGGGGATTATACCCTCGGCCTGCGCAAACATCACACCAGCCTCGAAGGTCGGATTCTGGGGGTAGGCCCGCGCCTCGACGAGCCCTTCGGTGACGAGCGCCGATACTATCGGAGAGTCGCCGTGGTAGCGCAAGCCCCCGGCGTGGATGCCGGACGGGACGAAAGTGTGTCCCAGAGTGTACATTTTCATCATCGGCGTAGTACCCGCGGTGTCGCCAAAGTCGTAGACGTAGCGGCCCTTGGTAAGCGTCGGGCACGAGGAGGGCTCGACGGCCACGATGCGCGTTTCGCGCTCGTTGACGAGGTTCTCTCGGATAAACGGGAACGCCACGCCTCCGAAGTTCGAGCCGCCGCCGACGCAGCCGACGACCACGTCCGGGTACTC
>OBLS010000541.1_pt1 | contig 13843 bp, 15 predicted proteins | sample 1519901 | NCBI WGS metagenome assembly OBLS01 (sample SAMEA3113585, study PRJEB22503) | soil metagenome | reverse complement strand
CTCGGCGCGCGGGTGCCGAAGGGGATGCTCCTCTATGGCCCACCCGGCACCGGCAAGACGCTGCTCGCGAAGGCTGTCGCGCACGAGTCCGGCGCGAGCTTCTACTCCCAGAGCGCATCGGCGTTCGTCGAGATGTTCGCGGGCCTCGGGGCCGCTCGCATCCGGAAGCTCTTCGAGCAGGCCAGGAACGACGCTCCGTCGATCATCTTCATCGACGAGCTCGACGCCGTCGGGATGAAGCGGATGGGCGGCGGCTTCAATCGGGAGCAGGACCAGACGCTGAATCAGCTGCTCGTCGAGCTGGACGGCTTCAACGGGAGCGAGGGCGGCCAGGTGATCGTCATGGGCGCCTCGAACCGGCTCGAGGACCTCGACCCAGCCCTGCTCCGCCCCGGCCGGTTCGACCGCCAGATCCTCGTCTCGTCACCGGATCTCGCCGGCCGCCAGGAGATCCTGGGAGTTCACACGAGGGGCAAGCCCCTCGCGGCCGACGTCGACCTCCACCTCGTCGCGCGCCAGACCGCCGGGCTAACCGGTGCGGACCTGGCCAACGTCGCAAACGAGGCAGCGATCTTCGCCGCGCGTGACGACCGCAACGACATCTCGCAGACGAACTTCGAGGCGGCGCTCGAGCGGGTCGTCGGCGGCCTTCAACAGCGCCGCATCGTCACCGAGAAGGAGCGTCGTATCCTCGCGTACCACGAGGGAGGCCACGCCGTGATGGCGTACCTCATGGGCGATCCCGTGCAGAAGGCCACGATCGTGGCGCGCGGAGACGCGCTCGGCTACACGTTCCACCTGCCCGACGAGGACCGCTACCTGCACACGCGCGAGGAGCTGATCGACTGGATGAAGATCGGGCTCGCCGGCCGCGCGGCCGAGCAGGTCGTCTTCGGCCGGGTCACGAACGGGGCAGCCAACGACCTCGAGAAGGTCACGTCGCTCGCCCGCGCGATGGTGTTCGAGTACGGCATGTCCGAAGGCGTCGTCTCGCGGACGATGCGCGCGGACAACTACGCGCTCTCGGAGGAGACCAAGCGCCTGCGCGACAGCGAGCAGGCGCGCCTCACGGACGGCGCGTACGAGGAGGCGATCCGCCTGCTCGAGAAGCACCGTTCGCCGCTCGACCGGGTGGCCGGCGCCCTGCTCGAGAAGGAGACGCTCCACCGGGACGACCTCGCGTCGCTGCTCTCGGACGTCGCCGCGGAGTCGCGGTCGAGCGACACGGTCGGCACTGTTCGGGTGCTGCCGCACCCCGCCCCGCAGCTCGAGCAGGCGTAAGTAGCATCGGGGCCGTGGAGGCCCTTCGGATCCACCATCTGGGAGTCGCGGTCGAGGATCTCGACGAGGCGGTCGGCACCTACGAGCGGCTGTTCGGCGGCAGCGTCGAGCATCGCGGCACGCTCGAGGACCAGGGCGTCCAGGCAGTGTCCGTGCGAGTGGGTGAGAGCCGGGTCGAGCTGATGGGCTCCCTCGGGGAGGAGACGCCCGTCGGCAAGTTCCTCGCCAAGCGCGGGCCCGGCATGCACCACGTCGCCTACGAGGTCGACGATCTCCCCGCGGCCCTGCGCAACCTCTCCGACCGCGGGGCTGAGCTCATCGACGAGGAGCCTCGCTCCGGCCTCTTCGGCCTCCAGGTCGCATTCGTCCATCCCGACGCCGTCCACGGCGTCCTTGCAGAATTGGTGACTCCATGAGCGCAATCGAAGACCACATACGCATCGAGATCGGCTTCGACGGCACGCAGATCATGAGCGCGCTCGTCACGCCCGAGACGGCGGACGAGCTGGAAGCCGCGCTCCAAGGCGGGAACAACGGCTCGGTCGTCCTCGACGCCGAGGACGGCCGCTACACCGTGCCGCTGGCGCGCGTCGTCTACCTCAAGCGCTTCGCGCGTGAGGGCCGGCTCGGCTTCGGAAACGTTTAGGCCGCAAGCCTCGCGGGGCATCGCTCAGGAAGGGTGGGCGACCAGGTCGTCACCGGTCAATCTGGGCGGCACGCGGCAAGCGACAACGGTCTGATCCGAGACCTCGTCGAGCGGGCCCAGCTTGGCGACCGCTCAGCCCTCGAAGAGCTCTACCTGATCCACTTCGACCGGATCTACAGCTACCTCCACATGAGCGTCGGCAGCCGCCACGACGCGGAGGACCTGACGACGCAGACGTTCGTGAAGATGCTCGAGTCGATCGGGCGCTTCCGCTGGCGGTCGTCGGTGCCGTTCTCCGCGTGGCTCTTCCGGATCGCCCACAATCTCGCGATGGACCATTTCCGTGCTCGGCGTCGCTGGCAGCCGGAGGAGGAGATCCCCGAGCCGGCCGGCGTCGAGGAGAACTCCGCCGAGGAGCAGGCGTTGGCGTCGATCGGCGACGCCAGCCTCCTGGAGCTGATCGCCCGCCTCTCGCCGGAGCAGCGGCAGGTGCTGACTCTCAAGTTCGTCTTCCGCTTCTCGAACAGCGAGGCGGCGGCGATCCTCGACAAGACCGAGGGCGCCGTGAAGTCCCTCCAGCACCGGGCGCTCGCCACCCTGCACAGGCACGTAACGCGCTAGAACCTCCGCATGGCGCTCGACGTCGGGATCGTCGGCCCGCCGGGCTCCGGCAAGACGACGCTGTTCACGGCGCTGACAGGCGTGCGGCCGGAAGGCTACGGAACGCCGCACGTCGGGATCGCGCCGATCACGGACGAGAGACTGCCGCAGATCGCGGAGGTCGTCGGCTCCGCGAAGCAGACGCCGGCCACGATCCGGCTGATCGACGTCCCGGGCACGGCCGCCGCCCAGCTCGGCGGCGTGCGCCGCGCCGACGCGCTGCTCGCGGTCGTCCGCGACACCGACGACCTGCCGTCGCTCGAGCTGGAGCTGCTCGTCGCCGACCGCGACCACGTCGAGCGCCGGCTCGAGCGCGTTCGAAAGGACGCCAAGTCGGGCGATCCGACCCTGCGCGCCGAGGTCGAGCTTTGCGAGCGCCTGATCGCGCACATCGACGACGAGCGCGCGCTTCGCGACTGGCCCGGCGAGCTTCCGGCCGAACTGGAGCCGCTGACGACGAAGCCGTTGATCCCGATCGTGAACGGCCCGGACGGAGTCGACCTCGCGCTCGAGGCCGAGCTCCACGATCTCCCTGCCGACGAGGCGGCGCAGTTCCGAAACGGCGGCTCGTCCGCGCTCGAGGACGTCGTCCGGCGGCTCGCCTCCGTCCTCGACCTCGTGGTCTTCTTCACGGCCGGCGACAACGAGGCTCGCGCCTGGACGCTGAGAAACGGCAGGACCGCCTTGGATGCCGCCGCCTCGATCCACACCGACATGGCGCGGGGCTTCATCCGGTGCGAGGTGATCCGGTGGGAAGACCTCGTCTCGTCCGGCTCCCACGCCGAAGCGGCGCGGAGGGGGCTACAACGCCTCGAGGGAAAGGGGTACGTTGTCGCGGACGGCGACGTCCTGAACATCCGTTTCAACGTCTAACACTGCGACCCCGTACTGCGACCCGTGCTTAATGGAACATCAATGAACGCTAAACCTATATTGAGGCGTCCATGAGCAGCTTCGAGCCCGAGCGGCGCCGGGACGGCGAGCGGATCCAGGGTGCGGTGCGCGTCGCGAACAAGCTGCTGGAGAACATCGACCTCGTCGTCCGCGGCAAGCGGGAGGAGATCAGGCTCGTGCTGACGGCTCTGGCCTGCCGGGGACATGTGCTCCTGGAGGACGTGCCGGGGACGGCGAAGACCGTCCTTGCGCGGGCGCTCGCGCAGAGCATCGACGGCGCGTCGCCGTCGCGGATCCAGTGCACGCCCGACCTCCAGCCGACGGACGTCACCGGCCTCTCGGTCTACAACCAGCGCGAACGGGACTTCGAGTTCCGCCCCGGACCGATCTTCGCCAACGTCGTCCTCGTCGACGAGATCAACCGCGCCATGCCGAAGACGCAGTCCTCGCTGCTCGAGGCGATGGCCGAGACCCAGGTCACCGTGGACGGCGTCACGAGGGAGCTCCCGCAGCCCTTCCTCGTCCTGGCGACGCAGAACCCGATCGAGCTCGAGGGGACCTTCCCGCTGCCGGAGGCCCAGCTCGACCGCTTCTTCCTCAAGACGGCTCTCGGGTATCCGGCGTCGGAGCAGGAGCTTCAGATCGTCCGCGACCAGCGACACGGCCATCCGCTGGGCGACCTCGGACCAGTCGTCTCGCTCGCCGACGTCGAGGAGCTCCACCACGTGAGCGAAGAGGTCTATGTCGATGAGCTGATCCAGCGCTGGGTGATCGACGTCGTCCGTGGCACACGCGAGCTCGACACGGTGGCCATCGGCGCCTCGGTCCGCGGGAGCCTTGCGCTCGAGCGTGCCGCACGCGCCTGGGCGCTCTTGCACGACCGCGACTACGTGATTCCCGAGGACGTCGAGGAGCTCTTCCTCCCCGTCATCGGCCACCGGATCCTGTTCACGCCGACCTTCCTCGTCGAGATCCGCAAGCACGGCCGGACGCAGGCGGCGGCCCGGTTCGTCGAGCAGTGCTTCGAGGTGGCCCCGCGGCCGGAGGCCGCACTCAGCGGCGAGGTCCTTCCGATCGCCGGTGAGCGGGGCGACTGATCTCACCTTCCCGCTCGTCCCGCGGCGGCGGCTGATCGGCCTCGCGTTCGGGGCCGTGACCAGCGTGCGGCGCGGAACCGGCTCCGATGTCGCGAGCTCGAGGCCGTACCAGCCCGGAGACGACGTCGACACGATCGACTGGGCGGCGTCGGCCCGTCTCTCTTCCGCCCGGGGCACGGACGAGTTCATCGTGCGCGAGCGGTACGCGGAGGAGGCTCCGCGCGTCGTGATCGTCGCGGACCGACGGCCGGCGATGAGCCTCTATCCGACGGACCTACCCTGGCTCTCGAAGCCGGACGCGATGGTCGCCGCCGGGAATCTGATTGTCGACAGCGCCGCCAAGGCGCGCGGGCTGATCGGCTACCTGGACTACGCAAGCGCCTCGGCCGCGAGCGGAGACTCCAGCATGGAGGTGCCGTTCTGGCGCCCACCGCACGCCCAGGCCGACTTCTGGCGCGTGAAGGAGTCGCACCTGCACTACCCGCTGTACGGGGCGCCCGAGGACACCCTGGAGCAGGCGTTCGCGCACCTGGCGCCGATGCGCCGCTCGCTTCCCGCCGGAACCTTCGTCTTCATCCTCTCCGACTTCCTCTCGCCGCCGAGCGAGGCTGCGTGGGCGTGGATCGTCGAGCTGCCGTGGGAGCTCGTCCCGGTCGTGATCCAGGATCCGGTCTGGGAGCAGAGCTTCCCTGACGTCTCCTCGGTCGTCGTTCCGCTCCTCGATCCGCCGACGGGCAAGCTGAAGCTCATACGGCTGAGCCGCCGCGAGGCGCGCGAGCGACGGGAGGCCAATGAGGAACGGCTGGCCGAGACGCTCGGCTACCTCGAGGGGCTTGGCCTCGACCCCGTGCTGATCTCGTCGACCGACCCGGAGGAGATCTACACGCGCTTCCTCCAGTGGGTCGCGCTGCGGCAGGAGGCGGTGCGCGACTCGTGGTGACCACGCGACGGCTCTTCATTGCCGTGGTCGTCGCGGCCGTGATCCTCGCGGCCGCCGCCGGCCTCATCGCGTGGAACGCGTGGGACAAAGGCGGGGGGCCGGGCCTCGGCGATGAGCCGATCGTCGGCACGGCGCTGCTCTCACCCGAGCAGCACCTGTTCGGCGACGCGGTGACCGCGCGGGTCGAGCTCATCGTCGACACGACGCGCGTCGACCCCGACAGCGTCGAGATCGGCGCGAACTTCGACCCGTACCGCGAGCTTGGACCGGTCGAGGTGACGCGAAGCGAGGACGGCACGCTGACGAAGCTGCGCTACGACTACGTCCTTGGCTGCCTGGTCTCGCAGTGCCTCCCACGGGGAACGGGGCGCGTGGAGCTCGGCGGCGTGGCAGTCAACTACCTGCGCCGCGGCCAGTCCGAACCGGACGCGGCCACCGTCGAGTGGGTGCCGATCAGGGCTGCCGGGCGCATCGACCCGAACGAGCTCGAGCAGGCCGCTCTGCGCTCCGATCTCCGTGACCTTCCCTCGGCGTCGTACCGTGTGTCGCCTCGGACGGTCGAGCTCATTGCGCTCGTCCTTGCCGCCCTGTTCGCCGTCGGCGCCGCGATCCTGATCCTCCGGCTTCTGCCGCTCGACCGGCTCGCGGCGAGGCTCGGAGCGCGGTTCGTCGACAAGCGCTCCCCGCTGGAGCAGGCGCTGGCGCTCGTGCGTGAGTCGGCGGCATCCGGTTCGCCTGAGGAGGAACGCCGCGCGCTCGAGCGACTAGCAGTCGAGCTCAGGCGCAACCGCAACCCGGCCCTCGCGGGCGACGCAAGCAAGCTTGCGTGGTCGGAGCCGGTTCCCGCCGGCATCGACCCGCTGTCGGACGAGGTCGAGCGCGTGATCTCGGAGAACGGAAGGTAGTGATGCGGCGGCAGGGGATCCCGCTCTTCGACGTTCGGAACCTGACCGAGCCGATGCGGCGCACCGCAGCCGTCCGGCTCGTCCTCGCGGCTGCACTCGTCGCGACGCTCCTCTTCGCGGCCTGGCTCTCGCGTGACCCCGGATCGTCGGCCGTTCGGATCGCTCGCGGAGGCGAGAGCGGCGTGGTCGTCCTGGACATGTCCGCCAGCATCGGCGGCGCGCGCCGGCGGCTGACGGAGCCGTTCGAGTACCTGGCGGACACGAACCAGGACTTCGGCCTCGTCCTGTTCTCGAGCGTCGCGTACGAGACGATGCCCCCCGGCACCGCAGCCCTGGAGTTGCGTGGGTTCCTGCGCGCGCTGGCGCCGTACCCGAACATCTGCTTCGTCCGCGACGAGGACCAGGTCTGCCCGCCCGGGCAGCGGCGGGTCGAGTCAGACAGCGAGGAGGCAGATGAGATCCGGCGCAAGTCGGTGACGCCGTGGTCGGAGAACTTCCGGGGCGGGACGAAGATCTCGACGGGGCTCCAGCTCGCGCGCGAGATGCTCGAGCGGCACGACCAGGAGGAGCGCGGCGCGCTGCTGATCAGCGACCTCGACAATTCGGGGCTGGACACCGCGGCGCTGACCCGCGAGCTGATCACCTACGAGCGCAAGGGGATCCCGCTCTACCTCGTGGCCATGTCCCCGTTCGACGAGGACCGCTTCTTCTTCGAGCGGCTGGTCGGCAAGGAGGCGTTCGTCGACCGGGCGGACATGGCGCCCCCGCGGCTCGCCGACGAGCAGCGCCGCGCCGAGCGCGCGGGAGTCCCGGCCGGTCTGGCGGGGTTGGCGCTCCTCCTGCTGATGCTGCTCGCGGCGAACGAGCACTTCTGCGGTCGGCTTGCCTGGCGTCCGGCGCGGGTGCAGGAGGTCGAGGAATGAAGCGCGCACGGCCGATACTCCGCAAGGCCCTGCCGATCGCGATTCTGATCGCGCTGGCCGTGTTCGCGGCGCTCGTCGCGCGGGACGCCGCGGCGATCCGGAGTGGCTTGGAGGGCGGCGACCTCGCGTTCAAGGCGCAGCCGGCCGCGGAGCGGCTCTGGAGGATCGACACCCGCGTGCCCTATGCGAAGCGCGCCTTCGGAGTCGAGGACGACCTCCTCTACCGCCGTGCGCTGCGCGCATTCGCGGTGGACGCCCGGCGCGGAGAGAACCCGTACGACTTCGACCGCCCGGCCTTCCGCGCCGAGGCGCAGGCGACGCTCGGGGCGGCTGAGGAGTCGAGCCTCGCTGCCCCGCTCCGTTCCAAGGCGGCGAGCCTCCAGGGCGTCCTCACGTTCGCGGAAGCGATCCAGGACCCGATCAACGGGCCGACCTTGATGCGCCGTGTCGTCGGCGACTTCGAGCGCGCGGTCCGGATCGATCCCTCGAACGAGGAGGCGAAGTACAACCTCGAGTACCTGCTGCGACTGATGGATCCGAGTGCCGCCCGGCTCAGGATCCGCGAGAACATCCCGGCATACCGGCCCGGCCGGACTGCGCCGGGTGGGGGCCCGTCGCGGCAGGGCGAAGGGTACTAGGGGCTCGTGGACTTCTCGTTCCTCACGCCGCTCGCCGGGCTCGTCACGCTTGCTGCCGCCGTGCCGCTCGTCGCCTTCGTCCGGAGCGAGCAGCGGGCGGCGCGGGTGCGGGAGGTCTTGCGCCTGGCGCCGCCGGGAAGCTCGCAGCGGAACACCGTCGCGGCGATCGTGGTGCTCGCCTTGCTGGTCGGAGTCGGTGCCGCGCAGCCCGTGCTGGAGGAGACGCACGAGCACGCCGCCCGGTCGGACGCGCAGGCGTTCTTCGTCCTCGACACCTCGCGGTCGATGCTCGCGTCGGACGAGGCGGGCGGAGAAACGCGCTTTGAGCGCGCTCGTTCGGCGGCGCTTCGGATGCGTGACGAGCTGTCCACGGTGCCGGTCGGGATCGCGTCGATCACGGATCGCACGCTGCCGCTGCTCTTTCCGACGGCGAATCGCGATTCGTTCAGCTCCACGCTCGAGCTCGCGCTCGGCGTCGACCGGCCCGCTTCGTCGGAGGCAGGGAACGTGCGGGCAACGCGGTTCGGCGCGCTGGCCGCGGTCGCCGCCCGGAACTTCTTCGGCGACGCCGAGCGGCGGCTCGTCGTGCTGTTCACGGACGCTGAGACGGCGCCGTTCAACCCACAGGCAATCGCGAACGAGTTCTCGCAGGCCAACATCCAGCTCGTGGTCGTCCGCTTCTGGCGCGAGGGTGAGCAGGTCTTCGGCCCGCAGGGCTCACCTGAGCCCTACGCGCCGGACCCGGCCAGCGCCGACTTTGCCCGCCAGCTCGCCGAGGCGGCCGGCGGCCGCGCGTACGACGAGGACGATATGGGCGGCGCGATCCGCGCGGCCAAGGCGGTCGTTGGCGAGGGAGAGACCGTCGTGCGGACGGTGCGGACGGACATCGACCCCCTCGCGCCCTACGTCTTCCTCGCAGCGCTTCTGCCACTGGCGTTCCTCCTGTACCGCCGGAACCTGGCCTAGAAGGGCTCAGCCGGCCGAGATGAGCACGACGCCGGCCAGCGCGGCCACGACGCCAAGGAGCTGGAGCCCGGCGACGCGCTCCGAGAGGACGACCGCCGCCAGGCCCACTGTCACGACCGGATAGAGCGTCGCGAGCACGGAGACGACGCTGACCTCACCCAGGCTCGAAGCCGCCGCGAAGAACGAGTTCCCCGCGGTGTCCATCACTCCGATCATCGCGATCGCGACGAGGCTTCCCCTCGCTGCGCCGAGCGGCGGACGGAAGACGAGCCAGGCCGCGAGCACGAGCACCAAGACCGACAGCCGGAAGGTGAAGGCGGCCCAGAGGAAGTCCTCGCCGCTCGCCTCGTGCATCGGCACGTAGTAGCCGCCGAAGCCGATCACGGCGGCGAGCGCCCACGGAACGCCGGCCGCGACCCGCGCTGAGCCGCCCTCGGGCCGTTCGAACGACGCGAGCGCCACCCCGCCGAGCGCGAGTGCGAAGCCCCCGAGCTGGAGGGAGGAGACGTCATCGCCGGTCGCGATCCCGAACACGACTGGAACCACCGCCGCGACCGCAGCGATCGGCGCCACGACGCTGATCGACCCGACGGCCATGCCGCGGAAGAACGCCGCGAGTCCGATCGTGCCGAAGGTCGCGGCGAGCGGCGCCCACAGGATCGACGCCCCGGGTGGTGCGTTCCCCGCGATCGCGACGACGAGCCCGATCGCGAGCACTCCCGAGACCTGCGCGAGCAGGAGGACGACGAGCAGCGGCACCGTTCGGCTCTTGAGGCCTCCGAGGAAGTCGCCCACGCCCCAGGCAAGGCTCGCCCCCAGGGCGCAGACCGCTGCAAGCATTCGTGGCTAGTCCGGAACGGGTCTGGTGGCTGCGACGGCGTCCAGCTGGTTCGCGTGGTAGAGCACCGCCGCCTCCGCCGTTCGCGCCGTCCGCGCATCGTGATGCACGGCGACGGCGTGGACGACCTCGGCGAGCACGCCGCGCTCGAGGCCGCCTGCCTGCGACTCGATCAGGCGGATCCCGAGCTGGACGTGTCCGAGCAGCCGCCCCTCCTCGGTCGGCGCGAAGGAAGGGCCCCGCCCGAGCTCCAGCGTCCTGCCGGCGTCGTGGAGGATCGCGGCGGCGACGAGCAGGTCGTGCCGGAGCCGCGGGTGCACCTGCGCCGTCTCCCGGCCGAGCGTCGCGACCGCCACCGTGTGCTCCAGGAGCCCGCCGGCGTAGTCGTGATGGACTCCGGGGTGGGCGGGGAGCTCGCGCAGCCGGTTGCGGAACCGCGAGTCGGCGAGAAATCGGCCCACGAGCGTCTTCAGGCCGGCGTGCGAGAGCTCGCCGCCCAGGAACTCGAGGAAGCCGTCCAGCTCGTCCGCGTCGCGGCGCAGCGCCGGCGTCAGCTCCGAGGGGTCCTGTCCCTCGGCCGCCTCGAGCGAGCGGACGTCGAGCTGGAGGCGGTCGCGGTACTTGTCCACCCGTCCGAGAACCCGCACGGCGTCGCCCTCGCCGAACCGGGAATCGAGCAGCTCCACGTCGTTCCAGACCCGCGCCTCGATCTTCCCACTCGGGTCGACCAGCTCAAGCGCGAGGTAGTCGGAGCCCGTCTTCGTCCGCCGCCGTTCTTTCCGCGCGACCGCATACGTGCCCTCGACGACGCGGTTCTCGGCGAGGTCCGCGATCGTGCTCACGGGTCGAGTCTATGGAGCACGGAGGATGTAACGTCAGGCTCGAGATGGCCGTGGTCAAGCCGATTCGAGCCGTGCGCTACGACGAGTCCGTCGCCGGTCCGCTCGAAGGGCTCGTGGCGCCGCCCTACGACGTGATCGACGAGGCGCAGCGCGAGGAGCTCCGTGGACGGAGCCCGCTCAACGTCGTCCACCTCACGCTCCCCGACGACGAGGCGGACGCCGCGCGCCTGTGGCGCGAGTGGCTCTCCGACGGCGCCCTCGTGCGGGACGAGGAGCCGACCTTCTGGGCGCTCGAGCAGCGGTACGTCGGGCCGGACGGAATCGAGCGCACCCGGCGCGGCCTTGTCGCGGCGCTGAAGGTCGAGCCGTACGAGAACCGGGTCGTCCTGCCGCACGAGCGGACCCACGCGGGCCCGAAGGAGGGACGAAAGCGGCTGCTGGAAGCCCTCGGTGCGCACGCCGAGCCGATCTTCCTCCTCTACGACGGCACGCCCCCGTACGAGCATCCGGCCGGCGAGCCGGAGCTGGAGGCGGAAGGGACGCGCCTGTGGCGGATCCCTCCGGACGGCATCGCGGAGGCGTTCGCCGACACGCAGCTGCTGATCGCGGACGGGCACCACCGGTACGAGACGGCGGTCGCCTCCGGTGTGGAGGACATCCTCGTCGTGTTGGTGTCCACGGACGATCCAGGGCTGATGATCTTCCCGACGCACCGGATCGCGGATCGCTTGAACGGAATGTCGCTCATCGCCTTCGACCTCGAGCTGGCGCTCGCCGAGCTGCATGAGAAGCCCTACGACCGCGCGGCGACCGTCGTCTACCGCAAAGGCGGCGGAGGGGCGTTGGTCGAGGGTGATGAGGGAGCGCTCGACGTCCAGCTCGTCGAGTCGCTTGCGCCCGGGCCCGTGCGGTACACGCCGTCCGTGGACGAGGCCGTGGCGGCCGTCGAGCAGGGAGACGCGGAGGGCGCCTTCTTCGTCCGGCCCACGCGCATCGAGGACGTCTTCCGGTTCGCCCAGGCCGGCGAGACCTTGCCGCAGAAGACGACCTACTTCTATCCCAAGCTGCTCTCTGGGCTCCTCTTCCTGCCGCTCGACGACTAATGGAGCCCTGGCTCGACGCCTTCCGCGCCGCGGCGCAGGACATCACGCGCTTGCTCGACGAGCTGCCCACCCGGGCCGAACGCGAGCCTGTGGTCGCCGCCGGCGAGGGGGGCGACGATACGACGGCGATCGACGACGCCGCGGAGCGGGCCGTCGTCGCGCGGCTCGAGGAGCTCCATCGGGGCGGCCAGGAGTTCACGCTCGTCTCGGAGGAGCTCGGCGAGCGCGAGTTCGGCTCCTCCGGGCTGCGCATCGTGGTCGACCCGATCGACGGCTCGGTGAACGCCAAGCGGGGGCTGCGGAACTTCTGCCTCTCGATCGCAGTCGCCGAGGGCGAGACGATGGGGGATGTCGTGTTCGGCTACGTGCACGACTTCGGGACCGGCGAGGAGTGGACGGCCGCAAAGGGGGGCGGAGCGCAGCTCGACGGCAGGCCGCTCGGCGCGGTCCGCCCGAAGGACATGGTGGAGATCCTTGTGATGGAAGGGACGCTCGCTGCGTCGGTCGCCGACCACGCCGAGGCGCTCGTCGGCTACGCGCAGCGGTTCCGGATCATGGGCTCGCTCGCCCTGTCGCTGTGCCAGCTCGCAGCCGGCCGGGTCGACGCGGTCTGCTCTCTGCGCGAAGTGCGGTCGGTGGACACGGCTGCTGCGCAGCTTCTGGTCCGCGAGGTCGGCCTGCCGATCGGCTTCGCGGATGCGGGGCCGTGGGACGGCGCGCCGCTCGACACCCGGCCGCACGGCGTGCTCGTCGCCGCGCCCACCGAGGAGTTACGTGAGCGCCTGGCGGCAATCCTCACCATGTGAGCGAGATCCGCATCGGGTGCTCGGGGTGGAACTACCCGCACTGGCGTAAGCGCGTCTACCCGAAGGGCCTCCCGCCGAGGCGCTGGCTCGAGCACTACGCGACGCTCTTCGACACCGTCGAGGTCAACAACACCTTCTACCGGCTCCCGAGGGAGACGGCCGTGCGCGGCTGGGTGCAGGCAACGCCGCCCGAGTTCCTCTTCGCCGTGAAGATGAGCCGCTACGTCACGCACATCCGGCGCCTCTCGAGCCTCGAGACCGGAATTCCCCGCTTCTACGAGCCGCTGGAGCCGCTTGCCCGCTCCCCAAAGCTCGGCCCTGTGCTCTGGCAGCTGCCGCCGACCTTCAAGCGGGACGACGCGCGTCTCGCCTCGGCGCTGGCGGCGCTGGCCGGCGGCCGACACTGCTTCGAGTTTCGTCATCCGACCTGGTACGCACCCAAGGTGTACGAGCTACTGAGGGCACACGGTGCCGCGCTCGTCATCCCCGACAGCCCGCGGTACCCCTTCCGCGAGCTCGAGCTAACCGCCGACTGGACGTTCGTCCGCTTCCACCACGGGACCCGGGGGAGGAACGGCAACTACTCGGAGACCGAGATCGCCGAGTGGGCGGAGCGGATCGACGGCTGGCGTGAGGACGGGATCGACGTCTACGCGTACTACAACAACGACTGGGAGGGCTACGCGGTCAGAAACGGCCTGCGGCTCCGAGAGCTGCTCGGCGTCTAGTCTGTACTGCGGAATGCAGCCGACGCCCGAGCAGATCACGGAGGCGCTCGGAAAGGTCTACGACCCCGAGCTGAAGAAGCCCGTCACGGAGCTCGGGATGGTGCGCGACGTCGATGTCCGCGGCTCTCACCTCGTGGTCACGATCGCGCTCACCGTTCCCGGCTGCCCGCTCCGCCACAGCTTCGAGGAGCAGGTTCAGCGCGAGCTGGCGCCGTTGCCCGGCGTCGAGAAGGTCTCGCTTGAGTTCGACGTCATGAGCCCGGAGGAGAAGGCGGCGCTGACGACGCGCCTCCGCGGCGGCGTGAACGAGCGAACGAAGGGCATCTCGCTCGACCGCTCGACGCGCGTGATCGCCGTCGCCTCGGGCAAGGGCGGCGTCGGCAAGTCCACGCTCACGGCGAACCTGGCCGCTGCGTTCGACCGGCTCGGCCAACGGGTCGGTGTGCTCGATGCCGACGTCTACGGGCACTCGATCCCGCACATGCTGGGCGTCCACCAGCGGCCGGTCGTGGTCGACCGCATGATCGTCCCGCCCGTCCGCGACGAGCTGAAGCTGATGTCGATCGGCTTCTTCCT